>Ga0207646_10000831_pt1 | contig 40187 bp, 44 predicted proteins | sample KBSK5502metaG_FD_184343 | JGI IMG/M metagenome (GOLD analysis project Ga0207646, IMG submission 184343) | Corn, switchgrass and miscanthus rhizosphere microbial communities from Kellogg Biological Station, Michigan, USA - KBS K5-50-2 metaG... | ecosystem: Host-associated > Plants > Roots >... | reverse complement strand
GGCCCAATCCAATCGCGAGGGCCGCCATCCCAGCGCCCATGACGATGTACATCTGGATGAAATGCCAGGTAAAGCGCATCGACTGTCTCAAACCGGTTTCCGGTCGGATCACCGCCGCCATGTCGCCCTCTCTGCCCGGCCAGGGGCTCAACCTCTTCGGTTAACTGCCGATGTTCGCCGCGTCCAAGTGCCCGCTGGTGGGAGCTCGCAACGGGGTGTCCTTACCCTCGTGCCACCCGGCGACCGTCAACAGAGGCAACGGTCCCCTTGAAGGCGGGCCGTAAGACTTTAGTACCGACTAGCCGGCCACCCGGCTGTGTAAGTCCTGCCCCCGAACCTCTGGTCCTGAAAGACGTGCCGGTTCCGTTGCCCCCTGAGCCGCGTGGCCTGCGAATGGCAGGACCGTTGCCTCTGTCTCAGTAGAGCCCCCGCGCATATTGCGGTAGCAGCAGACGACCGACTGTTAGTGGCGCAGCCACTGTCGAGCCGGCCCACGATGCCGGTGGCCTCGGGAGGTGGTCAAGATGACAAAGCGCACGACTACGAATTGGTTGATTGGATCGATCCTCGCCATGGTTCCCGCCACGATTCTGCTCCTGGCCAGCGGCCTGGCACTACTCGCGCATCTCGACAGCCTCTCGCCAGGCAGCAAAGCGACCTTTCTTCCGGACGACTACTCGCGCATGATGTTCACGCTCACGCTACTGGGAGCCGCCTTCCTATGGGTCACCGTCGTGGCCGGAATCGTTGCCTGGGCCGGCGCTCTGGTCAATACGCACGGGCCCGCGGACAGGCGCTGGTTCAACGCACTGCTCTGGTCTGGAATCGTGGGCATCGTGACGATTCCCGCTTTCGGGATCGGAGCCCTGATCGTTGGCATGGCGACACTCGCTTATGTCGTCGGTGGGCCCGACGCGATCGCGCTAGAGTCGTCGCCGGCGCGAGTAAGGGCGGCTTCGGCATCAATCATCGGAAAGTCCGCAATCACGAGCTGGTTAATCTGGGGCCTGGTTGCCATGGCCGCGGGCGCTGTGCTGGCGCTGTTCGTCTCGCGTGAGACCAATTACGGTGGCTTCCTTCATGGCCACCTCTGGCCGCCACTGGCGCTGATCACCGCCGGTGCCTCGATCACGGTGGCCGGGCTGATCGCCGAGATCGTGTCCTGGTGGGGAGCGCTCTTCAACGCCCACCGGCTCGCTGACCGCACCTGGTTCAACGTGCTGCTCTGGATCGGCATCGTCGGAGCGGTGACCGGGCCGATCTTCGGGCTGGGGGCGCTTGTCGTTGCCGGCGTCGTGATCGTCTACGCGGTTGCGGCCCCCGATGCGGCGCAGGCTCAGCAGCCACAGGCAAAGCCGCCCACCACAACACCGACCCTGACCCGCCGGCTCGTCGGAGGGTAATGCAGGAGATGTGGTGACGGCGCCGGCGACAGCGACCCGGGGCCGCACGATGCTTACGAGCGTTAAAGGCCGCGTTCGTTCCGCGATCGACGAACGCGGCCCCGCCGTCGTCCGACTCGCGGGAGATTCACCACGATCCCGAGATCGCGTTTGTCGAGCATCGAGCTGCTACCCGCTTTGGCGACTTCCTTGCTACGGCAGGGTACACAGTGCATGTCGGGCGGCCGTCGCGGCGGCTATCGGCCTTCGCGACGTGGCGGACGGCCAGCGGACGTCAACCACACGAAACGATCGGACTGAAGATCGTCGGCGGTGACCACCGTGCTTCATCAGAGTCCGAAGGATAGTGAGCAGCCTGCTGCCCGGTGGTGGAGCACTGGAGTAAACCATGCGTGTACAAGGCGACATCGTTATTGAGCGGCCAATTGAGGAGGTGTTCGACTTCGTCGCCGATGAATGCAACGAGCCTCGGTATAACCCGCAGATACTCGTGCGGAGAAGATGTCTCCGGGACCGATCGGGGTTGGGACCACGTTCAACGCGGTCATGAACGGCGTGGGCGGCCGAGCTGAAATGACGATCCAGTTCACCGCATTCGATCGACCTCGACGCATCGCGGAGACGACCCACCTCTCCAGCATGGACATTAAGGGGGAGTTGCTCTTCGAGCCCGTGGCAGAGGGAACTCAGATGACCTGGATCTGGGATCTCGAGCCGCGTGGCGTGTGCAGATTCTTGGGTCCTCTGGTTCGACGCGTGGGTGAACGCCAGGAACGGACCATCTGGACCGGGCTGAAGCGGGTTCTGGAGTCGCAGGCAGCTAAGGCGTAGTGTCCCGCCAGAGGCTGACGGCTCGCATATCTAAAAAGTGGCGGGGGCGCGACGGGAACGATCCGTCCGTCGACATCGCCAAGGATGCCGACCAGCTGTTTTGAAGTTCGAGCAACTTTTGTTCCAAAGCGTCCACTGACGTCCATTCCGTGCTGCTGCGTATTCGTAGCGCTGAGGTCGTCGTGCTGAATTGTGTTGCTGCGTCCACAGACGTCCACCGGCGTTGCTGTCACGGTTGCTGTCAAAACCACTCGATGTCGACCTTCTTCTGGAAGATCGCGTCACCGGACGACACCGTCATCGCCGGCAGCTCGGAGCGATTGGCGAGTAGCTAGCGCAGCCGCACCTTGTCTTGCCAACCGCGTCTCGCCAATCGCTGGCCAACCGGCAGGCGTCATGCGTCCATTCATGGAACGCCGCGTTCGAGCGGTCGCGCATCACTGACCCTCGGCACAGCCGTCCAGGACCCTCCGATGTCGGTTTGGATCCACTCCTCGGCGATCCGGCCTCCGTCGTTACAGCGAAAGATTTTCATGAACTCGAACACCACCCGGTTCCGTCGACGCACCCCGCCCTCCCCCTTGGTGCCTCGTGACCATTGCACCGAACCGACTTAACCGAACGTGAAGCAGTAGGCTTCGATGCCCGGTTCGAGGAACTCGATCTCGAAGGTGCGATCGTCGATATCGCCGCGCTGACGGATCAGCTGATAGAGCCGTTGGTCGCTCGCGGCTCCCTGGCCGTCGTCGTCCACTTCGGTTCCATGGGCCGCACCGGGCGCCTTACCGTCGAGTGTCAGGCGGAACCGAATGGAGCTGCCGCGTCTGGCCGGACCCATCACGAGGTTGACGTCCCGAGCGTGAAAGCGAAATGCGATGCGGCCGTGCGCCTCATTCAGCACTGCCGGGCGCGCAGCGATGGTCCAGTTCCCCGACAGGGCCCACTCGTTCGTCCTCAGCCGGTTGGGAACGACGTAAGTGTTCGGCCTGTCGGAGACAACTCCGCCCGGCGAGGCGAAATTGTCGCCCTGCTCGTAGCCGGTGTAGGTCTCCCCTGACTCGAGCGTCTGCCAGTCGGCCGCGACTTCGGTGCCCTCCGGCTGAACCGACACGAGGTCATCGGTGAATCCGGTGAATCCCGCGTCGGCCAGCAGTTGCTGGATGATCATCTCCGACATGTCGTAGGCGCCCTCACCGAAATGGTGTGCGCGAATCCGTCCCTGGGCATCCACGACGTAGAGAGCCGGCCAGTAGTTGTTGTCGAACGACTGCCAGATCGCGTAATCGCTGTCGACCGCGATCGGATAGTCGACCCGCATGTCCCTGGCTGCTTTTCGGATGTTGTCGAGGTCCCGCTCGAAGGGAAACTCCGGCGTGTGCACCCCGATTACGACCAGACCGTTGTCGCCGTATTTCTGTGCCCAGGCGCGCACGTATGGCAGGGTCCGCAGCCAGTTGACGCAGGTATAGGTCCAGAAGTCGACGGCGACGACCTTGCCGCGCAAATCCTCCGGAGTCAGCGGCTCGGAATTGAGCCAGCTGATCGCGCCGTCGAACGACGGCATCCGACTCTCAACGGGAAGTTCCGCAGCCCTCGCCTTGAGCTGGCGCATGAGCTGGTCATCAACCTTCGCCGGTTCGCTCGGCGCTTCGACCCCGGCCGGGTGACTTCCACTGAAAAAGAACTGCCTGGTCTTCATGGCTGCCTACTCCTTGGTCATGCGATCGACGTCAGCGATTCGTGGCTATCTCTTTGCAGCGAGCGGCTGAGCCGCGGCGAATTGTTCGCGATATGGAGCGAGGAAGGTGCTCACCGCCGCGACCAGCGCGTCGGGAGCCTGCTCTGCCACCCAGTGGGCGCAGTCGGGAATCACCAGGCTTTGCACGTCGTCGGCGACGAGCTTCATGGTCATCGCGACGTTTTCGCCACTGGACTCGGCGCCGCCGATCGCCAGGACCGGAATGGTCAGGCGCCGCGCCTTGCGCTGCTCGTTCTGCTGGGTCATGGCCACCCATGCCCGGTAGAACTCAAAACTGCCGCGTAAGTTGTTCGGGTCGGCGGCGAGCGTGTCGATGTAATACCTGACGGCGTGGTCGGGCAGCTTTTTGGTTCCGGCTGATGCATCGAGCTCGGCTCCAAAGAAGATCTCCTCGCGTCCCCTCACGAGCAACTCGTTGATCTTGGGAAGCTGATTGAAGGCCAGGTGCCACAGCCGGGCGTTGAGCGTTGGCGGAAGGAACAACGGTGGCGAGGGAGACACGCCTGGCAGCGGAGCCTCTGAAACGATCAGGCGGACGACTCGGTCTGGGTGATCCGCGGCGACAGCGTAAGCGAGCGGCATGCCTACGTCCGTTCCGTATAACGCGAATCGCTGCTGGCCGAGCGCGTCCATCAACCCGATCAGGTCATTGGCCTGCGTGCCGGGGTCGTACCCATCCGTTGGTTTGTCCGATAGCCCGATACCGCGCTGGTCGACCGCGATCACCTGGAAGTCTCGCGCCAGGGGCGGCATCACCATCCGCCACGCGTACCAGGTCTGGGGCCAGCCGTGCACCAGCAGCAGCGGCGGGCCTTTGCCGCCGATGACCGCATGCAACCGTATTTGACCGGTGTCGACGAATCGGCTGGTAAACGTGTCGGTGAATCCCACGGGTAGATTTGGTGCTCCCGAGACGGAGCCCGGGCCTTTCGGAATGTCGACCTTGCTCTTGGCCATGTTCATGCCTCCTCAGTCAGCGAAGGGTGCCTCACTAGCGCACCGACCGAAATGCGGCCCGGATTTCCTTGGTGAAGATATCTGGCTCTTCCCAGGCGGCGAAGTGGCCGCCCTTTTCGGCCTCGTTGAAGTAGCTGACATTGGGGTAACTCTTCTCGACCCAGCTGCGGGGGGTCCGCCAGATCTCGCCGGGGAACGTGGTGAAGCCCACAGGGAGCGAGACCTTGAGAGGAGCCTGCCCGGCGGCATGGGCTGCGGCCTGTCCGCTCTCCCAATACTCCCGGGCGGCCGAGGTGCCGGTGCCGGTCAGCCAGTACATCGTGATGTTGTCAACGATGTGGTCCCGGGTGAGATTGCCCGCAGGCTGCCCGTCGACAAAGGCGCGGGAGATCTTGTAGTAGGCGTCCGTGTCGTGGTCGAGCATCCAGGCCGCCAGGGCGACGGGAGAATCCAGTAGGGCATAGCCGATCGTTTGCGGCCGCGTGTTCTGCTCGATGAAGTAGCCGATGCCGCTGGTGCGGAAGGCAGCGAGTGCGTCGCGCGCCGCGCGTTCCTGCTCGGAGTCCGCCGGCAGCGGGGCGCCGCCCAGCGCCGTCACGAGCAAGTTCATATGGATGCCGACCAGGCCCTGGGGTGCCTGGCGGCCCATGGTGTCGGTGACGGCTGCGCCCACGTCGCCGCCCTGGGCGACATAACGCGTGTAGCCGAGGCGGTGCATCAGCTCCGCCCAGGCGCGCGCAATGCGACCGGGGTTCCAGCCGAGCTCGGTCGGCTCGCTGGAGAAGCCATAGCCGGGCAGGGACGGCAGCACGAGGTCGAACGCGTCCTTCGCTTCCCCGCCGTGCGCGGTCGGGTCGGTAAGCGGGCCGACGACCTCGAGCAGCTCGATGACCGAGCCGGGCCAGCCGTGCGTCATGACCAGCGGCAGCGCGTTCTCCTGCCGCGACTTCACGTGGATGAAGTGGATGTTGACCCCGTCGATCTCGATCGTGAACTGCGGCAGCGCGTTCAGTTTCGCCTCGCACTTGCGCCAGTCGTAATCGGTGGCCCAGTAGCGGGCAAGCTCCTGGATCGTCGCCAGCTGTACACCTTGCGACCGATCAGCGACGAGCTCCTTGGAAGGCCAGCGTGTCGCGGCGAGGCGTCGGCGCAAGTCGTCGAGCTGCTTCTGCGGAATCTCCACGCGGAACGGGCGTGCCGCAGTAGCGGTGGTTGCGGTCTGGGTCGTGGTGGTGGTTGCCATGGCGGGGTCCTCCGCAAGTATTGAGTCGTGATCCGTCGGCACCCTCGTTAGGGTCGACACCAACAGGGCATCGGCTGGTCCCTCCTTGCTGCCGTGCCCCTTAAATCGAGCCGCTCCTGCCACTCATCGTAGGGCGCGCCTCGAACTTGTTCAAGAGCCATATTGAGTTCCGACCGCTAATTCAATGTGAGCGCCACGGGCGGTGACTGCGGCTACAGCATGTGATCGCAATCTCGCCTTCTGACGGCTTTCGCTCGTTGGTCAGATCCTAGGTCTGAACTTCACGGCCGAATGTGGTTGCCGACAGCGAGGGCTGCACCGCGCGGCGCTGCAGCTTCGGTAGATCGACTCCCGGCGGGGCTGCCCGACCGTCAGTTTCCTAACGTTGAGTAGGGTTGGGTCCTCTCTTCGCCCGAACCGCGAAAGCTGGACGACGAGAAGCACCGGTAAGCCCATATCGGCAACGAGGCTATAGGCAAAACTAGTGGACCCGTCCTGCGCGGTCGTCACCGTGTAGCCGACGTAAGCGATTAGCAGGACCCAGCAGGTGCACCAGGCCCAGAGCTCGCCTCGGCGAAGGGGCACAAGAACCAGGACGAGAAATAAGAGGCGGATCGATTCGATCAGCTGGCCTATGGTTGTGACAGCCATGGACAAGGTTCTCCTCCAATGACGATAGGTGGCGCATGCCGCCGATAAGCGACGCAGGTGGGACCGTGTGCCGGCCGACGATGACCTCGAAGAGATCCGTAGCGGTGGATATCGGACGCAGTTCTTGAGGTTGGGAGACTCAGGTGAGGGCGGTCGTCTGTGACAGGTATGGGAATCCCGACGTGCTGCGGATCGATGACGTTCCGATGCCGTCTCCCGGGAGGGGACAGGTGCTCGTCAAAGTTGTCGCAACATCGGTCAACCTCAGCGACTGGGAGACACTGCGCGGCTCGCCGCTGTATTCGCGCCTGGGTGGGTTGCGCGCACCGGCTCGCCGGATACTCGGCTCGGATATCGCGGGCTGGGTCGACGTCGTCGGCAACGGGGTGACGCGGTTCCGACCTGGTGATGAGGTCTACGGCGACAACCTTTGGCTGAAGGGGGGCTTCGCTGAGTACGCCGTCGCCGCCGAGCGGGCGCTCGCGCGCAAGCCGCCGGGGCTGACATTCGTCGAGGCATCGACGATCCCCCAGGCGGGCGCGATCGCGCTACAAGGGACCGAAGGTGCCGCAGCCGGCCGTCGCGTCCTTGTCAATGGAGGAGGCGGTGGCTCGGGTTCCTTTGCGATCCAGCTGGCCAAGCGACTGGGTGCGCACGTGACCGGTGTCGACAACGCTGGCAAGCTCGACTTCATGCGGTCGATCGGCGCGGACGAGGTGATCGACTACCGAAGCGAGGACTTTGCCCGCCACCACCAGCCATACGACCTCATCCTCGATCTCGTCGCTCATCGGTCGGTGTTCGCCTACCGCCGTGCACTCGCCCCCGGCGGCCGTTACCGATGCGTCGGGGGAACCGTACCAGCACTACTGCGCGTTGTGACGGTCGGCTCGATCGTTGGCCGGCTCACCCATCGCCGGATGGGAATGCTTATCGTCAAGGAGGGCCCAGCGCACTTCGAGCCGCTGGCCAACCTTTGCATCGCGGGGGATGTCAGCGTCCACGTCGACCGAACATTCGGACTAGACGACGTACCCGCGGCGCTCGCCTTCGTTGGTGAGGGCCGCGCCCTCGGCAAAGTTGTTGTCACGATGAGCTGACAGCGCAATCACCTTCGCCCGGTAAGGGGAGGGCGAAATGGTAAGACTGGCTGGATGTCAACGCTTTTCCGGCCTTTTGAGTCGAAAGACGCGGCGCAAGCTTACGAGCGCGGGACGGCCGTGCGATCCGCGCTGCTCGGTAACGCCACAACTCGAATGCTCGACGTGGCTCGATTGCGCCCTGGCAGCCTGGTCCTCGACGTTGGCACCGGTCCAGGTGTCACAGCGGTGTTGGCGGCAGGGCGCGTCCAACCCGGCGGTCATGTGCTCGCCATCGACGCTTCCCCCGGCATGGTGGAACAGGCCAGTGCCAGGGCACGGGACTCCAGCCTCGACAACATCGAGGTCCGGTTGATGGATGGAGCCCGTCTGGAGCTCGACGATGCCACGCTGGATGCCGTGATCGGCAGAAATGTCATGCAGTTCCTGCCGCAATGGCCCGAACCATTACGTGGCTTCTGTCGGGCCTTGCGCCCTGGGGGCCGGCTTTCTTTCATGGTGTGGGCTCCCAAGGAGCTGAATCGCTATTTCGATCTGCCTATCGCCGTGGCGGAAGAAGAGCGCCTGTTGCGATTGCCCTCCACCGCGTTGCGCACCGCGTTCGTCCTATCCGAGGTTGACTTTGCTTACCAGCTGGAATCCGCAGGCTTTCTCGAAGCCCGGGTCGAAGACGTTGCTGGTGAAGTCCGGACCGACAACCGCGAGTCCTTACTCGAATATTTGCGCGAAGGACCGATTTGCCGGGCGATCGTCGGGGAACTGAAGGCGGAGGAGCAGGCCGGCTTCGACGGGGCACTGGTCAGGGCCATCGAGCGTTTCCGTGAAAACGGAGGCTACCGGGTGGAGTCTGTGTCGCGGGTGGTCAGCGGCACGCGCTAGCGCTCAGGACGATTACTCCCGGGCTGGCTCCAGAGCAACGAGCGCAATCTCGCGTGAAGTCTTCAGAGGTTGCGGTATCTCCATGGTCACCGCGCTCAAGGTGGTACCGCTATACACCCGCAATATCGAGGACTTCAAAGGACTCACTTTCATCGAGCGCTGCGTCAAGCTGGCTTGCCGAGCGTCAGACTTCACGACCTCCGCCATACGGCTGCGACTCACCTGCTCACGAGGGGAGTGCATCCGAAGGTCGTACAGGACCTGCTCGGTCATAGCACGATCAGCCTAACGCTCGATACTTATAGCCATGCGGCACCAGCTCTGCATACTCAGGTGCCGGACCATATGCAGGTCTTGTTCCGGCATCCTGTGTCGAGACTCTAAGACGACGACTAAGAGCCTCAAGACTAGACAATACCCAGCAGGTGATCGCCTTACTTAGCCTTCCGGCGAGCCTCAGCCCGTCGAATGATCTCCAGCAAGACGCGGGATTCGGCCGTTTGCTTCAGCGGGCGTGAAAACTCGGGACCAACAGGGCACTCGTAGGTCTCGGTCGCTGGTTTAGGGGCCGGAGGGTCTACTCTCAAGAAGACGAGCTGGGCTATACGCTCACCTGGCGTCAGCTCCAACGGAACGAGACCCAGATTCAGCAGCTCTAAGGTTAGACACCCTTGGAAATATGGATGGACCTGCGCGGCAGTCGCGTTGCTGTCAGCGTTGCTGTCCTAACGCATGTTCCGGGTGAGCAATGTGGCAATGGTACTCCCACCAAATCTGCTTCGCCAGTATCAGATGCGAATTCAAGAACTGGCGGGGGCGCGACGGGAACGATCCGTCCGTCGACATCGCCAAGGATGCCGACCAGCGGTTTTGAAGACCGTGGAGCCCACCTGAGCCCATGCACCCCCGTGCCGACTGAGGCTACAGGACGGCGTCGATCTTCTGTTTGAGGTACGCCTTGGGCTTGTAGCCGACGATTCGATCGGCCGGCTTGCCGCCGCGGAAGAGGATCAGGCTCGGAATGCTGAGCACGCTGAACTTCGACGCCGTTTGCGGATTGGCGTCGACGTCGAGCTCGGCGACTGTGACCCGGCCAGCGTACTCGGCGGCCAGCTCCTCGACCACCGGTCGCAGCATCTTGCACGGCGCACACCAGGTGGCCCAGAAGTCCAACAGCACGAGCTGCGATGCGGCGCCGACCGTCGCCTCGAAATTCTGGTCGGTAACCTGGACGATGTTCTTCGTCGTCATGCCGCTCCTTCCTTCGGGCTGGTCTTATTGTCAGTTTTAGCAGGCGGTGCTGGCGACGGGGTCGAGCCGCCGCTTTCCGGGGCGGACTTCGCCTTGGTCTCGGCTTTCCCGTCGGGTTTGCTGTCGACCTTTGGGGCCTCCGCAGGGGTGACGCTCCCGTCGCTCGACGACCCCCTCGAGTCCGTCTTGTAGAAGCCGCCCCCCTTGAAGATGATGCCAACCGGGTAGAAGACGCGCGTCACCGGTGTCCCGCATTCAGGACACTGGGTCAGCGGCGGATCGGTGATTCGCTGTTGGACCTCGAAGTGGTGGCTGCGGGCGCAGCGATATCCATAAACGGGCATTTTCGACTTAACTTATACCCGGATCGGGGGCGGCAGAAAACGCCGGGCTCGAGCCAGCCCTCAGTTGATCCAGAGCTTGCTTTTCGGCCTCGGCTCCTCGGACGCCGGGTCGCTGAAGTCGCCCGGCTGGAGCAAGCCGCTCTGCATCATCTCGGCCACGCGATCGAAGAAGGCCTCGTCCGGGCCGACCGGCTCGGCTGCCGCCGGCTGGGTTGCCGCGGTCAGGTAGCGCTCTACGGCGGTGCAGATGATCTCGCTTCGGCTCCGCGAAGAGACGGCGGTCACGTGGTTGAGCGCCTCGACGAGGGCATCGGGCATGTAGATCACCACACGCTTCGCGCTCATCAGTCCCAGCATAGTAGCCAAGGGCGCCCAGGCGGGCAACCAGAATCGACTCACGAAAATGAAACAAAGCAACCGATCAAATGCATGGCGCCCCCACCCTGCCCTCCCCCAAAGGGGGAGGGGTTGTTCTGCCTCCCACGGCGGGGAGGGGTTTGTTCTGCCTCCCACGGCGGGGAGGGGTTTGTTCTGCCTCCCACGGCGGGGAGGGGTTTGTTCTGCCTCCCACGGCGGGGGGTTTGTTCTGCTTCCCCCAGAGGCGGAGGGGCATCAGTTGCCATCTCCCGTAGCGGGCGGAAACGAGAGGATTCGGATGTCGGCGTTAAGCGGATTGAACACGATCCCGGACGCCGGCTTGGGGAAGAAGTAGGTTGATTTCTGGGGCATGACCCGGCCGGCCCGGGCGACCTCGACCACGTCGTGGACCGCCGGCGGCCGGAGGAGGAAGCCGGCCTGGGCGGCCCCGCTCTCGACCCGGCTGAGCACGCCGTCGAGATCGCGCGAGTAGCTCAGGTAGCGCTCCTGCTCGAGCTCTGCCGGGGTCAGCCCGAGCTCGTGCTGGAGGATCTCCTCATGGAGGACCGACACATCGAGGCGTGAAACGGGATCGACAGCATCGGGGCGCTCAATATCGATGGTGTACCAGCAGCCCCCAGCCTGCCCCCACCCCGACCCTCCCCCGCGAGCGGGGGAGGGAGATGTACCAAAGAAGGGAAATGGTGGGAGGACGATCCCGATTCGGTGGCCCCCACCCTGCCCTCCCCCAGAGGGCGAGGGGACATCGGCCTGCATCGCGGCCAGAAGGTCAGCCCGGCTAGCTCGAGGAACGACGTGGTGGCGTGCCGAGAGCCGGTGCAACAATTCGGCGGCATCGAACCGATCCAGGTCATGCAGGATGCGATGGGTTGGCAGAATCGTGAGTCCCGGGTCACGGACGTCGACGAGCAGCATCAGTACGTAGTTGAAGGCGGCGTCGGTCGGCGCCTCCGGATGCTGCTGGCGCTGGTAGTTGCGGAAATTGAGGGCCGTCTCGTAGCGATGATGGCCGTCGGCAATGTAGAGGGTCGTGGCGTTGAAGATCTCCGCCAACTGCGCGAAGCGCCGGTCGCCCTCGAGTGACCAGATCGTGTGCTGATTCCCATCCTCACCCGTGATCGACAGCCGCGGCGGATCCTTAAGCGCTGGCGCGATGATGGGAGCAACCGCCGACTGAGGGTCTTCGTAGAGGGCAAATATCGGACTGAGGTTGGCGATCACGGCGCGGGTTAGCGAGAGCCGGTCCGCCTTGGCGCGGGCGTGGGTTTGCTCGTGGGGCAGGACCCCACGGCCAAACGGTTCGAGCTCGACGACGCCGATGACTCCGAGCCGCGAGCGCGAGTCGCCGCTGATCGGATCGACGAACTGGTGGCGATAAACATAGAAACGGGGGCTCGCCTCACGGCGCAGGATGCCTTCGGCCAGCCAATCCCGAAAGAAGGCCGCCGCGCGCGTGTACTTGTTGTCGTCCGGCGTGTCAGAGGGGTGCACGCTACCGGCGATCAGTCGGACGACGTTGTGCGGATCTTGCTCGTAATAGCGCCGTTGGTCGGCGGGGCTGATGACGTCGTACGGCGGCGCCACGACTCTGGAGAGGTCGACCTGTTGGGGGTTATAGAGAACCGCCTGAAACGGGCGGAGCCTGGCCAACCGGATCTAGAGCGTGATGGACAGCACGTCGGCCATCCCGGGGATCCGGCGAATATCGGCCATGATCGACTCCGGGACAGGATCGTCGACTGACACGATCATGACAGCATCGCCGCGTGGACGATCGCGGCCCACCTGCATGCTCGCGATATTGATGTTTTTCTGACCGAGCAGTGTGCCAATGGCTCCGATGATGCCGGGCCGATCGGCATGCCAGCTCATCAAGAAGGTCCCCTCTGGCACCAGGTCGATGCGGAAGTCGTTGAAGGTGACGATGTGGGGCTCGTTGAGCAGTAGCGTGCCGCCGACGCGGCTGGTCCCGTGGTCTCCGACGGCCTGCAGACTGATCAAGTTCGCAAATTCGCTCGCCCTGGCCCCGCGTTGCTCGACGACCGTGATACCGTGCGCGACCGCGACCGCCCGGGCATTGACCGGGTTCACGCGCTCGGCGCTGAAGCGGCTGAGGAATGCAGTCAGCAGCGCCGCGGTCAGAACCGAGCAGTCGTAGTCGGCGATCTCCCCCGCATAGTCGACCTGCAGGCGCTTCGTCGGTTGCCGGCCGACCTGGGCGTAGAAGTGGCCAATGCCCTCGGCCACCGGGATGAAGGGTCGCAGGAACGCCATCGCTTCGGGTAGCGCGACCGGGGCGTTGAGGGCAAATCGCGGGTGGCCGCCTTCGAGCACGGCGACTACCTGGTCGGCGATCTCGAGCGCCACGCTGATCTGCGCTTCTTCGGTCGAGGCACCGAGGTGCGGGGTCGTCACCACCTGCGGCAACGACAACAACGGGTTCTCGCCCGGAGGTTCCTCCTCGAATACATCGAGGGCGGCGCCGGCGACGTGACCATCATGCAGGGCGTTCCAGAGCGCGGATTCATCAATGATGCCTCCACGAGCGACGTTGATAATGCGCACGCCAGATTTTGCCGCGGCCAGCGCCCTCGCGTCGACCAGGTGATGGGTTTCTTTGGTCAACGGCACATGCAGGGTGACGAGATCCGCTTCCGCCATGAGTCGGTCGAACGGCATCAGCTTGACGTTGAGCTGGGAGGCGCGCTCCTCCGACAGCATGGGATCGCTGGCAATCACGCGCATGCCAAAAGCCTGCGCGCGGTGCGCGACCTCGCGCCCGATGCTACCGAGGCCGACAACGCCCAGGACCTTGTCTCGTAGTTCGTTGCCAAGGAAGCGCGATCGCTCCCAGCGGCCCGCCTTGACCGCCTGGTCGGCTTGCGGGATGTGTCGAGCCAGGGCGAGCATCATGGCCATGGTGTGCTCGGCCGCCGCGATGGTGTTGCCGGAAGGTGCATTGACGACCAGGATGCCAGCGCGAGTGGCAGCCGCCACGTCGATGTTGTCGACGCCGGCGCCCGCGCGCCCGATCACCTTGAGGCGGCTGCCCGCCGCGATCACCGCGGCATCGACACGCGTCTCGCTGCGGACAATCAGGGCGTCGTAGTCCGGGATGCGCCCAACCAGAGAGGCCTGGGTCTGCTTCAGCTCGATATCGACGTCAGCGTGGCTGCGCAACCGGGCGAGACCCGCCTCGGCGATCGGGTCGGCGACGAGGACACGCGGCACCGGCTCAGGCGACGAGGCTGGGCTCGGACGACTCCAACGCACGCCTCGCGGCGGTCAGCGCCGCACCGCGCGTCACCGAATGCCCATTGGCCTCGAGGCCACGCTCGAGCAACTCGACGGTCGCTGCCACGTCCGCGTCGTCGACCGCGCCCAGATGACCGATGCGGAAGATCTTGCCGGCAAGCTTTCCCTGCCCCTCGCCGACGACGAGGCCGAGATCGCGCCACGTCTTGAAGACGGCCTCTGATTTCTCGCCGCGCAACGCCTCCGGGAAATAGAGCGCGGTAACGGTGGGCGATGCGGTCTCCGGGTCGGCCGCCAGCAAGCGCAGGCCCAGGGCGCGCCCCGCCGCGCGGAAGCCCGCCGCAACACGGATATGCCGTTGGAAAATCGTGGACAGCCCTTCTTCGCGCATGATCGCCAGTGACTCACGCAACCCGAACAGGGTGCTCATCGCAGGCGTAGTGAACGTCATACCCTTGGCTTGCAACTTTTGCGCACGCTCCCAGTCGAAATAGAAGCGAGGCGCGCGCGCGTTCGCCTGGCGCTGCCAGGCGGCCTTGCTCACGCTCAGCATAGTTACGCCGGGCGGCAGCATCCAACCTTTTTGCGAGGCGGTGATCGCAACATCCACACCCCAGTCATCAACCGGGAGGTCGATCGACCCAATCGAGCTGACCCCGTCGACCACCAACAGCCGCTGGCGGCGCTTGACGACCTCAGCCAGCGCCTGCAGCCGATTGGTGACGCCGGTGGAGGTCTCGTTATGCGTGATCAGAACGGTCGCGACCTCCGACTCTTTGCCCAGAAGGTCATCGAGGTCCTGGGGATCGGCGGCTTCACCCCAGGGAAGGGCATAGCGGACCACCTCGGCGCCAAAGGCCTCGGCCAGATCGGCGAAGCGATCGCCGAAGGCGCCGATCGTGACCACCACGATCCGCTCGCCCGGTGAGACAAGGTTGGCCACGGCACTTTCGAGGCCGCCGGTGCCGCTCGCGGGAAAGATCAGCATGTCATTTTTGGTCTGGAACGCCCACTTGAGGCCATTCTCGAGCTCTGGGAGGAGAGCTTTGAACTCCGGACCTCGGTGGTTGATCATGGGAGCGGTCATCGCGCGGTTGACGCGGTCGGGGACGGGCGTCGGGCCGGGTATACGAAGCTGCGAAGTCTGCCCCATGGGTTCTATAGCTTACTGATTTAGCGTCGCGAGATCGAGCGACGCCGGCGATAGGTGCGGCGCCGATAGGCTGGCGGCTGTGGCGTTCGCACCGCCCGACGGATCGCGGTGCGCATCACGATCCAGAGAACCATGACGCCGCCGATGATAAGGCCCCACCGCGTGGCGGTCGCCGCGCGGGCCGCATCGGCGGCTGAGGCGGCTTCGGCCTGCCGTTGGGCAGCCGCCGCGGCTTCGGCGTGCACAATCTGGAGCCTGGTCTGCTCGATCTGCGGGTCGGCGGCGAGCATCCCCTGGTAGACACCCATCGCGATCGCATTGCGGAAATCGTTCTGCAGCAACAGGCTCCGCTCGCGGGGATTGGTCAGGTACGCCGGTTCGACGGTCGCAGTCGGAATGTCGGAATGCACCCAGAGCTCGGGCTTGGCGACCACCCCATCATCCTGGATCTGAAAGCGGGTTAGCGCCTGCGCCAGGCCGGTATCGATCGACTGCGCAAACGAAAGGCTATCGGTCCTGGGGTAGAAGACCGCGGCACCGTTGACCGAGGGGTCGCCATCGAAGGCGTTGACGTGCAGGCTGACGAACATCCGGGCGCCCGACGCGTGCACCCGGTTCCAGCGCTCCGAGATCTCGACGTACTCGTCGGTAGTGCGCGTGAGGACGACCGTCACCCTCTCTTTTTGCAGCAGCGTCCGCAGCCGGAAGGCCAGGTCCAGCGTGATTTCCTTCTCCATCACGGCACCGACCACGACGCCCGGGTCCCAGAGTTGCGTCGGATCGCTGGTGGGGCTCCCTCCGTGGCCGGGATCGATGGCAATCACGTAGGGAGAGGGCATGACGAAGGAGGGCTCCAGAGCTGCTGCCCGAGCCGGTAACAGGGACGTAAGCAAGACGACCCCGGCCGCGAGCACGGCCGGGAGGCGGGGGAAATGCAACTGACCGCAGTATACGGTCCGAAATTAAGAAAGTCTTAGCGCTGGTCGGCGGTGTAGGGCAGCAACGCGACGTGGCGTGCGCGCTTGAGCGCAACGGCGAGACGTCGCTGGTGGCGCGCGCAGGTGCCGGTCACGCGGCGGGGCAAAATTTTGCCCCGCTCGCTGACGAAGCGGCGCAGACGCGAGACCTCTTTGTAGTCGATGAAATGGACCTTCTCCACACAGAAGTTGCAGACCTTCTTGTGCGGCTTGCGATCCCGCTTTTCAGTCGGTGGTGGCATGGGGTGCTGTCAGGTGCTCCTTAAAAGGGAATGTCTTCCGGGTCCACATCGCGCGAGGGTTCGTCGCTATGCGCGGCCGGCGCGGCAACCGCCGCCTCGACGGGCTCGACCGCGGACGGTTGCGATTGGCCGCGCGGCTCGAGGAACTGGACCTCGGTGGCGTTGATTTCCGTGGTCTTGCGCTTCTGGCCATCCTGCCCTTCCCAGGAACGGGTCTGGAGGCGGCCTTCGAGATACACGAGGCTGCCCTTGTGCAGGTACTGCCCGCAGATTTCGGCGAGGTTGCGCTTGCCAATGTTCCAGACGACGATGTTGTGGTAGTCGGTGTACTCCTTCTTCTCGCCGTCGGGCCCCTGACCGTACCGGTTGGTTGCGAGCGAGAACGTCGTCACCGGCGCGCCGCTCGGCGTGTAGCGCATCTCCGGATCACGGGTCAGACGGCCGATCAGCATGGCTTTGTTCAGGTTCATGACTTCCCCTCGTCTTGGCGAACCAATAAATGACGGAAGACGGTGTCGGAGATCTTCAGGACGCGGTCGACCTCCTGTACTTTGGCGCGGTCGAGGTCGAACTCTTCGACGACGTAATGCCCTTCCCGCTGATCGTTGACCGTATACGCGAGCCGACGCTTACCCCAGGGCGTGACCTTCTTAACCTGGCCCCCATTCGTCTGGATCAGCTGGCCGACCTTCTCGATCTCCTGCTGGACCTGCTGGTCATCAAGCTCCGGCTTGACGATGTACATGAGCTCGTACGCTGACAAACGCTACCTCCTTTCCTATGGATTTGCTCCGACTATGGCCTGGAGGCGGCAGCGGAGCAGGAAAGCGTTCGTAAGTCTACCAAAGATTGACTTCCCTAAACGAGGCAGTGGCTACCTGCGAACGACGTCGACGATGTGTGCGACCTGCTTGACGTGTGGCCGTTCATGGCCAGCCAGCCACCGCCCATAGAACAGGACCGTCCGCTCGAGCACCGCCCCCGCGCCCGTCACTGTCGCCACACGTGACCAGCCCTTGCGCGGCAACGGGTCGAGAACTGCCAGTAAATCGGCACGCTGCCGGGCAAAGGCGCGCAACGATGGCCGGAATTCCAGTTCGAGGTAATCCGTCTTATTGATCCAACTCCGGGGATTGACAGCCCGCAGCGTCGGCCGGTCCTCGGCGATCATCGTCACCATGCAGTTGCCCCAGATGTCGGCGCACGCGCGCAGATGGGCAAGCACATCGTTGGCGGACCAGGCGTCGCGGGCGGGAGCGGTATGCAATTGAGATGGCGCCAGACCGGCGGTCAGCGCGGCGAGCCGCAGCGGCGTTTCGGCGAGCAGGCTCAGAACCTGCTCAATCGTGAGTGTCTTGTTGGGCACCTGAGGGATGGTGGTCGGCGGGGGACTCGAACCCTCGACCTCTTGGATGTGAACCAAGCGCTCTAACCAGCTGAGCTAGCCGACCGCTGCGGTGATTTTAAGCCCCCACCCTGCCCTCCCCATAGGGGAGGGGAAATCGATCGGCCCCCACCCTACCCTCCCCCAAGGGGGGAGGGAAAATCGATCGGCCCCCACCCTGCCCCTCCCCTGCTTGGCGGGGGGCGAGGTCAATGTTTGGCGGCTTTTGCGAGCGCCCGTGTGACCGCCTCGGCGGCCTCCATCGGCAGGTACTGGATCGCTTCGGTGACCACGCGGTCGGCTTCCTCGGGCGGCAGTTTGCGCCGGACGACCTCGAGCTGCTGATCGACCAGATCGGCCAGGACCTGTGCCATCTCCTGCCGCCGGCGGCGCTTGAAGAGCTCCTGCTGGGCCGGGTAGCCATTGCCGAACGTGACTGGGAACCCGAGCCGCTGCAACTCGGCCAGGTCGCGGAAGACGGTCCGTTCGCTGACCTTCAAAATCCCGGCAAGGTCGAGGGCGCGGATGCCCGGTCGGGCGGTTGCCATCGACAGGATGACCAGGAGCCGATGCAAGCGACCTGCTCGATTCACGTTGCTGAACGTAGCACTGCCTACATGGGTCTGCAAATTCGACGACGCTGCTTGCAATCGGCCTCTCAGCTCAGTGGCTGGCGAGCCAGACGTTTCCGTTCGCGATGGACGGGGTAAGAGCTAGACGCGGACCGGCCAGGTTGATCGTGTCCGCCTGATCGCGATTCCAGTTGGTAAGGTGAAGGATTCCATGCCCAAAGAAACGAAGGACGTCAAGGCGAAGGCCCCCAAGGAACCCGTAGCAGAGGTGCCCTCGGAGGTTGCCGCCGAGAACGGCGCCGGCGCGGCGAAGGCCCGCACCGCGATCGACGACGTGATCGCCGCTATCGAAGGCGCTCGCGACAAGGTCATGGCCGATGAGGTCAAGGCCCTCACCAAACTCGGCATTCCGCGTGCCATGGCGTACCAGATGGTCGCCGCCCGATTCCACCAGAACGTCGTGACCGACGGCGAAGGTGGCGGACCCGAGTTCGAAAACAGCCACTGGAACGATCGGTAAGAGTGAGCCGCGACCGTTACTGACGGTCGCCCAGGCGCGCGAACGGATCCTTGATCAGATCGCCGCGCTCGACGCCGAACCAGTTGCCCTGACCGAGGCCCGGGGCCGTGTGCTGGCCGTCGAGGTTCGCTCGGAGCGGGACGTCCCGCCCTTCGCCAACTCGGCGATGGATGGCTATGCCGTCCAAGCGAGTGACGTCACGCGCGCGTCGGCGGCACACCCGGCGCGGCTGCGAGTGTTGGGTGAAATCCGGGCCGGCGCCGCTCCGCCCACTGCGGTGCAGCCCCAGACGGCGCTGCGCATCATGACCGGCGCCATGATCCCCGACGGATCGGATGCCGTGGTGCGGGTCGAAGACACCACCGAGCGCGATGGCACCGTCGAGGTGCGCGTACCCGTGGCAGCGGGCACGAGTCTGCGCGGCGCGGGCAGCGACCTTCGCCGCGGCGACCTCCTGGCGACGGCGGGGCGCCTGATTACGCCGGGCTTGATTGGCGTGCTGGCCTCGGCCGGCCACGTCACACTGGAGTGCATCCGGCGGCCACGGGTGCTGGTATTGACCACCGGCGACGAGTTGCGCGAGCCGGGCGAGGCGCTGGGGCCCGGCCAGATCACCAACACCAACCGCTACACCCTGCTCGCCGCCGTCCAGGAGGCGGGCTGCATCGTGGTCGATGCCGGCGTCGCGCGCGACGAGCGCGGCGACCTGATCGAGCGGCTCGGCGCAGCAGGCGAGACCGACCTTGTCGTAACCACCGGCGGAGTGTCGATGGGTGCCTACGACCTAGTGCGGGGCCTGCTCGAGGAGCGCGAGGCGGTCACCTTCTGGCAGGTGGCATTACGTCCCGGCAAGCCGCTGATGTTCGCCACGGTTGGTGGCGTGCCACTGATCGGGCTGCCGGGAAATCCGGTGTCGACCCTGGTTGCCTTCGAGCTCTTCGTGCGGCCCGCCCTGCTCAAACTCCAGGGGCGCACCGACCTCGAACGCCCACGTCTGACCGCGATCACCAAGGAGCCGTTGCACAACCCCCCGCACCTCGAACAGTACTTTCGCGGGATCGCCCGGCACGATGGCGCCGGGATCGTCGTTCGCCTGACGGGTGACCAGGGATCGCACGTGCTCCGATCGATGGCGGATGCTAATTGCCTGGTCGTGGTGCCCCTTGGGACGAGCGAGGTAGCGGCGGGAGCCCCGGTCGAGATCATTCCCCTGGCGCCGATCGCGTAGCGCCCCCACCCTGCCCTCCCCCAGAGGGGAGGGAGAAGGATCCGCGCCTCCCCCAGAGGGGGAGGGGACATTTAGATTTACACTCTCTTTCAAGGGAGAAATCGATGGGGCGAATCGACCCGGAACGGATCCGTAACGTCGCCTTACTCGGCCACAGCCACGACGGCAAAACGAGCCTGGCCGAAGCGATGCTCTATGCCGGGGGCACCGTCGATCGGCTGGGCCGTCCGGACGCGGGCAACACCACCTTCGACTTCGAGCCGGAAGAGGTCAAGCGGAAGATCTCGATCGGTACCGCCGTCGCGCACCTGACCTGGCACGACCACAAGATCAACCTGCTGGATGCACCGGGCTTCCAGGACTTCGCTGGCGAGGTCGTCGGCGCGCTACGAGCCGCCGAGGGTGCCCTGCTGGTCGTGGGGGCGACCACGGGCGTCGTAGTCGGGACCGAGCTGGGGTGGCACCAGTGTCGGGATCGAAACCTGCCGACCCTGATCGTCGTCAACAAGATGGACAAGGAAAATGCCGATTACTGGAGGGCGGTCGACAGCTTCAAAGAGTTCAATCCGCGCCCGGTCTCGATCCAGGCACCGATCGGCCACGAATCCGGCTTCCGGGGCGTCGTCGACCTGCTGACGCGCAAGGCGTACGAATTCGATCAACAGGGCCATGCGAAGGAGGTTCCGCTTCCCAGCGAGTTGGCCCCCGAGGTCGAGTCGCGCCGGTCACCGCTCGTCGAGGCGGCCGCGGAGACCGACGATACACTGCTCGAGAAGTACCTCGAGAGCGGTGAGCTGAGTGACGCCGAGGTCACCGCAGCACTCGCCAAAGGCGTAGCGGCCGGCTCGATCGTGCCGGTGTTATGCGCGGCGGCCGGCAAGTCGATCGGCATCGGGACTCTGCTCGATGCCATCGTCACGCTGCTGCCCTCGCCCAAGCAGGCCGCATCGGTCGAGGCGGTCAATCCGCGTACCGATCAAACCGAAATGGTGACCGTCGACCCGGCTCGGCCGCTGGCAGCGCTCGTCTTCAAGACCACGGCTGACCCCTTCGTGGGCCGCATCAGCTACGTCAAAGTCGTGTCGGGGACGCTGACACCCGGTACCCCGCTCTTGAACGCCTCCAAAGATCAGCCCGAGCGTCCGGGCACGATTGGATATCCGAAGGGCAAGACGCTGGAGCCGGCAACAGAAGTGGTGGCGGGCGACATCGCCGGGATCAGCAAGCTGCAGATGGCCGCGACCGGCGACACCCTGACGAGCCGCGATCATCCGCTGCGGCTACCGCCGATCCAATACCCGGAACAGACTTACAGTGCCGCCGTCAGCGCCAAGAACAAGCCCGACGAGGAAAAGGTCAACGCGGCGCTCGTCAAGTTGGTCGACGAAGACCCGACCCTGACGCTGGAGCACGAGCCGATCACGAAGGAGTCGATCGTGCACGGTATGGGCGATGTGCATCTCGAGGTCGTGCTCGAGAAAATGAAACGCAAGTACGGTGTCGAGGGCATGCTCGCCGTGCCTCGCGTGCCCTACCAGGAGACGATCACCAGCAGCGCCAAGGCAGAGAAGAAGTACAAGAAGCAATCCGGTGGCGCCGGTCTCTACGGCCACTGTGTCATCGACATTGCCCCCGTCCCACGTGGTACGGGGTTCGTCTGGGAAGACAAGATCTTCGGCGGGTCCATCCCGCAGAACTTCCGGCCCTCGGTGGAGAGGGGTGTGCGCGAAACGATGGAGCAGGGGGTGCTGAGCGGCAACCCGCTGGTCGACATCAAGGTCCGCCTGCTGGACGGATCGACGCACCAGGTCGACGGCAAGGACATCGCTTTCAAGCTGGCGGGCGCCATGGCGATGCGCCAGGCGGTGATGGACGCTAAGCCGGTCTTGCTCGAGCCGATCATGGACGTCGAGGTCTTCGTCCCCGAGCGCAACATGGGCGACGTCATCAGCGACCTGAATGGCAAGCGCGGCAAGATCGCGGGGATGGAGCCCTCTGGTGACCACACGGAGAAGGTCCTCGCGCAAGTTCCCCTTTCGTCGATGTACCGGTTCCCGATCGATCTGCGGTCGATTACTCAGGGGCGAGGACGGTACACCATGAAGTTCTCGCACTACGAAGAGGTGCCTGCGCACGCGGCGCAGGCGGTGATCGCCGCCTATCAGAAGTCGAAAGGCGGCGAAGAGGAAGAGTAGATCAGCGGGCGCGCGGCTCGGCCCAGAGCGGCACACCGGCCCACGCCAGACCGAGAAGCGTTTTCGCATCCTGCAGCTCGCCGCTCGAACGGAGCACCTTCAGGTCGTGCGTGTCGAAGGGATTGACCTTGAATGATTCGTCGAGCTCGGCGCGCGCCTCGGTCGGAGACAGGTCCTCGGCGAGGAAGAACGTCATACGCTCATCGCAGTAGCCCGGCATCAGGTAGGCGCGCCCCAGCGTGGTCCAGCGCTCGGCCTTGAGGCCCGCTTCCTCGGCGAGCTCCCGCCGCGCCGCCGCCGGGATCTCCTCGCCCGGTTTGTCGAGCGTGCCCGCCGGAATCTCCCATAGCTCGCGACCGGTCACGTAGCGAAACTGGCGAACCAGCACGATCCGGCCATCCGCGTGGCGCGGGATGATCGCGACCGAACCCGGGTGCCGAACGATCTCACGCGTGGCGACGTGCCCGTTGGGCATCCGCACGCGGTCGCGGTACACCTTGAAGAGTTTGCCGCCATAGACTTCCTCGGTTTCGACCCTTTCCTCCATACCGGGATTATCATGGCTGCTTAGGTCATGATCGAACGCACTCTTCTGGAAATCGCACAACATCGCTTCTGGGCCTGGCAACGTCGCGCGGCCCCCACCCCCCGCAATCAACTACGCGAGACCGATCAGCTGCTGGGCGCCGTCGAAGAGTGCCGCCTGCGCGAGATCAAGTTTGTCCCGACGCACATCTGGCGACGGATCGTTCATCTCTTGGGACAACTTGATGGCAAATACACCGAGAAGCTCGGGATCGACCGTTCGGTGGAGAGTACCGCCGAGGTCCTCTTCGAGGCCCAGGGGGACCTGATGCTGGCGGCTCGCGGCCGCTGGCGCGGCGCCGGCAATATCGTCCCGCTTTTCCGCCGCCGCTAGCTCTTCCAGCCCCCACCCCGACCCTCCCCTGCAAGCGAGGGAGGGAGAGTGTCCGCCTGTCCCAACTGCCTACGAACATACGTTTGCTTTTTCGCTCGGAATCTGCTAGCCTGCACCCATGGGCGAGATGGCAACGTTAGTCGAAGGCACCCCAGGAAGTCGCGCGGTCAGCGATCTGACGACGGTCCCGCTGCTCCGACGGGTGGTCGAGAGTCTGGCCACGATGCGGCCCGGCCGGTACACCGTCTACCTCGGCCGGCCCGATCCGGCGGCCGTTCGAGCCGAATGGGATCAGGAGGTCGCACTGCTCCGTTGCGCGCGGCGGGCGGTGGTGACGACACCGGAGACAACGCCGTTGCCACAAGAGGCCGACCGGCGTGAGCCAGGTCTCGGCTGGCTGGCAAATGTCTGGTTTAGTGCCGTCATGGGTGACGACACCGCAATGGCGGTTCTGTGCCAACCCGACCCCGTTCATCCCCAGGAAGCCTGGCTGCTCACGGATCCCACCGCGGTTCGGCGTTTCGTCGCCGCCATCGAGGGCGAACTGGCTCGACCCGACCCGCAGTTGCTCGCGGTCTAAGCCTCCGTACAATTGGGGCCGCGTGGCGCCCCCCAATCAACCGTGGCCCCTACTGGTCGCCGGCACCATCACCCGCGACGACGTTCGCACGCCGATGGGCGTCAACACCGATGGGCTCGGTGGCTCGGCGACCTACTTCACGCTCGCCGCGCGGCTCTTCGCCCCGGTGTCCGTGGTGGGAACGGCGGGTCCCGATTTCATGCCGGCGTTCCAAGAGGCCATGCGCGCAACCGGCGCCGACCTGCGAAGCGTCGTGCAGTCGGCGCTCCCAACCTATCGGTGGCGCGCCGAGCACGACTACACAACCGGCACGACGCGCAACGAAACCTCGGACCAGGGCGCCTACCGCGGCTTCATCCCGGTGCTCACCGCCGATCAACGCAAGTCCAAAATCGTCTTTCTCGGCAGTATGGAGCCTCGCCATCAAATGCGCGTGTTGGAGCAGCTCGAGGCACCCTGGCTCGTGGCGGGCGACACGATGAAGCTCTACATTCGCGAAGAGCCGGAAGCGCTCGAGCCCGTCCTCCAGCGCCTCGATTACCTCTTTCTCAACGCTTCAGAGGCGATGGCATTGGCGAAGGTCGACACCCGCGGGAAATCCCGCGACCCTGACAACATCGACGAGGTCGCTGCACTTCTACGTGGCCGTTACCGGCTGCGCGGGCTGGTCATCAAGGAAGGACCAAAAGGGGCCACGCTCTACCGTCACGGCGACGACATCCATCTGCCGGCTTTGCCGGTGGACCCGCCGACCGACCCGACCGGCGCCGGCGACGCGGTGGCCGCGGGATTCCTCGGCGCGCTCGCCGAGCAGCAGGTTGAAACCGATGAATCCGTGCGTCTGGCGCTGGCATACGCCATGGTGATGGCATCCTTTACGATCCAACACTTCAGCGTCCAGGGACTGCGACCGATCACGCGCGCGGAGGTCGAGGCCCGGATGGCTTCGATGGCCTGGCAGGTCCAGCCAACCGGTTGACCTGGCGAACGGGCGGCCTGACCGTCGACGTTTTGCAGGGCGACCTGACTGAGCAGGATGTCGACGCCATCGTCAATGCGGCTAACAACGATCTGATCCTGGGCGGCGGCGTCGCCGGCGCGATTGCGCGACGTGGGGGTCCAACCATCCAGGCGGAGTGCCGCGCGATTGGGCCGATCGAGGTCGGTGACGCCGCCATCACCGGAGGGGGTCAGCTCAGGGCCAAGTTCGTCATCCACGCGGCGAGTATGCGCCTGGGCGGTGCAACCTCGGCCGACAATCTGCGCCACTCGACGCGGCGCAGTCTCGAACTCGCCAGTCAGCGCGGCCTGCGATCGATTGCCTTCCCGGCGGTCGGCACCGGCATCGCCCAATTCCCGCTCGACGAGTGCGCCCGGATCATGCTCGAAGAAGTCACCAGGCACGGGGCGCAGGCCACTTCGCTCACCGAGGTGCGCTTCGTCCTCTTTGGCGGCGAGGCCGAGGCGGCATTTCGGGGGGAGGCGGAGCGCCGGCTAGCCTCGAAATAGGCCTGGGAAGAAGATCGAAGCTAGAAACGCCAGGGTCACGAGCGAAAGGAAGACAAGCACGATGCTGCTGAAGACGTTGAAGAGTCGGGTATTCGCATAACGGCCCATGATGCGTTTGTCGTTGGCGAGCAGCATCAGGATCGGGAGCAACAGCGGCAGCATGAGCCCGTTCACGATGTTCGGAATGTTCGTGATCAGCGCCAGTGGAACGCCGGGAAACATCGCGATCCCCGCCCCTAAGATGATCATCGTGGTGTAGATCGTCAGGAAGGCCGGTGCTTCGCCGAATGACTTGTCGATTCCACGTTCGAAGCCAAAAGCCTCGGTGATCGCGTACGTCGTTGAGAGTGGCAGTACCGAGGCAGCCATCAGCGACGCGTTCAGCAGCCCGATTGCGAACAGTTGCTCGGCGTATTGCCCGGCGAGCGGCTTGAGTGCCAACGCGATTTTGCCGAAGGCCGATGGATCCGACGGGTCGACATGAATATGGTGGACGTAGATCGTCGCGCCGGTCGCCACGATGATGAAGAAGGCAACGAGGTTGAGCGCCAAGATCCCGGTATATGTATCGATGCGTTCGAAGCGGAGCTGGCTCGGATTCAAGCCCTTATCGGCAACGTTCGACTGCTGGAAGAAGGCCATCCAAGGGGTGATCGTGGTGCCGACGATGGTGATGAAGATCAAGAGGTAGGGGGCGGTCAGATGAAAGGTGGGAACCACAGTGTGATGGATGACCTGGTCCCATTTGGGGTGTGCCAGAAGTGCCGAGACGATGTATGACACGAACACCAGACTGAGGATCAGTAACAGCCGTTCGACCAGATGAAACGAGCCGCGGAGCACGAGGAACCAGACGAAGACCGCCGCGAGCGGGATCGCGATGTATCGAGCCACGCCGCCGAACAGGAGCTGCGACGCGCCGGCGATGCCGGCGAACTCGGCCACCGTGGTCGCCGAGTTGGCTACGAACAGCAGCAGCATCACCCACACGGTGGGCGCGACACCGAAGCGTTCGCGGATCAGGTCGGAGAGGCCCTTGCCGGTGACGGTGCCCATCCGAGCGACCATCTCCTGGATGGCCGCCAGGCAGACGGCGGTGACGATCAGCAGCCACAGCAGGTCGTAGCCAAACTGCGAACCGGCGAGCGCATAGCCGGTGATGCCAGTGGCGTCGTTGTCCACCGTGCCGGTGATGATCCCCGGGCCAACCACCGCCAGTAGCATGAGCAGCCGAACTCGGCGGCTGCGCAGCACTCCCAGGGACCGCTGCAGCGGCTTCTTGTCTGACAACGCTCGACTAGAAGATGCGCCGGCGGCGGACGCCCGCCCTGGCAGGCATCACCCGTTCCATCACGTCGTCGACCGTCACGATGCCCTGGATCCGATTGTGCTGATCGACCACCGGCACCGCGAGCAGGTTGTACTTCGACGTCACCTCCGCAACTTCGCGCGGCCCGGCATCGACCCCGACCGAGATGACGTTCTTGATCATGAAGTCGCGGATCTTCGTTTCCGGCTTGGCGACGATCAAGTCGCGGAGCGAGAGTACACCCAGTAGGTGCTCCTCCTCGTCGACGACGTAAACATAGTAGACCGACTCGGCGTTCGGCTCGAGTTCGCGCAGGCGGTTGATAGCCTCGGCGGCGGTGAGCGTGTGGAGCACGGCGACGTACTCGGTCGTCATCAGTCCTCCCGCGGTGTCCTCACGGTAGGCGAGCAGTTCTTCAACGTCTTCCGCTTCGTCTTCCTCCATTTTCTGCAGCAACTGCTGAGCCCGCTCCCGCGGCATATCGGCGAGCAAGTCGGCGACCTCGTCAGGCGCCATCGCTTCCAGGATGTCCGAGGCCCGTTCGACGTCGAGCCGCTCGAGGATGGAGGCCTGCATGTGCGGCTCGTCGATCTCCTCGAGGGTATCGGCCGCCTTTTCGTCGCTCAAGGCGGCGAAGACCGCGCTCCGGTCATCCGGGCTGAGCTCGTTGACGATGTCGGCAATGTCGGCCGGATGCAGCTTGGCCAGTTTGGTGTGAGCGATCCGCAGCTTGACGGAACTCACGTCGCTACGCACGGGATCGACCGCCTCCCAGGAGATGAGCCTTTGCGGCCAGTCGAGATGGACGGTTGAGGCGATCCGTCGCCCCATCCCTTCGAGGCCAACGCGCCGGGCGAGGCCGCGGCTGCCGATGTCGACCCCCACCAGCAACAGCGATCCCTCCACCTGCGACAGCTGGAGGTCATTGACCCGTACCACCCGGCGGCCGTCCATGTCGACAATCTGCTTATCGAGGATCTGTCGCGAGAGCCAGAGCTCGTTCTCCGCGCGAACGTGCGGCTGCAGGCCGGCCTCGTCGACCTTCAGGCTGAGCTCCTTATTGTCCCAGCTGCGCACCACCGGCCAATCGATGGAGTGGACCGGACGGTTCCCCTTGAGGATGACGCCGGTGACGCGCGGGAACGGATCGGTCATAACGACCACGAGGTCGCGGACTCGACCGATCCGATGCTGTCGAACGTCGACGACCTCAGCGTTGAGGAAATCGCTGAGGAAGATCAATACCCTAGCCCCGGAATTGCTTGAACAGCAGCGAGGCGTTGTGCCCGCCGAAGCCGAACGAGTTCGACAGCGCCAGCTTGATATCCAGCTCGCGCGCGCCCTCCGGAATGTAGTCGAGGTCACATTGCGGGTCCGGGTGCTCGAGATTGATGGTGGGGGGCGCGACCCCCTCCTCGATCGCCTTGACCGAGATGACCGCCTCGACGGATCCGGCGGCCCCCAGCAGGTGGCCCAGCATGGACTTGGTGGAGCTGATCGGAATCCGATAGGCCGCCTCGCCGAAGATGTCTTTGAACGCCAGCGTTTCCGCCACGTCGCCCAGCTGGGTCGCGGTCCCGTGGGCATTGATGTAGCTCACATCTTCCGGCGCGACCCGCGCTTTGGCCAGCGTGCGTTTCATCGCCTGGGCTGCGCCAGCGCCAACTGGATCCGGCGCCGTGATGTGCCCCGCGTCGGCGGTCGCCGCGTAGCCGACGATCTCGGCGATGATCGGTGCCCCGCGCTTCTGAGCTGACTCGAGCTCCTCGAGGATCAGAATCCCGGCCCCTTCCCCCATGACGAAGCCATCCCGCTCCAGGTCGAACGGACGGCTCGCCCGGCTGGGCTCGATGTCGCGTGTCGAGACGGCACGCGACGCGCAGAAAGCTGCCAGCGCCAGTGGCGTCACGCAGGCCTCACTCCCGCCTGCGATCATCGCCATGGCATCGCCACGCCTGATGGTTTCGAATGCCTCGCCAATCGCGTGAGCACCGGAACTGCACGCGGAAACGGTGCAGAAGTTCGGGCCGCGGGCGCCGGTGGCGATCGAGATCTGGCCGGATCCCATATCGGCGATCATCATCGGCACGGTGAATGGACTGATGCGAGAGGGTCCGCGTTCCCTGAGGATGGTGTGCGCCTCCTCGATCATCTCCAAACCGCCGATCGCGCTACCCACGATGACGCCCACCCGGTCTCGGTTCGCCTCCGTGACCTGGAGGCCTGAGCCATCGAGTGCCTCGCGGGTGGCGACCATGGCGAACTGCACGAAGCGCGACATCCGGCGCGCCTCCTTGCGGTCGAGGCGAGCCTCGGGCTTGAAATCCAATACCTCGCTCGCCACCTTGCTCGGCATCGCCGATGGATCGAACGCCTGCACCCGGCGGATCCCCGATCGACCGGCCTTGACGGCCTCCCACGTCTCACGGGTGGAGTGCCCAAGGGAGGTGATGGTGCCGGTGCCGGTAACGACGACGCGGGTGCCGTTCAGCATGATGTCACGCTCGCCTTTCCACACCGAGGCTCGCCTCCGCAATCCCTCCGCCGCCCCACCGCAGACAGGCCGCCGCCCATGTCGGACCGCTGCCACACGCGAGCAGCAGCGCCGTCATCCCGTTTTGCAACCGTCCCTCCTTGATCGCATCATGCAACACCGTCAGCGGCGCCGCCGCCAGCAGAGTCCCGTATCGCGCCGGGTCGAGCAGCAACCGGGCCGGCGTGATGCCGGCGGCCTTGCTCCAGGCCTGCATGATCTCAGGCGCCGACTGCTCGCCGATCACCAGGTCGATCTCCGAGAGTGACAGCCTCGCCTTCCGCAGGCACTCGGTCGCCCCGTCCGTCAGGCCCTGCAGCACCGTCGCACCGCCTTTTCCACCCTGGAGGTGGCTGTTTCGATCGTTGGCTTCGCCGTTACCTTCCGGCCGCGCGGCGCCACCGGCCATCGTCGATAACACCCCAGAGTCGCCACCCGCCGCGGTCAGCACCGCGGCAGCAGCGGCACGGCTGTGAACGGTTCCGCTCTGACCGGGCAGGTCGACGAGCTGGTTGTCCGAGTCCGCGCCGATGACCAGGACGCTTCCACTGCCGGCTGCGATGTAACGCACCCCGACGTTGAGGGCCGCCAGCAGGCTGGTCTCCGCCGCGTAAAGGTCAAAGCTCGCCACCATCGGCAGCTTGAGCTCGGTCTGCACCAGGCATGCGGTGGTCGGCCAGAGGACGTCCGGGGTCGTGGTCCCGACGATGATCATTCCGATATCGGCGGCGTCGACACCGCCTGCCTGCATCGCGGCGCGCGCTGCTCCGGCCGCCAGTGAGGCCGTGTTGATCCCCTGTCCGGGCTGCACCCGGTAGGAGACGCCGGTCAGGTCGCTACCCGTCACGCGACGCGCCAATGGGGCATCGGCCGGTGGACGGTAGATGCCCAGGCCGGCGATCGCGCCGAGGGCCAATCCTCGGCGCGCCAGAGCGAGCGAGGGCATCGACACGGAAGTCACGCCTCATTTTAAGTCCGGGTTTTGCGTGTGGTTACGTTCGGGCCGTAACCAAGCGCCCCCTGACGGGATACATTCGCGGCGAGCTTCCCTAGGTATTCGCGCACCCGCGCCTGCCGGTTCGCTATTGTAGAGACCGAATTTGGCACCAGACGGTGCCCTGTACTCCAAAAACCAGCAGGAGGGACCGATGGCCGAAGCGAATTTCGACAAGTTCCGCGGCATCATAGCGGAGCAGCTTGGCGTCGACGTCGAGAAGGTGACCCCGGAAGCCTCCTTTACGGAGGACTTGCAGGCGGATTCACTCGACCTGGTCGAGTTGATCATGGCCTTCGAGGAGGAGTACGGGATGGAGATTTCGGACGACGACGCCCAGAAGCTTCGTACCGTTGGCGAGTCCTGGAATTACGTCAAGGGGAAGGTGTCCGTCGCCTGATCCGAAAACCGTAATGAGCGCTCCTTACGGCGACGGGCCGGTAGCTTTCGTCTTCCCAGGGCAAGGCTCCCAGTACGTCGGCATGGGGAAAGCCCTCTACGAGGCATCGGAAACGGCGCGCCGGGTTTTTCGGCGGGCCGACGAGCTCCTCGGGTTCGGGCTGACGCGCATGTGCTTCGAGGGCCCCGAACAGGATCTCAACGACACCATCAACGCGCAGCCCGCCATTCTGACAGTGAGCGTGGCGTGCCTGAACGCCATGCGCGAACGCTGGCACTCCCTGGGGCAGGTCGTCGCCCCGCGTTACGTCGCCGGCCACAGTCTGGGGGAGTTTACGGCGTTGGTGGCGGCTGACGTGATCGACTTCGACACCGCACTGGTCCTCGTCCGCGAGCGCGGCCGCTTGATGAAGGAGAACGGGACCGAGCGCCCCGGCGGGATGCTGGCCGTATTGGGGCTCGACCGCGACGTGCTCGAGGGGGTAGTGGCCGATGCCGCAGCGATGGGCGTCATCACCCTCGCCAATGCGAACTCCCCGGGGCAGATGGTGCTATCCGGTGAGGCGCCGGCGCTCGAGCGCGCGGCCGAGCTCGCGCGCGCCCGTGGCGCCGCTCGGGTGGTCCGGCTGCCGATCAGCATCGCCTCCCACTCGCCGCTGATGGCGCGGGCCGCCGCGCAATTCGGCGAGATCGTCGCCCGGCTTCCCCTCCGTCAGCCGCGGATCCCCGTCGTCGCCAATATCACCGGCCAGATCCTTACCAGCGCCGACGACGTTCGTAAGGAGCTCGCCGACCACATCCTCAAGCCCGTGCAGTGGACCTCGTCGGTGGTCGAGATGGTGACCCGCGGCAGTGCGGAATTCCTCGAGATTGGGCCCGGCCAGGTGCTCTCGGGGCTGATCCGGCGTATCAGCCAGGAAGCCCACGTCGTGACGCTGAACGACCGCGAGGTCGCGCGCGTCCTTACGCCGTCGCCACTGGGATGAAACGGGTCGTCGTGACCGGGGTGGGGGCGGTGACGCCGGTTGGTCTCGATGCGCCCAGCACCTGGGCCTCCATGCTCGAAGGGCAGTCGGGGGTCGGCAAGGTGACGCTCTTCGATGCCAGCGAATACCCGGTGCAGATCGCCGGCGAGGTGAAGGGCTTCGACGCCACGGGGCGGATCGAACCGAAGGAGCTCCGCCGGATGGACCGCTACTGTCAGCTCGGGCTGGTCGCGGCCGAGGAAGCATTCGCCGATGCCGGTCTCGTCAAGAATGGGAAGCTCGACGACGTCGGCGTGATCTTCGGGAGCGCAGCGGGTGGACTGGGGGTCTTCCTCGAACAGCAGCGCATCCTCCAGGAGCGCGGCCTGAAAAGGGTCAGCCCCACCTTCATCCAGAACATGCTGGTGGACACCGCCTCCGGCCATATCGCGATCGCGCTCGGGCTGCGTGGCCCGAACATGGCGGTAGTCTCCGCCTGCGCGACCGGGAGTGGCGCCGTGGGCGAAGCCTTCGAGACCATCCGCCGGGGCGATGCGGCGGCGATCATGACCGGCGGAGCCGAAGCGGTGCTGGTCCCGGTCGTCTACGCCGGGTTCTGCGCCATGCGGGCGCTCGCCCAGCACGAGGACCCAACCCAGGCGTCTCGCCCTTTCGATCGCGATCGCAATGGCTTCGTGATCTCGGAAGGGGCCGGGGCGCTACTGCTCGAGGAACTGGAGCACGCGCGGCGGCGGGGAGCGCGGATCTATGCCGAGGTGATCGGCTACGGCTCGAGCAACGACGCCTTCGACATGGCCGCCCCGGCCGAGGGCGAGGGCGCTGTGCTCACGATGCAGCGCGCGCTGCGCAAGGCCGAGATCGAGCCGAAGCGGGTGGACTACATCAACGCGCACGGCACCGGCACACCGATGAATGACAAGTTCGAAACCGACGCGATCCACCGCGTATTCGGCGACCACGCCAATCGGCTCGCGGTCAGCAGCACCAAGTCGATGACCGGCCACATGATGGGCGCGTCCGGCGCCGTGGAGGCGGTCGTCTGCGCGCTGACGATCCGCGACCAGGTGATCGCGCCCACGATCAATCTGCAGACACCGGACCCCGAGTGTGACCTCGACTACGTTCCAGGTCAGGCGCGGCGGGCCGACATCGGCGTCGCGCTTTCGAACTCCTTCGGGCTCGGCGGCCACAATGCCAGCGTCATCCTGTCGCGGTACGAGCCGAAGGCCTAACCCGACCCTTTTTCGGCGACTTTTTTGAATACATCGCGAATTCGGGAGGTTGTGCTAGTATCAGGCCGATTTTGGGGGGCCGGGGCCTTCCAGTAGCCAGCAAAAGGAGAGTGTTATGGCCGTTACCGGATATTGCCTAAAGTGCAAGAAAAAGGTTGACATCAAGGACCCCCAGCACATCACGATGAAGAACGGGAAGCCGGCCACAACCGGAACCTGCCCAACCTGCGGGACAAAGATCTACAAGATCGGCAAAGCGTAACGCTGCGTAGTCGGAATTGAACAGCCGGTCCAACGCCGGCTTTTTTCTTTTCTAGGTTAGGCTCGCGGGATTCCCGCGTGTCTAGGGCTGGCCAGCCGACCGGTTCGCCGGTTCTTTGCTGGCGAGCTCGGATTCGATCAGGTCGAGCAGGACCTCCGTCGCGCTCAGCGCCACGTCGACCCCGAGAGTCTTGAAGATCCGGACGTTGGCCGGGTTGTTGACCCGGGCGACCGTCTTTGGCACGTTGAACTTGCGCTTGGCTAGCTGGCAGGCGACCAGGTTGTCTTCATCGTCGCCGGTTACCGCCACCACCACGTCGGCACGCTCCATCCCGGTGGTCGACAGGAAGGCCATCTCGTCGCCGTCGCCCACCATCACGATCTCGCCCAGCGCGGAGTTGAGGACCTCCGCACGACGCGGATCCTTCTCGATCAGGGTGACCTCGTAGCCCCGATCTAGCAGGTGCTTGCTCAAGTAGTAGCCCACCTTGCCCCCGCCGATCACGATCACGTACATGGCCTGGGTCATCCTTTCAGCATGGCATGGATCTTGCGCGCCCCTGAGAGCGTGGGACAGACGGTGTTGAGGCCGAGCTCACGGTAGACGTCCTCGCGCATCGGATCGTAGATCCGGGTAATCACCCGCGGCACCTTGAAGATCTCCCGGGCGATCTGGGCTGCCATGATATTGCGATTGTCGCCGTTGGTCAGCGAGGCGAAGCCGTCCGCCTTCTCGATGCCAGCCTGGCGGAGCACGTCCTCGTCGATCCCGTTGCCGAGCACCATCTCGCCCTTGAAGTCGCCCCCTAGCCGGTCGAAGGCACGCCGATTGCTGTCGATGACGGTGACCTCATGGCCGGCCTTGGAGAGCGCCACCGCGGCCATCGCGCCGACCCGCCCGCACCCGACGATCACCAACTTCATGAATGGAAGACCCATTCTATGTCTACCGGCCGAGGCTCAGGCGAGCCGCCTCCACCTCCGGAAGACCAGCCTCCCGAATCTTCGCCTGGGTGGTTGCGACGTCGTAGGCAACGCGTTCGAAACGGACCGCCGATCTGGCGAGATCGACCAGCGCGAACGCGGCAGCCGGGTTCCCATCTCGGGGCTGCCCAACGCTACCGGGGTTGACCAGGGCGGAGGCCGGCAGCGGAATCCATTCCCCCGGCATCGGCACCTGTTCACCCTCTTGGGTGAAAATGCGCGGCAGGTGGGTGTGACCGAAGAAGCACCACCGCAACCCGAGCCACATGAGGAGCTCGAGGGCCTGGAGCTCCTCGAGGATGTACTCCCAGATGTACGGCTTGCGCGGACTGCCGTGGACGAAACGGTGCCGCCCGATCCGGCCGTACTTTGGCAACGCGGCAAGGTATCGCCGGCTCGCCGGAGTGAGTACGGACTCCGTCCAGCGGGCGGCGGCGGCCGCGTGGGGATTGAACCAGTCGAGCACCGACGGGTCCAGCATCGCCTGATCATGGTTGCCCAGCACGGCTTTGGCACGCACCGACCGAAGGCGTTCGATCACCGCGTTCGGGTCGGGTCCATAGCCGACCGTATCACCGAGCACCAGGATTCGGTCGACCGGCGGCATCGCCGTGAGCACGGCCTCGAGCGCCTCGAGATTGCTGTGGACGTCGGAGAGCAGCGCGAGGGTGGGCGCGCCGCCAGGCTCAGGAGTAGATGCGTTCGTGGGCGTAGGTGAACAGGATGCGCAGCGTGGCGGCCACTGGGACCGCCACGAAGAGCCCGAGGATGCCCCCCAGATAGCCGCCCACGACGAACGCGAAGATGATGAGCATCGGGCTCAGGTGCACAGCGTCACCGAACACCTTGGGGGAGATGAAGTTGTAGATGACGTTCGAGATCACGAAATAGATCACCAGCACGAGGATCACTTTGCCCGAGGACTGCGACACGAAGGCCGCGATCGCGACGGCGGGCAGGGCACCGAGAAATGGACCGATGAACGGAATGAACGCCGTCACACCGGCCACGATGCCCAGCGCAAGCGCGTACGGGACGCCCACGATCCACATCGCGACACCCGTGACCAATCCCACCAGAGCACAGATCGCCAGCTGGCCGCGCATGTAGGCGCCCAGCATGCCGTAGATCTCGGCCGCCACTTCGTGAACGTCGGTGCGGTAGCCGTGCGGCACCAGGCCCTTGAAAAAGCGGCGGATGCTCGGTGCGTCCTTGACGAGGAAGAAGGCCACGAGCAGCACCAGGAGGGTCTGAAACAACCAGTTGACCAGCATGAAGACGTTCTCGACGACCGACGAGAGGTGACCGGCGAGCAGGGCCGGCAGGTTGTGGACCGAGTCGTTGTACGCCTGGCGCAAGTCGATCGGCACCCCGAGCACCGAGACCACGTGCTGCTTGTCGGCGAGGTCCTGGAAGTAGCTGGCGATCGCGGGACCCTGCGCCACAAGCGAGCTGAACTCCTGCTGGATCAGCGGGACCAGGAAGAGGATGACCGCGGCCAGCACCGCGGCGAGTACGCCATAGAGGACGAGCACGGCGACGATCCGAGGGACGCGACGCCGCTGGGCGGCGTTGACGATGGGGTTGAGCATCAGCGCCAGGATGCCGGCAACGATGAACGGGCCGAGGATCCCGCGGATGGCGAAAGCCAGAATTAGCGTCAGGCCGGCAAGGACCCCGAGGAAGACGAGGGCGCGGAAGTCACGACTGCGCCAAAGCTGCTCGACCCTGGTGCGCTGGATCATTTTGGCCTCACGTATAGGGGAAACGATCGCGAGGCGGCGGGGCATGCGCGCCAGAAGGCGGGCATCGGGCTATTGCGACGGACTGGGCCCGTAGGCCGGGGTCAGGGCCGGCGCTCGCTGGCTGCAGCGGATGATCAGCCAGCCGACGCCGGCGGCCATCAAGAGATCGCCGATGCTGACCAGGGACGAATGGCCGCCGAGGCCTGGGACCGTGAAGATGTCGCCGATGAACCAGAGCCCTTGCGGATGGGACAGGGCAACATGAAGCGGATCGAGACCACCCTTGAGCAGGGCGAGCACGGGCGAATTGGGGTCGACGTCATGCGGTAGCAGCACGGGCATCCGGCCGCCGAAGACCAGGATCACGATGAGGTGCAAGGTGAGACCGGCACCGAAGAGGAGCGCCCCGGGAATCCGGCGGTTGAACCAGACGACGGCGAGGAGCAGGATGGCGCCGATGACGTTCAGCGGCCGGGCAACGGTAACAGCCGTCTGGGAATGCGTCGTCCCGAGGAGGGCAACCGCGACCTTGACTGCAAATGCGGTCAGCAGCAGCTCGAGGTGCCGGATTTTGATCTGGCTGAGCCGCCGGACGTCGCCTCCGATCAGGACGGCTATCACCAGCGCGGCGGCGATCACCGCGAAGAAAAGGAACACCTAGCCCGTGGCCTTCAGTACCGGCGGAGCTGGCTCTTCGCTAAGACTTGCAGTCCTTAGGTTCTTAAAAGCCAGTCCGACAAGGGCCGCACAGATAAGCAGCGTTCCGGCCGTCACAAAAACGAGGGGCGCGCCTAGTCGGTCGTTTAGCGGGCCCGCCACTGCCATGCCGCCTAGAAGGCCAGCTTGAACAATCAGGAACCTGGTCGACATTACCCTTCCTCTGATGTAATCCGGTGAATCCCGCTGCGTAAGGGAGATCAGAGGGATGAGATAGACCGTGCTTGCTGCGCCACAGAAAAAGAGGAAGAGGAAAGCAAAGGCAAGGCTGCCCGAGAGGCCGGTTAATGCATAGAACAGCCCGACACCTCCGACGCCCGCGAGGATCAAGAGGCCAGCCTTGAAGCTCCTTATCAGTTGCGGAACCGCGATGGCGCCAACAATCGCGCCCCCACCGATGACTGCCTCAAGCAGGCCGTACCCTGAGGGGCCGGCCCGCAGCGGGCCATACGCCAGCACGATGAGCGTTGGCACGGTCAAGCCGCCGAAGAACGCTCCCATCGCGGTCAAGCTCATCGTCGATCGCAAGATCGGGCTCCGCAGAATGAAGCGGCCTCCTTCGATGATGTCTTCCATGATTCGCAATTGCCGACCGGCTGCCGATCGAAGCAAGTCAGGCACTCCAAGGAGCGTCACAGCCGAAAAGAGAAAGGTTGCCGCGTCGATCAAGAATAACGGGGCCCAGCTGATAGCACCGGCGATGATGCCAGCGAGTGAGTAACCGAGCAGTTCCATCGCTCGCTCAGACGACACAACCAAACCGTTGGCTTTCACAAGCAGCCCCGGCGGGACGAGGTTTGGGATGAGCGCTTGTTTCGCCGGGTTGAAGAAAGTGCTGGCCGTCGCCACTAGAGCAACAGCGATGAATACGCCTGGCAGCCAGTTGATCGCAAGGAAAGGGATCGTAACGGTAAGAACGGCTCGAACGATGTCGGCCCAGATCATTACTCGCTGCCGGTTGAACCGGTCAACGATCGGGCCTGCGATTAGACCGAAAACGACAGTCGGTATGGCCTTGGCAATGAGCCCGAGCGCAACCACCGACGCAGACCGCGTCAGCACGTAGAGCATGATGGCGAGCCCGGTGGTGTTCATCATGTCGCCGAAGTAAGACACACCCTGCCCTAGCCAGAGCCTCCGGAACGACTGGATCTTCAGCACGTCCGAGTATTTAGGCGCGGGGGGCGGCGGCGGCTGCGATGCGATGCGAACACCCCAACGGTCCGAGACAATCTTCTCGAGAGCGGTGATGACGGCCGGGTCGTACCAGGTCCCTGCGAGCTGACGGAGTTCCTCGATGGCCTCAGCAGGTGTTTTCACCGTAGGTCTGAACACTCGTGCCTGCGTGATGGTGTCGAACGCATCACAGGCGTTGACAATCCGAGAACCGATAGGAATGGCTTCACCGGCGATTTCGTCCGGGTAGCCCTTTCCATCCCACCTCTCGTGGTGGTGCATCACAATCTCGGCCACACCTTTTTGCTCGGGGTGCTCCGCAAGGATTTGCGCGCCTTCGACCGGATGGGTCTTTATGACCTCGTACTCTTCCGGCGTGAGTTTCCCTGGTTTCAACAAGATCGAATCGGGGATCGCGATCTTGCCGAGGTCATGCAGGATTCCTGCGGTTCGAATGGTGTTGCATTGTTCGTCGCTCATTCGCAACGCGCGTGCAACCCCTTCACTCATCTCACCAACCCGTTGCGAATGACCGTATGTTTGGCCATCGCGTTTGTCGACTACCCGGCTCTGCATGATGAAGGAGTCGCGTAACCATTGGTCCAGCCGGTTCTGTTTTTGGAGGCTCGCGCGGTACACCAGCAGCGGGCCGTAGAGAAGAAATACCAGCAGCCGCTGTTGGAATGAGTTCTGATTGAGGATGACGAAGATGAGCACGCCAATCAGCGGGAGAGCGATGTAAGTAAACCATTGGCCCGCCAGCATGCGCCTTGCAGATGTCAGGACCCCCAAGCCCGTCGTCAGGCTGAACGCCACCGAGAGCTGCCCCACATTCAGGGCAAGAATGAGGGCGACGATAAATGGCACCAGTGCCGGCCAGGTCTCCTTGGGAAGGCTGTGAAGGACGAGCGCCGGAAGCCCATAAGAGAGGATGAACATGCCGCGATTGAAGAGAAAGCGATCCCATGGGATGCGGACTCCTGGCATGCGCTCATCGATGGTTCCGAGCACCGCCACCACCATCACAGCCCATGCCGGCAAGACCAGCACGGCGCCAAATAACGGGGCAAGACCCACCGAAACGACAGTCCCAATCCGAGTTTGCATCGGCGAGACCGACGAGAGGAACACAAGGACGACCAGGATGGCCCCGTTGATCGCCAGGCCTGCTGGATCTTTGGCCAGGTCACCTGGCGCTTGGACGGCCGCCGTTACCGCTAAAAGACAGAATCCGCTGGCGACAACGGCCCAGGTGTACGCCGAGGCGAGTTTCTTACGCGTCATGGGCTTGGCCGGGATTATCTAACCAGATAACTCAAAGACCCGACGCAACCGACGGAAAACAAAAAAACCCGGGCTATGCCCGGGGTTTTTTGTTACTAAAGGTCTACCAGCTAACGTTGGCGCCGCCGGCCACGATCGCACCAAGCAGGCCGACGACTATAACGATCAACTTCTTCATCGCGACCACCCCCACATTCCTAGATTCCGCAAAAGCCGCGCAGAGGACTCCCTTGGTGTCCATCAGGCTACCGCCCCTCAACCTGCCCGTAAATCTATCGCCTGGCCACGTGGCCACCCTTTTGGTAGCGAACGGACGTTCGCTACAGGTCGAGCTGGACGGCGTGCGCGGCAGCTTCGGTGCGCGTCTGGACCTGCAGCTTCCGATAGATATTCCGCAGGTGCGATTTGACGGTGCCTTCGCCGAGGCCGAGCCGGTTGGCAATCGCCCTGTTCCCCTTACCCTCTACGACCATCTTGAGGATCTCGGTTTCTCGTTCGGTCAGGGGTTGGGCCGGCGGCCGGCGGGTTCTCTTGAAAGAGGCGCCCAGCCGCATCAGGACTCGCCGGGTCAGCACGTCGTCCAGCTGGAAGCGGCCCGCGTGCGCGTCGAGGATGCTGCGAGCGAGGCTCGCTGGATCGACATCCTTTAAGACGTAGCCCGACGCGCCCGCGGCGACCATCTCCACAATGTCCTCTTCCGCCTCGGAGACAGTCAACGCGAGGATCACCCGCTCGGGGTCCTCTTCCTTGATCGCCCGGGTGGCAGCGATCCCCCCCATCTCGGGCATGTTGAGGTCCATCAGGATGACGTCCGGTTTCAGCCGACGGGACCCCTCCACCGCCTGGCGGCCGGTCATCGCCTCGCCGACGATGTCGATCTCGGCAAAATCGCGAAGCATGCCCTGGACGCCGGCCCGAAAGATCGGCCGGTCGTCGGCGATCAGCACCCGGACCCGGTTCATTCAGTACGCTCGGGCGGACCGATCAAGGTGACCAGGGTTCCCTCAAACGTCTGGCTGACGATCTCAAGCGTCCCGCCGATCAACTCCGCGCGCTCGCGCATGCCGACCAGACCGTATGAACCGCCCTTCCTCGGATCCTCCGCCACCCGGCGCACGTCGAAGCCGCGGCCGTCATCCCGAACCGTCATGACCCAGGGCGACGTTGACAGATCGAGCACGACCCACAGGTTGCGGGCCTGGGCGTGTTTGCGGACATTCGAGAGGCTCTCGCGTAG
>Ga0207646_10000830_pt1 | contig 40196 bp, 33 predicted proteins | sample KBSK5502metaG_FD_184343 | JGI IMG/M metagenome (GOLD analysis project Ga0207646, IMG submission 184343) | Corn, switchgrass and miscanthus rhizosphere microbial communities from Kellogg Biological Station, Michigan, USA - KBS K5-50-2 metaG... | ecosystem: Host-associated > Plants > Roots >... | reverse complement strand
CTGTCCTTTCCTCCTTGCTCCGTGAGGCGGTGCCGTGACTCTATCAGATGTAGAATGGGCGCGGGAGAGGAGGCAACATGGCCGACATCCAGTTCAATCCGATGGATCCCGAGTTCGTCGCGGATCCCTATCCGACCTACCACCGCCTGCGGGTCGAGGACCCGGTCCACCACAGCCCGCTCGGCTTCTGGGTGCTCACCCGGTACGCGGACGTGATGGGCATGCTGCGCGACCCGCGGCTGATCAAGGAGCCCATCGCCGCGTTCGTGGCCGCGCGCTTCGGGATCGCGGTGCCGCCCGGGCTCGGCCTCTCCATGCTGGACCGGGATCCGCCCGACCACACCCGGCTGCGCGGCCTCGTCAGCAAGGCCTTCACCCCGAAGGCGCTGGAGAGCCTGCGCCCGCACATCCAGCAGATCGTGGACGATCTGCTGGCCCACGCCGCCGGCCAGGGAGAGATGGACCTGATCGAGGAGTTCGCGTACCCGCTGCCGGTGCGGGTCATCTGCGAGATGCTCGGCGTCCCGGTCTCCGACCACGAGCGCTTCAAGCAGTGGGGCCTCGACATCGCGCGGGGCCTCGACGCGATCATGTTGCCGCCCGAGTCGGAGGTGGCGAAGCGCAGCATGGCCGGCCGTCACGCGCTGGCCGGCTACTTCCGCGAGCTGATCGCCGCGCGCCGCGCCGCGCCGCGCGACGACATGCTCTCGGCCCTGATCGCGGCCGAAGAGGCGGGCGACAAGCTGGACGAGGAGGAGCTGCTCGCCACCTGCATCCTCCTGCTCGTGGCCGGCCACGAGACCACCGTGAACCTGATCGGCAACGGCACGCTCGCGCTCCTGCGCCATCCCGATCAGCTCCGGAAGCTCCGCGAGAACCCCGGGTTGATCGGCAGCGCGGTGGAGGAGCTGCTGCGCTACGACGGCCCCGTGCAGCGCACCGCACGGATCCCCAGCGAGGACGTCACGATCGGCGGCCAGACGATCGGCAAGGGGGAGATGGTGATGCCCTTCCTCGGTGCGGCCGATCGCGATCCCGTGCAGTTCCGGGATCCCGATCGCCTCGACATCACGCGCGCCGACAACCGGCACATCGCCTTCGGCATGGGCATCCACTTCTGCCTCGGCGCGCCGCTCGCCCGCATGGAGGGGCAGATCGCCATCAACACCCTCGTGCAGCGGCTGCCCAAGCTCGCGCTGGCCACCGACAAGCCGGAGTTCCGCCAGAGTCTCACGCTGCGCGGGTTGAGGACGCTGCCCGTCAGCTTCTGACATGTCCCGCGTCTCCCGCGCCGCGACCGTCCTGGCCGCGCTCGCGCTGATGGTCCAGCTCGCGGTCGCGCAGGAGGCCCCGCGCTCGCCGACGCCGGCGGCGGTGAAGCTGGCCGCGCGAGTCACCGACGTCGCGCGCGGCCTCGAGCACCCGTGGGGCCTCGCGTTCCTGCCGGACAGCCGCCTGCTCGTGACCGAGCGGCCGGGGCGGCTGCGCCTGGTCACGAACGGCCAGCTGTCGGAGCCTCTCGCGGGTGTGCCGGCGGTGTACGGGCGGGGGCAGGGCGGCCTGCTCGACGTGGCGCTCGGCCCCGGCTTCGCCCAGGATCGGCTCGTCTACCTATCCTTTTCCGAGCCGGGCGAGGGTGGCGCGGGCACCGCGGTCGCGCGCGGCCGCCTGGGCGAGCGCGGCCTCGAGGGCACGCACGTGATCTGGCGCCAGCAGCCCAAAGTGGACGGACCGAACCACTGGGGCTCGCGACTCGTCTTTCGTCCGGACGGCACGCTCTTCGTCACGCTCGGCGAGCGGTACGCCTATCGCGAGCGCGCCCAGGATCTCTCGGTGACGCTCGGCAAGATCGTCCGCATCAATCCCGACGGCACCGTCCCACGAGACAATCCCTTCGTCGGGCGTGATGGCGTGCGGCCGGAGATCTGGTCGTACGGGCATCGCAATATTCAGGCCGCCGCCCTGGATGCCCGCGGGCAGCTGTGGACGGTGGAGCACGGCGCGCGGGGCGGCGACGAGCTGAACAACCCGCAGCCGGGCAAGAATTACGGCTGGCCGGTCATCACCTACGGCGTGGACTACTCCGGTGCCCGCATCGGCATCGGCACCGCGCATCCCGGCATGGAGCAGCCCGTCTACTACTGGGATCCGGTGATCGCCCCCTCGGGCGCGGCCTTCTACACGGGCGCCGCGTTCCCGGAGTGGCGCGGTGACCTGCTGGTCGGCTCGCTTCGCCCCGGCGCGCTGGTGCGCCTCCGGATCGACAGCGGTCGCGTGATCCAGGAGGAGCGCTACCTCGGCGACCTCGGTGAGCGCATCCGCGACGTCCGCCAGGGCCCCGACGGCGCCATCTACCTTCTCACCGACAGCCCCCGCGGCCGCATCCTCCGCCTCGACCCGACCCGCTAGCCTGGACTAGCGGGTCAGGGGCCAGCCGAGCCACTCGCAGACGCCGCGCCCCATCACCCACTCGAGGTCCGGGCCCTTGAGCCAGGGCAAGTGCTCGGTGAAGAGCGTGATGCACTCGTAATAGGTGCACGGCATCCGAGTGAGGTCGGTGCCCCAGAAGACGCGTCGCGGCCCGAAGGAGTCCACCAGTTGCCGGATGGCCCCATGCAGATCGCGGAACGGGTAGGGCTCGTTCGACCAGGAGGGAAACCCTGAGGCCTTCACCGCGATGTTCGGGTGCTTGGCGAGCGCGCACACCGCCGGGAGGTCCTCGAAGACCTTCGGGGCCTTGCCGCGCACCCCGATGCCCACGTGGTCGATCACCAGCTTGAGGCCGGGATGCTTCCCGGCGATCCGGTCCAGGTGGTCGAGCGCGCCGGGCACCAGCACCATCAGCGGCACGCCCGCCTTCTCCGCGGCCGGCCACAGCCAGTCGGCGGTACCGTCGGTGAGGAAGTGGCGATAGTGCTCGTTGTGGAAGGTGAAGCGCATGCCGAGCATGCCGGGCTGCTTGCGCCAGTCGGCGACCAGCGCGCGGCTCGCGGGATCTTGTAGCGCCAGCCGCCCCATCACCGCGAATCGGTCCGGATAGCTGCGCGCCGCGTCCAGCGCCATGTCGTTGCGGTCGCCCTCCCACGAGGGCGGCACCAGGACTATCCGTCGTACCCCAGCAAGGTCCATCTGGAAGAGGAGCGTCTCCTTCAGGATCTGGTATGGCTTCTGCGCTTCCGGCGCGCGGCCGGCCGGCCACGGCCGGTCCGGGCTCTCCGCGGCCCAGAGATGCACCTGCGAGTCGACGATGTCCATGCGGGGCTCTCCTTTGAGGTTCTACCGCGGGGCCTTGAGCTTCAGATCCTCGTACGGCGCGGAGTACGAGAAGCCCTTGATGTGGTCCACGCACGCCTCCTCCACCCGCGGGCCTACACCCCACAGGAAGGCGAGTTCATAAATCGGGACGTGCATCACCCGGTCGTGCATGATCTGCTGGATCTGATGGAGCAGGCCCTCGCGCTTCTTCCGGTCCAGCTCGCGGGCCTGGGCCTGGAAGAGGGTCTCGATCTCCGGCACCACGCCCGATGAGTAGATGCCGGACTTCGTCACGTAGACCTCGATGCGCGTCGCGGCGTTGCCCGCGGGGGCCCCCAGGCCCATGATCACGCCCTTGATCTTGTGCTCCCGCCATGCGGTCAGGAAGGTGGCGCGCTCCATCGTGCGCAGACGCGTGCGGATGCCCACCGTCTGGAGGTAGCCGCCGATCGCCTCGGCCAGCGAGAAGAAGGGTGGAAACGGGGTCAGGTCGCCCGCATCGAAGCCGTTGGGATAGCCGGCCTCGGCGAGGAGCTTCCTGGCCTGAGCCGGGTCGTAGGCGGGTGGCGGGTAGGCCCGCGCGAAATCGAGCACCCGCGGGATGAGACCCCCGGTCGGATGCGAGAGGCCGAGGGTCTCCGCCTGGTTCAGCGCGTTGCGGTCGAGGGCGTGGCTGGCCGCCTGCCGCACGCGCCGGTCGTGCCACGGCGACTTCGGGTCCCACTGCTCGGGCAGGTCGAGGAAGACCACGCCGGGCGGCATGGCGGCGGCCAGTCGCAGGCCCGGCGTGCGCTTGACCTCCTGCGCGGTGGGCCCGCTCAGCAGATAGACGATGTCCACGTCGCCCGCTTTGAGCGCGGCGGCCCGCGTGGTCTCGTCGGGCATGCTGCGGAAGACCAGGCGCTTGACCGACGGGATTTTTCTCCAATAGCCATCAAACGCTTCCATGACCAGGTCTATGCCCGGGTTGAAGCTCACCACCCTGTACGGGCCCGCGCCGATGGGGGCCTTCTTGAAGCCGTCCTCGCCCACCTTCTCCACGTATTTCTTGGGCACGATCCACGCCGCCCCGGTGGCGGAGGTGCCGTAGAAGGTCATGAAGTCGGGCCACGGCTCCTTCAGATGGAAGCGCACCCGGCCCGGATCGACGACCTCGACCTCGCGCACGCGATCCCTGAGCAGCTTGGCGGCGGCGCCCTTGTAGCGGTCGAACGAGAACTTGACGTCCTCCGCGGTCACCGGATCGCCGTTGTGGAACTTCACCCCTTTCCGGAGGACGAACTCGTAGGTGAGCCCGTCCTTCGAGGGCGTCCACGACTCGGCGAGGCTCGGCGTGTTCTCGCCGGCCGGCATCGGCTTCACCAGCGCGTCGTGGATCGCGTACAGCACCATGAACGGGTTGATGAACGCCTCGGTGTCGCTCGGGTCGAGCCAGCGCGCGGCCAGCGTGACGTGGAGCCCCCAGGTGAGCGTGCCCTCGGGCGCGGCCGCGACGGGCGCGCCGAAGGGGAGGAGCAGCAGCAATACGGCGAAGAGGACGATCGCTCTCATGGCGCCTCCGGTCCGTCGGGTCGGCTAATGGTACACCGCGGCGACGGGCAGCCGGGCCGGGTCGAACGGGCTCAGATCCACGGAGGCGACGGCGCCTTCCGTGATCAGCTCCGCCAGCGCGAGGCCGGTGGCGGGCGCGTTGAGCATGCCCCACGGGCCGTGGCCGGTCGCCACGTAGGCCCCCGCGCTGCCCGGCACGCGGCCGATCAGCGGCAGGCCGTCGTCGGTGACCGGGCGATAGCACGCTTGCCGCCGCTCGATGGTGGCCGCGGCCAGCGCGGCGGAGACGCGGCCCGCGGCCCGGGCCAGCGTGGCGCAGCCGGCCTCGCTCACCTCGACGCCCTCGGGCGACTCCGGCAGCGGCTGGAGGTCCGCCATCCCGCACACGTAGACGGTGCCGTCGGGGCGCGGGATGATCTCGGGCTCGAGCGTGCGGCCGTCTGCCAAGCGGTAGTCCATGAAGAGCGCGTCGGCGGGTACGTCTCGCGCGGAGAGCGTGACGCTGTAGCCCTTGAGCCCGTGGATCCGCGGCAGGTCCAGTCCGCCGAACCGGCCCGTCCACGGGCCCATCGCGAGGACCACCGCGTCGCCCTCGAGCGTCTCGCCATCCACCAAGACGCCGTGGACCGTCCGGCCACGCCGCGCCACGCCCTCGACCACGCCGATGCGCAGCGCGGTCCCCCGCGCCCGCGCCTCGTCGAGCAGCGCGCCGGTGAAGCGCGCGGGATGGACCTGCGCCGTCGTCTCGGTGGAGCCGAGCGCGCCCGCGACGATGGCGGGCCCGTCGATCCAGCGCGGCGCGGGTACGCGATGGCCGCCGCGCACCGTCCCGTTCTCGCGCGCGGCCAGCATGTAGGTGTCCATGCGGCGGTAGCCGTAGTCGGTTCGGATCTCGCGCGCCAGCTCCGAGTGGAGCGCGAAGCTCGCGCGCGCGAGCGGGCCCAGCGGGGAGGTGTCGCACCAGTCCAGCGCCAGGAATCCGCCCGACTTGCCGGAGGCGGCGCAGGCCACCCCCGAGCGCTCGACCACCGTGACCGCGACGCCGCGGCGGGCCAGGAAGTAGGCCACCGCGGCGCCCACGACGCCAGCGCCGCACACGATGACGTGCCGAGGAGGTGTCATGGCGGGTCCGGCCGACAGGGTAGTACAATCCCCCCCGAATCCAAAGGAGGCTCCCCATGGACTACGGCGTCGTCATGTTCCCCACCGAATACGCGATGGCCCCCGACGAGCTGGCCCGCGCGCTCGAGGAGCGCGGCTTCGAGTCGGTGTGGTTCCCGGAGCACACCCATATCCCGGCGAGCCGGAAGAGCCCGTGGCCGGGCGGGGGCGAGCTGCCGCGCGACTACTGGTCGTCCTACGATCCCTTCGTGGCCCTCATGGCGGCGGCCGGCGCGACGAAGCGGCTGAAGCTCGGTACCGGCATCTGCCTCGTCATCGAGCGCGATCCGATCGTCACCGCCAAGGAGGTCGCCACCCTCGACCGGCTCTCGGCCGGCCGGGTGCTCCTCGGCATCGGCGGCGGCTGGAACGCCGAGGAGATGGAGAACCACGGCACCGCGTGGAAGAGCCGGTGGCGGCTGCTGCGCGAGCGCGTGCTGGCCATGAAGAAGATCTGGACCGAGCGGGAGGCGAGCTACCAGGGCGAGTTCGTGCGCTTCGACAAGATCTGGGCCGATCCGAAGCCGCTGCAGAAGCCGCACCCGCCCATCCTCATCGGCGGCGACGGCGAGAAAACCTTCGACCGCGTCGTGGAGTTCGGCGACGGCTGGATGCCGATCATGCGCCCCCACTCGAGCCCGGTCGAGAAGATCCCCGCGCTGCGCGAGCGCCTGAAGACGGCGGGCCGCGATCCGAAGTCGGCGCCAGTGTCGATCTTCTTCGCCCCGCCCAAGCGCGAGGCGCTGGATGCGCTCGCGGCGGCCGGCGTCGTGCGCGCGATCTTCGGCCTGCCGTCGGAGACCCGCGACGCGGTGCTGCCGCGCCTCGACGCCTACGCGAAGCTGCTGCGGGCCTGACCGGGGCGGCTAGGCCGAGCCCACCACCGCCGCTCGGAAGTTGCGTCGCCACGCTCCGCTCAGGACGAAGCGCGGAAAGGTGATCCACTGCTCGGCGACGAAACGGCTCGCGAAGTCGAGCGGCCCGTCGAAGGGCGCCGGCATCTCGCGCTCCCGCGCGTGCCCTCGACCTTCGATCAGCACCGCGGCCGCGAGGCAAGCCAGGGCGATGCCGATGCCGAGCGCGGACCGGATGGAGACCCCCACCACGAGGATCAGCGTACCGGCCTGGAAGAGGGGCACCGCGACCAGGTGAAGGAGCAGGTTCACGCGGTCCCGGTGCTTGGCCGCGTAGTCGCTCCACTGCCACGCGAGAAGGTTCGGTCTGATCATGCAGAGCCTCCTAGCCCGGGATCGTTCTGGCGTGGGCCAGCGCCGTCGCCGGGTCCACGCCGGCGCGCGCCACCACCCAGCAGGCGAGGGGCGCGGCCCAGCGCTCCGAGCTGTGCGCCGCGTGCCCGGCGAGGGCGAGCAGGGTCTCGGCCATGTGCTCGTCGGGCGCCTCGACGCCGAGCGCGGCCGCGAAGGCCTCCAGCCACTCGCGGCCGGTCACGCCGCCCCCGCGGTGGCCGCGACCGCCTCGATGCGCGCCGGCACGTGCTTGTGCCAGGGCGTGCCCGCCAGCCAATCCCGCTCGTCGGACGCGGTCAACTCGTTGGGCGCGACGCCGGTGACGACCGGCGCGCCGTCCTCGCCGGGAAACTCGAGCCCGAGGCCGTTGGGCAGGCTCACGTGCCCGGGCTGGAGCGCGTCGGTCAGCTCCACGGCCACCTCGGCGCTTCCCCGCCGTGTGGTCAGGCGCGCGCGGCCCCCGACCGCGATGCCGAGGCGGGCGGCGTCGGACGGGTTCATGCGCAGGGCGCCGAGCGGGTCCTTCCGGCGCCAGGCCGGATCGCGGAAAATCGTGTTCGCGGTCGACGAGCGCCGCTCCCCCGCGGAAAGCACGAACGGGAAGTCGGGGGGCGGCGCAGGCGCCGGCCCGGCGCGCAGCGCGGCCAGCTCCTGCAGCAGCTCCGGGATGGCGAGGTTCACGCGCCCGTCGGTGGTGGCTAGGCGCCGCCACGTCTCGTCGTACTCGTCGACGGTGAAGACCACGCCGGACGGCCTCGACAGGATTGCCTCGAACAGCGCTTCACCCTGCTCGAACTGATCACCCTCGAAGCCGGCCCGCCGGACCGAGTCCGGATAGGTCTGGGCGCAGGTGTGAGCCGCTCCCCACAGGAGCGCGGCCGCGGCGGCGCCGTCGGGCAGGGTCGGGCCGAGCGTCTCGTAGAGCACGACAGGAGCGAGCGGTCCCAGGTGCGGCCGCTCGGCCAGCGCGGCCAGGAAGGCCTTCGCGTAGTCGGCGTGGCCGCGGGCGGCGGCCTCGTGCAGCGGGGCCAGGTCCTCGTCGCTCAGGGCGCCAAGCGCGCGCACCAGCCGGCGGTGGATCTCCGGCTCGGGCAGCGGGCCCGGCAGCGGATCGAGCAGGGGCCGGCGGAGGTGGAAGACGTTCTCCGGGAACTCGAGCGTGAAGAACGTGGCCTCCCACTTCTCGAACTGCGACGGTGCGGGGAGCACGTAGTGGGCGTGGCGCGCGGTCTCGCTCATCGCCACGTCGATCACCACCACCAGCTCGAGCGCATCCAGCGCCTCCCGCATGCGGCGGCTGTCGGCCAGGGAGTGGGCCGGGTTCGTGCTCTCCACCAGGATGGCGCGGAAGCGGTCGGGGTGGTCGGTGAGGATCTCGTCCGGGATCGCATTGCCGGGGATGAGCCCAGTGATGATGCGATGGCCGCCCACCGGCGACACCCGCCGCCCGCCCGGACCGCCGAGGCCGGCCATCCGGGTGTGGATATTCATGGTCCCGGGCTTGGCGAAGTTGCCGGTGAGGAGGTACACGAGCTTTTCGAGGTACGAGTTGAGCGTGCTGTGGGGCGCCTGCTGGATGCCGAGGTCCTCCAGGATGGCGACGCTCGAGGCGGCGCCGATGCGGCGCGCCACCGCTCGGACCTGGTCCTCGGCGAGGCCCGCGCGTGCGCAGAACTCACCGATCGGGATGCTCTTGAGCGCGGCCAGGACGGACTCGGCGTGCGTGGTGTGCTCGCGCAGGAAGCCCTGGTCGAGCAGGTCTTCCTCGACCAGCACCGCGAGGAGCGCGGCGAGACAGAAGGCGTCGGTGCCCGGCTTGACTTGCAGGTGGACGTCGGCCAGCTCCGCGGTCTCGCTGCGGCGCGGGTCGATGACGATCAGCGCCCGCCTGGGATCGGCCGCGATCTCCCGGAGGGTGATGCGCGCGTGCGGGAAGCCGTGCGACTGCCACGGGTTCTTGCCCACGAAGATCGCGATCTCGGCCCGCTCGAAGTCGGGCGTGGTGTGACACCGGGGCCGGCCGTAGAGCTGGCCGTCCACCCAGAACTCGCCCGTCTTCTCCTGGGCCAGCGCGTTCGAGGTGAACACCGAGCCCATCGCCCGGCGCGTCGCCGTCGCGTAGCCACCTCCCAGATGATTGCCCTGGCCGCCGCCGCCGTAGTAGAAGATCGTCTCGCCGCCGTGGGTGTCGCGGATGCGCCGGAAGCGGTCGGCGACCTCGGCGATGGCGGTATCCCAGTCGATCTCCTCGAAGGTCCCGTCGGGGCGCCGGCGCAGCGGGCTCGTCAGCCGGTGGCGGCCGTTCTGATAGTGATCGAGTCGCTGTGCCTTCTCGCAGGCGTATCCGCGCGAGCCGGGATGCGCCTTGTCGCCGCGTATGCCCGCGAGCCGGCGGCCGTCGAGACGGACCTCGATCCCGCAGTTGAGGCTGCAGAGGATACAAGCAGTCTGGTGCCAGGTGGTCTCAGGCATGGCGTGTCCTCACCGTTCGATCGGGGAAGGGGTGGCAGTGGCGGATTGGAGGAGAACGCGGGCGGCCTCGCGGGCCCGGGCTGCCGAGCGCGGGTCGCGCTGCACCAGCCAGATCGCGATGGCGCCATCCAGCAGGATCGCGAGCTGCTCGGACAGCTCCACCGGGTCACGCGCGCCCAGCTCCCGCACCAGGCCCTCGAACCAGGCCCGCATGCGCTCCTTGTAGGCGGCCGCCTCGGCCCGGGCCGGCGCCGACTCGGCCAGCTCCGCCGCCGCGTTCACGAAGGGGCAGCCCCGGAACTCCTCGCGCGCGAACCGCGCTTCGAAATCCTCGAAGAGCCCGAGCAGGCGCGTCATCGCGCTCCCGCCTCGTCGGCTCATCGCCCGAGCCAGCGAGGCATCGAGCCGCTCGCCGATGTGCCGGAGGTAGGCGACCACGAGGTCGTCCTTGGAGTCGAAGTGGTAGTAGAGCGTGCGCTTGGTGATGCCGGCCATCCCGGCCACGGCGTCCATCGCGACGGGCCGGATGCCGTCGCGGTAGAAGAGCCGGCCCGCCGCCTCGAGAATGCGCGCTCGGGTCTGCTCGGGATCCCGTGGAGCCATGCGTGTACGTATATCGACTGGGTAGTATACATGTCAAGAGGGCAGAGAAATTCGTCAGTTCAAGCAATCGGCACAGGTACTTGCGACCTGGGGCTACCCGGGTGGCCCGTTCGGCGCCACCAGGATCTTGCCGGTGCGCTCGCCCTGCTGCGCGTGCGCCACGGCCGCCTGGATCTCCTCGATGGGGTAGACCTTCTGGACGGGGGCGGACAGGGTGCCGTTCCGGATCTGCTCGCCGAGATCGGCGTAGATCGCCCGGATGTGGGGGAGGGTCCGTGTGGCCAGGGCGCGACCCAGGATGAAGCCGACCAGCTTCTGCCCGAGGGCGACCAGCGCGCTGCGCGCCATGACCGGGTCCTCGCCGCTCATCGAGCCGTAGTTGCAGACCACCCCGCCGTCACCGATGCACGACGAGAGCCGCGCCGTCGCTCGGCCCGATACCGCGTCGAGGCCGAGCCGGATCGTGGCGCCGCCGGTGCGCGCCCTCACCGTCTCGGCGAGGTCCGCGCCGTCGACCACGCAGACGTCCGCGCCCAGCGGGGTGAGCTCGGCGAACAGCGATTCGCGCCGGACCACGTTGACCGTCCGGAGACCGCGCGCCCGGGCCAGGCGGATCACGAGGCGACCGACCGCCGAGTTGGCCACGTTCTGGATGACCCAGTCGCCGGGCCGGAGATCCACGATGTCGGAGAGCAGCAGGAGCGCGGTCGGGGGGTTGATGCGGAGCATGGCGCCCTGGAGCACGTCGGTGCCGGGCGGGATCGGGATGACGTCGTCACCCTTGACCCGCCGCCGCTGCGCCCAGTTCTCCCGCTGCAGGTTGATGACCAGATCGCCGGGCTTGGCGTGCGCCACGCCGGCGCCGACCGCCGCGACCCGGCCGATGCATTCGGCGCCGGGCGTCGCGGGCAGCGGTGGCCGCAGGCGATAGGTGCCCCGGCACATCGAGATGTCGGCCGGGTTGATCGGGAACGCGAGCACGTCGAAGACGACCTCGCCCGCGGCGGGGGCGCCCACGTCGGCCACCTCGGCGCAGCGCAGGCCCTCCTCCGGTTGTCCGTACCGCTCGAGCAGGACTTGCTTCATCGTGTCCGCCTCAGATCAGGAAGGCGAGGTTCGGCAACGGCTCCGCCGCGTTCATCAGCACGACCTTCTTGCGCGCGGGCGGTCTAAGTCTCGGTCATCACCGTCCGGAAGTGCCGGCAGAAGCCCCGATTGGTGGTCTCGTCGGTGACGTGGGAAACCGTGGCGTGGATGCGGTCGTCCTGCACCAGGGTTCATCCCGCTCACTCGTAGTAGTCGGGCGCGTAGCGGAGCTGGCGGCTCTGAGGCTGGTCGTGGTTGATCCAGAGCTGGGCCTTGCGGTCGGCGAGCACGGAGGCGATGCGGTCGAGCGAGGCGAGCGTCTGCTCGCGGCTCGTGTTCATCGACGGCACCCGGCGGTGGTCCCAGTTGTCGCGGAAGTGGACCGCGTCGCCGGAGAGCACGAGGGCGCCGGTCTTGGGGAGCACGACCAGGAGCGACTGGTGGCCCGGGGTGTGGCCGGGGGTGGAGAAGATGACGACGCTGCCGTCGCCGAACACGTCGCGATCTCCGCCGAGCTTCTCGATCCGCTGGGTGGGCACGAAGGCGGGCTTCACCGGCTGGGTCATGGCCCAGTCGTACTCCGCGCCCTGGATCAGGATGGTGGAGGACGTGAAGAGCGCGACGTTGCCGACGTGATCGCCGTGGGTGTGGGAGACCGCGACGTAGGTGATGTCGCCCGGCTTCACGCCGAGCGCGTCGAGCTGCGAGGCCAGCGTCTTGGCGCGGCGCTGGGTGATGGCGCCGTTGCCCACCACCAGGCCGTCCGGCATGGCGGCCACCGCGTCGGCGATGCCGGTGTCCCAGAGGAGCAGTCCCTTGGCGTGGCGGATGAGGTAGCAGTTGTCCGAGAACTCGATGGATTTGCCCTCGTTGACGCCGGGGGACCAGCGCGACTGGTCCCGGCCGATGTTCACTCCGCAGTCGAGGATGTACAGGCGCTCGAGCCCGCCGTCGGCTTCCGCGAGCGTCGCTCCACCGACGAGGGCGGTCAGGATCGATACCACCGTGAGCCGGATCATTCGACGCATCGGGGTCCTCCTAGGCGCGGGCCCCTGCCAGCTCGGCCGGATCGCCGGAGACGGTGGTCCGCTGCATGAGCCGCTTGTGGCGGGCGGTGTCGTACGGGGTGGCGCGGTGGAGGACGCAGCGGTTGTCCCACACGATCAGGTCGCCTTCCCGCCACTCGTGCCGGTAGCGGAACTCGGGCTGGGTGACGTGATCGAGCAGGGTCTGGAGGAGCGCGCGGCCCTCCTCGAGCGGCACGCCGTCGACGTGCGAGGCGTGAGCACCGAGGAAGAGGGCCCGCCGCCCGTTCACCGGGTTGGTGCGCACGAGCGGATGCCGCACCGGCGGGTACACCGCGCGCTCCTCGGCGGTGAAGAACCCCGGTCGGATCTGGTCGCGCGACCAGCCGAAGTCGTGCACCGCGACCGCGGTCTCCACCCGCCGCTTGAGCGTGTCCGGCAGCGAGGGGTAGGCGGCGCGCGTGCTCGCGAACTCGGTGGCGCCGCCTTCCGGCGGCACGATGCGGCCCGAGAGGAGCGAGCAGAGGGACGGGACGGGCTTGAACGAGCTGTCGCTGTGCCAGAGCATGTTGGCGAGCTGGTAGATCATCCGCCGGTCGTCGGCAGGGATGACCTCGCCGGTCTTGATATCGAGGTTCGACTGACGCGCGAAGGGCGTGCCCGCCGCCGGATTCATGGAGCGGGTCACCTCGAGGCCGCCGAAGCGGCGGCTGAAGGCGATCTGGGTGTCGTCGTCGAGCGGCTGGCCGCGGAAGAGCAGCACCGAGTGCTCCTCGAAGGCGGCGCGGATGGCCACCCAGCTGTCGTCGGCCAGCGGGCGGGTGATATCGGCGCCGTCGATGCGCGCGGCGAAGCAGGGCGTGAGCCGGGTCACCGCGATCGTCATCGCTCCCACCTCCGGAAGACCGTCTTCAGCTCCCTCGTCGGCACGGTGTCGCGCATCCAGGTGAAGCCGCCCCCGTCCGCCATCTCGCGCGCGCCCTTCAGGAACGCGGCCAGAGCCAGGCGGGAGAGGGCGCCGCCCACGCTGATGCGCTTCACGCCGGCCTCGGCGAGCTGCGCGGCGGTGAGGTCCGGGTCGGCGGCGCTCATCACGACGTTCACCGGCTTCGTCACCGACGACACGACGGTGCGGATGGTGGCGAGGTCCCGGACGCCGGGCGCGTAGAGCACGTCGGCGCCCGCCTTCTCGAAGGCCTGCAGCCGCCGGATGGTGTCGTCGAGATCGGGTCGGCCGTGCAGGAGGTTCTCGGCCCGCGCGGTCAGCATGAACGGGACCGGCAGAGATCGCGCCACCTCGACGGCGGCCTGCACGCGCTCCACCGCCTGCTGGAAGTCGTAGATCGGCCGGTCGGGCTCCCCGGTGGCGTCCTCGATCGAGCCGCCGGAGATGCCGGCGCCGGCCGCGAGGCGGATCATCTCGGCGGCGGCGCGTGGCTCGTGGGCGTACCCGTTCTCGAGATCCGCGTTGACCGGCAGGTCAGTCGCGGCGGCGATGGCACGGCAGTTCTCGATCACCTCGGCCCGGCTCACCGAGTTGGTGCCGTCCACGCGCCCGAGGGAATTGGCGAGCCCCAGGCTGGTGGTCGCGAGCGCCTCGAAGCCGAGGGAGGCGAGCAGCCGCGCGGTGCCCGCGTCCCACGGGTTCGGGATGATGAATGCGCCTGGGCGCTCGTGCAGCGCCCGGAACGCGGTCGCTTTCTCGGCCGGGGTTTTCATGGCGTCAGGTCTTCTCGAAGTCGATCCGCTCGTAGACCGGCAACCCCTGTAGGTAGCGGCGCAGGCAGTCGAGCCCCATCTCGACGGCGCCAAGGCGCACCCAGTCCCGGCCACCGAGGATGCGGCTCTGCCGGGAGGCCGCCTCCCGCTCGGTGGCGATGGCGAGGCAGATCGTCCCGCCGAACTCGATGCGGTCGGGGCCGTCGTCGAGATCGATCAGCACCGCGAGCGCGTGGGTGGTGGACGCCTGGCGCCTCGCCGCGCGGGCCACCGCCTCTGCGGTCTCGCGCGCGAGCGGGCCCGCCGGGGGGGCGCCGGGGAGGCCGACCGCCGCGAAGACCTCCGGCATGGCGCGCGCCACCAGGCCGCGGCGGAAGACCGACTCCGCGCCGGGCAGATGGGCGAGACGCCCCGCGATCTGCCCGCTCGTGAAGGTCTCCACGACCGCGAGCGTCCCCTGGCGGCCCGTGAGCTCACGGAGCACCACACCCTCCAGGGTCTGATCGTCCTCGCCCAGGATGAAGTTGCCGATGCGCTTGCGCACCTCGCGCTCCACCGGCTCGAGCTTGCGACGGATCTCGTCCACGTCACGGCCGCGCGCGGTCAGCTTGGTCTCGAGCTGCGGATAGTGGGCGCGGAAGCCCAGCTTCACGCTGCCGTCCGGCACGAGCGCCTCCACCCCGGTGAGGAGGCTGTCGACGTGCGACTCGCCGAGACCATAGGAGTGGAAGCGCTTGAGGAAGATGGCCCCGGGCAGGCCGGCCTTGGCGAGGAGCCGCGGGATGATCTGCTCCTCCAGCATGCGCCGCAGCTCGCGCGGGACCCCGGGCGTGAAGTAGAAGCGCGCGTGACCGATGTCCACCGCGAAGCCGCAGGCGGTGCCGATGGGGTTGTCGATCACCTCGGCGGTCGTGGGCAGCATGGCCTGCTTGCGGTTGTTGGGCGGCATCACGCGGCTCCGGCGCTGGAAGAAGTCCTCCATGCGCTTGAGCCACTCCTCGTTCAGCACGAGGTCGACGCCGGCCGCCTTCGCCGCGATCTCCTGGGAGAGGTCGTCCACCGTGGGCCCGAGGCCGCCGTTGACGAGGACCGCGTCGGCGCGGCCGCCCGCGAGCTGGAAGGCGCGCAGTAGGTTGTCGCGATCGTCGCCCACCGTGGTCTCCCAGTCCACCGAGAGGCCCACGTCCTCCAGCTTCTGCGTGATGTAGCTGAAGTTGGTGTTGACGATCTTCCCCGTCAACACCTCGTCGCCGGTACAGATCACCTCGATGCGCATCCTCACCGCGCCTCCGTCCTTACGCCGGGGCGGGGGTGGGGGCGGGGCTCCCTCCCGGGAGCACGCTGACTCTCGACCGGATGCCGGCACTCGAACGAGCCACGAGATGGAAGCGTGAGCCTTCGGCGCGTTGCCGAAGCCGCACGTCCCCATCTCGTGGCCCGATCGAGTGGAGCAGGGGAGTGCGAGTCAGCGTGTTCCGGCGAGGGCCCCCCGCCGCCCCCGTCCGGCGCGACCGCTCAGCCAGCACGTGAACCCGCAAGAGATGACGCATACCTCCGGGGATTCTACACGAGGCCTTGACTTGGCGGAGGCCAGTCGTAGACTTCTCCCCGGCCGGCCAGGCGGCTCACGGTCCGCGTGAAGGGTCGAACCCACCTGTAACGTGCAGTCGAAGCAACCACCTTCCGCCCGATACCGCGGACACCGGGCACATGGAAGGATGGTGCGTCATGTCGCTGCCGGATCGTCCCAACCTCGAGTACCTGAAGAAGCTCGCCAAGGACAAGCTCGAGGAGCTGCGCCGCGCCGACGCCGGGGCCCGCCTCGCCGACGCGCAGCTCGCCATCGCGCGCCAGCACGGCTTCACGAGCTGGCGGGCGCTACACGCCCGGCTCGCGCAGCCGCGGCCGGCCGTCTCGCCCGAACGCATCACCGAGCTGTTCGAGGCGATCAAGCGCGGTGAGGAGGCCGCCGTCGCGCGCCTGCTCGACGCCGATCCCGCGCTCGCCAATACTCGCGATGCCGAGGGCAGCACGCCGCTGCTGGCCGCCGTCGATGCAAGCCGCGCCGGCCTGGTCTCGCTGCTGTTGGCCCGCAGCGCGGATCCCGGGGGCGTCTACGCGCACTCGGCGCACACGCCGCTCTCCTGGGCGATCACCTCGGAATCCATCGACTCGGCACGGGCCCTGGTGCGGGCGGGCGTCGAGCCCGACCTCTTCTGCGCCGCCGGCCTGGGCGACGTCGAGCGGATCCGCTCGTTCTTCGGTCTCGACGGTCGCCTGAAGCCCGGCGCCTCGAAAACGGGCAGCTCGCGCTATGCTCCGGACGGCACCCGGCTGCCCTGCCCGCCGCCAACCGCCCCGGAGATCGTGGCCGACGCCCTCTATATCGCCTGTCGCCTGGGTCAGGAGGCCGCGGCGCGGGAGCTGCTGGCGCACGCGCCCGATCTTTCCTTCCGCGCCTTCGACGGGGGCACCCCGCTGCACTGGGCCTACTTCTCGGGATCGACCGCGGTGGCGGCGCTCCTGCTCCGGCACGGCGCCGACCCCACGCTCCGCGATCCCATGCTAGGCTGCACGCCTGAGGCCTTCGGGATCTGCGTCGCCGCGAGCTGGGGGTGGATGTCGAAGGTTCGGCAGCGGCTGGCCGAGGACCGCAACGGGGTCAATGCGGCCAGCGCGCGCGGCGGTCCGCTGCACGAGGCGGCGCGGGCGGGGAGCCTGGAGGTCGTCAAGCTCCTGCTCGAGGCGGGAGCGGATCCCGAGCGGCGCAACGCGGAGGGCAAGACGGCGCTCGATCTGGCGCGGGAGCGGCCGGATCAGGCGGGTTGCGTGAAGGTGGCGGAGTGGCTGGTGGGGAGTTCACCCGAACCGAGGAGGCCGTGATGTTCTTCGAGCTGCGGCAATACGTCATCCGTCCCGGGCAGCAGGAGAAGTGGGTCAAGTGCATGGAAGAGGAGATCATCCCGTTCCAGGTCAAGATGGGCATGGTGATCCTGGGCAGCTTCGTAGGCGAGGAGGACCAATCCGTATACGTGTGGATCCGCCGCTTCGAGAGCGAGGCGGAGCGCAAGCGGCTCTACGATCTCGTGTATCAGAGCGACTACTGGAAGAACGAGATCTCCCCGCGCGTCGGGCAGATGATCGACCGCGAGCAGATCAAGGTGCAGCGCATCGTGGCGACGCCCCACTCCGTGATCCAATGAGCGTCGGCGCGTGAGCGTCACCCCGCTCGAGGCCGCGCGCAAGCTCGGGCCCCTGATCCGCTCCTCCGCCCCGGACGCGGACGCGCAGCGGGAGCTGCCGCGGCCGCTCTTCGAGGCGATCGCGGACGCGGGGCTCTTCCAGCTCGCGATGCCGAGGGCCCTCGGCTGCCCGGAGCTCGACCTGCCGAGCTACATCCAGGTGATCGAGGAGATCGGCAAGAATGACGCGAGCACCGGGTGGGTGACGAACCAGGTGGCGATCTTCGCGACGTACGCGGCGCGGATGCCGCACGCCGCGGCGCGCGCCATCTGGCTCGACACCCCCCGTAGCGTGGTGGCCAACACGCCACTGGCCAACGCGCAGGCCATCGTGGTGCCCGGCGGCTATCGGGTCACCGGTCGCCAGGGCTTTTCCACCGGCTGCCGGCACGCCTCGTGGCTGGCCGCGCACGCCACCGTCTCCGACGAGGGCCGCCCCCGGCTGGACGAGGGTCAGCCCGAGCGGCGCTACTGCTTCGTGCCGCGCGCCCAGGCCGAGCTACTCGATACGTGGCAGGTCCGCGGCATGCGCGGCACCGGCACGCATCACTTCGCGGTGAACGACGTCTTCGTTCCCGAGGAGCGGACCGTCAAGTCGGTCACCGCCCCGCTCGTCGAGACCGGCCCGCTGTATCGCATTCCGCGGACGCTCGTGTTCGCCTCGGGCGATGCCGCGGTCGCGCTCGGCACCGCGCGGAGCTGCCTCGCCACCTTCATGGAGCTGGCCACCACCAAGACGCCGCGGGCCATGGAGGCGCTGCTGCGCGATCAGGTGATGGTCCAGAGCGAGGTGGGCCACGCGGAGGCTCTGCTCCGGTCGGGCCGCGCGTTCCTGACCGAGGCGGTCGGGCAGCTCTGGGCGGATCTGACCGCGACCGGTGCCATCACCCTGGACCAGCGGGCGACCCTGCGCCTGGCCACCACCCACGCCATCCGCCTCGCGGGGCAGGCCGTGGACAAGGTCTACAACCTGGCGGGCGCGACCGCGGTGTACGAGTCCAACCCGATCCAGCGCCACTTCCAGGACGTGCACGTGATGAGCCAGCACCTGCAGGCGCGCCTCACCCACTACGAGCTGGTGGGTCGCCACTGGCTCGGCCTCAAGGTCGACGAGACCCGGCTGTAAGGGCGCGTCGGCCCCGAACCCTGACCCCGGACCAGGAGGAGACGGAATGGCGGCCAACCAGCCCGACCAGACGCCCATCGACATCTCTCGCCGCGCTTTTCTGCAGACGGCACTCGCCTCGAGCGCGGTGGCCCCCGCGGCGTTGCTCGTCGCACGCGGGGCGGGACGGGCGTGGGCCCAGGAGACCCCGAAGAAGGGCGGTACGCTGCGGGTCGGCTTCTACATCGAAGCGGCCACGATGGATCCACATCTCTCGGGCAGCAAGATCGACCGGCAGGTCTACCACAACATCTACGAGCCCCTCGTGGTGCTCGACGCCAACCTGGGCATCAAGCCCGGCCTGGCCGAGTCCTGGCAGCAGCCCGATGCGAAGACCCTCGTCTTCAAGCTGCGCCGCGGGGTGAAGTTCCACGACGGGACGGACTTCAACGCGGAGGCGGTGAAGTTCAACTTCAACCGCATGAAGACCGAGCCCAAGTCGGTGCGCAAGGGCGAGACCGCGAGCATCGACACGGTGGACGTGGTGGACGCCTATACCGTCAAGCTCAACCTCAAGCGTCCGGACGCGGCGCTGCTCGCCACCCTGACCGATCGCGCGGGCATGATGGTCTCGCCCAAGACCGCGCAGGAGCGCGGGGCCGAGCTCGAGCGCAACGCGAAGGGCGCGGGCACCGGGCCCTTCGTGTTCGTGGAGTGGGTGAAGGACGACCACCTGCTGATCCGGCGCAACGACAACTACTGGAACAAGCAGGGCGGCCCCTACCTCGAGCAGATCCGCTACCGGCCCATCCCGGACGATACCGTCAAGCTGCAGAGCCTGCAGGCGGGCGAGATCCACGTGATGGACTACGTGCAGCCGCGGGACGTGGCGGGGGTGAAGGCCGACCGGAACGTGGTGGTGCTCGACGTGCCGTCGCTGGCCGATTTCGCCTACCAGCTCAACCACACCAAGCCGCCCTTCGACAACCGAGCGCTGCGGCAGGCGGTGGCCTACTCGCTCGACCTGGAGCAGATTGTCAAGGGCGTGTGGCTCAACGTGGGCGTGCCGGCCAACGGGCCGATCCCGCCCACGAGCTGGGCCTACGACCGCTCGATCCCGTTCATCAAGCGCGACCTCGCGAAGGTCAAGGCCAAGCTCGCCGAGGGCGGCAAGGCGGGCGGTTTCACGTTCACCATGACCACCAACAACATCCCGATCAACGTGCAGGAGGCCGAGGTCATCCAGGCCCAGCTCGCGGAGGCCGGGATCACCATGAAGATCAAGCTGGTGGATTCGGCGACGCTGCTCTCGGACGGCAACGGCCGGAACTTCGAGATGATCAGCTACCAGTGGAGCGGGCGGCCGGATCCGGACGGCAACACCTACCAGTTCTACCGGACCACTCCCGGCACCTCGCTCAACTGGTCGGGCATCTCGAATCCGCAGATCGACGGACTGCTCGACAAGTCGCGCGAGGTCTCGAGCCAGGCCGAGCGCAAGAAGCTCTTCAGCCAGCTCGTGCGGCTCCTGCAGGAAGAGCTGCCGATGGTGTTCATCGTCCACCCGATCGAGCCCAAGGCCTTCAGCCCGCGGGTGCAGGGCTACGACCCGATCCCGGACGGGATGATGCGCTTCAAGGACGTCTGGCTGAAGTAGCCCCGCGGCGGCCGCCGTGGGTCTGCTGATCCTCCGCCGGCTGCTCGCGACGATCCCGGTGCTGCTGCTCGTCACCGCCGGGGTCTTCGCACTCATCCACCTCACGCCCGGCGATCCGATCGACGCCATGATGGCGGAGTCGGTGGACGACAGCGTCAAGCGCGAGCTGCGGCGCGACCTGGGCCTCGACCGGCCGCTCTACCTCCAGTACGCGACGTGGATGGGGCGGCTGCTCCAGGGGGATCTCGGCCGCTCCATCCGCAACTCTGAACCGGTTATCCAGAACGTGGGGAGGCGGATCAAGCCGAGCCTTCAGCTGGCCGGCCTCGCCATGGCCATCTCGCTGCTGGTGGCCACGCCGATCGGCATCCTCTCGGCGGCCCGCCGCAACTCGACGCTCGATCGCGTCGGCACCTCGTTCGCCCTCTTCGGCATCTGCATGCCGAACTTTCTGCTCGCCCTGCTGCTGATCTTCCTGTTCGGCGTCACGCTCCGATTGCTGCCGATCTCGGGCTACGTGGACCCTCTGGAGGAGCCGTGGGAGGGCCTGCGCTCGCTCGCGCTGCCCGCGATCACGCTCGGCCTCGCCCTGGCCGCGGTGATCACCCGCACGCTGCGCTCGAGCATGCTCGAGGCGCTCTCCGAGGACTACATCCGCACCGCGCGCGCCAAGGGCCTCGGGGACGGCGCGGTGATCCGCCGGCACGCGCTCAAGAACGCCCTCATCCCGGTGGTCACCCTGCTCGGGCTGCAGCTCGGCACGCTGATCGGCGGGGCGGTGATCACCGAGTACGTGTTCGCGCTGCCCGGGGTCGGGCGCTTGGTGGTGGACGCGGTCTTCGCGCGCGACTACCCGCTGGTGCAGGGGGTCGTGCTGCTGATCGCGGTGGGCTTCATCCTGAGCAACCTCGCGGTGGATCTCCTCTACGGGTGGATCGACCCGCGGATCCGGCACCGCTAGCGTCATGGCCACCATCCTCGTGGCGCCCGCGTCGTCCCGGTCGGTCCGCGACCGGCGCTGGCGCACCCTGCGCCGCGCCGCGCGGGCGCGCCTGGCGCCCTTCGGCGCCACGGTCATGCTGCTGGCCATCTCGGTCGCGCTGCTCGCCCCGGTGGTGGCGCCCTACGATCCGCTCAAGCAGAACCTCGACAACACCCTGGCCCGCCCCGACCGGACCCATCTGCTGGGCACCGACAACGTGGGCCGCGACGTGCTCTCGCGCGTGATCTGGGGCACGCGGGTGTCGCTGGTGGCGGGCTTCGGCTCGGTGGTCATCGCGGTGCTGGCGGGCGGTCTGCTCGGCCTCCTGGCCGGCTACGCGGGCGGGCGCATCGACGGCCTCGCGATGCGGATGATGGACGCGGTGCTCTCGTTCCCCCCGCTGGTGCTGGCGCTGGCCCTGGGCGCGGTGCTCGGAGCCGGGCTCACCGGGGTGGTGATCGCGCTCGGGGTGGTCTACACGCCCACCTTCGCCCGGCTCATGCGCGGGCAGGTGCTCGCGATCACCGCGCGCGAGTACGTGGACGCGGCCCGCGCGCTGGGTGCACCCGGCTGGCGCATCGCCTGGACCCACGTGCTGCCCAACGCGACCGCGCCCATCGTGGTCCAGGCCTCGCTGAGCGTGGCCTTCGCGATCCTGGCCGAGGCCTCGCTGTCCTTTCTGGGCCTCGGCATCCAGCCGCCGGGCGCCTCGTGGGGGAGCATGATCAACGCGGGCCGCGGCTACCTCCAGCAGGCGCCCTGGATCGTCTTCGGTCCCGGGGCCGCGCTCTTCGTCACGGTGGTGGGCCTCAACTTCGTGGGCGACGCCATCCGCGACGCGCTCGACCCCCGCCTGCGCGCCTGAGCGGCCGCCGCATCCGGGCGGGAATACGGTATTATCTCCAGGCAGGCCAGGGCCGGAAAGGGGAGGCCATGACGCGGAGCGTTCTGCTGGTTGCGGTTGGACTCGTCCTGACGGTCCCCTCGGTCTCCGGCGCCGACGCCAAGGAAGAGGCCAACAAGAAGCTCGTCATCGAGTTCTACGAGAAGGCGATCAACCAGAAGGATTTCGAGGCCGCCTCCAAGTACTTCGGCAGCCGCTACGTGCAGCACAACCCCAATGCGCCGGACGGCATCGAGGGTTTCAAGGCCTTCCTGGGGTTCCTGCGCGAGAAGTTCCCCCAGTCGAAGAGCGAGATCAAGCGCGCGTTCGCCGAGGGGGACTACGTCATCATCCACGTGCACGCGGTCCGCACGCCGGGGGAGCGCGGCTCGGCCATCGTGGACATCTTCAGGCTGGAGGACGGCAAGATCGTCGAGCACTGGGATGTGGTCCAGCCGATTCCGGAGAAGGCAGCCAACACCAACACCATGTTCTAGAGGGGTGGAGGACATCATGGCAGATCGTCAGGCACAGACGCCGCGCGGCATCAACCACGTGGTCCTGAACGTGCGGGACATCGAGGTCTCGCACCGCTTCTGGACCGAGATCATGGGGTTTCGCTGCGTGGCCGAGCTGAAGCCGCGGCCGGACCGCGTGCGACCGAAGATGCGCTTCTACAGCGGCGTCTCCGAGACCGGCGACGTGACGCATCACGACCTGGCCCTGGCCGAGGCCCCGCGCCACGAGGGGGCGGGCGAGACGGCGCCGGAGACCTGGAGCCTAATGCGCGGGGGCGTGGGGCTCAACCACGTGGCCATCGCGTGGCCCGATCGCGAGTCCTGGCTCAAGCAGGTCGAGTTCCTTCAGGAGAAGGGCGTGACCTTCCACCGCCGCATCAATCACGGCATGACCCACAGCGTGTACATCTCGGACCCCGACGGCCACGGGATCGAGGTGCTCTACGAGCTGCCGCGGGAGGTGTGGGAGCACGACATCGACGCGGCCCAGAACTACGCGGAGTCGCTCCCGACCGAAGGGGCCGCCTCGCTCGAGGACCGCGTCGACTATCCGACATTTGGCGAGGCTCCCGCGCGTCGCTGAGGCGGGGGCGTCCGGCTAGGGCGCGATCTCGAACTCGATCCGGCCGGGCCCGGAGCCCTCGACGGGCACCACGCCGTCGGCGACCCGGAGCCGGTCGGGAGTGACGTTGCCCGGTGCCAGCAGGCGGCTCCGCGTCGTCTCCATGCGCTGGGCCACCAGGGCCTTCGCGGCCGCCTCGGGGTTCGGCTCCACCTTGGCCAGCTCCGCTACGAGGGCGTCCAGCCCCGCCGGCGCCGGCTGGCCCGGGAAGCGTTCGGCGAAGAGCCGGGCCGCGACCGCCTCCGCCCCCGTCTGACCCGCTTCGCGCGTGGCCCCGTCGATGCGGCGGCGGACCACGTCCCGCTTCAGCGCTGCGATGTCGTCCACGGTGAGGATCGGCTTCAGGGCGAGCGCCACCCCGGGAGCGTCGCGCAGGAAGATGGCCAGGCGCGCGGCGTGCTCGTCGAAGCCGCGCGTGAACCGGGTGGTCCCCGCCTCGAAGTACACCGGCCAGATCTGCACCGTCTCGACGCGCGCGTCCTCCGTGTAGAAGATCTTGCCCACCCAGCTCACCGGGAGCGCCATCACCCCGATCGCGGTCTTGCGCACCGCCTCCCAGAAGGCGTCGCTCATGTCGAACTGGCGGGAGGCGAGGTTGCCGGAGACCGGGACGGAGAGGCGGATCTCGCCGCGCGCGTTCTTGAGCAGCGAGATGAGCAGGCCGAAGGGGACCCCGACCCGCTCTCGGACCGCGTCCCCGCTGCGCGACGGCACGTACTCGGGCTGGCCGATGAGCACGTCGTTGGTGGCCTCGACCTCGTTGTCGACCACCTTGTAGCGCACGGTGGCGCCGAACGCGCCCCGGCGGGCAATCCAGCCGATGAGGTTGTTGCTATAGGGATTGACGCGTGGGAGCGGGAAGTCGGTGAGCTTGCCCTCCAGATCGAAGTTGAGCGGCCCGCCGATCGCGCCCACCTGGCCCCGGAGCTCGAAGGGCGCCCCGCCCGTCAAGCGGCCGGCCATCGTCAGCTGGCCGCGGCTGTCGCGCCCGCTGCCGAGCCCGCGTCCGGTGAGGGTGATGCGCGAGGCTTCCTCGGTGAAGGCCGGGGTGGTCGTGCGGTCCACGAAGCGCACGAACCCCTCCTCGACCGTGACGGTGCCCACCCGGACGATCGGGACGGGCGCGGGCGAGTCCGTCGTGGCGGGGCCGCCGGTCGACGGCCGGCCGGGGCGGGGGGCCGCCGGAGGAGTCGCGGGACTCGCGGCGGGGCCGCCGGACATGATGAGGGCGAGCAGCGGCACGCTCCCGTCGGCGTCGCGCTCGAGCAGCGACCAGGGCTTCTCGATGGCCAGCCGCTCGATCGTCACGCGGCGTGGCCAGTCGGCGTCGAGCCCGGTGACGTCCACCCGCTTGATGTAGGCGAGCATGCGCTGCCCGTCGCCGAACGTGGGGTCGTCGAAGGCGAGGCGACCGGTGGCCGCGACCGCGAGGGGAGACAGCGTCCCGCGCACCCGGACGTCACCGTCCATCTTGCCCTCCAGTGTGCCGCGCGAGGGCAGGAAGGCCTGCATGGTCGCCAGGTCCAGCTGCTTGACCGCGGCCTGCACGTCCACGGCCTGGGTGTCGAAGCGCAGCTGGCCACGCGCGTCGACCGAACCCCCGCTGGCCGTCTGGGTCCGCAGGCGGATCTCGGCCGGTCCGCGCGCGGGCCAGGTGAGGTTCTGCGCCTCGAAGCTCGCGCCCTGGAGCTGGATCCGCGCGGCGGGGCTCACCGCCGAGTCCACGATGGCGACCACGCCACCCTCGATGGTGGCCCGTCTGACACGGATATCCAGATTCCGGGCGGGCACGTTCGGGGCAGGCTGACCGGCCGGCCGCCCGACGGCCGGCTCGCGCTGAGACGGCGGGGCCGCCGGCCCCACCGTGGGCTTGAGCAGCGCAGTCAGCGGAAAGCTCCCGTCGGCGGCGCGCTCGACCTGGGCCCACGGCGTGAGCAGCCGCACGCTCTCGATGGCCACCGTGGCCGGCCACGCGTACTCGATCCCGGTGGTCTCGAGGCGCGCGGCGGTCGCCAGCGGGGGGCGGTCGCCGTCGGCCACCGCCAGATCGGCGAGGGTGGCGGTCCCCCGCGCGGTGATGACCAACGGATCGAGCGTGGCCTTGACCTGCACGTCGCCACTCGCCTTCCCGGCGATGCGGCCACGCAGGGGCAGGTAGGGCTGCGCGGGAGCGAGATCGACCCCGTTCGGCGTGACCTGCAGCGTGAGGCTGCGCGAGGCCACGTCCAGCTGCCCGCTGGCGGTGAGGCTGCCCGCGCCCGGCGTGGGCATCTCGAGGCGCACCGGAATCGCGGCGCGGGCGGGCCAGACGAAGTCGCGGGCGACCAGACGCACGCCGACCACGTCGATGCGGGCGGTCGGGCTCACCGCGGCGTCCACGATGGTCGCGGCGCCCTCCTCGAATACGCTCTCGCGCACGGTGACGCTCACCGCCGTCGGGGTCGGCGCGGGCGCCGGCGAACCCGGGCGGGGCTCGGGCTGCGCGGTCGGGCTCCGACGCGCGGCGGTGAAGATCTCGCGGAGCGGCAACGAGCCGTCGGCCCGCCGCTCGACCATCACCCACGACTTCTGCATGTGCACGCGGTCGAGCACCGCGGTGGCGGGCCAGGTGTAGTCGAGGCCGGTCGCAGCGAGGCGGCCGACGGTGAGGATCGGCCGATCGCCGTCGGTGAAGGCCAGGTCGGAGAGCCCGGCCGAGCCCCGCGCGGAGAACTCGGTCCGGGGCCCGAGGGTCCCCTTCATGGCCAGGTCGCCGTCGAGCCGGCCCTCGAGGCGCGCGCGGAGAGGGACATACGGCCGATACGGCGCGAGCGCGACCGCGGTCACCCGCGCGCGCAGATCGAAGCGAACCGGATCGAGGGTGACGGAGCCCTCGGCCTCGACCGTCCCCGCTTCCGGGGTGGCGCTTGTGAACTGCACCTGGATCGGGCGGCGGCTCGGCCAGGTGACATCACGAGCGGTCAATCGGACGGGCGCGACGCGGAGGCGGGCGGGCGGCGAGACGATGGCGTCGTCGAGCCGGAACCGGCCGTCGTCCACCACGACCTCGCCGATCTCGAGCGTCAGATCGGACGGCTTCGCGGCCGGCTTCACCGCCGGTGCAGCATCGGGAGGCGCCGCCTTCATGGACTCGACCAGGGTGACGACCGACAGGCGACCCTCGGGATCGCGCTCTATTCTCGCGCGGGGACGGTTGAGCTGGATGCGCGCGATGCGCGCCTTTGGCCACTGCGCGTCCAGACCGGTCAGCTCCAGCCGATCGGCGGCGGCGAGCCGCCGGGTCTGATCGCGGACGGTCGCGTCGACGATGGTGGCGCGACCGCGGATCCGGGTCGTGAGCGAGCCGGCGGAGGCCACGTCCACCGTGAGGTCCGTCTCGGCCATGCCGGTCAGATCGAAGGGCAGATCGAGGTAGGGCTCCCAGAAGGCCAGGTCCACGCGGCTGATGCGCGTGCGCAGCTCGGCGCCGAGCGGCGCCGCGCGGCCGATGCCCTGCACGTCCAGGCCGCCGCCACCCGGTAGTGCGGCCGCGAGGGAGACCCGGGCCGGTGAGCGGCCCGTGGTGTCGAGGCCGTCCACCACGAGCTTCAGCCGATCGAGCTCGAAGCGATTCGACCGGCCGGGCCGCGGGTCGTACACGGTCGCGCGGCCGGCGACCTCGACGTGGCCCAGCGCCCGGCCGTCCGGTCCCTTCGCGCTGGTCAGCACGAACTGGAGCGAGGGCACCGTGACGAGCGCGGTGTCCACGCCGCGCCGCCGGATCACGAGCTTGTCGATCCGCGCCTGCCCGTCCAGCCCGACGCCGCCCTGGGCGTCGATGGTGGCCGCCACCCCGCCACCGATGACCGCTTGGTCCAGCACCACCGCGGTGTCCTGCGGCAGGTACAGGTTGGCCAGGGTCGCGTCCACGTCCTGAAGCGTGACGCGCGCGCGTCCCTGCATCGGGGCCAGGCGAACGTCGGCGAGCTCCACCGACAGCGGGGCGCCCGCCACGGTGGCGGTGAGCCGGCCGCTCCCGCGCGACTCCGGATTCACGGTGGAGAGCAGGGCGGCTTCGATGGTGAGAGGCTCGGCCCGCCAGGCGCGCGGCGGGGTGAGGGTGCGGTCCTCGAAGACCACCGCCCCGCCGGTGAGCGAGAGGCGGTCGAGGGTGAAGGCGACGGCGCCTCCCCGTGCCTTGGACCGGCCGAGCAGATCGGAGATGTTCAGGAGGCCGCGTCCGGTGCGGACGATGCGCACGCGGGGCGCGGTCAGCGTCACCTCCTCGAGCCAGAGATGGCCGCGCAGCAGCGGTGCGGGACGGAAGCGAACGTCGAGCCGGTCGAACTCGGCGAGTGGCGGTCCCGGCTCGCGGTCGGCCAGGCGGAAGCCGGTGATGTGAAGACGACCGCCCCGGAGATCGAGATCGAACTCCCGCATGGTGAGGCGCCGGCCGGTCTTGGCCTCGATCTGCCAGACGACCGCCCACCGCGCGAGCGTCGGCAACATCACCCACATCGCCGCGGCCGAGACCACGAGCGTCGCGAGCAGGGCGACGGCGATCGTGGTCCAGAGGCGGCGGCGCGTCACGCCCTCAGTATGCCTCGCCCGCCGCCGTCAGCCTACTCCGCGGCGGGTCAGCGGAAGGCGGGGGCGATCTCCGCGATGAAGCGGTCCAGGTCCCGGCGCAGCTCGGGGAGGGGACGGAACAGGGTCGGGATGAACACGGTGTCCACGCGCGCCGCGCGCAGCTCGGCGAGCGTCTCGCGGATCTGCTGCGGCGAGCCGGCCAGGCAGGTGTCGCGCGCGTCGGTGGCGTGGCGGCCCATGCGGGCGCCCAGCGTCTCGGCGAGGCTCTCCGCCTCCGCTTTCTTGTCGGTGATCAAGAGGGTCATGTTGGCGGAGCGGCGGATGGCCTCGGGATCGCGGCCGACCGTCGCGCAGTGCTCGTCGAGGATGCGGCCCTTGTGAGCCAAGACCTTGGGCCCGCCCCAGACGTTCCAGTGGTCCGCGTAGCGCGCCACCGTGCGCAGCGTCACCTTCTCGCCGCCGCCCCCGATCATCAGCTCGGGGTGTGGGGTCTGCTGCGGCTTCGGCTGGAGCGGCGCGTCGGACAGCGTGTAGTAGCGGCCCTTGAAGGTGCTGCGGTCCTTGGTCCAGAGCGACTTCAGCACCTGGCAGGCCTCGTCCAGCCGCTGGAGGCGCTCGCGCATCGTGTAGAAGGGGATGCCGTAGGCCTCGTGCTCGTTCTCCTGCCAGCCGGCCCCGAGCCCGAGCAGGAGCCGGCCGCCCGAGATGATGTCCACCTGCGCGGCCATCTTGGCCACCACCGCGGGGTGGCGGTAGGTGTTGCCGAGCACGATCGTGCCCACCTGCATGCGCGGCACGAGGGTGGCCAGCGCGGTCAGCGTACTCCAGCCCTCGAGCATGGCGCCCTCGCGCTCCTTGGTGTTCGGCATGAAGTGATCGGTGACGCAGGCCACGTCCCAGCCGGTCGCCTCCGAGTGCCGCCAGAGCTCGAGGACTCCCGGCCACGTCTGCCCGCCCATGCTCGTGAAGACGCCGAAGCGCATCGGTCGACCTCCGACCTCGTTGACCTAGTGAAAGTTCGGCGGCGACTGGGACTCGCGGGCGGGGCCGACCAGGGTGGCGCCGCCGTCCACCACGAGCACGTGCCCGGTGATGTAGCGCGCGTGGCCCGAGAGCAGGAAGCGCGCGGCCAGCCCGATGTCCCAGCCGGTACCCTCCCGGCCCAGGACGGAGGCGCGACGCCGCTGATCGCGCGCGGTGGGGGTCATGCCGCCCGCGTAGACCATGGGGGTGTAGACCGGCCCCGGGGCGATGCAGTTGACCCGGATCCCGTCGGGCCCGTGATCCACCGCCATCGCCCGGCTGAGCGCGATCACCGCGCCCTTCGAAGCCGAGTAGGTGGTGAGCCCCCGCGGTCTGAGCGCGGAGATGGACGAGATGTTCACGATGGCGCCGCCCCTGGCGGTCCGGATCATCTCGGGGATCGCGGCCTTCGAGGCGAGGAACATGGTCTCGACGTTGACCTGCATCACGCGCCGCCAGGTGTCCGCCTTCTCCTCCACCACGCTGCCGCGGCTGCCGATGCCGACGTTGTTGACGAGGAAGTCGAGCCGGCCGTAGCGGTTGATCGCCTCGCGCGCCATGGCCCCGCACTGGGCCTCGTCGGTGACGTCGACCGACAGGGCTGAGGCCCGGCCGCCCTCGCCGCTGATCATCTCCACCGTGCGCTTGGCGAGACCCTCGTCGCGATCGACGACCAGCACGCTGGTCCCGCTTCGCGCGAGGAGGATGCAGGTGGCCCGCCCGTTGCCGATGCCGTCTCCGGCCGCGCCGCCACCGGTGACGATCGCTACTCGTCCCGCGAGTCCCGCGTCGTCCTCGGGCCGCGTCGGTTCGCTCATGTCGAGGCCTCTCAGATGGCGATGGGCGCGGGAGCGCGCGGGGTGGCCTCCCACTGCTCGGGGTCGTGGCCGTAGAACACGGTGGCGCCCGCCCGATCGCGCAGGCGCCGAAGCGCGGCCAGGGACTCGCGCATGATCGGCCCGTTCCAGAGGATCCGCGGGAGCACGTCGCGGTCCATGTTCTCGCGGGTGTAACAGGCGTCGGCGGCACACACCAGCTCCGCGTCCTTGCCGCTGCGCACGCGCAGGGACTGATGCCCGGGGGTGTGCCCGTAGGTCGGGAACAGGATCACGCTGCCGTCGCCCCAGACGTCGTGCTCGCCGTCCAGGAGCTGGTAGTCGAGGGCATGGTCGAAGTCGAGCGGGCTCGGGTTGTAGCCGGGGAGGAAGCCGGGCCGCCGCGCCGCCTCCATCTCGGGCCGCTGCACCAGGAAGGTCGAGCGCGGGAAGAACTCGTTGCCGCCGCAGTGATCGAAGTGCAGGTGCGAGTTGGCCACGTAGCGGACGTCGTCGGGACCCAAGCCGAGGAGGGCGAGCTGCGGGACGACGTCCTCGCCCTCGCGGGACTTCACGCTGAGCCGCTTGGCCCGCTCCGCGCCGAGCCGTCCCAGCGGATCGAGTCGGGCCTGGCAGTGCACGCCGGTGTCGAAGAGCAGGCGCCCGCGCGGGTGGACCACCAGGAAGCTCGTCACCGGGACGGTCCACGGCTGGCCGGCGGCCAGATCGTCCAGCATGCTGGCGCGGTCAAGCTCGATGTAGCCGCCGCAGAGGGCGAAGACGGAGAGCACGGCGGCTACCATAGACCCTCTCGCGCCCGTTGTCAGTCGGAATAAGCATGGCCCGGTTTGTGTCGCGGCTCCGCCTCACCCGGAGCGCCCACTACAGCCTGAGCCTCCTGGTGCCGCTCTTCGATCCGGGACCGATCGGTGGGAGGACATGCCCCCGCGCATCAGCGACGAGGTGCTCCACACCTACGCGGTGGTCGGCACCACGGAAGCTCGTGGCGCGCTACCGCGGCCTCGTGACCGACGTGGAGTTCAGGATCCCGGCCACCACCGCGCGCGAGCAGGGGCTCCTGCGCGAGCTGGTGCAGGACATCCGGCGCGACGCGGCCTGATCAGGGCGCGGACGCCGCGGTCGGCGACGGCAGCTCGTCGGAGGTCCAGCCACCGCCCAGGGCCTGGATCAGGAGCACCGCGGCGGCCATGCGCCGACCGAGCAGCTGCACGGCGGTGATTTGATTGTTCAGCGCGATGGTCTGCACCGTGATCACGTTGAGGTAGCTCACGACGCCCGCCTTGTACTGGTTGGTGGTCAGCCCCACCGACTCCTGGGCGGCCCGCACCGCCTCCGCCTGCACCCGTGCTTCCTCCTCGAGGATGCGGAGGGCGGCGAGATTGTCCTCCACGCCCTGGAAGGCGGCCAGCACGGCCTGGCGATAGGCGGCCACGCTGCCGTCGTAGGCGGCGCGGGCCTCGTCGGTCTGCGCCTTTCGCAGGCCGCCGTCGTACACCGTCTCGGTGATGGACGGGCCCACCGACCAGAACCGGCTCGGCCATGTGAACCACTGCGAGACGCTGCCGCTCTCGAGTCCGCCCGCGAAGCTGAGCGTCACGGTCGGGTAGTACGCGGCGATGGCGATGCCGATCTGGGCATTCGTGGCCGCCATCCGCCGCTCCGCGGCCGCGATGTCGGGTCTCCGCTCCAGCAGCGCCGAGGGCACGCCGACCGGAACCGGTGGAGGCGTCATGGTGAGCGGAGCCGGGGGCAGCGAGAAGGTGGACGCGGGCTGGCCGATGAGCAGGGCGATCGCGTGCTCGGTCTGCGCGCGGGCCACCCCCACGTCGATGGCCTGGGCCTGGGTGGTCTTGAGCTGGGTCTCGGCCTGCACGATGTCGACCCGCGAGGCCACCCCGCTCGCGTATCGGTTCCGGGTGAGCTGCAGCGCGGTGGTGAACGCGGTCACCGTGTCGTCGAGGAGCTGCTTCTGGGCGTCGAGCATGCGGAGCTGGAAGTAGTCCTGGGCGAGCTCCGCCTGGAAGCTCAGACGCGCCGTCTCGAGATCGCCCGCGCTTGCCTGGGCCGAGGCCCGGCCGGACTCCACCGCGCGCCGCACCCGACCCCAGAAGTCGGGCGTCCACGCCACCTCGATCGGAAGCTGAAAGGTCGAGACCGGCTGATTCGTCACGGTCCGTCCGGAGGACGACGTGCCCGACGGGCTGCCCAGGGTGTCCGATTGACGCGAGCGCGTGTAGCCGACTCCGGCGGTCACGGTCGGGAAGTACGCGGCGCGCGCCTGCCGCACCAGGGCGCGCGCCTCCCGGTAGGTGGCCTCGGCCACCATCAGGTTCTGGTTGGCGATGCTCACCTGCTGCTCCAGCGCGTTGAGCTGGGGATCTCCGAAGAGCTCCCACCAGCTCCCGCGCAGGGCGTCGTCCCGCGGCTCGGCGACCTTCCAGCCCGCGTTCTCCTTGTAGGTGTCGGGGGTGACGACCGGGGGGCGCGTGTAGTTGGGGCCGACCGCGCAGCCGCCCACCAGCGCCGCGAGGCCCGCGGCGAGGGCCGGTCCGACGAGGCAGCGCGCGCGTCTCACGACCGCGCGGCCTCGACCCGCGTCTGGCCGGCGGCCCGCGGGCGCCGGCGGCTCAGGCACCAGAGCCGGAAGCGGTCCAGATAAAGGTAGATGACCGGCGTGGTGTAGAGGGTGAGGATCTGGCTCAGGATCAGCCCGCCCACGATGGAGATGCCGAGCGGTTGCCGCAGCTCGGCACCCTCGCCGATCCCAAGCGCGGGCGAGACGGCGCCGAGCAGCGCGGCCATCGTGGTCATCATGATGGGGCGGAACCGGAGCAGGCACGCCTCGTAGATCGCCTCCGCGGGCGACCGGCCGCCGGCGCGCTCGGCCTCGATCGCGAAGTCGATCATCATGATGGCGTTCTTCTTCACGATGCCGATCAGCAGCAGCACCCCGATCATGGCCATGAGGCTGAACTCGATCCGGAACGCCATGAGGGCCAGGAGCGCGCCCACGCCGGCCGAGGGCAGCGTGGAGAGGATGGTAATCGGGTGGATGTAGCTCTCGTAGAGCATGCCCAGCACCACGTACATCGCGACCAGCGCGGCCAGGATCAAGACGACCTCGTTGGAGAGCGACTGCTGGAAGACGCGGGCGGTGCCCTGGAAGCTCCCATGGATGGACGCGGGCACCCCGATGCGGACCATGGTCTCGCGGATCGCGGTCGCCGCGTCGCTCAGCGACTTCCCGGGCGCGAGATTGAACGAGATGGTGGCGGCCACGAAGTGGCCCTGGTGGTTCACCGCGAGCGGAGTGGTGTCGGGACCGAACTGGCTGAACGCGACCAGCGGCACCATGGTCTCCCGCGCGGTCGCCACCGCCGCGCCCGTCGAGGTGCCCCCGCGCCCGGTATTGGCGAGCTGGTTGGCGGCCAGGTTGCGCGCGGTGTCCGCAGCCACCGCGGCGGCGCTGCTCGCGGTCGTCTTCGCGGCCGCGACGGTGCCGGCCACCGCGTTGGTGCCCTGGACGCCGCGCACCCCGCCGGCGGACGTGCTCACGTAGAGCTCGCGCAGGATGTTCGGGCTCTGCCAGTAGCGCGGGGCCACCTCCATCACCACGTGGTACTGGTTGAGCGGGTTGTAGATCGTGGAGACCTGGCGCTGGCCGAAGGCGTCGTAGAGCGTATTGTCGATCTGGCTCGCGCTGATGCCGAGCCGCGAGGCGGTGGGACGATCGATCAGCACCGTGATCTGGAGCCCGCGGTCCTGCTGGTCCGAGTTGACGTCGACGATGTCCGGGAGCCGAGTCAACGCATCCGTCAGCCGGGGGGTCCAGGTGCGCAGGTCGTCCAGGGAGTCGCCCTGCAGCGTGTACTGGTACAGCGCGTTGCTCTGCCGGCCGCCCACCCGGATGTCCTGCACCGGCTGGAGGAAGAGGGTGGCGCCCGCGACAGCCGCGAGCTTGCCGCGCAGGCGTGCCATCACCTGGTCCACCGAGACCCGCTGGGCCAGCGGCTTGAGGGACACGAAGACCGACCCGGTATTGGTCTGGCTGCCGCCGGTGAAGCCGACCACCGCGTCCACCGCCGGGTCCGCACGCACGATGTTGACGAACTGGGTCAGCTTGCCGCGCATGAGCTGGAAGGACGTGCTCTGGTCGGCCTGGATACGGCCGATCAGGCGACCGGTATCCTGCTGGGGAAAGAACCCCTTGGGGATCGCGACGTAGAGGTAGCCGTTGAGGGCCAGCACGCCGGCCAGGATGAGGACGACCGCCAGCGCGTGGCGCAGAGCCCAGTCGAGCGTGCGAGCGTATCCGCGCAGCAGCAGATCGAAGCCGCGCTCGCTCCAGCGGTAGAGCCGCCCGCGGGTCTCCGGCCGGTCCGGGATGAAGTAGGCGCACATCATGGGCGTGGTGGTGAGCGAGACCGCGAGCGACACCAGGATCGCGACGGAGAGCGTGATCGCGAATTCCCGGAACAGCCGCCCCAGGATGCCGCTCATGAACAGGATCGGGATGAAGACCGCGATGAGGGAGAGGCTCATCGAGAGCACGGTGAATCCGACCTCGGCCGCGCCCTGGAGCGCGGCCTGCAGCCGCGGCACGCCCGCCTCGACGTAGCGGGTGATGTTCTCCATCACCACGATCGCGTCGTCCACCACGAAGCCGGTGGCGATGGTCAGTGCCATCAGCGAGAGGTTGTTGATGCTGTAGCCAAGCAGGTACATGACGCCGAGGGTCCCGAGGAGCGAGATCGGCACCGCCACCCCCGGGATCACGGTGGCGCGCGGACTGCGGAGGAACAGGAACACCACCAGGATCACCAGCACGATCGCGATCAGCAGCGTGTACTCGACGTCGCGCAGCGAGGCGCGGATCGTGGTGGTGCGGTCGGAGGCCACCGTGAGCTCGGCCCCCGCCGGGATCGAGGCCCGCAGCTGCGGCAGCAGGTCCTTCACCCGGTCCACCGCGTCGATGATGTTGGCGCCGGGCTCGCGGGAGAGAATAACCAGCACCGAGGGCTGCCCGTTGGCCAGCCCTTGGTTGCGGAGATCCTCGACCGAGTCCACCACCTCCGCCACGTCGGCGAGGCGCACCGCCGCGCCGTTCCGGTAGGCGATCACGAGGCCGCGGTACTGGTCGGCCCGGCGCGCCTGGTCGTTGGTGTAGATCTGGTAGTGGCGCCCGCCCGCCTCGATGGCACCCTTCGGGCTGTTGGCGTTGGCGGCCGCGATGGCCGCTCGCACGTCCTCGAGGCCGATGCCGTAGCGGAACAGCGCGCGCGGCTCGAGCTCCACCCGCACCGCGGGCAGCGAGCTGCCCCCCAGATCCACCTGGCCGATGCCGGAGACCTGGGAAAGCTTCTGCTGCAGGATGGTGGCGGCCGCGTCGTAGAGCTGGCCCTGGCTCAACGTGGTGGAGGTGAGCGCCAGGATCATGATCGGGGCGTCGGCGGGATTGACCTTGCGGTAGGTGGGATTGGAGCGGAGGCTCGCGGGCAGGTCCGCGTGGGCCGCGTTGATGGCGGCCTGGACGTCGCGGGCCGCCCCGTTGATGTCGCGGTCGAGGCCGAACTGCAGCGTGATGCGGGTCGAGCCCAGCGAGCTCGACGACGTCATCTCGGTCACGTTGGCGATGGTGCCGAGGTAGCGCTCGAGCGGGGTGGCCACGCTCGTGGCCATGACCGCCGGGCTCGCCCCCGGCTGGGAGGCCTGCACCGAGATGGTCGGGTAGTCCACCTGGGGCAGTGGGGACACCGGCAGCCGGAGGAGCGCCAGGATCCCGGCCAGCGCCACCCCCATGGTCAGCAGCGTGGTGGCGATCGGCCGACGGACGAAGGGCTGCGAGAGGTTCACGGAGTGGCCGCGCCCCCGCGCATCCAGCGCCCGAGGCGATCGAAGGCCAGGTAGATGACCGGGGTGGTGAAGAGGGTGAGGACCTGGCTCGCGATGAGCCCGCCCACGATCGTGATGCCGAGGGGCCGCCGCAGCTCGGCCCCCGTGCCGGTGCCGAGCATGAGAGGCAGGGCGCTCAGCAGCGCGGCCATGGTGGTCATCAGGATCGGGCGCAGGCGCAGCAGGCACGCCTGGTGGATCGCCTCGCGCGGCGACTTGCCCTCGCTGCGTTCGGCCTCCAGCGCGAAGTCGATCATCATGATCGCGTTCTTCTTCACGATGCCGATCAGCAGGATGATGCCGATGATGCCGATGATGCCGAGATCCTCGCGCGCGAACAGCAGGGCCAGCAGCGCCCCGACCCCCGCGGAGGGCAGCGTGGAGAGGATCGTGATCGGGTGGATGTAGCTCTCGTAGAGCACGCCCAGGATGATGTAGACGGTGGCGAGCGCGGCCAGGATCAGGAACAGCTCGTTCGAGAGCGAGGCCTGGAAGGCGAGCGCCGCGCCCTGGAAGCTCCCGGCCATGCTCGCGGGCAGCCCGATCTCCCGCCCCGCCTGGGTGATCGCGTCCACCGCGGCGCCCAGGGAAGCCCCCGCGGCCAGGTTGAACGAGACGGTGGCGGCCGGGAACTGCCCCAGGTGGTTGACCGCGAGCGGAGCCGACTCCTCGCGCACGGTGGCGATGGCGGAGAGCCGGACCTGCCCGCTCGCCGTCAGCGAGGAAGGAAGATAGATCGAGTCGAGCGACCGCAGCGACTGCTGGAACGACGGATCCGCCTCGAGGATGACCCGGTACTGGTTCGACTGGGTGAAGACTGTCGAGACGATGCGCTGGCCGAAGGAGTCGTAGAGGGCATTGTCCACCGTGGCCGGGGTGATGCCGAACCGGCCCGCGGTGGCGCGGTCCACCTCCACGTACACCGAGAGGCCCTGGTTCTGGAGGTCGCTCACCACGTCCTCCACGTGCGAGAGCTGGCTCATGCGGTCGATCAGCCGGGGGATCCAGATCGAGAACTCGTCGGGGTTGGCGTCGACGAGCACGTACTGGTACTGGGTCCGGCTCACGGTGGTGTCGATCGTGAGATCCTGCACCGGCTGCATGAACAGCGAGATCCCGCCCAGGTCCGCGATGTCGTGCCGGAGACGCCGGATGATGTCGCTCGCGCTGTCCGTCCGCTCCTCGCGGGGCTTGAGGTTGATCAGGAAGCGCCCGGTGTTCAGCGTGGTGTTGGTGCCGTCGACCCCGATGAACGAGGAGAGACTCACCACGTCGGGATCCTTCAGGATGCGCGAGGCCAGCGCCTGCTGCAGCTCGGCCATCCGCCCGAACGACACCGCCTGCGACGCTTCGGAGATGCCCTGGATGAGCCCGGTGTCCTGCACCGGGAAGAAGCCCTTGGGAACGTAGACGTAGAGGAACACGGTCAGGACGAGGGTGGCCGCCGCGACGAGGAGCGTGAGGGGCTGGTGATCGAAGATCCGCTCCAGCGACCGGTCGTAGTACCGGATGAGCCGGTCGAAGGCCCGGGTGGTGTAGCGGGCGATCCGGCCCTGATCCTCGGCTCGTTCGTGGCGGAGGATCTTGGCGCACATCATGGGCGCGAGCGACAGCGACACCCCCGCCGAGATGAGGATCGTGACCGCGAGGGTGATCGCGAACTCGTGGAAGAGCCGCCCGACCACGTCGCCCATGAAGAGCAGCGGGATCAGCACCGCGATCAGGGAGATCGTGAGCGAGACGATGGTGAAGCCGATCTGGGCGGAGCCCTTGAGCGCGGCGGCCAGCGGCGCTTCGCCCTGCTCGATGTAGCGGGTGATGTTCTCGATCATCACGATGGCGTCGTCCACCACGAAGCCGGTGGCGATGGTGAGCGCCATGAGGGAGAGGTTGTTGAGGCTGAAGCCGGCCAGGTACATCACCCCGAACGTCCCCACCAGCGAGAGCGGGACCGCCAGGCTCGGGATGATGGTGGCTCGCAGGCTGCCGAGGAAGAGGAAGATCACGAGTACGACCAGCACCACCGCCAGGACCAGCTCGAAGTTCACGTCCCGCACCGACGCCCGGATGGTGTTGGTGCGGTCGGTGAGCACCGTGAGCTCGACCGAGGCGGGCAGCGAGCTCTTCAGCTGGGGCAGGAGCGCCTGCACCCGGTTGACCACCTCGATGACGTTGGCGCCGGGCTGCCGCTGGATGTTGACCACCACCGCGGGGGTCTCGTTCATCCACGCCGCGAGCTTGGGGTTCTCGGCGCCGTCCAGCACGGAGGCCACGTCGGAGAGACGCACCGGCGCGCCGTTGCGGTAGGCCACCACGATGGCCCGGTAGGCGTCGGCGCTCTGGAGCTGATCGTTGGCGTTGACCGCGTAGGCCCGGAACGGGCCGTCGAAGTTTCCCTTGGGCAGGTTGACGTTCGCGTTGTTGATGGTCGTGCGCAGGTCGTCGATGTTGAGCCCGTAGGCGGCCAGCGCGCGGAGGTTGGCCTGCACGCGCACCGCCGGGCGCTGACCGCCCAGCACCCGCACCAGGCCCACGCCGGGGAGCTGCGAGATTTTCTGGGCCAGGCGCGTCTCCGCGAAGTCCTCGATCTGCGGCAGGGCGAGCGACTTGGAGGTGAGCGCCAGCGTCAGCACCGGCACGTCGGCCGGATTGATCTTGGCATAGATCGGCGGGGCGGGCAGGTCCGAGGGCAGGAGGTTGCCCGCCGCGTTGATGGCGGCCTGCACCTCCTGCTCGGCCACGTCCAGAGTCAGGGTGAGCGCGAACTGGAGCGTGATCACCGAGGCTCCCGCCGAGCTGGTGGAGGACATCTGCTTGAGGCTCGGCATCTGGCCGAACTGCCGCTCGAGCGGCGCGGTCACCGAGGAGGTCATGACCTCCGGGCTCGCGCCCGGATAAAGCGTCTGGACCTGGATGGTCGGGTAGTCGACCTCGGGCAGCGCGGCGAGCGGTAGGAACTGGTAGGCGACGATCCCCACCATGAGCACGGCGACCATCAGCAGCGAGGTGGCCACCGGGCGCTCGATGAAGATGCGCGACGGGTTCATCTTCTATTTCTTGTTGCGGGAGCGACGCTGGCCGTCGGGCGGCGTCGCGGCCGGCGCCGGGCCCGTCCCGCCCTGCTCGTTGCCGAGGGTGACCTTGGCGCCGTCGCGCAGCTTGTCGGCGCCGTCGACGACCACCTGCTCGCCGGGGTTCACGCCCGACAGCACCGCCACCCGGTCGCCGTCGGTCGGGCCGAGCTTCACCGGGCGGAGGCCGACCACCCGCTCGCTGTTCACCACGTAGACGAACGTGCCGGGGGCGCCCCGCTGGACCGCGGCGGTCGGCACGAGGTTCGTGCCCTTGAGCGTGTCGACGAGCAGCAGGGCGGTGACGAACTGATTCGGGAAGAGGCCGTTGTCACGGTTGTCGAACTGGGCGCGGAGCTTCACGGTCCCGGTGGTGGTGTCGATCTGGTTGTCTACGGTCAGGAGCGTACCCACCGCGAGCTTGGTGGTGAGCGCCCGGTCGTACGCGGTCACCGGCAGCGAGGCGCCGGAGGTGAGCCGCTTCATGACCGCAGGCACGTTGTCCTCGGGCAGCGTGAAGATGACCGAGATCGGCTGGAGCTGGGTGATGACCACGACTCCGCTGGGGTCGCTCGGCTGCACGTAGTTGCCCTGATCCACCTGGCGCAGCCCCGCGCGGCCGGCGACCGGCGCCACGATGTGGCAGTACTCGACGTTCAACCGCGCGTTCCGGACCATCGCCTCGTCCGACCGCACGGTGCCCTCGTACTGCCGGACAAGATACTCCTGGGTGTCGAGCTGCTGCTGCGGGATCGAGTCCTGGGTGGCCAGCGTCCGGTAACGTGCGAGATCGATCTGGGCGTCGTGCAGCAGGGCGGTGTCACGTACGAGCTGGCCCTGGGCCTGCTCGAGCGCGATCTCGTACGGACGTGGATCGACCAGCGCGAGGAAGTCGCCGGCCTTGACGATCTGCCCTTCCCGGAACCCGATCGACACGAGGCGGCCGTTGATCTGCGTCTTCACGGTTACGGTGGCGAGCGGGGTGACGGTGCCGAGGGCGTTGAGAGTCACCGGCAGATCGCCCTGTTGCACCGGCGTGGTCACGACCGACACGGACGCGGGCCGGCCGACCCGTTTGTCCTGGGGCGCCCGAGAATGGACGAACCACGCAACGCCGACCAGGATCAGGATCACCACGCCGCCCCAGATGAGGGAGGAGAGGCGCGAGCCGCGGGCTCGGGGGGGCGGTGCGGATGGGGCGGCCCGGCCTTCTTCGGACTCCTGGGGCGATTCAGTCATCAGTCATCGGATATCACGCGGCTCCTCTCTTGGCGCTGACTCTTCCGGCGCTTACTGCGTCGCCGAGGGTGGCGGCGGGGGCGGCCCTGGCGGGGGTGGCGGCGGAGCCGGCACGGCCGCGGGCGCCGGGGGTGGGGGCGGCGGCGGGCTTGCGACGGGAGTCACGGCCTGCGGCCGGCCCGGGACCTGGTTGCCCTTGGCATACATGCACTGCGTGTATGCGTTGTCGTACCGGTGCTGCACGCTCTGGCCGGAGGCCTGGCCCGCGCTGGCGCCCACGGCGGTGCCGCCGAGAAGCCCGACCCCGGCGCCCACCGCCGCGCCCGTGACGGGTCGGCGCCCAGCAAGGTGCCGATAGCCGCGCCGCCAGCCGTGCTCTGTGCCGCGGAGGTGCCCGGCGTGGTGCCCGCCTGCTGCTTGGCCCACTGGCGGCAGGCC
>Ga0207646_10000829_pt1 | contig 40241 bp, 66 predicted proteins | sample KBSK5502metaG_FD_184343 | JGI IMG/M metagenome (GOLD analysis project Ga0207646, IMG submission 184343) | Corn, switchgrass and miscanthus rhizosphere microbial communities from Kellogg Biological Station, Michigan, USA - KBS K5-50-2 metaG... | ecosystem: Host-associated > Plants > Roots >... | reverse complement strand
GAGTTTTCCCGGGTGCCGTACTCAGCGAGGAGTTCATCGAGGGCCTGGGCGCCGTAGGGGCTGGCTGGGTGCTGGAACGCGGCCACGTTGTCGAGCCAGGTTCGCACTATCTGGTTGCTGGCCGCGGGCCGCGCGGGTCCGCTGGAGAGGATGTGGGCGCGTGGCGGGCGGGTGCGCTCGTGCTCAGCGAAGGTTTCCATGATTTCGTCATGGGTGAGGGTGGTGCCGCCGGTGAGTTCGAGGCGGGCGCGGACAGGCTTGTCCGGGTATTTGTGGTTGATGGTGCCGGGGACGCGGAGGATGCGGGCGAGGTCGTAGACGTTGTCGGTGACCCAGCCGCGGGCGGCTGCGCGGTCGGCGATGAGCTGCCCCCACCGGTTGAGGACGGCTGGGTCGCTGGTCGTGAATTCGCCGCCGGTGAGGGGCCAGATGGGCTGGAGGCCGTGCCCGGAGTAGACGATGAACGTGGGGTCGGGCAGGCCGTCGATGATGGTGCGGGCTTCGGTGATGCTGCCGGGGGTGAGTGGTTTGCCGGTGTCGAGGTCGGCGTACAGGCAGGTGATGCGGGTGATGTCGGCGGCGCGGCCCCGGCCGCTGACTGGTTTGGCGGTCATGCGGTTGACGCCGTACCACAGGTCGGCGGTGTCGCCGATGACGTCGATGACGGTGAGGGCTTCGGGCAGTGTGGTGACGGTGTGGCCGAGCTGGTGGGCGCCGGGAGGTTTCCAGCAGACGCTCAGGTAACCGTCTTCGCCGAGGGCGGTGAGCAGGGTGTGAGCGTCGTGGTTCACCGGCTGCCGGCTTTCCGCCCGCTGGTTCCCGCGCCGATGGTGATCTCCCCGTCGCGGGTGATGGTGATGAGGTTCTGGCCGGAGCCGGATTGAAGGTGCAGCAGGTAGTAGCGGCTGGCTGTGGCCGAGCCGATCTTGTTCTGGGCGAGGATGCTGCCTACCGTGTCGCCCTGTTTCGGCATGGGCCAGATGAACACCCAGTCGAGCCACACCCGCAGGCCGCCAAGCTCCTCGATGATCCAGGTGGTGCGGCTGTAGTCCATGGCCTGCGCGATCGGCGGGCCGATCTTGACCCCGGACCTTTTGATCTCGACGCCGATGGCGCCGTGCGCCCAGCCGAGGCTCCGGAGGCGCTGGTTCGGGATGAGTACCCGGTCGATGCGGAGGGTCTTGTCGTTTTGCGCGGGCCGTGGCTGGCAGAGCGTTCCGCGCACCTCGGAGTACACCGACCAAAGACCACATGCCGCCAGGGCGGCGTCGAGTTCCGCGGCGGCTTCCGCTTCGGTGGCCCACGTGCCGAAGGTGAGTTCTCCGCCTTCGGTGAGGCAGGAGGGCCATTCGGTAACGCTGATCGGTGCAGGCTGCTGGAAGAGGTGCGTGCCGTTCATGCCTGGCGAGGTCATTGGCGCCGCTTCCGGGATGGTGGTGGGCCACCCGCCCGGTCAGGCAGGTGGCCCACGATCTGGGCACGGTTACCTGGGCATCGCTCCCGACTGTTTCAGCAGCTCCTGCACCTCCGGCGGAAGCGCCGAGTAATCCACGGCGGGCGCGGCGGGCGCGGGCTGCGCCACCGGTGCCGCGGCGGCGGTGGGGTGCCCGTTCCCGGTGGCCGGTGCCGTTGCGGGGGGCTGGAATTGCTGGGGCCTGCTGTTGATCCACGCTGTCGCCAACGCGGCGTCCTGCTCGGTGTACGGCGTCAGGATGTACGGTGCGGACTGGCCGGGTTTGGCGGTCCCCTGCCCGATCCGGCCCAGCACCGGCTGGCCGCCGGCGGCGGAGCGGAGCGCGCCGATCAGGGCCTTCTGGAAGATCAGCGTGTTCTCGAACGACTCGCCGGCCTTGGGCCCGTCGAGGACGTGAAGGTCCACCGCGACCGCGTCGGAGGGGCCGAAACTGGTGATGATGCCCTCCCGGTACTCGCGGACGTGGACGAGGACCAGGGCGCCGATGATCTCGTTGACCTTGACCTGGTCGCCGCCGGCGGAGGGCTGCTGGAACAGTGACATCTGTTACCTTCTTTCTGAACCGTTGGTGTTGTGTCCGGGGCAGCCCCGGCTCAGGTCCGTTGAGCCGGGGAGGAACCAGGGGCAGTACGCGCAATGCGCGTCCGCGGTCGGCAGCAGCGCCCACCGCTCCGGGTGGGCTTCGGGGTCCACGGTCAGGTGGAATTGGCGGATCGCCTGGTAACGCTGAATCGCGTCGACGGCGATCGCAGGCTGGTAGGGCTCGGCCCACACGTGCAGGCCGGACAGCAGCCCGGACCGGGGCAGGAACACGATCACCACGTGCCGGGGGGTTTCCCCGGCGAGCTGCCGCCCCAGCCCGTACACATGGCCCTGGATGCGGTACTGGGCGCCCGGGCCTTCTTTGGCGTACTTCTTCAGGGCGGTGACCCCGGGGATCTTCCAGTCAATGACCGCGGCCAGGTCCCGGTCGTACAGGTCGGAGTGCCCGGAGACGGGCCCGGGGACGGTGACCTGATGCTCGACCAGGTACCGTTCCCGGCCGAGCTGGGTGTTCTTGGCGGTGTAGGTGGTGGCGAGCCACGTGTGGACGGCTTTGCCGACGATCGCGGCCCACGGGTCGACGTCGGCGTTGGGTTTGGGGTCCCAGTCGAGGGCGCCGTACCCGAGCCTGCGCGTGCAGGGGATGCCGAGGTCGGAGGGACCAAGCTCGGCCTGCAGCGTGCGGGGGTCGGTGGCGGCGGCGTGCTTGATATCCGCGGTGACCATGGCCGCGATCTCACCGGCGACACCCTCCAGGGGGGGCCGGACCCATCCGGCTTCCGGCTGGGCGAATTCGGCGAGACCACCCCGGCCCGACGTCATGAAGCACCGTCCTCGCCGAGCACGATCTTGAAGGGGCGCGCGGGCTTGTTGTCCACGAGGTACCCGGCGATCACCTCAGCGCCGAAGGCTTCTTCGAGCTTGCCCCGGTCGAGGCGCTGCCCGGGTTTGGACCAGGCCCAGGTGACGGCGGGCTTCCCATGGACAGTGGCCTGCTCGGCGTCGCCCATCGCCTCTTTGACGTGGTCCACGGCGCGGTCGCGGATCTCGGTGAGCCGGGCGATCTCCTGGTTGGCGGCGCGGGCGGCTTCGAGCCACGCGGCGGCCGTGGGGGGGAGTTCGGTCATCGTGGCACGTCCGTTCTGGTGAGCCGGGTGAGCTCCTCGGCGGCGAGGCCGAACCCGTCCATGACGGCGTGCAGCGCGTACACCGGGTCGGGGAGGCCGAGGCCGAGGGCGCGGGTGTAGCCGAAGAGGTCGAGGACGATGAGGCCGAGGGTCAGGTCGTCGAGGCCGGGGAAGCGGAGGCGGAGGCCGTCGGCGATGATCTGGGCGGCCTGGCAGGCGGCAGGAGTGGCGTGGGTGCGGGCGCGGTAGAGGGCGGCCAGGGTGGCTGTCTCGTCGGGGGTTGGTCCCGGCGCCGGGCGGGGGCCGTGTGCAGCGCCCGGCGCCGGGGGCTTCTCGTCGCGGCTGGGGATGGTCGCGTACGCCTGGTTGAGGGTGTGGCGTGCGTCGCGCCAGGAGTCGTGCCAGCGGCGGATGAGCACGCCGAGGAGGATGCAGCCGATGGGGAATGCGGCCCAGAGCCAGGGGCCGAGGGTGGCCGCTTCCCGCGCGGTCACAGCATCCTCCCCGCGGGGCGGCGTGCTTCGCGGTGGCAGAGGAGGAGGATGCGCAGGTTCGCCCAGGTCTCGCAGGCGGAGTGCCAGGCGCGGCCGGTCACAACAGCGTCCCCTGACCGGGAATCGGGGCCTTATTAAGCTCAGCCTCGCGTGCGGCCTTGTCGCGCAGTTCATTGCGGAGCGCCAGCATGCCCCCCCCTTCTGCGCAAAGCTCGCCGTAGCGGCGCTTGCGGGCGGCAGGCTCACAGCGGGAGCAGCCCTTGCGGTGGCGCTGCCACACCTCGTCCGCGTTCCGGGCCTCAGCGCGGGCCATGGTTGTCTCGTAACTCACAGCGCCCTCCCCACGCCGAGCGCGCACGCCAGGATCATGTGGCTCGCCTCTTCCGCGCGGCATAGCGGCGCCCGGCCTCGCGCACGCAGATGCGACAGCCGCGCGAGCCCGTTGATGGGTTGATGTAGGTGTTAAGCAGGTCGTATGGGTGACCTCGTGGGCAATGGGTCGCGCGAGCGTGCTCAGCAACCGGAGACACGCCACGCAGCACATTGATCCGCCTGGTTACTGGCTCCAAATGGGCAGGGTTCGCGCACAGCCGGACGCGGCACAGGTGGTCAAGCTCCAGGCCATCGGGGACCAAGCCCGCAAATATCTCGAAGGTCACGCGGTGTACGAGGTGCAGGCGGCGCTGAATGTTGATGCGGCCATAGCCATATTCATTGTGGAAGCCAGTCCACAGCCAGCACGGCGCATCATCCACCGTGCGCGGGGCATCGAGGTCGATGATCAACTGCGACAGCAGACGCTCACGCAAGCTCGTTTTCATAGTGTTTTCCCAACCCCCATCGCATGCGCAAGGACGTGCACCAGCTCCCGGATCAGCGCCTCGGTGGTGGGCCCGGGCTGTTTCGGGCCGGGGCGGAGGCGTTCGGCTTCGAGGCGCGCCACGTCGGCGTTCACCGGACGCCGCCTCTCGGTCCGCCGGGGCAGGAGCACCGGGTGAGCAGGTACCCGCACGCCTCGCAGCGCGGCGGCTCCGTGGGCTCGGGTTCGGGCTCGTACTCCTGCTGGTGCTCGGCCGCCATGGTGTCGATGTAGGGGTCGGGCTGGGTGTCGTTGCCGTGGAGGCTGGCGCGGATGGCGGCGACCCGCGCCCGCACCTCGGCCTCGCGTTCGTCGCTGCTCCGGTCCCAGGCGTAGGGCTTGCTAAGCGGGATGCCGGTGCGGCGGTCACCTGCGACCTGGAATGGGCTGATGCGGTCCTTTCCCCTGGTGTGGCGCTCCATCACGCCACCTCCGCGCTGATCGGTGCCATCCCGCGCGCGATCGTGTCGTCGCTCAGCCAGTCGGTGAACGGCTCAGCAGGCGCGTAGTCCAGCACCGGCGCGGGCAGCGAGGGCTGGATGACGTGGTCGTGGTGCACGGCGGCTGGGGGCTGGGCGGGTGTGAGCCACCAGCGGAGGGCCTGGATGCGGCGGGCGATGGCCTGCCGCGCCCAGGTGCGCGCGGTCTCAGCTACCGAGATTGTGTCCTGGAGACGGTTTCGGGCACGGAGCGTCCCATCATGCGAGATGGCCAGGACGTTTGCGATGGCACCGGGCAGGCGGCGGGAACCTCCCAGAAACCGCCGCCATGCCCGGGCCGCCCCAGCCCGCGCCCGCTGGGGGGGAACGCGGCGCGCCGGCCGGGGTGCTCGGTGCAAACCTTCGCGCCGGTCCTCGGCCCGGTGCCCGTCCCACCGGGACAGCGCGGCGGCGATGAGGATGACGGTGAGGACGGCGGCAGCGCCGATGGCGAAGAGGGTCACGGCTTCCACCCCTTCATCCAGGACTGGGCGCGGCGGGGGTCGATGATCAGCCCTTGGTCGGTGGCGGTGACGCCGGGGAACTTGTCGGCGTAGTCGGCCGATAGCTGGTTCGCCTCGCGCTCCAGCGCCGCCCACCACTCGGGTTCGGTGATGATGCCCTTGCGCAGCAGCAGGCCGGTCAGTGCCGACCCTTCGACGCGGAGCAGGATGGTGACCTCGCGGTGGTCGCGGACGGCGTCGCATTCGGGGTCACCCTTCGGGCGCGTGCCGAGCTGCCAGCCGGCGAACAGGGTGCGCCACTTCGCGACCCGGTTGAGGGCATCGAGCGCGCTCACGGCGTCTGCCCTCCGTGCGCGGCGATGACCTGCCAGGCCATGAACGCGATAGCGGCGGTGCCGAGGACCCACCCGGCGGCGGCCAGCACGCGCCTCATGGGGTCACCTCCGGCGCAGACTCGATCTCAACCGGGCTGTACTGCTCCTGCCTGCCCGCATAAGCAGCCCGGCCCAGTTCCTTCCGGATGCACCACTCGCACCCTTCGGGAGCGTGCAGATGGATGCAGGTGGACCGCAGTAGCTCTCGCAGCTGCTCGCGGCGCCGGATGGCCATTCGCTCGGCACCGCTCAGGATGTCCGGGCCACTATCGGTGCTCACGAGGCCTTCACCTCCGCTGTCCTGGCCTTCGCCTCGGCGTTGCGCTTCCCGGTCCGGTACGCCAGGCCGGCCTTGGTCAGGTCGACGGTCCCCCGGGTGGCGATGTAGGTCACCACGGCCCAGGCGAGCGGGCTCATCAGATGCCCCCGGGCATGTCGCTGATGTGGGCCCAGAGCCGTGTGAGCGCCTTGTCGAGCTTTTCCTCCAGCTCGCGGATGCGGTCCCCGGCGCGGACGAGGTCTTCGCGCAGGCCTTCGGCGTAGTTCCACAGGTCGGCGTGGTCGCCGTGCCCGGCGGTCACGGGGTCACCGCCGGGAAGGGCTCGGGCTGGGCCATGCGCCGCCGCCACTGCCCCTCGGCGCGGCACAGCTTGGACGCCACGGCCTTGACGTCACGCGCCCAGCCCTCGTCCGCCGCTTCTTCCCAGGCGAACTTGAGCGCGTCGAGGGTCAGGTTGAGCTCTGCTTCGGTGAAGTGCACCGTCACCTGCGGCCCGGTCACGCGGTCACCGGCCCGGGGTCGGGGACGAGCCCGGTGAAGTTGCGGATCACGTACGCCATGTCATCCAGGCCGATGCGCCCGTGCGCCCGTGCGCGGGACACCCGGGACAGGTGATACCGGCCGGGGGCGCACACGCACGGACAGCCCGGGGGCGCGCCGCACGCGCATTGCTCGTTGCGCGCCTCCTCCGTGATTTCGTGGAGGGTCACGGGGCCACCTCGGCCAGGGCATCGTTGAGCGTGGCCGGGTCTGGCACCGGCTCGGGGAGGAGGTCTCTGGCGGCGAGGGCGGCCTTCACCAGGGCGTCGCATTCGGCGCGGTCGTGGAGGAACACCTCGACGTGGCCGAGGGTGATGACGCTGAACAGGTAATCGGATTTGGAGTCGTTCAGCCGGACGGTGATGTCCTCGCCGCGGACGGTGCCGCGGGTCATGTGGACCTGGATACTCACCTGATACCTTCTTCCTTGGGATGTTGCGGTGCGGCCCGGTTCCTGCGGCAGGGAAACCCCCAGGAGCCGGGCCGCAGGTCTACGCGGGGCTGGCCAGGATGGCCGTGACCAGGCGTTCCTTGCTGGCGGTGGCGAGGCGGAACGAGGTGCGGTCGCTGCCTTCGGGCGCGTTCGGGTGCAGCTGGCACCAGAGGGCGAGCAGGTCGAGGTGCCGCATCCGGCCCAGCTGGAACACGTTCCAGGTCCTCATGTCACACCGCCCGGAGCCGGCTCGGCGGCAACCGTGACGATCGCCGTGCTCTTGCAGGCCGGGCAGTCGAACGCCGGGAACAGGCCGGGGATCCACCAGGTCTTGCCGCAGTCAAGGCACTGGCGCTTGTACCTCATGGCGCGGCCCGGTAGGGGGCGAGGAGCCCCGGCAGGGCGCGGTGGTTGCGGCGGGCGGTGCGCCACGCCCGCCACGACCAGGCCAGGGCGGTCACGGGGTCACCTCGCGGTCGGGCCTGACGCGGCAGAGCAGCGACTTCATGTAGCCCTGGTAATCGCTGCCGAGCGCGACAACCTGGGCGCGGAATGGCCCGCTGAACTCGTTGCCGGGGCACAGCACCAGGTCACTCACCTCAAGCGGGCTGCCGTAGCGGTAGGTCAGCGGCGGCCCGGTCAGGTCGGTGCCGTTCACCGCGAACTTGCGGACCTGGACGATGCAGTCGCTCATGACGCACTCGCGGCGGCCTGCCGGTGCTCGGCCTTGAACCGCTCGATTTCCTCTGGCTCAACCCGGTGCTCGGGCTTGCTGCCGCCTTCGCTGGGGAGCCGGATGGTGGCGATGAGTCCCCGGTTGATCAGGTTGTAGAGATACCTGCGGGTAACGCCGAGCTTTCTGGCGGCTTCGGCGGTGGTGAGCAGGTCATCTGCTGGGGCTACGCTCATGGCCCGCAAGCCTATGCATACATGCGCACATGTGTCAATGGAATGTACGTGTCACCGTGGGGGAAGTTGGCGCGCCTCGCGGCGGCACGTACTGTGCGCGGTAACGTGTTCATACACATGCACACGTGGACGGAACGGAGTGCCAGGTGACGACCACCGAGCCGCCACCCTGGGGCAGGCTGATCACTGAGTGCCGCGAGGCGCAGGTCCCCCCGCTGTCGATGCGGGAAGCCGCGCGGCGGGCCGGATTCTCCGTTGCCACGTGGACGCAGATCGAGCAGGGCTACCGGAAGGTCACGCCGGTCATCGTCATCCCCATCCGTGGCACCGACGAGAAGCTGGCGCGCATGGCCCTGGTCGCCGGCGCCACCCCCGAGCAGCTGGCGGAGGCAGGGCGCCCGGAGGCCGCGGGGATGCTGGAGAAGCTGCTCGCCGCGGCCCCGGACCCGCTGGCCCAGCTGGCCGAGCGCATCCGCCAGTCGCGGGATTTCACCGAGGCGCAGAAGCAGGCGCTGCTGGCAGCGATACGCCGGGAGGCGAGGTAAGAAGTTGGTGGCGCTGAGGTAAGCACACCGACGCGTGTTGCGAAACGTCACACTCGTGCATCCCTACGTAACAAGGGGCGGGAGTGTGACAATGACGAAGAAGATCCTCGCCGGGACTGCCGTGGTCATAGCGGCTGGCGCGTGGCTGCGGTGGTCGAGCACACCAGTGGTGCTCGCGTTCCGGGCCGGGATGGGCGTAGGGAGGCTTAATGCCAGGGCGGAGGCAGCGCGGCGAGGGGAGCCTGTTCCGCCGCAGCCGTGACGGCCGGTGGGTGGCCGTGGCCGACCTCGGCTGGCGCGACGGGAAACGCGACCGGCGGCTGTTCACCGCCGCCACGCCTGAGGAGGCGATCGAGCGGCGGGCGGCGTTCCTGGCCGCGCGCCGCGACGGGTTCACCTCGCCGAAGGGCCGGCCGCCGTACGTAGGAGAATGGGTGAGGCACTGGTGCGACCACATCGCCCGCCCGCGGGTCGAGGCGACGACCTGGGACCGGTCGTACCGGCAGAAGTGCGAGCAGCTGATCATCCCGTTCTTCGCCCGGCACCGGCTGCCCGAGCTCGCCGAGGAGGACATCGAGGCGTGGCACGCGCACCTGCGCCGCAAGGTGTCCGCGCGGACCGGCCGCCCGCTGTCGCCGTCCACCATCGGCCAGGCGCACCGGATCCTCTCGTCGGCGCTGAAGGCCGCGGTGGTCCGGGGCAAGATGCCGCGCAACCCGTGCTCGAACGTGACGCCGCCGAGGGTGACGCGGCCGGAGCCGCAGCCGCCGACGGCGGCCGAGCGGGACGCCATCATGGCCGCGTGCCAGGAGTGGCCGAACGGGGCCCGGTGGGTGCTGGCGATCACGACGGGCATCCGGCAGGGCGAGGCGCTGGCGCTGCGGTGGTCCGACGTGGACCTGGCCGCGCCGTCGGTCACGGTCTCGCGGACGGCGGCGCGGACCGCGGGCGGGGCGCTGTCGTACAAGGCGCCGAAGTCGGAGAAGTCCCGGCGCACGATCACGCTGGCACCGCAGGCGATGGCCGCGCTGCGCGAGCACCGGGCAAGATCAATACGGGATCTTCGTAATGATCTTGTGTTCACCCGCGGCGGCGAGCCCTGGCACCCGCGGGCCGATTACTCCGACTGGCACGCGCTACTGGACAGCCTGGGCATCCGCCATTACCGGGTGCACGATCTGCGGCACGGGTACGCGACGATGCTGCTGGAGCAGGGCGTCGACGTGCGGGTGGCGCAGGAGCAGATGGGCCACTCGACCCCGGATTTCACCCGCCGCGCCTACCAGCACGTCGGCCCGAAGCTGCGGAAGGACGCGGCGGACGCGGTGAGCCGGGCGCTGCGCGGCGAATGACAGCCAAGTTGACAGCCTAGAATTCTCATAAGTCTGCACATGTGTGCACATGAAATCATCCCGGTGCGACGTCCTGACCGTCATGTGTTCGCTAGCGTTCACATGTACACAGCCCGCGCCAGCGGTCTTTTAATCCGTGGGCTCCGAGTTCAAATCTCGGGCACCCCACCAGGTCAGAGCCTATATGGCCGGAACGCACCAAGATCATTGACAGCACGGTTGACAGCCAAGGGCCTCCAAACTGGGTCACAGAAGGGTCATCCAGGGAGCTTCCTGGCGCGTCACACTGATGCATCCGGCACCGAGCAGAGAGGCCAGCCATGACCCATTCCTACGGGTACGTGCCAGCGCACCAGTCCGCGCCGCGCAAGCGCCGCCGCGTCTTCCTCTGGATCTTCCTCGCCGTCCAGGCCCTCTTCATCGTCTGGGTGATCGGCGGCAGCGTCAGCGGCCACTCGTCCGCGGTGCACTGCCACGACCAGTTCCTCACCCACGCCCAGTGCGCGAGCGCCGCGAACGCCGGGACCGCGATCGGCGTGGTCCTGGTGATCGTGTTCTGGATGGTGGTGGACGTGATCCTCGGCGTCAGCTACGGCGTGTACAAGCTGGCCACCCGTAGCCGTTAGAAGCCGCCGCCGCTGGGCTGCACTGGCGGCCGGTGACCCTGCACGTAGCTGCCCCATCCGTGGACCGTCTCGATCAGCCCCTCGTCGCGCAGCATCCCCAGGGCCTTCCTGACGGTGCCCACGGCGACCCCGTAGTCCGCGGCCATGTACCGCTCCCCCGGCAGGCGCCCGGCCAGCTCCCCGTCAGCGATGCGCTGCCGCAGGATCGCGGCCAGCTGCCGGTACGGCGGGACCGGCAGGTCGTGGTCCACGGTCATGCGCGGAACGGTACAGGTACGCGGATCATCAAGTTTCGCATCGCAGCACCATGGAGCACCTTGCATATCTAATCTATGATGGCAGGCATGGACACCGCCGGGCCAGAGGCCGAGCAACTGGAGCGCGATTTTCCCGGGTGGGTGGCGTGGTCGACCGTTCGCCGCTTGTGGTACGCGCGGTGGCTGAAGTCGCCGGATGTGACCTTGCAGTCCGAGAGCAGTGAAGGGCTGCGGGTGGAGATACAGGCGTGGCTGGAGCGGCGCAAGGGGGCAGACGATGACCGGTGAGGATGTGACGGCGCTGGCCGCCCAGTTCCCCGGCTGGCGCATCGGCACCATCTGGCAGTCCGCCGGGTCGGGCCCGGACGCGCGGAACCTGACCGCCTCCCGGGACGGGGTGCTGCTGGCCGCGGCGGACGCGGAGAGCCTGGCCGCGAAGATCCGCCACGAGGAAGCCCGCAACTTACAGCAGCGGCCCCCGGAGGCGTGGTGAGCGCTAGCCGGGGGCCTGGCCCCTAGCTAGGAGGGGTTGTGCAAGACGGTACAGAGAGACCGGCCCCGCGCAACAGGGCCACGAAGTGGACGGCCCGGCTCGGCCTGGCCGGCGTGACCGTCCTCGCCGCCTGGGCCAGCTACCTTCACGCGCTGATCGTCGTCCGGGCCGCGGACGGGCGGACGATGGTGGCCGCGTTCATCCCCGCCGTGGCCGACCTGCTCATCGCCGCCGCGTCGGCGAACCTGCTCGACGCGTCGCGCCGCGGGGACCGGTGGCCGCGGGTGTCCGTGGTGGCGATCGTGGTGGCCATCGGGGTGACCATCACGTTCAACGTGGCCGCCGGGTCGCCGCGGGCGGTGCCGCCGTGGCTGGTCAACGTGTGGCCGCCGGTGGCTTTCATCCTGGCCCTGGAGTCGTTCATGGGCCATGTCAGGCGTGGCCGGGGCGGTGCCTTCCCCGAGGTTCACGGGGCTGCCCCGGTCACCCCGGCCCTCCCCGTGGCCGTCCCTGGCCAGCCCCCGGCCGACTGGCTGGACGTGCAGATCAGGGCGCACCGCACGCGCATGTCGGTGCGGGCCACGGCGGAGGCGTTCGGGGTGTCCCGTGGCCGGGTGCAGTCGGCTGAGCGCCGGGCGGCCCTGGCTGCCACTGAAAACGTCCCGGCCGGGGATGGCGCTGGCCCCGCTCCAGCCGCCCCGGCCGGGGCCCTGAACGGCCAGGTGAGCCATGGGTGAGCCGGAGCGGCCGCAGTTGCGCGCCGTGCCCGCGGAACCCGGCGGCGAGCTCGAGCGCGTGGAGGCGTCCGGCCCGGCGGTGTACGCGGACGTCACGTCGCCCGGTGAGCGGAAGCCGATCCTGCCCGCGTGGCTGCAATCCCGCGAGGCCGCCAGGGAGCACGCGCGGCGGGCCGGCGGGTACGCGTGGCACTCGGCCCGGTACCACGGGCTGCGGTCACCGGTCTACCTGGCCGTGACGGTGTTCTGGGCGGCGGTGGGCGTGTTCGGGCTGGCCTACCGGTGGCTGCGGTGGTGGCTGTTCCCCGTCCCGATCGAGGTGTACGCCGACGCCATCGCGGCCGGGCACCAGGCGTGGCACCGGGCGCACGCCGTGCACCGGCAGACGGCGAAGGTCCGCGGGATCACCTCGGTCCTGGTGCTCGCCCTGGTGATCCTGGCCGGGGGCCTGGGCCTGCCACATGTCCCGTGGTGGGCGTGGCCGCCGGTGGCCCTGGCCGCGCTGCTGCTGCTGGCCCGGTTCGGGCGGCCGGCCGGGACGCAGATCGTCGGCCCCGCGCGCGTGCCGCCGGAGTATGAGGCGCTGACCCAGGACGTGGTCACCCGCGCACTCAACTCGCTCGGCATCGCCGCGATCAGCCGGTGGATCGCCGAGGACAACCGGATCGACTACACCAGCCCCGTCCGGGAGGACGGCCCCGGCTGGCGCGTCGAGGCGAACCTGCCCTACGGCGTCGAGGCGATCGACGTCATCGAGCGCCGCGGGAAGTTCGCCTCCGGGCTCCGCAGGCCGCTCGGCGCGGTGTGGCCCGAGCCGGTCAGCGAGGAACACCCCGGCCGCCTGGAGGTGTGGGTGGGGCGGCAGGACGTCGCGAAGCGGAAGCCGGTGCCGTGGCCGCTGCTCAAGGCCGGGCAGGCGGACGTGTTCAAGCCGGTGCCGTTCCTGACCGACGTCCGCGGCCGCAACGTGAACGTGCCGCTGATCTGGCACAACTGGCTGATCGGCGCCATGCCCCGGCAGGGCAAGACGGCGGCGGTCCGGTGCCTGGCGTGCGGGATGGCGCTCGACCCCATCGTGGAGCCGTGGATTCACGAGCTCAAAGGGACGGGCGACCTCGACCCGCTGGAGAAGGTCAGCCACCGGTTCGTGTCGGGGATCGACGACCCGCAGATCGAGTACGCGGCCGAGTCGCTGCACCTGCTGCGGGAGGAGATCGGCCGCCGGTCCCCGCGGCTCAAGGCGCTGCCGCCGTCGCTGTGCCCGGACAAGAGGGTCACCCGGCAGATCGCCGAGCGGCGGTCGCTGCGCCTGTGGCCCATCGGGTGCGTGATCGACGAGTGCCAGAACCTGTTCGCCCACCCGAAGTACGGCAAGCAGGCCGGTGAGGACGCGGGGTGGGTGATCCGGGTCGGCCCGGCGCTAGGGATCATGCTGATCCTGGCCACGCAGCGGCCGGACAAGGAGTCGCTGCCGACGCAGGTCAGCGGGAACGTGTCCCAGCGGTTCTGCCTGTGCGTGGCCGGCCAGACCGAGAACGACATGATCCTCGGCACGTCAGCGTACAAGAACGGGGTGCGGGCGACGGCGTTCCGCCCGGAGGTCGACGCGGGCCTGGGGTACCAGAAGGGCGCGCGGCCCGCGCCGCTGGTGGGCCGCACCTACTACCTGGACATGGCCGCCACGATCGGGGTCGCCAATCGCGCCAGGGTGGCCCGTGAGCGTGCCGGGACCCTGTCGGGGGTGGCTATCGGGGAGGACTCGTCCGCGCCCGCGAGGGAGCCGCTGAGCGACGCGCTGGCGGTGTTCAACGGTGATCCCGGGCTGCACTGGCAGGTGCTTGCCGACCGGCTGGCGCAGCAGTTCCCGGACCGGTGGGCCGGGATCGGCGCCGACTCGCTGAGCGCCCAGCTGCGGCAGCTCGGGGTGCCCTCGGTAACGGTGTCCATGGGGGGCCAGGTGCTCCGTGGGTGCCGTAAAGAGGCCATTGAGCGGGCAGCGGGCTAGGCGTTAGTGCCCAGGCCAGAGACTTGCCCACTAACGGCTTCTGGCGTTTGCTCAGGTCAGCCGGGGCTAACGCGCCTGTCAGCCGGCAAACGCCGCGGCAGTCTCACCGGCCGTCCGCGTGCCGGGATCCGGATTGCCCGCGGCCGTTGTGCCGGGCGTACAAGGAGGGTTTCGACGACGGGTTCGCGGCCGGGATGGCGGCGGCCGGAGAGGAAGACTGACATGCCGTGTGAGTTTCCCGAGCACCACGGATCCAGCGGCGGGGGCGGTTTCTGGGCCGTCCTGCTCGTGTTCCTGGTCGCCGTCATCGCCGCCGCCGCGATCACCCCCGTGGTCGCCGCGGTGACCACCCTCATTCACGTCCTGGTGCTGATCGTGGAGATCGGCGTCCCCGCAATCCTGATAGCGGGCGCGGGGCTGCTGTACTGGCGGTACCGCAACCACCGGGTGAGCCTCCCCACACTGCGCCGCGGCCCGGCGATCCGGCCGGCAGGCCGCCCAGAGCTGGAGCAGCGAGACGGTGGGCAGCACCTGCACTTCCACGGCGTGTCCGCCGAGGAGGTCGCGGCGATCCTGCGGCAGCGGCACCTCGATGGCTGAGCCAGCGATCGGGCCTCCAGCGGTTGCTGTAATCCCAGCCGCCGGTTACAGCAACCAGGGCCAGGTTGTTATAGGTGCGGTGCCGGGCGAGATAACCGCCTACTTCAGCCTCATCCCCGACGTCGCCTTGAACACCTGCCCGTCCGGCAGTTCCACGCAGATGTACTCCCGGACCACGGCGGGGGCGTGCCGGTCCCAGCAGTGGTCCAGGTTCGCGAGCTCCGACCAGTCCCACGGCGTCCCGGCCTGCTTCGCGTCCGCGTACTGGGTGGCCCACACGTTGGCGTGCGGGTAGCCGAACGGGTGCCCGGTCCAGTCCGCGACCCAGTACCCGGCGCCGCCGGGCGGGTTGCCGAACACGGTGGAGGCCTGGCCGTAGACGCCGTGCCAGTACGGCGCGCACGCGGCCCGGAAGGCGTTGAGGTAGGCGACGTCGACGCTGCCTTCCATGTCGACGCGGATGCCGCACGGCGGGATGCCGAAGGCTTCACAGGCGGCCCTGGCCTTGGCCCCCTCGGTCTCGCCGCCGGCCTGGCCGGGGCGCAGCCCGTACACCCAGATGGGCACGGCGTAGCGGAGGGCCTGCCGGCCGATCTGCTCGCGCGTCCAGGCGTGCGGGGTGTTGCCGCCCACGTAGAACGCGTAGGCGACGAGGTTCGGGCCGCCGATGACGGTGGCGCCGGGGTCGGAGATGTCGGCCATGAGAAGCATCGGTCCTCCTTTGCGGTTAGCCGGTGCGCCGGGCTGTCAGCTGGGAGTTTGCCGTCACGGTGGTCGCGGTGCCGCTGCTCGTGTTCTGCGCCCACGCGACCGCCAGGGTGCCGGCGGTGCCGGCGGTGACCACAGTGGCCTTGATGATCAGGCCCTGAGGGTTGCCGGTGCCGCTGGTGCCGGCGTTGACCGACACGCCGAAGGCGGCCACGACGATTCTGGTGGTGGGGAAGCTGGTGATCTGAACCCCGGTCACCACCACGAACCCGGTGGTGCCGGTGGGGACGGTGAGCTGGAACTGGGCGTCGCTGCTGCCGTTGGTGCCGCCCTTGTACTGGATGATGGCGGTGACCTCGTAGGTGGCGTTCGCGGCGACGGCGAGCTGCAGATCCGGGTCGGCGGTGACGGTGGTGTTGCTGGACCTGCCCGTGTCGGCTGGCTTGATGGCGGCCAGGGGCACGAACCAGGTGTTGACGTCGGAGGCGGACAGGACCTGGCCGACCGCCCACACGGGAACTGCCATCGTTACTCCCTAGGCTGCTATCGGGGCGAAGAGAATGGTGATCGGGGTGATCACCAGGTTGTTGCCGGTGACGACCACCTGGGCGGCGGCGGCCGCGGCGGAGTCCAGGAAGTTCCCGGCGGTGAGCGCGTCCCAGAACGACACGTGGGTGATCACCGAGGGGCTGGCGAACGCCCAGCTGGCCCACGTGGGGCTGTTCGAGGCGGACTTGGACCCTCCCGCGGCGGCGGCCCAGGTGACCGCCACGCGGGGCACGCTGGCAATCGTGTTGGTCGTCCCCGCTGCCCCGGGGTCGCCGGTGTGCGGCAGCACGTACGAGGCGGCGGGGGCGGTGAACGCGGTGCCGCCGAGCATGTCCAGCCACGAGTTGGCCAGGAACACGGCCAGCCCGGCGGTCACGTGTACTCCCGGCCGCAGTCGGCGCACCGCCACGCGCCGTCTTGCTGCCCGAGCTGGCCGCCGCAGGCGCACGTTGTGGCGGTGCCGCGCTCCACCCGGATCCCGGCGTGGACTTCTATGCCGGTACCGCCGGGAGAATCGGTCATGGTCACCTCAGCTGGTGTAGGCGTAGAAGTTGTAACCGTTGTTCGCGGTCAGCGCGCCCATGGTGGCGCCCGTAGCCGGCGGCGTGGTGAGCCCGGTGCCTGATGACCCGCACAGGATGGGCGGTGCGGACACCAGGCCGCTCGGCGGTGAGGGGCCGGCCAGCATGAGCGGCGGCGTTGTCGCCACCACGCACAGTCCTACGTAGAACAGCCCGGAGTAGGTGGCGGTGTAGGCGTTGGTGGCGAACGTGAACGGTGTTTGCAGTGTGCCGAGCGCGGCGGCACCGGTCTGGTCGGCGGTCACGGCGCGCACCACCAGCCCGGAGTCGAGCAGCACGTACCAGGCGTGCGTGCCCCCGGCCTCGATGGTGCCCCGGACGCAGAACGTAAGGTTGGCGACGACCGTGTTCTGGTGCAGCCCGATCGCTGTCACGTACAGGGTGCCGCTGGTCAGTGCGCTGCTGGTGGCGCTGGCTGAGATCCGGGGAAGCGTCTCGGCAGTCGCCCCCGTGGGTGCCAGGTACCCGGACCGGTTCGCCTGCGACAGGTCCGTCAGGACGTCAGCGATGTTGTCGTGGTCGGTGCTGTGCCCGGGGTCGAGGGGCACGTGCGCGTTCGACGGAATCACCCAGGCCATTCGCGGGTCACTTCCCTTTCTGGCTAGTAGCCGAGCCCGCTGCCGCCGAGCGCCCCGGCGGCGGGGTCATTGAGTTTCATGAACGAGTACCGGGAGGCATCCTGCAGCGTCCACGTGGTCTGCCAGTCCGCCGGGGACGCCTGGATGCTGTGGCTGACGCCCCGGATGATCAGCTTCTTGAGGACGGGCGCCATCCCCGGCGGCCGGCGGATGACAGCGATCATGTCGCCGATCTCCCGGCCCAGCGCCTGGGGAAACAGCCGGGCCCGGTCTTTCAGCGGGGACAGGGTGATCGCGTCAAACCGGTCCTCGGCGCCCTTGGACAGCCACACCAGGAACTGGGCGGTGGCCAGGGCCTCGGCGTCGGACAGCAGCAGCAGGTCCGTCCGGGAATACGAGCGCGGGTAGAGGAACGTGGCGACCGACGGCGCGTCCTGCGCCTCCTGCAGGTTCGCGCTGCCCGCGGCGGTGATCTGCGCGTCGTTGCACAGCTGGGTCTCATCATTGGCCCGGGTCAGGGCGACGTAGTCCAGCTCGGCGGCCACGGTCAGGTACGCCTCGTCGACGGCGATCAGCGTGGTGGGCGCCGGGATGCCGGCCATCTGCACGAACCCTTGCACGGTCGCCGCGCCGGCCGGCACGAACCCCGCCGCGGCCAGCTGCACCCACGAGCCGGCGACGGTCTGCGAGACGGTGACGTCCTGCCCGGCCAGGTGGGCGCCACCGCCGTCGAAGAAGTGCAGCGCGGCCTTGCACACCCACGGAGTGCCCACACCGCCCGGGTAGGCGCTGGTGTAGCTGGCGAGGTAGATGTCGGCGCCCCCGGTGGCCTGCAGCCAGGCGCTGAACGTGACATAGGTGCCGGGGGTGACCGCAGCCGCGGGGAGTGTGGCGATCTGCGGGCTGGCGGTCACCCCGTCGGGGGCGAGCAGCCCGGCGAAGCTCCCGGCGTAGGCGAGGGCACTCGTCTGGGTGAGCGCCGCCCCGTTCTGCGCCTGCCACCCGGTGACGCCGGCCTCGAACGACGGGTTCGAGTTCAGTTGCGCGCCGGGACCCGGCTGGTCGCCGAAGACCGCCTGCGGGGTGATGGACCGGGCGTCCTCCAGAACACCGTGGCGCCGGCGGAACACCACCTGCCCGGCGCCGTTGACGTACAGCTCCCCGAGCTCGGTGTCCACCGCCAGGCGCATCTCTGACAGGGCGTCACCGGCGGCGAGCATGGTGCCCTGCAGGCTGGTGTTACCGGTGTCGATCAGCCGGTCGTTGACAGACCACCCGGCGAGGTTCAGCAGCCGGGAGATGCGGGCCCCGGTGTCCTCACCGAACCCGGCAGGCAGCTGGGTGCCGCCGGACAGCGCCGCGGCGGCGGCGCCGAGCTGGAAACCGGTGAGGACCTTGAACGCGTCGGTCGCCGACAGGGTGATCTCCGAGTAAGCAGGCCCCCAGGAGACGGGCGGGGTGATCCAGGAGTCGGCGAACCCGGAGAACAGCGGGTAGATGACCCCGGCGTAGACCGCCTGGATCCGCACGGGCACCATGGGCCGGATCTGGCTGGCGCCGGCGGCGACGTAGGGACCGGCGAGATTGTCCGGGTCGAACCGGCCGTCGGCGTTGTTCAGCACCACGGACAGGGTGCCCGCGTCGTAGGTGATGACGGGGGCGTTCTGCCGGCTGCTGGGGCGCGTGATGGTGCCGGACCGGAAGAACCCGGTGGCGGCCACGTCCACCCAGGATGTGGCGCCGCCGAGAGTGTCCAGGTTGAGCAGCCCGAAGGTGGGGTCGCCGAGCAGGAACGTGCCGGGGGCGGGGACCGGGGTGGCGGGGGTCACGCCGATCTGCGCGATGACCTGCGGCAGGATCCCGGCCCATGGCGGGGTGACCGGCGGCGGCGCGGGCGCGTTGCCCCCGGTGGCGGTGGCGGAGGTCGTGGCGGTGATCTTCCGCGTGACGGCGACGGTGACCTGCTGCGCGGCCGTGGACGTCAGCGCGTCGAACGCCTGCTGGTAGTACGGGATGCGGGCGTCCGTGGTCTGCCCCGGCAGCGTGCACCCCGGCTGCGGCGGGCTGGTGATCGGCAGCGCCAGGGAGTTCCCCGGGCCTGGGCCGCCGTACCAGATCAGGTCGCTGATCAGCTGCCCGGCCGCCACCCGGGCCGTCAGGAAGTTCGTGACGTACTGCATGAACCCGATACAGGTGGGGATGCCGTCGATCTGCGGGTTGCAGCCCCACTCGGCGATGCCGAACGGGACGCCCTGCGCGTCGACGGCGGCGGCGGCGCCGTCGAGGGTGGCCGGGTTCTTCGCCGACCACTCCCGGGCGTAGAAGTCCATGTACCCCTTGGCGAAGGTGCCCGCGGGGACGGAGTTCCAGTAGTTGACGAAGTTCTGCGGGTCGCCGGCGGCGCCGGAGTAGTTCAGCGACGCGACCAGCGGGTAATACGGGGTGACCGCCGCCTTGTAGAACTGGATCATGGCCCCGTACTGGGACGGGGACAGGTTCTTGGTCGCGTTGGAAGGCTCCTGCCAGAGGGCGACCTCGGCGTTCAGGCCCGCGGCATTGTAGGCGGCCAGGGTGGTCTGCAGGTTGACGAAGTCCGACAGCGACGTGGGATTGAACGACGGGGAGAAGCACAGCAGGCACTTCACGCCGCGGGCGATCCAGGTGGCGATGTCGTGGTCGGCCAGGTTCACGGTGCCGCTCGGGGAGACGGGGCCCAGCACGTAGTACAGCTTGATCACCTGGCCAGGGCGCCCCACCGTGGCGGCGAAGGCCAGCTGGGCCTGCGGTCTCGTGGTTCCCGCCGGGTAGTCGTTGGTGTTGATCGTGGCCCCGACGGACACGGGCTGACTCGCCGGGGCCACGGCTTTCAGCGTCGCCACGCAGCCGGTCCACCCGTTCGTGGCCGCGGCGACGCTGGAGGTGGCCATGACACTCAGGGTCCCGGCGGCGGCGGACAGCTGGTAGGCGGAATACAGCTGGTTGGACCCCGACGCGGTCATCGAGTCCAGCAGGGTGAACCCGGCCGGGTCAGTCCACGTCACCGCGCTGGCGGTGCCGAGATGCTCCAGGAACGCGCACACCGCCAGGTCCCCGGCCGCCGCCGACGCCGACGCCTGGTCTGTGGTCACGGCGGAGGCAACGCCGGTGCCGGAGGAGCCCACGCTGATGGTGGCACCCGCGACGTCGTTGTGGAACTCTGCCACGGCACAGCGGACGTTGCCGGTGCCGCAGACGAACCCGAAGCTGGTGAACCCGCCGGTGTTCACCGCCGGCGGGCACCACCAGATCTCCGCCCGGGACAGGCTGCCATTGCCGATCTGCGCGGCCTGCACCCAGCCGATGCCGCCGAGGAACTGGGTTCCGGCGACGTTCGACCCGACCACCGCCACGAGCGGGTTCCCCGCCGTGGTCCCGGCAGGGAGGGTGCCGGTGACATTGCCGCCGGTCCCCGTGGCGACGGCCGCGGACTTCTGCACCAGGGTCCAGGCCACTAGGACCGCCAGCCCTTTCCGCTGCGGCGCTCGAACTCCCTGATGGCCTCGACCGTCACTCTCCCCACCTCGGCCATGTTCACGGTCGGCGGCACGTGATTGTGGATCACGTAGGTGACGCCGCCGCCCCCGGCGGCGGCGAGCATGCCCTCGGTCTGGGAGTTGTTGAACACCCGGGACCCGGCGGGCAGCTGCACCAGCTCCCGGCCCCGCTCCCCGACCATCACCATGTTCGACCGGATCCCGCCCGCCGCGGCGCCCACGATGCCGCCGCTGGCCAGGCCGAGGAAACCCAGCACCTTACCCGGAATGCCACCGAGGGCGTTGTTGATCATCCCTGGGATGCCGCCGAGGGCGTGGCTTACCGCGCCGACGAGGCCGGAGAAGGCGCCCTCGATGGTGTGAATGATGCCCACGATGGTGTGGTAGGCGTTCTCGACCGGCCTGACGAGGTCGTTGTAGATCACCGCCCAGGCGGAGCGGATAAGCCCCACCGCCGCCCGGAACCCGCTGACGATGGTGCTCCATGTGGTTCTCGCCGCACTGACCAGGTGGTTCCAGGCGGCCTCGATGGCGTGCCCGGCGTTGATCCAGGCCAGGCGCAGCCCGTCGATGTCCATGGCGGCGAGGTGAAGCAGCCTGCGCCAGCCGCGGATGAACGCCTCACCGGTGTTGTACAGGAAGTCGAACGTCCGCCCGACGCCGCGGATGATGTCCCACACCACCCGGCCGAAGGTGGCGATGGCCTTGGGGCCGTCGACCTCCATCCAGTGGATGAACTTCTTCCCCGAGCCAGACTTCAGCCAGTTGTCAATGTTCGAAAGGAGCCCGTCGAGGGCCTTCCCGGCGGCGATCACCAGGGGCCGCAGCGCGGGCATCAGGTCCTTGAGGATGCGCAGGGCCGAGTCGAACGCCTGCAGGATTTGCGGCTGCACCGCGGCGGACAGTTTGCGGAACTCATCGTGAAGGCCGCGGGCCTCCCGCCCGGCGGCCTTCTCCGCCGGGGACAGCGCCGCCCACGCCGCACCCCCCTTAGACACCGCGGCCCACACCTTGGAGATCTCAGGAATGGCGATCGCGGCGAACGTGCCGATGCCCACGGCGACCAGGCCGAGGCTGGCGATCAGCGGGAACAGGGCCGCCCCCACGCCCACCAGGGCGGGGATGATCGCCAGCGCCCACACCTGCAGGGACACCCCGGCGATCTGGGTGTTGGACATGGCATTCGTCAGGGAGCTGAATATCCCGCCCAGCCAGGACGTCTTGTCGCCTGTCCGCTGAGACTGGTCGCCGACGCCCCGCTCGGATTCGGCGAGCAGCTTGTTGGCGTCATTGAGCAGTTTCGCCGCCCGCGCCTGGGAGGCGTAGCTGCGGGTGATCGCGGCCTCGAACGCCTTGGCGCGGCCCTCGGCGGAGCCGAACCCGGTGCCCGTGTCGTCCTTGGCGGTAATGGTTACGGAGACGTCATTCTCCGCCATCGGGCACCTCCTCCCTCCGTCTTCCCAGCGCCTCGATCCTCAGCAGCCGCAGCAGGCCGGCATCCTCCGCCAGCAGCGTGCCGAGGGTGTATCCGCTGAACCGCTCCAGCGCGCCAAGGATCAGCTCGGCCTCTTCTAGCTCCCAGGGCTTGGTGACAACGGTGCCATCGGCAGCGACCCCTCCAGCGAGCTGCTTCCATTGCTGGAGGCGGCTGGCAAAGGGGGCGCCACCGAGGCGATGGCCTCCATCCACGAGAGGATCAGCGCCAGCATGATGTCCATGTCCTGAGCCATGACGCTCTCGCAGGTGGCCGGTACCGGGGCACCGTCGCTGTCTTCGAGGTTCCACGCCACCAGCCGCCTGGCGAACGCCTGGAACACCTCCTGCGCCCCCTCGGTGCTGGCCCCCTCGGCAAGCGCGGCGGCCTTCCCGGCGAGGTTCAGCATCAGCTCGACGGACAGCCCCCTGGTGGTCACCTCCAGGCCGTGCAGCTCGTGGCCTTCTTCCCACTTAAGGTGGTACAGCTTCGAGCGCTTGTATCCCACGGCTCAGCTCCAGGTGGGGACTGCCCCCGACGCCAAAACTCCGGGCGCGGTGAACAGCAGCTCCCCGGTGTTGTTGCGCTGGATCGAGTAGTCCGTGAACAGGACCGCCCCGTTGCCAGCCCCAGCAGTCCCCAGGTTCAGGTTCTTGCCGTTGGTGGTGATGGCGACCGCCCGGTTCACGCTCGTGCTCGGCACGGTCGAGAACACCGCGTGCGACAGGTTGGCCGCCGGGTTGAACACCCCGGACAGGGAGATCGAGAAGTCGGCGAGCAGCAGCAGCCGCTCGATCGCGGACTTGTCGATGCCGGTGACGTCCTGCACGCCTCGGGGCGTGGCGAACTGCAGGCTGGTGAAATCGTTCCGGAGGTCTTGCAGCGCGTTGGACGAATCCCCGACCTGCAGCGTGGTCCACGCGAGACCAGTTGATTTTGCCACGTCAACCCCTTAGTTGGCATAGACTGTCACCATGACAGTCAAGGGTGGCCACCACTCCGAAGAGACCAGACGAAAGATCTCCGAGTCGAAGCGGCGCGAGAAGAACCGCGCGCCTCTCCAGCCGCAGCTCTGCGCGTGCGGCTGCGGCGAGCACGCGGCCGTTGATGAGCGCCGTAACCGCATCAGCAAATACGTGGCGGGCCACAACTCCCGCTCGAACCACCCGATGAAGGGCAAGCAGCACACCGCCGAAGCGAAGGCGAAGCTGGCCAGTTACACGGGCGAGCGCGGCTCGGCCTACCGTCATGGCTGGGCAGGCACACCAACCTACGTTTCCTGGAATGCGATGAAGTCCCGCTGCTACGGCGAGAGCAATGCCTCGTACCCGCATTACGGTGGCCGGGGCATCACGGTCTGCCCGCGGTGGCTGGTCTTCGAGGACTTCCTGGCCGACATGGGACCGCGACCGAGCCTCGACCACTCGATAGACCGCTACCCGGACAGGGACGGGAACTACGAGCCGGGCAACTGCCGGTGGGCCACCAAACAGGAACAGGCAGATAACCGCAGCAACGTCGGCTGGCCGAAGGGAAAGAAGCGGAAGTCCTGACATCACCCGCGCTCCAGGCTTTCAGCGAGCTTGCCCTGGTGGTCCTCGAACGAGTGCTGCCAGCCCTCGGGCGTGTGCTCGCGGACGCCGCCCACGGTGCCCCGCCAGTCGCCGCCGCGCTCGATGTGCCGCTGCGGCCGGGTCTGGTGCTCGGCGAAGCAGCGCTGGCGGGGCTCGAACCGGAACACGGTGAGGCGCGCTCCGGTCTTGTGCTCGGTGAACGTGCGGCCAGAGCGCTGCCGGATGTAGGTGGCCTGCATCATGCCCAGGTCGGTGCGCTCGTCCACGGTCGTCTCCCAGCCGTGCGCCCACGCCTGGCAGGCCGCCGCCTCGCACGCGGCCGGGACCATCACGTCGGCGGGCGACACCACCTGGAAGGTCTTGTACGCCTCCACCGGCCCTGCCGGCTCGATGCGGAACGGGCTGCTCATCCGTGCACCGTCCTCACCAGGTCCACCAGCAGGCCGATCACCGCGACCATGGCGACCAGCCCGGCCAGGGCCGTCCCGATCAGCCAGCGGCGCCCGGCGACCCGCTCGGTGTGGTCCTGGTCGTGGACCTTCTGGTGCGCCTCGAACCGGGCGTTCATCTCGGTCTTCAGTTCGGTGACGTCCTTCACCAGGTCCACGATCTGAAGCTGCATCGTGCCGACGCCCCGGGTGCCGTGGTCGTCCATGGACTCCAGCCGGGTGCTGATCCGGGCGTGCTCGATGTCGCTGGCGGTTTTCAGCATGTCCACTTCCCGCCGGGTGACATACGGCTCGGACATCATCGGCGTCCCCTGCTGGTTCTCCATCAGAAAACAACTCCAGCAACCGGGTTTTTCGACACGTGCACGGCGAAGTCGGCGCTGGTGAACGTGCCTGCCGTGGCGACCGCGATGTAGCGCCGGACGGTCGCGGTGTTGCCGATGGCCACCCGCACCGCCTGAGCACCCGCCACGAGCGCTGTGGTGGTCAGGGACGCCACCGCGAGGAAGGTGACGTTGTCCGCGGAGTCCCACAGCGAGATGGTCACCGACGTGCCGGTGAACGCGAACAGCTGCACGTACATCTGCGCGCCGAAAGCCAGCGACGCGCCCGTGTCATAAGAGTTCGCCGCACTGGCCGCGACCGCGGCGCCGTCCACCCGGTGACCGGGGGTCAGCTGCACGCCCCATTCCAGGCCGAACGCGTTCGCCTGCAGGCTGACCGCGCCGAGCAGGGAGCCGTCCGCGCCGCGCTGCCAGTCGTAGTTGACCTGCTTGGCGTTGCACGACGCGCACGGATTCCCGATCCCCAGGCCCCGGAAGTAGGTGCCGATCGTGTCCGTGGTGGGCAGCGCCGACAGCACCGGGTGAGCGCTCACGGGGTCGAAGAACACCGCCGCGTCCATGCCGCCGTCACGCTGCAGCGCCAGCCGCCCCACCCCGGACATCGTGATGTCCGTGCCGTCCTGCAGCTTGGCGGGGCCGCCGAAGATCTTGCCGAAGGCGTTGATGTCCCCGGAGATGTCGTTGCCGCCGAGGTAGAAGTTGTCGCCGAGCCCGGTTTGTTTAGCCACTGGCCGTCTCCGTCACGTGTGCGTGTTTCCGGCAGCGCCCCGCATGGGCGTGCCGTGCGATCCGCCAGCATCCAGCCTCATGGCAGTTGAGGTGATTCCAGACGACCCCGACGATGGCCAGTTCGCCCAGGTCCGACCCGAACCCGGACCAAAACGCATACCAGGGGCCTGCCGTGGTGTCGATGCCGAGGACGTGCAGCAGCCCCAGCATCTAGGCCACCTGCGCGAACATGTCGTTGACGATCACCGGGACGGTCACTTCCATGACCCGGAACAGCCTGTTGTCGATCGTGATGTAACCGGCCTGGGCGGACAGGGACGTGCCGGCCATGCCGAGCAGGTCCACGGCGCGGACGGTGCCGCCGAAGGTGAAGTTCCCCGAGTATTCGCCCATCAGCGTGCACGCGGCGGTAGTGATGTTCGGGTCGATCGCGTCCTCGGGCTTTTGCATGAAACTGGCCCCGATCCGCGCCCGCAGCTCCACCACGCCGCTAGTGGCCGACAGGCCTGAGGACCGGGCCGGGGCGATCCGCTGCACCCAGATGGCGCACCACAGCCCATTGCCGGGGGCGGACTTGGGCTCGTGGCCCGCGACGTTCTCGAAGAGACCAAGGTGGAGCGCGTGGCTGACTAGCTGATCATAGAGAGCGCGAACAGCGGCACCATCAAAGGCCATTACGGCCTCCGCGGCTACCTCGGCCTGTATGGCCCTCGCTTCTTGCCGGCCTGCCGCTCAGACTTCTGCTGATTCGCCTCAGGGGAATGCTTGAAAGGGCGCCGGTTGTGTATTTGCTCGGCGGGGGTAGCCCACCGGCAGTTGCCCGGCTCGTAGTTACCGTCGTTGTCGATGCGCTCCAGGGTGCGCCCCTCCGGTCTTTCGCCCATGTCTTCGAGGAAGGCCATGAAGTCCAGCCAGCGTTCGCACACCATGATGCCCCGGCCGCCGTAATGCTTGTAGGCAGGCACGTTCGGATTACGGCACCGATTGAGCATGTTCTGCCAGCATTGATACGTCCTGGTGCACTTACCGCGCCTACTATGGCCGTGCTGGGCGCGTTCCTCAGACATCCGCTGACGAGCTTCTGGCGACGGCCGCGTCTTGGCCCCCTGTGCACGGAAGCGCTCACGCATAGCATCAAGCTGCGCTTCCGACCGCTGGTAGACACCTCTGGGCACGTCACCAGTGTAATACGCACCAGCCGTAGAACGCCCATCAGCCGCCACCCATCCGGCCAATGACCTCATCGAGCCGCTTCTGCAGGACGTCTTTCGCCATCCGCGACAGGTGCGCGCGGGTGATCCGCCACAGGTGGTAGCCCTTGAACCGGGTGGACCGGTTGCGCTCCGAAACGCCTTCGAGCCACGGCCCGTACACCACCGGGTCCCAGATTTTAATGTCGCTGAAGGACAGGACCGAGGTGATGATCCCGGCCTGGTAGCGGCCGGTGGCGCGCCCGGTCTTGTCCATCACCCAGGCGCGCAGCTCGGCGGACCCGATGTCGCCCAGGTCCCGCTTGGCCCGGTCCAGGGCCAGCAGCGCCTGCGCCCGGGCTTCCCCGTCGAACAGGGGGCCGCTGGCGTCCGCGTGGACGATGACGCGCATGTCACACCACCCGCTGCCTGCCCTTGCGGCCGTGGGCGCCCCACGCGCGCTTGCGGATGTCCGCCAGCCCGGCGCCCGAGATGGGCTGCAGGGTGGGACCCTCCCCGGTGGTGCGGGAGTACCCGGATGTCTTCTGCAGGACCGAGTTGACGGCCTCGGCGATGTTCAGCTCCTTCACCAGCAACGGGGGCCGGAACCGGGACACGGGGACGTTGATCAGGTGGGTGGCCGCGGCGGTGCCGAGCATCCCCCGGGCCACGGTGAGCAGCCGGGGCGCGCTGATGACCGCGCCAGCCGAGTGCGTGGCGAGGACGCTCCCGTCCCACGCCCGTTTCACCACGTAGCTGGCACCGGACAGGTCCACGACGAGCATCCGCTCGGCGTCGATCAGGATCGTCTCCCCCGGCAGCAGGGTCCCGGTGCCGGTGACGGCCAGCAGTACGTCGGAGGCTTGCGCGGTGTTCACGCCGGTGCCGGACAGGGTGAGCGTCCCCGCCTGGGTCATGGCCCGGTCGGCCACCAGCAGCCGCTCGGAGTCGGCGAGCAGCAGGTGCCCGGTCTCACAGGCGGAGGAGTCGGAAACGGTGACCGTGGTGGCGGTGGTGGTGGTCACCGCGGCGGCGAGCGTCCCGGCCGGGTCGGCGAGAAGGTCGTAGCCGAAGGTGCCGGTGACCGCCACGTTCCGCTGCGGCGTCTTACCCGACCCGAACACCGAGGTGGACGACCGGTCGAGCTCCATATAGGTAAACGGCGGCCCGTAGTTGACCGGCTCGAAGAACACGGTGGCCAGGGGGATGGCCACGCCGCCGGCGGTGACCGCGGTGGCGGCCGCGGCCAGCTCGCGGGCGTCGAACCAGATCCGCCACGGGAACCCGTACGCCGGCGATGGCCAGTCGAAGTAGACGGTCTTGTCCTCGGGGTAGAAGCGGCGCTGCAGCCGCGACTCGGCGTCCCGGGCGCCGGACTGGATGGAGTCGTCGATCAGCTTCGTGTTGCGCGCGGTGATGGCGATATCCGTCGCGCGCATAACGTCCTCGCGGGAGCAGTAGCAGGGGGTGGCGACAGTCATGCCAGCCGCCCGCCGGGGGCCTGGCGCCGTTGCTGCTGCGCGGCAGCCCACACGGCGCACCAGGTGCACGTGCAGCTTTGCCGGTGGGGCTTCGGGCGCCCCGGCGCCGCGGTGAGCCCGGCGCGGATCCCTCCCGGCCGCGCATGCTTCCGGCACCCGCACCCGGGCGGGCATTTGGTACTTCCTGCCATCCTGTGCCCTTGCTTTCTCGGCCGATTACCCGTCGCCGGGTGGGATTGGCTTGCTATCCGGTTGTCAGAGCCGTGCTGGGCGCACCCAGTCGCGGGGATACTCCCACCCGTCGAACGTGCACCGGAGCGTCCCGTCAGCGCCCGGCACCAGCGGGGTGCCGTCGTTGGGGCAGGCCCGCGGCGGCTGGCTGTCCCAGTACGCCCGCTCCGCCGCGTCAGCCTGGGCGATGGACCGCAGCTGTTCCCAGCTCATGGCGCACTGGCCTCCAGGCTGGCGAGCTCCTCTCTCAGCTCCTTGATCAGCTCGGCCTTGGTCTTGGCTTCGGCTTCTTCCTGTGGCACGCCCACGGCAACCGCGTGATCCACCCAGTCGGCCTTCGGGGCGTTAACCGGTGGCGGCGCTGGGGGCTCTCCTGCGGCCACGGGCTTCCCGGGGGCGCCTGGGGTGCCAGCGGATGCCTGGGGGGCGCCCCTGGGCGCGGGCGCGGACGCCAGGGGGACGCCACGGGCGGCCGGCGCCGGTTCCGGCGCCGCTGGCGCCGCCTCGCCGGCCTCGTAGTCGCTGACCCACTGGTCGTGGCCGCAGTGCGGGCAGGTGGCGGCGGGCGCGTATCTGGTGCCGCATTGCTTGCACACCTGGAGTGCCATGTCAGTTCGCCACCACGGTCGTCGCCGGGTCGAGCGGGATGTAGAACAGCGTGTGCTGCACCGCCCCGGTGGCGTCAGCCGCAGCGTCGTTGAACCCGATTGTCCCCGGGGCGACGATCTGCCCGCCGAGGCCGGGACCTGTCTGCGACCCGGACGACGCGGTGGAGATGATCAGGGCCGACGCCTTGGCGACCGGCAGGACGAACATCGAGCCGACTTCGGCCGCGGTGATGGTCCCCGTCGTGCACATGTCGTTAGCCGTGCCCGTGGTGGGCGTGGCCACGTATTTGGCCGCCGGGGTGGTCCCGCCGATGACCGTCGTCACCAGGCCGTACAGCAGCGCGACCATGATCCGGCCGCCGGTGACGGTGAACACGGTCTGGGTGGCCGCCACGGGCACGGTCTTCGCCGCGCCCTGCACCCGGAACCCCAGCTCGGCGTTGCGGAGTTGCGCGTTGATCCCTGGGGTAGGCATCAGAGCACCGCCGAGACCAGCGCCTCAGGCGCCCGCCGCACGTCCAGGCCGTTCATGATGAAGATCATGGTCGCCGTCGCGTGGGTGGCATCAAGGTAGGAGAAGCCGGCGGAGTGCGACACCGCGGCCACCTCGAAGTACGTGAGGCCGCCGTTGATCGACGGCACCGTCGACGCCGCCGCCTGCGTCACCCTGGTCCACGCGGTGGGCGCCGTCGCCGACGCCTGCGTCCAGTACTGGGTGACCACTGCGAGGGCCTGCTCCGTGCCGCCGGTCGCCGCGTTGCACTCGTTCAGGGTCAGGTTCGTCGCCGCCGTCGCGCCGACCATGAGGATGCCCACCACGGCGCAGTTCTTGTCGCTGAACCTGTTCTTCGTCGTCGTGGGCGAGACACCGAGATTGAAGCGGTATCCCAGCCCGGTCGTTGCCGTCATTGACTATTCGCCTGGCCTTTCTGCGGGATCTGGCCCCCGCATGGTCGGGTTATCAGGTCCGGGTTGAGCTGAGCTGGACGAACGCCGAGATAGTCGCCCCGGAGTTCTTCGGCGTCAGCGCCGACTGCAGCCACGGCCTGCCGTCCACCCGCTCGATGATCTTGTAGGCGATCTTGTCGGTGGAGAACGCGAAATGCGGGCTGGCGGAGGCGGTGATCGCCTGCCGGTCGCCGACCAGGTAGAACGACGGATCCACGAAGATGATGTCGCCCGTGGTGCCGAGCGCCGGGCACTTCTCGGTGAAGAACACCGGGCGCCCGTAGATGGACACCGGCGGCGCGCCCTGCAGCCCGTTGTTCATCCACACCGGCGTCGAGTTGGCCAGGGACCCCTGCACGGCCATCAGCGCCAGCTGCGGGAAGGTGCCGATGTCCGCGATCCAGATCGCGCTCATCAGCGAGGACGGGAGCATCCGCGCGTACATGGCGGCCAGGTTGTCGGCGATGATCGTGTTCGCGCCCTGCCCGGTGACGGCCGTGGCGATGATCGCGGCGGGGCAGTTCACGAACCCGAGCGGCTGGCCGGCGCCAGTGCCCTGCATGAACCGGAAGTCCTCCTCGAACGCGAGGGCCTTGGGGAGGGCCTGGTCGATGAACGCGGAGAACGCGGGCGCGTCCGCCGGCAGCTCGCTCGGCACCGTGCAGTACCCCATGAGCTTCTTCGCGTCCAGCTTGACCTGCGCGAACTTCGCCGACGTCTCCGTGGGGGCGGTGGACTCATCGACCCAGTACGTCTGGATGCCGCCGAACACGGTGGAGGCGTGGGTCTGGTCGTCGACCGTGGGGATCGCCAGGGTCTGGGACCCCATCGGGATGACGGTCGCGCGCGGCCGGATGACGGCGCTTTCCAGCGCCAGCATCAGCAAGTCGCTGCGGAACTCCTCCGGGAGGAGGAACCCGCCATCCGACGGGACATCGGTGCCGAACGCGTTCTGGATGGTCTTGCACTTATCCAGCCGGGCGTTCAGGTCGGCGGCGTCGCGGTACTGCCGGCCCGCGCCTTCCTGGGTGACGGCGCGGAAGAAGTCGCCGACGGTCTCGAACGTGCCGTTGAGTTGCGCGCCGTGCGCGGACCGGTTGTACAGCGACTGGCGGCGCACCACCGAGCCGGGGGCGTTGCTGCCGGCGCCGTGGTGCGCGAACGCGGGGCGCCCGCCAGAATAGTCGAGGATGTTCGCCAGGTCCGCGGGCGGCTTGCGCCCGCTGCCGTTGCCCAGGACCTCGGCCAGGACCATCTGGGTCTGCTCGCGGACCTGCTTGGCGATCTCCCCGCCGTCGGGCTGCACCGCGGCGGCGTACCCGGCCACGAAATCCCTGAATGAGTCCTTGTCCGCGAACAGCGCCTTCATCTTCGCGGGGTCGTTCAGGATCTCCTCAAGCTCCTGGGGGCTCTTAGGAGTGGCGGTTTTCGTCATGCCTGTGCTCCTTTCAGAGCCTCGTCAAGCCACGGCGGATGCCAGCCGTCTGTGGTGTCATCAGCGTCGCTGCCGCCGCCCATGGCGGCCTTATGCGCGTCGAGGTGTGCCTGTGCCGCGGCCTTGTTCGTCAGGCCGTCCGTCTGGTTGATGCGGCCGAGCGCCGCAGTGACCCCGGCGCGGTTCGGCGCGTCCCCCGGGTGGTAGTGATGCGGCAGGGCGTGCGCCCCCTGGGTGGCCGGGTCGCCATCCTTCTTTCCGGCGCAGATCCCGTTGTAGAACGCCGCCGGGTCGTCAGAGTTCGCGCCGTTGGACCATGCCTTGCTGGCGTCCCACGCGGACTCGTCAGCGTCAGCGTTACCGACCCACCGGGCGAACAGCGACCGGTCCCAGCTGGCCTCCGGGTCGCCGTCAGCACCGCGGCGGGGAGCGAGCTGGTCGGCCAGGCCCGCATCGACGGCCTCGGCGGCGGTGTACCAGGCCTCACCGACCATCGCCGTGCGCCAGTCAGCGGCGGCCTTGCTGGTGTGCGCCGCGTAGATGCCGGCGATGTTGTCCGACACCTTGTCGAGCAGGGCTGCGGTGTCGCGCATCTCAGCGGCGTTGCCGATGCACAGGGCCAGCGCGTCGTGGATCATCATCATCCCGCCGGGGGACATGATCCGCGGCCGGCCGGCCATCGCGATGATGGAGGCTGCGGAGGCGGCCATGCCATCCACCACGGTCGTGACGGCGGCGCGGCTGGCGAGGGCGTTGTAGATCGTGATGCCGTCGAACGCGTCGCCGCCGGGGGAGTTGATGTGCACTTCGATCGCGCCGGGGATGGCGGCCAGGTCGTCGATGAGGTCTTGCGCCGAGATGCCCCACCAGGAGATCTCGTCGAAGATGTTCACCTGCGTGACGTCGCCGGCGCCCTGGTTGCCGATCTTGTACCAGCGGCGCTCGCGGCCTTCCTCGGTAGGCTCACGCCACTCTTCCAGCGCTTTCAGCGCCATCTGGGCTTTCAGCGGCGACAACGGCAGCCGCAGCGACGGGCGGCCAGCGGACAGGTTCGCGAGATGGAATGTCACCGGGCCCCCAGACTGTGGCCGTTCGCCAGGTGATGGCCATTGAGGATCTTCTGGTAACTGCGGGCTGCGGGATGGAAAGGCATCCATGCGCCCGGGCCCGCACCGGACTCGTCACCGCTGGTGCCCTGCGCGTCCGGGCCGGTGTCATCCGCGCCGCTGGTGCCCGCCGTGTCCGGGCCCACGGGCACGGTGCCCATCAGCGGCAGCCCGACCACGGTGCAGATGTCACCCGGGTCGTAGCCGGCCTGCTGCAGCCACAGCGCGGCCTGCGCCTTCGCCTTCAGCTCCAGGGCATCGGCCTCACGGTTCACCGGCCGCGGGTTCACATAGTCGAACTCGGTGTCCGGGTCCTGGCCGGCCGGGTAGAACAGCGGCAGGAACTGGTAGTTCAGGGTGTCGCGGATGTCGTCGAGGCGCGGGGTGACCTTCGAGTCCTGGAAGATCTCCTCCGCGGTGATCGCGTTGGCCCGGTTGACGTCCTCGGTGATGCCCATGATGTGCTTGTGGATCCCCCACGCCTCCAGGATGGTGTCCCTGCTCATGCCGTGCAGGTTGACGAAGTCGGCGTCCTTCTGCGACGGGGTGGTCTGCTGCCACGTGACCCCGTTCTCCAGCAGCGCAACCCGGTGCGCCCGGGAGATGCCCTGATGGGTCTCCCGCCACCGGGCGATCAGCTGATCGAACTCGTCGTCGCCGAGCTCGTTCGGCGTCATCAGCACCGCCCCGGGCTCGGCGCCGTTCAGGAAGAAGCTCCGGTTCCACTCCGCGCTGTAGCGCTGCGCGTCGATGTCCACCAGGACCGACTGCACCGGGCCCAGGCCGTGGTAGGCGTCGAGCGGGTTCGGGTCCTTCATCATGATCACCTCACCCGGGAGGAACGGGATCTTCTCCCCGTCCGGGCCGGTGTAGAGGTAACCCGCCAGGAAACTGTCCCGCGACGGGACCGGCTCCATCCGGTCCGGCCGCGCCGGCCACAAACCAGCCGGGATCCTGGTCGCTCCGGCGAACTCGATCAGCCAGTACGCCTCCCCCGTCAGCTCCCGGTGCTGCTGGAACGCCTTCACGAACGCCGTGTTCGTGTAGAACGGGTTCGGCCGCTGCCACACCTTCAGGGCCTGGTGCTGCACCACCTCGACCCGCTGGTCGCTGCCCTGGTCGCTGGTGGTGTACCGGACCCGGCCATCAGCGGCTGGCTTGCGGTACAGGTGCCACCCCGGTTTCGACGTCGCCGTCGCCAGCGTGGACACGACCTGGAACACGGTCCCGGAGACGCCCATCGCCCGCATGTAGGTTTCCATCGACGCCCGGGACGACAAAGCGGACATCACCGAGAGGCTGCGCTGGCCGCGGGGCGCATACGGGACCGGGGCCTGCGCTCTCAGCGACCGGGCGATGTCACCGAGCAGGCTGCCCACCGCGCTACCCGCGCAGCTTCAGGTCGAGCACCAGCAGTGAGCCGCCGGTCACCAGCCACCCCGCCACCGGGTTCGCGGAGAACGCGCCCACATCCGCCATCACCAAGCCCGCGATCGCGAGGATGTTACGGCCGATGACGGCCAGCAGCACGGACAGCACCTGCCGGGCGGCCCTGGAACGCAGCAGGTCCCCGAGCAGGCTCCGCCTCGCGGACGCCGGTACCGTCACAGCCGCCATAGGGGTCTCCTGGGCCGGCCCAGGCACAGCAAAGGCCGCCTAGACCTGCTGCGCCTAGGCGGCCTGCTGGCAATCGTAACGGCACCGCTGTCACAATCACAACACAGCCACCGTTAGATGCGCGAGGTGACCGCCGTGACCCCGCTACGGGACGTGGACAAGCTCCTCTGGCCCGCCGTGCAGGAGACCATCGCCAGCCTCGGCCTCCTCGCCGGAGACTCCGCGGCCAGGAAACTGGCCCAAAGATACGCCCAGGTCATCGACGCCGCCCCGGACACCAAACAGGCCGCCGTGCTCCGCTCCCTCGGCCCCGAACTGCTGAAAGTCCTCCACGAGCTCGGCGCCACCCCCGCCGCCCGCGCCGCCCTCACCAAAAGCGCCAAAGAGCAGCCCGCAGCCAAGAAGAGCCAGCTAGAACTGCTCCGCGAAGGCCACACCGGCCGCCGTGCCTAAGCAGCTACTGGGCAAGACCACGCCGCGGCTCTGGACCCCGGAGCTACGGCCCCTCAACCGCAGGACATCCCTCGGGTACCAGGTAGCTGACTTCGCGGCAATCACCGGCGAACCGTTGCTTCCCTGGGAGCGGTGGGCCGCTATTCACGCCCTCGAACTGCTCCCCGACGGGTCGTTCCGGTTCCGCATCGTCCTGATCATCGTCGCCCGCCAGAACGGCAAATCCCACCTCAAGCGCGTCATCTCGCTGTGGCGCATGTACATGCACCCGCGCTGCCGCGTCCTCGGCGTCGCCCAGGAGGTCGGCCTCGCCCGCGAGCAGTGGAACCTCGCCCAGGAAACCATCCACGCCACCCCCGACCTCGAAGCCGAATGGGACCGGGCCCGCAACGTCAACGGCGACGAAATGTTCTGGCTCGCCAACCGCTCCCGGTACGCCATCAAAGCCGCCAGCCGCAAATCCGGCCGCGGCGGCTCCAACGACGAAGTCAACATCGACGAACTCCGCGAGCAGCGCGACTGGAAAGCCTGGGCAGCGCTCCACTACACCACCATGGCCAGGCCCAACAGCCAGATCTGGTGCATGTCCAACGCAGGCGACGACGAGAGCGTGGTATTGAACCAGCTCCGCGACTCCGCCCTCGCGCAGCGCGACCCAGCCGTCGGCGTGTTCGAATGGTCCGCCCCCGACGGGTGCGACCTCGACGACACCCGCGCCTGGCAGCAGGCCAACCCCGGCCTCGGCCACATCATCAGCGAAGCATCCATCCGCACCGCCCTCGCCACCGACCCGCCCGAAGTGTTCCGCACCGAAGTCCTCTGCCAAAGGGTCGCCAACCTCGACGCCGCCATCGACTACGCCGCCTGGAAAGACTGCGCCGACCCTGCCGGCACCATGGACGCCTACCGCGGCAGGCTCGCCGCCTGCTTCGACTCCGCACCCGACGGCAAACACGCCACCCTCGCCGTCGCCGCCATCACCGCCGACGGCCGCCCCCGCGTCGAGATCGCGTGGTCCTGGAACGACACCGGCACCGCCCGCGAAGAACTCACCACCTGGCTCGCCAAGACCAGGCCCGCCGCGTTCGGCTGGTTCCCCTCCGGCCCCGCCGCCGAACTCGGCCCCCTCCTCCGCGCCCACGCCACCCGCATCAACCACCGCCCCGGCAAACGCGAGCCCACCGAAATCCCCGAAGACGGCTCCATCACCAAAACCGCCGAAGTCTGCCAGGGCCTCGCCGGGCTCACCCGCGGCCGCCGCATCATCCACGCCGGGCAGGCCCTCCTCGACACCCACATCCAGTACGCCACCAAACTCCCCACCGGCGACGGCTGGCGGTTCACCCGCAAAGGCACCGGCCACGTTGATGCCGCCTACGCCGCCGCAGGCGCCATCGAGACCGCTCTCACGATGCCCCAGCCGAAACGGGCACGGATCCGCATCGTCGGCTGAGTTGTAGGAAACCTACAAAGGGTTCCCGCCCCTCTGGGGCCTGCCAAGACCGGCCATCACAGACGGTCACGGTGACGGAGGGTGACGAAAACCGGGATTTTGGGCCACGCAGGGGGAGGGATCTGGGCCAATCTGACTCTGCGCGCCCTCCCCTCCTTGGACTTTCACTGTGCGTGACCGCCTGCAGGGATGGGCGGGTGGGCACGCTGGGCCTCCGTCACGGATGGTGACCGGGGGTCATCGTTGTAGGTTTTTGGAGTTTCCGCAGGTGGGATGGGGTGACAAGGAAACCTCTCATAAGGGATTCCCCCATGGTCAGGGAACTCGCGCGGTCAGGCGGTCCTTCCCTTGGCGAAGGAGCTCGGTCAGGAGTCCCTTCATTGGGCAGTCTGCCCATTGCCAAGGGGGCGGGTCCTCCCATTACGCGGCCAGGCTCATGCTGCCCCGGGTCCTTCCATTACGCGGCCGGCCTACCAGGCTGTTCTCTGCTGCACTGCCGGGTCCTTCGGGGCGCTGCGGCGCCAGCCGCCGCCTTCGCGGGCGGTCTTGATGGCGTGGCAGGACTTGCAGACGGCTTGCAGGTTGGCCAGGTCATCCGTGCCGCCCTGGCTGACGGGTGTCTTGTGGTCGGCGTGGCTGGCGGCGCCCTGGCAGCCGGGCAGGCGGAGCTGGCAGCGCCAGTTGTCGCGTTTCAGGCAGGCGGCGCTGGCTTTGCGCCAGGCGGCGCCGTAGGTGGCGCTGCTGTGGCGGCGTGCCTCAGCGTCGTTCGCCCACGGCATCGCTCATCCTTGACCCTTCGGCACCATCCCGTTGCCGCTGGCGATGATCAGCCCGGCCCCGGACATCTGCTTCGCCGTGGCCGCGACCTGCTCAGCGATCATGGCGGCGTTCTCCTTGCCGAGCAGGATCGTGAGCGTGAGCGCCACCTTCTGCCCGAACGGCGTGTCCGCGAGGCTCACCTGCGCCTGGATGAACCCTTCAGGCTGCGCAGGCGGCTGCGCTGGCTCAGTCACGCGGGTGCGGGCTCAGGCAGCGGCACGGGCTGCGGGGCTGGCGCGGCGGCGGGGGTCAGGAACTCGGCGAGGTCGCCGATCATCTGCGCGGCGAACGCTTCGCCGGTGGGGCCGAGGGCGGCGGTTTCGAGGGCCCGCACCACGGGGCTGGCCTCGACGGTGGCGGCGGCCTGGGCGACGTGGGCGGCGACGTTGGCGAACGTGAGGTGCTTGGCGAGGATGTTGTGGAGGACGTCGCTGACCTCGTGGCCTGCGTTGCGGACTTCGGTCTCGATGGCGTCGATGATGGGCAGGCCCATGGTGTCCTCCGGGGTGGTGTCAGGCGCATTGTAGCGCTGGCGTTCGTGCAGAAGTTCGTCGTAGATCGTCATGACGTGGCGTCCTCCCATTTCTCGTCGCGGTAGTCCTCGTCGCGGGTGGCGCCGCCGGGGTAGCGGCCCGGGGCGGTGTCAGGCTCCAGGTAGCGGACCGGCTTGCCGTGCGCCTCGGCGTAGGCGATCTCGCTGCGGGTGGATTCGCCGATGTAGCCGCCGACGTTGAGTACGAGCACGTAGTCGGCGAGGTCGATCTTCCGCTTGTGCAGTTCGTCGAGGTCGGCCTTGACCTGGCCTGGCAGCAGTTCACCGGCAGCGGCGAGGTCGCCGTCGGACTTGGTGTCGCAGCCGATCGACAGGACGATCTCGCCGGCGAGGGTGTGGCGCAGGTTGGCCACCCGGAACATGTCGTAGAACCGCGTGGAGCCGCACAGGCAGACGATGCGCGGCCGGTTGGCGCGCTCGGCCGCCCGCAGGTGCGGCACGGCGGCCGGGAGGGCTTCCGCGACTTGCTGTCGCCACCATGCCTGCCAGTCGTCGAGTTCCGGGTCGAAGCCGGATTGAGCCGCCAGCCGTTCGTGCAGGTCATCGGCGATAGCGTCGATGGCGGCCTGCGGTATCCCGGCGGCGGTCACGTGCCCTCCACCTGCGGCAGCGGGCCACTCGTGTCGGTGAGCCCGGCCGCGAGCCCGGCGCGGTAGTTGTGCTCAAGGTTCAGCCAGAAGTTCACGCTGATACCGGTGCCACGGGCCAGAGCCTGGGCGTGCACGGCGGTGAGCGGCTTGCGGTCGAGTACGTCCTGGGTGAGCTGGGCGACCTGATCCTTGGTGACGGACTTCGGGCCGAGCCAGACGGCGCTGGCAGCGAAGACGCGCACGGTCATGCCGTTCTCGCGCATCCATTCGGCCAGCGTCTCCGAGGGCGCGATGACCCAGTCGGGCCTGAACTCGTGCGGGCCACCCCCGGCGGCGGCGTGGGTGGCTCCGGGCGGGCTGGTCATGGGGCCACCTCCGTCAAATGCAGCACCAGCCGCCCCTTGGGGCAGGGCTCGCCGATGCGGTAGGCGACCTGGGCGACGTGCCGCGAGTCGTCGCCAGGCAGGACCCGGGCGGCGACCAGGCCGTCGATGCACGGCTTCCCTGAGGCCGCCGGAACGTTGTCAGCATCCCGCCGCCTCGCGTCCGGCGGCTGGTACTCGACCACGAGCTCGGCGCGGTCCAGGCGGGGGACGTGCCCGGCGAGCGCTAGGGCCCAGGTGGCTTTCTTCAGCGCCTGGAAGCGGCGGTTCCGCTCGGCCCAGTGCAGCCGCTGGTTCGGCGACAGCAGCTCCAGGCCAGGCGGCAGGGCAATCGTGAACGTCATCTCAGCTCCTAGAACGGTGGCTCGTCCGGGTACTCAGCAGCGAGGCCGCGCGTGGACAACTCAATGTCCGGGCGGCGTTCGGGCGGCGGTTCGGCGGGCGTGCAGATGTGAATAGCGACAACAGGGTAAACACGGCCTCCTTTGACCCGGATGATGTCGCGCCATTCCAGGTATAGCCGGTGGCCGATGGTGATGATGTCGAATGTTCGTTTCCCGATCAGGAGCGCGGCGATTTCCTGGTCGATTGTCAGGGGCTCGGGGTCGGTGGCGGTGGTGAGGCCGCCGGTGATCGCGGTGAGCGTGTATTCGCCGCAGCGGGGGCAGGTTTTCAGTTTGGCGGGGCGGCTGATTAGGTGCTCGGTCACGGCCCACCTGCCTTCGCAAAGCACGGGCGTCCGGTCGGGCCGTACCGGTGGTGGTACTCGCCGCAGCTTTCACAGACCGGTGGTGGTTCGGGTTCGGCGTGCCGGGATGGTTCGGCGGGGTCTCCCCTACGGGGAGAGACCCCCCGCCCGAACCACCCAGCCCCATTCGCCCCAGCAGGTGACTCGGCTGATTCGGCAGTGATTCGAATCAGCGCTGACCTGCTATCTTGCGGTTCCGGCTCGGAGCGGTTCGGCCAATCGGTGGCCGCCGGGCCTGGCGCATGATTCGGCTGACTCGCGGGAGTGGAGAATCGGACTTTACGGGCGTTAACGGCTGCGCCGATGTCGGCGGCCGTAGCCTTCTCCCCCGCGGCCCGCAGGTGCCGGCCAGCTTCCCGGTGGCTGATGTCGACGGGCACGCCAAGATCATCAAGCTTGGTCATGAGGTCCTGGACGCGGCCGGTCGCAGCGGTGGCGTGACTGGTAATTTCGTGCCGCAGGGGGTCGAGTGCCCGTCGCAGGCTAATCGCCTGGACGTCGATTTGGGTGCGGCTCATCTCGCAGTGCAAGGTGAGAATTGGCCCGGTGGCGGTGAGGTTCCATACCGCGTCAACGTCCCCGTTTTTCGCGGAGCTGCCCCGCTGCCCTTTGAGTGTGTCTTTCCCGGCGTGGTCGAGCCGGAATACGGCGACGCCGAGCCCTTTCAGGGGGGCGAGCGCGCACCGGTAAAGGGCGTTGAAGGTGTCCGCGTCGTTTTCTTTGCCGCTTATGACGCGGGAGACGGTGTCGATGATGACGACGTCGACGTCATGGACGGTGGCTAGTTCGAGCAGATCGCGGCCACCGGCTGGGGAGTCGAGCGCCGGGAGTGCCGGGAATGACAGGTAGACGAGGTTGGTGAGGTCTTGTGGTTTGTAGCCGAGGTCGATGAGGCGGTCTTTGAGGTCGCGGCGGGAGTTTTCCAGGTCCACGTACAGGACGCGCCGGGGTGGCCCGGCGGGCTGGCCGAGGACGGGGCGCCCCGCGGCGACCGCGGCGGCGATCTCCAGGGCGAGCAGGGATTTGCCGACCTTGGGCGCCGAGTAGAGGGCGATGGACCGGCCCACGGCGAGCAGTGGTTCGATGATCCATTCTTCGTCGTCTGGGGTTTCGTCCCAGAGTTGCTGCCAGTCGATCGGCTGGTACCGCGGCAGGGTCCCGGGCGGCCCTGGGGGGGATTCCGCGCTGGCGGCTGGGCTCATGGTGGGGGTGAGCTGGCCGACGCCCCAGGCGACCCCCGCGACGAACTCGGGCAGCGCGGGGCGTTCCCCGCCGATGAGGGCCGTGAACTTGTCGCGGACGGCGGCGAGGGACCGGTGGGCGTCGATTTGGCCGGCTGCGGCGAGTTCGAGGATGCGGGTGACGGAGCGGACCATCCACCGGTGCCGCGAGTTTTCCCGGGTGCCGTACTCAGCGAGGAGTTCATCGAGGGCCTGGGCGCCGTAGGGGCTGGCTGGGTGCTGGAACGCGGCCACGTTGTCGAGCCAGGTTCGCACTATCTGGTTGCTGGCCGCGG
>Ga0207646_10000828_pt1 | contig 40271 bp, 38 predicted proteins | sample KBSK5502metaG_FD_184343 | JGI IMG/M metagenome (GOLD analysis project Ga0207646, IMG submission 184343) | Corn, switchgrass and miscanthus rhizosphere microbial communities from Kellogg Biological Station, Michigan, USA - KBS K5-50-2 metaG... | ecosystem: Host-associated > Plants > Roots >... | reverse complement strand
GGAGAGCGGCGCGCTCGAGACGATCGGCGACTCGATCGGCGACCTGCTCCACCGGTTCCTGCCGTTCGGCGGAATCCGGTTCGACTTCGAGGAGCACGCCGACCGCCTGGTCGAGTGGACGGCGCGGCGGTTTGCCGAGGGCCTGTGGCAGGAGATGAAGGGCAACGCCGCGGGCGCGTCGGCGACCGAGAGCCCGGGCGACATCCGTGGCGGCACCGAGATCGGCCGGCGGCTCCAGGACTACATCGCCCGCCATCCCGAAGCGAACGTCCGGATCCATCTCGCCGGTCACAGCGCCGGGACGATCTTCCTGTGCTCGCTGGTCGAGCGCCTGACGGAGATGGGCCTGGCGATCGAGTCGGTGGCGTTCATGGGCGGCGCGGCGACGAACGCCGATTTCGCCGCGAAAGTCCTTCCGGCATTCGTCCCCCGACCGGGCAAGGGCATGGTCAAGCGCTTCACGACGTTCGACCTGACCGAGCGGATGGAGCAGGACGACAAGTGCGCACTCGGCGCCAACGCCTGGTACCACAAGTCACTGCTGTACCTGGTGGCCCGCGGCCTGGAGCCGAACCCGGATCCGCAGACCGGGATGGTGCCGGTGGTTGGCCTGGAGCTGGGCCTGGGCTCTGTGCTGCCGGATGGCCGGACGCTCGCCCAGGCGATCGGCTCGCCGGACGACGGGTGCGATGGCCGGATCGTCATCGCACCCACCCCGTCGACCTCCGACCTGCGTTCGGACGCCCACGGCCACGCCGACTTCGACAACGACGCCGCGACGATGACCTCGATCCTGCTGCGGATGCTGCAGGTGCTCTCGCCACCGGCTGGGCCGTACCGCCCGAACCTGCCCGTTCCGGATCTCCCGGCCGGCGCGCCAACGACCGCGCCGGCGGGGATGACGACGCAGACGCTCGTCGCCTCGACGATCCCGGACGCCGCGGCAGCGACGAACGGGACGTCCGCCTCAACCAGTGGCGCGCCCGCCGATGGGATTGGCGTGCCAGCCGAGACCGCCGCTCAGCCAATTGCCGCGCTCGCGATGGGGGCGACGGTCGTCATCGGGACGGACGTCGCCGACACGCCGGCGGTCGAACCGGCTGAGGCCGTGCCGGTCGCGGAAGCGGCCGGGGCCGCCCCGGTCGGAGCCGTCGCGCCAGCGCCGGTGGTCGGACCGGCCGTCCTGGCCCTGCCGGAGGTCCGGATCCCCGCCGAGGCCGCGATCTCGCCGAAGTCGAGCAGCCCGGCCTTCGACGTCCTCCGCGCCAACGGCTACATGTTCGAGGACGAGCCCCTTCGACCGCCACCCGACGGCGATGCCAACGGGAACGGATCGAACGGAACTCCGGGGCCGGCCGGAGGCGGCAACGGGCCGGGGGAAGCGCCGTCCGGGTCGGCCGCTTAGCCGGCCCGGACCAGACCGACCAGACGCGGAGGCAGGAAGCCATGACCACTCAGGCCGTCGCGGAGGCAGGCCACGCCGGCATCGTGCCGACGCTCCGGAAGCCCAGCCGGGGAGCTCTAGCCGGCTCGGCGATCCTCGTCGTCGCCGTGCTTGCTGTCGCCGTCGTCGCGGGGATCGCCGACGGCGCGGCCGTTGGCCTGGGCGTGCCGATCGAGATGTGGCAGGCATTCCGCCAGGGGCTCGGCGGCGTCGTCGTCCTCGTCGCGCTCGGTGGCGCGTTCGCCGTGGTCTATCGCGAGGCGTACCTGGCCGCGCTGTGGATCACCGCGGCGCGCGTCCCCGGCTTCATCGCGGTTGGCTGGCTGCTCGCCTACCTGGCGCCGCCGGCCGCGGGCCTGCCGCCGACGGCACCGCTGGCAGTCGGGCTCTGGTTCGCCCTGCTGGTCTGGATCGCGACAACGGTCCCCTTCCGGCGGCTGGCGATGGTCGCGACGGCCCAGGCCCAGGTCTACGGCGACCTGGTCGTCCGCTACAACCAGCTGCGCTCGCGTTGCGAGGCCTGCAGCGCCGTGCTTGCCAACGGTGGTTCCCAGTCGGTGGCCGCCGTCGTGGGGCGGGAGGAGTCGATCCGACAGCTGGCGCTCGTTCGGCGGATGCTCGAGCTGCCGGATGACGGGATGCCGAAGCCGATCATCGCCGAGGACACGCCGGGCGCGCTGGCATGGGCGACCGGTGTCGGATATGTCAGCGCCTGGGAGGCGCTCAATCGGGCCGACGAGGCCCTGATCGACGTCGAGTCCGCCCCCGCCGCGATCGGCGAGGCGCTCCACGACATGCTCCGACTGTCGGGCTCGACGATCAAGAACGCCGACCATCTCCAGGACGCGCTGCGCGCCGCGGTGCGTCACTTCGATCCCGAGGCCGATCGGCTCTACTTCTACCCGCAGAGACGGCGGAGGGACGATCAGGCACCCGGCTCCGACCCATCGGTTGCCGGGGGCGGGTCGGCGACGGCTCCGGCGAGCGAGCGGGCACCCGCCGCGACCTCGACGACCGGCCGCACATCGTCGCCGGAATCGGATGCGGTCGCGAAGTCGGTCATCCGTGAGGTCAGGCACGCCATCAGCCAGTACCGCGACGGCCGACGGGCCGGCATCTTCCGCGCTCGCGGGCGGCTGCTCCGGACGATCCTCGTCACGGGCGTCGCGGCCGACGTCCTGCTTGGGCTCGTGATCCTCGAACGGGTGCCGCAATCGGTGCTCGCGACGGCAGCGGCCTTCTTCCTGGTCGGCGGCGTCGTCGGCCTGTTCAACCGGCTGCGGCTCGAGGCCGACAGTGGCGTGGCGACCGACCAGGACTTCGGCCTGTTCGACGCGCGCCTCCTCCACACCCTGCTCATTTCTGGGCTGGCCGGCGTCGGCGGCGTCTTCCTGATGTCGGCCGCGCCCGGTGCGGGCGCTGTGCTCGGATCGCAGGCGCCGACCGTCTCGCTGCCGCCACTCGAGGAGGTGTTCAACCCGGCGACGAACCGGCTCGGCCTGCTCGTCGCGGCGGTCTTCGGCCTGACGCCCGACCTCATCATCGGCAAGCTCCGTCAGCAGACCGACGCGCTGAAGCAGGACCTGTCGTCGTCCGAGGCGGCGACGCAGGCTCCCAAGAAGGCGGAGGGGGGCTGATCGGGGGAGGCTTCGCGCGCGGTTCGACGCGCGACCCGCGACCTGCGGTCAGCTCCTGCGCTTCGACCGCCAGGTCGGGTCGTCGCCCGCCAGCCACTCCGTGTCGAACCGCGGCGCCGCGTGGATCGCTGTCAGCCGCAGCCGGCCGGTTCCGGTGTTCGTGAACCCGTGCGCCTCGCCGGGTGGGCTCACGACGACGTGACCTTCGTCGACGACCACGGTGTCGGCGCCGATCCGGAACGTCGCCTGTCCCGAATCGACGATGAACACCTCGGCGTAGGGGTGGCGGTGGAGCTTGGGACCGGCACCGGGCGCGGAGTGGACGAGGATCACGGAGAACGGCACGTCGCCGTGGTCGGCACCGACGAATTCGTGGCTGTGCTCCGTGTGGTCGAGGGCCTCGAACGCGACGATCGTGCCGCGCGATTGGGTCAACCCGGCCTCCTCCTGCGTGCGGCGAACAGCCCGAGGCCCGCGGCCGCGGCGAGACCAGCGATCAAGACGAGGGGCAGGAACGGCGACGGATCCGCGACGGGCGCGGTCGACTCGGCGGCGTTCCGCATGGCCGCCGCATGCTGTGCGGCGACGATGTCCATGTCCTCGGGCGAACCCCCGCGGGCGACGCTCGCCGGCGTCGCCTCTGTCGGTTGGGATTTCGTCGCCGCAGGAACGGATGACGACGCTGCCGGGGAGGGCGACGGTTTGGCCGATGCCGCCGCCACGAGCGGAGCCGGCGCCTTCGACGCGGCCGTCGCGGGTGGGGTCACGCTCTTCGGGATCGGCTGGATCGACACCCAGCGGTTCTCCCATGCCATCGGCACGCTCGTGTAGTGCCACGGCGTGAAGAAGCCCTTGAGCTGGCTCGGGGTGAGCCTGGTGTCGGGCCGCATGTCGTATCCGTAGGAGCGGTTCTGGAGGCCCCACAGCGGCCCGACCACTCGGACGCTCGTCACCGTGAACCGGTTCGTGGTCGCGGGATCGGCCGTGGCCGTGAACCCGGTCAGGACCCAGCCATGGTTGCCGTGCATGACCGTGATCGCGACCGGCAGGTTCGTCTTGCGGAGGTTCGTGACCGCCGATCGCAGGGCCGAATCGAAGCTACGGCTGGCGACGAGGCTGTAACGGGCGTCGACGTAGTGCCGGAGGCCCGCCGTCCAGCCCGCCGGGTCGGTGCCGTCCTTGAGCGGGATCCGGTAGCGGTCGTGGGCCCGCATGTAGTCGAAGTAGATCCGCTGGCTCGTCGTCGAGTGATCGGTCTGGTGGTCGACGATGTTCCGGATGATCTGGACATCGGCCGCCGTGCACCACAGCCAGGTCTTCTGGGTCGTGAAGACGCCCGGCCGATAGAGGTCGACGCCGCCGGTCCAGCGCGACAGGCCGACCGCGGTCGGGGCCGCAGGCGAGGAGGCGAGCGCGGCAGCGAGCAGCGTCGCAAGTGAGGCGGCGAGCGCCAACCGGGCGATCGGCCGATGGCGAGACGAGCCGACCATGCGCTAATCGTCGCCCGGATCGCTCGATCGCGCCACCGCCGCCGTCGCGCGATGGGCCGATGGTGCGCGACGGGCCGATGGTGTTCACTGTCCAGACGAGGGAGCCGACCGCACGTCGACAGGGAGGAGGGCCACCGTGGAGACCGTCACCGTCGTGCTCAACGTCAAGACCGAGCATGTCGAGGCGTTCGAAGCCGGGTTCCGCAAGCACGAGCTGCCCGTCTGGCAGGACCTTCGCGACCGCGGCCTGATCGAACGGGCGACCCTCAATCGGCTTGACATCTCTTCTCGCCCGGTGGAGGGCACCGCGCAATACCTGATCGCGGTGATCTTCACCTCGGGCGAGGGCCATCACGTCCACGACAGCCATCCCGGGTTCAAGGCCTGGAATGAGATCGCCGACGCATACCAGTCCGGCGATCCCCTGGCCTTCGGCGGCGAGACGATCGTCGAGATGGGCGGCGGCTAAGGCCTGGCCCGGTTTCTGGCTCCGCTTCAGCCCGCCGATATCACCCCCATCGTTACAGCTGGGGTTGGTAGCCGGCTAAGCTCGATTCGGGAGGCCGAGCGGCGGCGATTCGTGCAGGCCTACGCTCGATCTGAGCGGCTCGATCGAAATCCGGTGGGGCTTATCGTGTTGCTGCGCCCCCCTGTATCGATGGCGTCGGTATTCAGGGGAGCAACGGCGGCCAGGGCCGCGCCTACTGCTGGATCACGGACAGGATGTTGCCGGCCGGATCGGTGAACCAGGCGATCGCCGGGCCCTGGCCGCGGTAGATGCCCTTCGCGTCGGCCTGCATGCCGCCGTCGACGTCGTAGCGCTGCATCGTGATGCCGGCGTCGTTGAGCTGGCTGACCGCGGCATCGATGTCGTCGACGACGAAGTTGAGGACCGTGAACACGGCCGGCTTGTGGTCCGGCTTCGGGTAGACCGTGACCGGAGCGCCCTGGCCGACGTGGAGCTCGAGCATCCCCATCTCCGCCTCGGTGCTGACGTCGATTCCGAGCTTGCTCCCGTAGAAGTCTCGGGCGACGTCGAGATCGGGGACGGCGATGGTCGAGAACGCGTCCTTCATCTTGAGCATGGGAAGTACCTCCTTGTGCCGCTGCGGCCGCTCGTCCATTGTCCCCCCGATACTCCGGACGAGTATTGACATGGGGGTTGCCAAATCGGACGAAATCGGGTACAGTATGTCCATCGCTGGCGTGTCAAGACTTGACACGCCGCTAAGTGTGTCCGGCTCCAGGCGGAAGCGGACCCACGACCGACTCGCCTTTGGCGGAATGCGCGAGCCGGCCTCATACCCAGCATCCCGTCAGTCAGAACGGCCGCGTTCGGCGCGGCCGGCATCCGGAGTGACCTTGACGACGTTCCTCGCTCAGACAACCGAACATTCCACGACCCGTCCCGACCTCGACACGGAGGCGACGGCGGCGGACCTCGCCTCGCTCGAGCTCGAGACCGCGACCGACGCCTCGCTCGACCCGTCGTCGATCGACGTCGCGACCGCCGCGCGGCCGGTCGCGTCCCGACGCCCCGTCGCCGATCCGGACGCTGACCCGGACGAGGCCGAGCCTGCCGCAGAGCAGGACGACCTCCTCGACATCGAGGATTCGACCCGGCTGTACCTGCGCGAGATCGCCCGCGTCCCGCTCCTGACCGCCGAAGAGGAGGTCATGCTCGCGAAGACGATGGAGCTGGGCAAGCGGATCGTGTCCGACCCGGCCTCGGCCGTGCTCGACCTTCATGTTTGGGCCGTCAATGACACCGAGCCGAAGGCTCGGACGACCCATCCGCGGTATCCGCACCGGTTCGCCGGTGAGGCGGCCCGGATCGTCAACGCCGCGCTGTCGTCCGATGAGGCGATGGACCTCCTGGTCACGGCCCCGCGCTTCGGCCTGACCGACGCGATCGCCAACGCGACGGGCGAGGCGAAGGAGCTGCTCGAGCGGGCCCGCAACCTGCGGGCCGTCTACAACGAGCGGCTCGACGTCGACGCCTTCGTGGCGATCCTCGACTGGGTCCACGGCGCGCTCCTGCGGCCGGCCGTTCGCGACAGCGAACCGTTGATCGCGATGCGGACCTGGAGCCGCCAGTCGGTCGCGCTGCCGGCGCTCCGGCGCTGGCTCGACACCGACCACGACGGCGAGGCCATCGAGACGATGACCCCGGTCCTCCAGGCCGCCGGCGCGACCGCCCGCGAGCACCTGACCTCGGCGAACCTCCGGCTCGTCGTGGCCAACGCCAAGAAGTACGTCAACCGCGGCATGAGCCTGCTGGACCTCGTCCAGGAGGGCAACGCCGGGCTGATGCGCGGCGTCGACAAGTTCGAGTGGGAGCGTGGCTTCAAGTTCTCGACCTACGCGACGTGGTGGATCCGCCAGGCGATCCAGCGCGGCCTCGCGGACCAGTCCCGGACGATCCGGATCCCGGTCCACATGGTCGAGACGATGAATCGGGTGACGCGGGTCGTCCGCGAGCTGACGGTGTCGCTCGGTCGCGAACCGACGAACGCGGAGATCTCGGAGGTCCTGTCGCTCGATCCCAAGACGGCGATCACGCCGGAGCGGGTTGAGGAAGTCCGAGCCTATGGCCGCCTGCCCGTCTCGCTCGAGACGCCGATCGGCGACGAGAGCGACACGGAGCTGGGGGCGCTGATCGAGGACCCGGACGCGGTCTCGCCACTCGATGCGGTCACCGACACGATGCTCCGCGAGCAGGTCGAGCGCGTGCTCGGCAGCCTCGAGGGCCGCGAGCAGCGGGTCATCCGCCTGCGGTTCGGCCTCGACGACGGACGGCCGCGGACGCTCGAGGAGGTCGGACACGAGTTCGGCCTCACGCGGGAGCGGATCCGCCAGATCGAGGCGCACGCCCTTCGCAAGCTGCGCCACCCGTCGCGGAGCCGCAAGCTCCGGGAGTTCGCCACCGAATAGCGCGTCTCCCGGCGCACAAGCTGACGCCGTCCGGCCTTCGGGGCCGGGCGGCGTCGATGTTCATAACGATCGTCCGTGGGGTCAGCGCGCTGATCGGACCTCGGGTCACCAAGGCGTGCGATCAGCCTCATTGATCGCGATCGACCTCGCTGCGCTTGGCACCTCGCCTCAAGGCCTCGCCTGGGGCGGCGACGGGCGATGTGCCACGCTCACCCGGCGTCGATTCGATCAACCAGGTCGATCGGTTCCGGGGATGACCGGCGTCGCGTCGTGAGCCGATCCTGGTTCGCCGCTGCGCCGGTTACTCGCCCGCGCGCGGCGGAGCAAGGTTCGCGAGGCCTTCGACGACCTCGACGTTCGGCAGCGTCAGTAGGATCGACGGCGGGCCGAGCACCTTCCACGATCGGCTGCCACCGCCGAGCACGATCCGAGGTCGCTCCATGACGGCGGCGTCGACCCAGATCGGCAGGTCCGGCGGGAGTCCGAACACCGTGACGCCACCGATCGCCATCCCCGTCAGCGCCTGCGTCTCCTCCGGCGAGGCGAACGACGACTTGCGGCCGAGGCGCTGCTTGACGACGCGGTTCACGGCGAGCCGGTGGGTCGCCAGGACGACGCATGCGGCGAAGATCGGCGGGTTGCCCTTGCCGATCACGACGATCGTGTTCGCCGAGTCTTCGAGCGCGAACCCGTAGGCCGCGCAGAACGCGGCCGTGTCGGCGAGCGCCGGGTCGCAGGCGAAGAGGTCGTGCTCGCCGCGGCCCTCGAGGGCGGCCTCCAAGGCGAGCCGGTCCCGCTCCCGCTCGTCGCTCTCGACGACGGTCATTGCCGCGCGTCAGGTCCGGAGCTGCCGCCCCGGCCGACTGCGTTGAAGATGACGAGCAGCCCGAGGAGGACGAGTGCGGACGGCCAGACCCAGTCGAAGTCGATCGCGGGTAGGTATTCGCGGACGAGGAAGAACGCACCGAGGATCACGAGCAAGGCACCGACCACGATCGACGCGGAGCCGCCGCTTCCAGGACTCGTCGCCCGGCGTGCGCGCCGCGCCTCGCGACGTGCCTCGCGCTCGGCCGCTCGCTGGGAGCGCCAGTCCGCGACCGGCGGTGGCGGGCCGTTCGGAGGAGCGGCGCTCGGGGGAGCGCCACTCGGTGGAGCGTCACTCGCTGGAGTGCCGCTCGGTCCGAACGCCCGGCCCGGTCCGACGTCGCCCTCCTCGGGGACGACGATGGCCATCACGATGTAGACGACCAGGGCGATTCCGCCGGTGAGGACGACGAGCAACGCCCAGAGGATCCGGACCACCGACGGGTCGGCATCCCAGAGTTCGGCCAGGCCGCCGGCCACTCCGGCGAGCATGCGGTCGTCGCGCGATCGATACAGGCGGGTGCCCATCAGCAGCCTCCGTCGGGGTTGAGGTTGAAGCTCGCCGCGTTTCCGTCGACCGACAGGTCGATCACGCCGCCGCCGCCGGACGCCGAGCGGCTCCACATCGTCCCCTCATGGCCGAGACCGCGGGACGACAGGTTCGTGACGAACGTCAGCTGCTCCTTGACGTCGAGGCTGAGCCCGGCTCCCGGCGGGACGCACAGGTCGATCGATCCGGCGTTCACCGACAGGCTGCCGCTCGTGGCGGCGGTCCCGAGGCTCACCCGCATCCGGCCGGCGTTCATCGTGACCTCGAGGCGGCCGACCGTCGCTTCGGCCGCCGCGATCCGGACATCACCCGCGTTCATCTCGGCGTGGAGCTCGTCGAGCTTCGCGCCGCCAAGGTCGACGGTCGTGGTCGCGGCGTTCGCGGTCAGGTCAATCGTCTTCGTCGTCTCGGTCGGGACGCGAACCGTCCAGTCCTGGCGTCGATCGCCGCTCCCGCTCGGGCTGCGGATGGTCAGGCGATCGGCTGATCCCTCCACCGTCGGCTCAGCCCCGCGGTACGCGGCATGGAGCGTCCAGCCGGCGCCCGGCGCGGTCGCGAGGTCGACCGAGCCGCAGTTCAGCTCCAGGTCGACCGTCCCGGAACCGGAGAGGGTGCCGCTCTTGTCGGCCTGTGTCGTCGTCCCGGTGCTGCCGAAGCCGCAACCGCTGAAGGCGCTGAGCCACAGGTTCCCGCTGGCGAGGGCGGCCCCGCCGATCGACCCGATGGTCAGCGCGATGACGACCGATCCGACGAGGGCATATCGGGTCCCGCTGGCGAGGACGGCGATCCCGATCCCGATGATGACGAGCGGCCAGAGGCGCCAGGCGTCGACGAGTCGGTTCGGGTCGATCTGGCCCGCCCGGACGAGCAGCGGGATCGCTCCGAGCGGGATGAGCAGGAGGCCCCAGAACAGGAGCCCGCGTCGAACACGCAAGGCGTCCACCGTTCCATGTCTGTTGACGGGTGCGCCGGTGACAAGGCAGCGCGCCACTGGACGTGGCGCCTCCATCGTCGCACGTCCGTCGCGCTCCGAGCGACGGTTCTGACTAGCTGACGGCCCCGGCGCAGTCCGGGCGCAGCGTCGTGGTCATGCGGCGAGCTCCCGGCCGCCGACCCAGGCGCGGAGCAGCAGGAAGCGGGCAACCGTCGCGGCCGCATTCGCGACGGCGAGGACGGCGAGCTCCGTGAGGCGGCCGGCGCGGGGGGCGAGGACCGGCAGGAGGCTGGCGGCACCGGTCGTGAGGGCGAGCGCCAGAGCGAACGCCACCAGGCCGGCGCCGTGGTCACGGACGAGGCGGTCGCGGCCCCGGACCCCGAAGGTGAACCGTCGGTTCGCCGCGGTATTGCCGATCGCGGAGAGGACGAGGGCGACACCGTTCGCGGCGACCGGGCTCAGCCAGCCGCGGAGAACCGCGTAAAGCGCCGCCCAGGCGAGAGTGCTGGCGACGCCGACGGCGACGAAGTTGCGCACCTGCGCGCCCAACCCGCGCCGCTCGAGGATGGCCGCCCGGCCGTCGGAGGTCGACTGGGGGAGGTCGACGTGCTCGACGACGGCCGGACGCCGGACGGGCGAGCCGCCTGAGAGGCGGCGCGCCTTCGCGGGGTGGAATGGCATCAGCGCGACCCTCCGGTCGTGGCGTGGCTGCGCCTGCTCCCCGGCTGGACCGGCTGGACCCGTGTCCCCTGCGTGGACGACCCGCTGCCGGACCCGAAGGTGGAGCCCCTGTTCGGTGTCGAGCCGAAGATGTCACCTGGGGCCGAATTGGGAGACCCGTTGCCGGCCGGCAGGTCGGCGGTGGTCGAGGCGGTCGGGTCGCCGGACCAGGATGCGGCGGCGAGGACCCCGAAGCCCGCGGTCCCGGCGACTCCGGCAACCGCGGCACCGGTCGTGAGGGCGCGGAGGCGCTCGATCGCGCGACGGCGACGGCGGACGTGGCGGCTGGCGTCGGTCATGGCGGGAGTCTCGCGCCGCCTCCCTTTCGGATCGGTTACGCGCCGGGCGGCCGCGCGGAGTCGACCCGCCAGCGACCGGTCAGGCCAGGGCGCGGCCCCAGCTGATCGTCATCCGGGCACCGCCCGTCGGCGCCGACGCCACCTTCCAGCGGCCGCCGGTGCCTCGGACGATCGCGTCGGCGATCGCCAGGCCCAACCCCGCGCCACCCCCCGCGTCGGTCGCGCGGTGGAACCGGTCGAAGATGCGGGTTCGCTGGTCCTCGGGGATGCCCGGTCCGGAGTCGTCGACCGTCAGCGCGACCCGCGACCCGTCGACGACGACCGTGACGTCGACCCGGCCCCCGTCCGGGGCGTATTTGCAGGCGTTGTCCAGCAGGACGCCGAGGAGGCGATCGAGCCACTCGGGCGGCGCCGCGACGACCGCGCCGTCGGCCGGCGCCGCCAGTTGGATCGTCAGGTGCCGCGTCTCGGCGATGGCTCCGAACCGGTCGACCGTCTGGGCGGCCATGATCGCCAGGTCGACGGGCTCGGTGTCCGGCGACCTGCGCGAGGCGTCGAAGCGGGCGAGCCACAGGAGGTCCTCGAGCATGCGGCGCATCCGCTTCGACTCGCGATCGACGCGGCCGAAGGCCGACCGATACCAGGCCTCGTCCCGCGGCTGGGACAGCGCCAGGCTGGTGTGTGCCTCGATCACCGACAACGGGGTCCGCAGCTCGTGCGACGCGTCGGCCGTGAAGTCGACCTGACGCTGGCGCGCGGCCTCGATCGGCTCGGCAACGCGGCGACCGATCGCGACCGCGCCGAGGAAGACGAGCCCCAGAAGGATCGGGGCAATGACGAGCTCGGCCAGGATGATCGTCCCGCGGGTCTCGTTGACGGGCTCGATCGACTGGCCGATGACGATCCAGTCGTCGCCCACCTGCTGTCCGGCAAGACGCAGCTCGACGCCCTCGATCGAAGCGGTGGTCGGGCTCGAGACGTCGCGGTAGGCCGCCGGCAGCGCAGGGTTCGTCGAGGCCGTCCGGACCGATCCCGCCGAGTCGACCTCCCAGAGGATCACCGGCTGACCGCCGAAGCGCTCGGGCGGCGGGGCGTCGTAGGGTCCGCCGCCGGGCGGACTGTCGTGCGGCAGGCGGATGAACGACGACGTGATCCGCTGGTCGATCTGGTCGGTGAGGTTGCGCTGCACGATCAGGACCACCGCGATCGCGACGGCGAAGTAGACGAGCGCGACGACGGCGGCGGCCGCGAGGGCGACCCGGATGGACGTCCGCCGCAGGCTCGGGATCGCGGAGTCGGCCGGGCCGGCCACCTCAGGCCTCCTCGAGGCGGTAGCCGGCGCCGCGGACGGTGACGATCCGGATGCCGGCCGTCGGCAGCTTCGCGCGGAGACGACTCAACTGCACGTCGATCGCGTTCGAGCCGAGCGGATCGGTCTCGTCGGCCCAGGCGTGCTCGGCGATCGCCTTGCGGTCCACCACGGCCGGCGAGCGACGCATCAGCAGCTCGAGGATCCGGAACTCGGTCTGGGTCAGCGCGAGCTCGCGGCCAGCGACGGTGACCCCCCGGGTGATCGGGTCCATGACGAGCCTTCCCCGCTCGATCGTCGGGCCGTCGATGCCGCGCGGCCGACGCTGGAGGGCCCGGACGCGAGCCAGGAGCTCGCCGAAGTCGAACGGCTTCACCAGGTAGTCGTCTGCCCCCGTATCGAGGCCGCGGATCCGGTCGCTCGGCGTGTCGCGCGCCGTCAGCATGAGGATCGCCGTCGGGCGGCGGTTGCGGCGGGCCCACTCGACGACGTCGATCCCCTCCCGGCCGGGCATCCGCCAGTCGAGGATCGCGACGTCGTACTCGTAGAACTTGAGCTGGTCGATCGCGTCGTCGCCACGGTCAACTGCGTCGACGTGGTACCCGTTCTCGGCCAGGCCGAGGACGATCACGTCGCGCAGTCCCGGGTCGTCCTCGGCGACGAGGATGCGCATGGAATCAGGGTCGCACGGAACGGCGGAGCCGGAGAGCCAGGACGGGGCAGACCGCAACGGCGCGGCGGGCGTGGTCCATCAGCTCATCCGGGACGCCACCGGCTCGGATGATCGGGTAGCCCCAGTCGTCGAGCTCGATCATCTCCGGCAGGAGCTCCGCGCACATCCCGAAGCCGTCGCAGGCGATCCGGTCGACGACCAGCTCGGTCGCAGTCGCGCGCGCGGTCGTCCGCACAGTCGACATTCTCAGGCGACCTTCCCACGCGTCGCTGACGAAACGAACCCTTCGCGACTGCAGGTTCGGCGCCGCTGGTGGAGGTCCCACTCGGGGCCGAACACCCGCAGCGAGCTGAGGAGCTGGCCGACTGCCCCATCGGGGTGGCGACAGGCGCCGCGCCCAGCGAGCTGCTGCGACCACCGCTCGATCCGAGGCAGGTCGTCACCCGCGGCGGTGCCATTGGCGAGACGGGCGGTCGCGTCCGCGATCGCGCGCAGGCCGAAGACGCAAGGACCGCACTGAGCCGCACTCTGGCCGGCCATGTAATCCATGATCCGGGCCGTCGCCCGGACGCCGCACTGGTCGTGGCCGAGGAAGGCGACGACGCCGGCGCCGAACGCCGAACCAGCGCCGCGAAGGGCGAGCGGGTCGAGCGGCAGGTCCCAGCTGCGTTCTGCCGAGACCCAGCCTCCGAAGTAGCCGCCAAGGAGCACGGCCCGCCGGTCATGGGGGCCGCGGCCGGCCCCCATGACCTCGGCAAGCTCGCCGATCGGGGTCCCGATCTCGATCTCGCGCACGCCATCGCGGTCCAAGCCAGTGACCGTCACGAGGGCGCTGCCCGGCGTCGACGACCGGCCGACCTCGCGGTACCAGGCGTCGCCGGACCGGGCGATCAGCGCGGCGTTCGCCAGGCTCTCCACGTTCTGGACGAGGGTCGGGCGGCCGTTGATGCCTCGCTCGTAGGGCCGCGGCGGAGTGACCGTGGGGCGGGCGTCAGCGGCGTTGACGAAATGGACGGCGGCGGACTCCTCGCCGGCCACGTAGGTCGGTGGGGCGGCGAACAGCTGGATGGGAAGGCGGATGTCGCGTCGTTCCCCGAGCGCGCGCTCGATCGAGGCGCGAGCATCGCGATGGGCCGACCCGACGTAGATCGCGATCCGGTCCGCGCCCACGGCGTCGGCGGCCAGCAGCGCTCCGTCGAGGACGAGGTGCGGACGCAGCCGCAGCAGCGTCCGATCCTTCGAGCTGAGCGGCTCGCCCTCGGCGCCGTTGACGAGCACGGCCGGCGCGCCGCCGCCCTGCCCGGCCACGGATCGCCACTTGCGACCGACCGGGAATCCGGCCCCGCCGCGACCAAGGAGCCCGCTCGCCTCGATGACTGGGATGGTCGCCTGGGCTGCCGATCCGCGCGGCAGGGGCCCCAAGCGGGCCGCGTGGTCGGCGAAGGTCTCAGGCCCACGGCCGGCCTGCGGCCCGGCCAGGATCCGGGACTCCATCAGTCGATCCTCCAGGCCGAGTCGAGGGCGACTGGGTCGGCGGTTCCCCGCGTCACGTCGGCGAGCCGGCTGCGGTTCGTGTCGCCGGCCGTCAGCCGCCACAGCAGGCAGGCACCAACGGCGAGGACGCAACCGGCCGTGACCGCAAGCATCCAGGGGGCGAACGAGTCGCTCCCCGCGGTGATCGTATGAACGACGGCGAGCGGCCAGGCGCCGTACGCCAGCCAGTGGACCGCCCGCCAGACTCGCTGCCCGATCCGCTCGCGCAGAAGGCTCGTGACGATGACGGCGAGGACCAGGTCGACCGAGATCACGCCGAGGGCGACGGCGACCGGTCGGTACGACGAGGCGAGCGGGACGATGGCGGCGGCGAGCCCGAGTGCGGTGAACGGGTCGAGAACCGCGGTTGCGATGTGGAGGACCAGGAAGGCGACCGACACGAGGGCCAGCGAGCGATGGAACTCGACGGTCAGGAAACGCGGCCAGGCTGCCGACTGGGCCCTCGCGACGGCGAGGAGCCCGAGGCAAGCGACCGCGCTGAACAGGATCAGCGAGACGATGCCGCTGCCACGAGTGGCGAACCAGAGGATCTGCGTGCTCACGGGATGGGCTCCGGGATGGGTCCGAACGTCGACGGGGGCGACGCGGACAGGGTCGGCGAGACCACCTTTCGATCCGGTTACACCGGCGGGGAGGGATCGATCAGCTCCGGCCAGCCGTTGAGGCGCGTCACGCTGCCGGATGTCGCGACGAGTCGGGCGGGATACCCGGCGTGACCGAGCCAGGTCACGGCGTCGGCGCCGAGGACGATCGCCGCCGTGGCGGCGCCGTTCGCGTCGACGCAGGTCGGGGCGGCCACCGAGGCGGTTCGCCAGGTCGAATCGGTTGGTGCGCCGGTCCGGGGGTCGATCAGGTGGTGGACCGTTCGGCCGCCTCGACGCCAGCGACGAACGGTGGTGCTCGACGTCGCGACCGCGCCTCCGGCGATCGCGATGACCTCGCCGGGGGTGTCGGTCGGCGTCTCGCTGTCCTCGGCGACGAGGATCCGCCAGCCACCCTCGGGCGCTCGACCAGCGGTCGCGATGTCGCCGCCGAGCGAGACGAGGACGCCGGTCCCGAGTGCGTCGTGCGCCGCCGCCGCGGCCAGGTCGGCGGCCAGAGCCTTGCCGGTCGAACCGAGGTCGAGCTCGACGCCGGGCCGCAGCCGGACCTCCCGTCGGGCTCGCGACAGGTCCACGGCTCGCCAGCCGGGGATGGGCTCGAGCCGGACCTCCACGGAGCCCGCATCCGATCCAATTCGCTCGAAGTCGACGTCGTAGCCGATCGCCCGCATGGCTCGGCCGACGGTCGGGTCGACGGCGCCGTTGGTCCGCTCGGCCACGGCCAGCGCCGCCCCGATCGCGTCGGCGAGCAACGGGCTGACCGTGACGGTCGCGCCGGGGCGGCCGTTCAGTCCGACGATCTCGCTGTCGGGCCTGAAGCGGCTGTAGGCCCTGTCGACCGCGTCGAGCACGTCCTGGACGGCCGCGCGGGCGAGGTCGATGTCACCGCCGTTGACGACAAGCCGAACGCCGGTCCCGAGGGCCCGCCAGGTCGCGCTCGTCGTCTCCCGAGCGGGCGCGATCACGAGCCGCCCGACGTCGCGTGGGCCGTGCCGGTCGTCGAAGTGACGGACGGCGTCGTCGTCGTGCTCGATCCGGAGCCGGAGGAGGACGTCGACGACGAGTTCGAGGTCGACGCGGTCGTCGACGATGAGGAGGAGGTCATCGACGACGAGGCCGTCGTGACCGCCGCCGTCGTGATCGCATCCGTCGAGCCGCCCCTGTACGACAGGGCGGCGACGGAGCCGAACACGCCGACGGCGGCGACGCTGGCGATCGTCGTTCCGACCGTGAGGATCCGCAGCCGGGCGACGGCTCGATCGCGATCGCTAGGGCTGCGGCGGGTTGCTGCGCTGATCATGGGACGAGGATGCCGAGCGAACCTTTCCCTCTCATGACAGGCGTCGGACGGTCAACGCGCGGGGCACGAAGGCCACGTCACAGAACCGTCAGATGACGGTCACCGGCGCGACATCGGCGCCGGACAAGGTGCTCCCGACGCGGTCGACGCCCGTCGACCCGATCCCGGAGGAGCATCGCGCATGCACCGTTTCAGTCGTCTGCTCGGCCTCGCCGGCCTGCTGGCCACCCTCGTCGCCGGCGTCATCGCCGGGCCGGTGGCCGCCGCCGGCTCGCCGACCGTCGGTCATGTTTACGTCAACAACAATTCGGCCGGCCATAACGCGATCGCGGGCTTCGATCGCCACGCCGATGGATCGCTCACGCCGATCGTCGGCTCGCCGTTCGACGCCGGCGGCGCGGGCACTGGTGCGCCGTTCGGCTCTGCCGGTGGGCTCCAGGAGACCGCCGACGGCCGGTACCTCCTGGCCACCGACCCCGCGAGCAACGAGATCTCCGTCCTGCGGATCAAGCCGGATGGCGGGCTCCAGCTATCGGACGTCGCCTCGTCAAACGGGACCACGCCGTCGAGCATCGCGGTCCACGGCAGCCTCGTCTACGTCGCCAACGACGGCGCCGGCAGCAGCAACTACACCGGCTTCCGGCTGAATGCCGGCGGGCATCTGAGCCCCATCCCCGGTTCCACGTTCGCCCTTCCGGACAACGCCCTGCCGGGCCACGTCCTGATCAGCCCCGACGGGCGTCGCCTCGTCGGCACCCGCGTCGGGCCGAGTGCGGGGCCGTCATTCCTCGACGCCTTCGCGATCGGCCGCGACGGCCGGCTGACCGCGGCCCCCGGCTCGCCCTTCGCGGCGCAGCGAATCGGTCCGTTCGGGTCGACGTTCTCGCCGATCCACGGCGACCAGCTGTTCGTGTCCAACGCTCACGACGGAGCCGGCGCCGGGTCGGTCTCGGTCTACGACGTCGGGGCCGACGGAGCGCTGACCGCGATCACGGGCTCGCCGTTCGCCGATCTCCAGACCGCACCCTGCTGGGTCGCGATCAGCCCGAACGGCGGCGCGCTCTTCGCGATCAACACCGGCTCCGGGTCGATCTCGCGGTACGGAGTGGCGGCCAACGGGGCGCTGACCCTGGCCGGGTCGACCGCCCTGAACGGGACCGGTCTCCGGGCGTTCGACGCCACGGTGTCGCCGGACGGCGGCTACCTCTACGTCGTCGATGCCGGCGTCGCGAAGGTCAGCGCGTTCAGCGTGGATGGCACGACGATCACGGAGCTCGGCGGATCGCCGGTGGCCATCCCCGGCGGGGCCGCCCCGTTCGGGATGGTCGTCGACTGAACGACTCTCCCTCCCCGTATGCGAGGGCCCGTTCGGCATCTGCCGGGCGGGCCTCCAACTGTCCAGCGCCAAGGCTTTGCTGCCGGCGCCTCCGTCGGCGCGGCGCGCTTGGCTCCACGTCAAACTTCCGGCCGCGGATATCACCCGGACTGTTACAGCCGGGGTTGGCGACCGGCTAAGCCCATATCGAACGGCCCGGCCGCCGCGAATTCGTGCAGGCCCACGCTCGATCCGAGCGGCTCGAGGGCCATCCTGCGGGGCATAGCACCGATCAAGCCCCGACCGTATGACTGGAGCTGATATCCAGGAGAGCAAGGACCCGCGAGAGGCGCCCTCAGGACGCTGAGTCGTACCAGACTCAGATTGGCTAGCTCGCGAGCGTGGCAGCGTCGACATCTGCGCGGAATCAACTGAGGGCGACGATCAGCGAGGCGCGGATTGAGTCCAGGCAGACTCAGGCCACAGTGGAGTCCAGCGGTCGCCGGGCGCCGCGATCCCGCCGGACCCGGGACGCGCGCGGCCTCGACGCGGCCCCGACTAGACCTCGACCGGCCTCCGCGCGCCCTTGGCGGCACCCGCCTCTGCCCGGGCGCGATCCTTCAGGATCTGGCCGGCCGCGAGCTTGCCCGGGGCGCCCATCACGCAGCCGCCGGGGTGCGTCCCCGAGCCGCACTGGTAGTAGCCGTCGATCGGGGTGCGGTACTGCGACCAGCCGGGCGCCGGCCGGAACAGCCACATCTGGGGCGCGAGGAACTCCCCGGCGAAGATGTTGCCCTCCGACAGGCCCACGGTCCGCTCGATGTCGAGCGGCGTCCGGATCTCGCGCTGGAGGACGAGCTTCCCGAAGCCCGGGAAGAACGATTCGAGCGTCGCCTGGACGGTGTCGCCGAAGCGCTCCTTCTCGCTGTCCCAGTCCGAGCCCTTCAGGTGATACGGCGCGTACTGGACGAAGCAGCTCATGACGTGCTTTCCGGGCGGCGCCATGTCGGGGTCGATCGTCGACTGGATGGCGCAATCGAGGTACGGCCGCTTCGAGTACCAGCCGTACTTCGCGTCGTCGTACGCCCGCTCCAGGTACTCCATCGACGGTCCGATGTTCGTGAAGCCGCGGTACTGGTCGATCCGGTCGCCGAGGGCGGGGTAGAGCGGCGCGCCGTCGAGGGCAAAGTTGACCTTCGCCGAGGTGCCCTGGAAGCGGAACCGGCGGATCGTGTCGACGAGGTCGGTCGGGAGCTCGCGCGGATCGACCAGCTCCAGGAACGTCCGCCGCGGATCGACGGCAGAGACGACCACAGGCGCCCGGAACTCGGTCCCGTCGGCCAGCGCCACGCCGGTCGCCCGGCCTCCGTTCGTGATCACCCGCTCGACCGGCGACTCGAGGGCGATCTCTGCCCCGAACGATTCCGCCGCCCGGGCGAGGACCTTCGTGAAGCCGCCGTTCCCTCCCTTGTGGAACGCCCACGCCCCGAACTCGCCGTCGTGCTCGCCGAGGATGTGGTACAGGAGCACGAGCCCGGATCCCTGGGAATACGGCCCGACCTTGGTGCCGATGATCGCGGTCGACGCAAGGTAGCCCTTGAGGATGTCCGAGTCGAAGTAGTCGTCGAGGAAGTCGGCCGCGCTGCCCGTCAGCAGCCGGACCGCGTCGTGGATGACCTTCTTGTCGAGCTTGCGGAAGTGCGACCCGATTGCGGCCAGCCGGACAAGCTCCTCCGGGTCGTCGCTGAAGATATCGGGCGGGACCTGGTCGAGCAGGGGCTTGATCGCCCGGCAGACCCGCAGGACGTCGTGGTTGTAGGCCTCGTACGCATCGGCGTCGTGGACGCTGTGGCGGGCGATCTCCCGCTGGTTCTCGCCGTGGTCCTGGCCCAGAAGCAGGTAGTCGCCGTTCTCCATCGGAGCGAAGGTCGACGGCATCAGGAGCGGCATGAAGCCGTGCTTGGTCAGCTCGAGGTCGTGGATGATGTCGGGCCGGAGCAGGCTGAGGGCGTACGAGAACGTCGTGAACCAGAAGCCAGGCCGCAACTCCTCGGTGATGGCGGCGCCGCCGACCAGGTGGCGCCGCTCCAGGATCAGCGTCCTCAGGCCCGCCTTCGCGAGATAGGCGCCGTTCACCAGGCCGTTGTGGCCGCCACCGATGACGATCGCGTCGTACGAGCGGTCTCGCGCCCGGCGACCCGTCGCCGCGTCCGGCCTCCGCGAACCCGGCGCCTTGCCGTTGCCGCCGGTCGCGGAGTCGCGCGGGGCGCTCGTCGTCTTCGCCATCAAGCGGTCCTCCGCTCCGGGTTGTAGAGAGGCAGCCGAGCGACCGCCGCGTCGAAGTACTCGTAACGATGGTTGACCGGCAGCTCGAGCTTGACGGTCGAGCCCGGGGTGCGGTCGGGCGGGACCCGAGCGAGGGCGATGTGCCGCTGGAGCATCGGCGAGTACATCAGGCTCGTCGCGTAGCCGATCTGCGTTCCGCCCTCGTCGTAGACGTAGTACTCGTCCTGGATCGGGGTGCGGTCGAGCGGGACCCGAGCGAGGGCGATGTGCCGCTGGAGCATCGGCGAGTACATCAGGCTCGTCGCGTAGCCGATCTGCGTTCCGCCCTCGTCGTAGACGTAGTACTCGTCCTGGATCGGGGTGTGGTCCTTCGGCGGGATCAGCCCCGCCTCGTCGTAGTGTCGATCGTAGTCGCGCCAGTCCAGGACGAGGCCGGTCAGCCTCCAGCGCGACGATCGGTCGCGCATCTCCCGCTCCAGCGCCCGGCGACCGATGAACGCGCGGTCGTCACCGGCGAGACCCCGCACCATCCAGCCGAGACCGACCTCGAGGAGGGTCGACCGGGTCGCGTTCGTCCAGGCGAAGCGGCTCGACGCGAAGTCGACGTCGAGCAGGAGCAGGCCTGCCTCGATCCGGGCCATGTAGAGCGCGACCATCCCGAACGGGATCACGCCGCGGCCGGCACCCGCCTCGGTGACGGCATCCCAGACCCGGACGGCCCGATCGGCCGGGATCCACAGCTCGTAGCCGAGGTCGCCGGTGTAGCCGGTCCGCGAGATCGTCAGCGGCGTTCCGGCGATCTCGGTCTCGCAGAGGCCGAAGTACGGAACACGCTCGATTCCCGGCACGAGGCGGGCCAGGACCTCCCGCGATCGGGGGCCCTGGATCGCGAGGACGGCCGACGCCTCGCTCTCGTCCGCGAACGAGACGCGATGCCGCCCGGCGAGGTCCTCGAAGTAGGCGAGGTTCGGCTCGGCGCAGGTCAGAAGATAGTCGTCGGCGGCGGTCCGGAAGATGACCCCGTCCTCCACGACGAACCCGCCGTCGTCCAGCCAGGCCGTGTACTGCCCATGGCCGACGGGACACGTCCGGATGTCGCGGGCGAGGACCCCGCTCAGGAACGCCTCGGCGTCCGGGCCGCTGATCCGGTACTTGAAGAGCGGCGACGAGTCGAAGAGCCCGGCACTGTTGCGGATCGCGAAGTACTCGAACTTCTCGGAGAGCTGGTATTTCTGCGCGACGAGGTACCCGGACCAGTGCTCCCACAAGCCGGTGGTGTTCGCGGCGCTCGTCCGCTCGTGGAATGGCGTGGTCCGGATCACGCGCCGACGGTCGCGCATCCGTTCGAGAGGGAGCGTCCGCGTCCCGCGTGATGAACCGGGCGTTGCGCCCGTCGAGCCCGAGCCTCGGTGCTGCCCGACTGTCGCCGAGAGCGTCCCGCATATCCTGTCGGCGTGTCGCTCTACGAGCTCGAGGACCCCGGGCCGCTCACGTCGCCGTCGCTCATCGTCGCGCTCGACGGCTGGGTCGATGCCGGCAGCGCGGCGACCACGGCGGCGACCCTGATCGCGGCCGGCGGCGAGGTGGTCGTCACGTTCGACTCCGATCGGGTCTTCGACTACCGCGCCCGACGGCCCACCCTCGACATCGTCGATGGTCGCCTGACCGAGCTCGACTGGCCGGAGTTCCGGATCCGGCTCGTCCGCGCCGGCGGCCGCGACATCCTCGTCCTCGTCGCGCCCGAGCCGGACTACCGCTGGCCGAGCCTCGCCGGGGCGGTGAGCGAGGCGGCCGGGGCGCTCGGCGTGCGCGAGTGGATCAGCCTCGGGGCGATCCCGGCGGCCGTGCCGCACACTCGCCCCGTGCCGATCCTCGGTACCGCGTCGCGGCCGGGACTGCTCCGCGGCGACATCCGGCCCGGCCCATCGGGCCTGCTCCGCGTTCCGGCAGCCCTGATCAGCGTGCTCGAGATGCGGGCATCCGCCGACGGGATCGACTCGGTCGGCTATTTCGCCCAGGTTCCCCACTACGTCAGCGGCCCGTATCCCGCGGCCGCCCTCGAGCTGCTGGCGGCCGTCGAGCGGCACCTCGGCATCGAGCTCGATCGCGGCCAGCTCGGCGAGGAGGCGGACCAGCTCCGGACGCGTCTCGACGCCGCGACCTCGGTCGACGACAACACCCGCGCCTACGTCGAGCGCCTCGAGGCGATGGTCGACGAGGAGCGCCTGCCCGCCGGCGACGACCTGATCTCCGAGATCGAGCAGTTCCTCCGCGATCAGGGCAGCGAGGGCCGCCAGCGGTCATGACGGTCGGGGGCAGGGGGCCGCGAGGCGGCAACGACAGGTTCCCGCTCCCGCTGCGACTCGCGACCGTCCTGCTCGGGATCGGGCTCCTCGCCCTGCTCTTCGCCGTCGTGATCAGGCTCGCGCCGTCGACCAGAACGGCGGCGGCGCCGACCGGCACGCCCGCGCCAGGCGCCTCCGGCACGGGGCTCGCCCTGACCCACGATCTCTCCAGGCCCATCCGGCACGCCGTGGTCCTCGTTCCGCTGGACGACTTCCCGGCCGATCGCGCCACGGCCATCCGCGACCGCCTGGCAGCGGACTATCGGCTTCCGATCTCGGTCGCCGAGTCCCTGTCGATCCACGACGAGACCTTCGATCCCGCCAGCAACCAGCTCGTCGCCGAGTCGGTCGTCGACGAGCTCGGCGCCCTCCATCCGGAGTGGCAAGGCGGCGTCCTGGTGATCGGGCTGACGACCACCGACATGCGGATCGAAGGCCGGCCGGACTGGCGGTTCGCGTTCAGCTACCGGGTCAGCGACGGCGTCGCCGTCGTGTCGTCGGCGAACATGAGCGTGCTCCTCGACTTCGGCGAGGGCGCCCGCTGGAACCGGTTCGGCAAGATGGTGCTGCGGCAGGTCGCGTTCCTCTACTACGGCCTGCAGCCCGTCACGAACCCCGACGACCTCCTCTACAACACCATCCTCAGCACCGGGGACGTCGATCGGATCGCCGACCACCTGTAGGGCGCTGCCGTACTCGACATGGAGTGTCAGGTTTCGATATCCTGAGCGACGATGCGTGCCTCTCGCCTGGTGTCGCTCCTGCTCCTGCTCCAGTCACGCGGCGGCCAGACCGCGGCTGAGCTGGCCCGCGAGCTGGAGGTCTCGGTCCGGACGATCCACCGCGACGTCGACGCGCTGAGCGCGTCCGGCGTCCCGATCTACGCCGAACGCGGGCCGCACGGCGGGATCCGCCTCGTCGACGGCTACCGGACGCGCCTGACCGGGATGACGGCCGACGAGGCCGAGGCGCTCTTCCTCTCGGGCCTGCCCGGTCCGGCGGCCGAGCTCGGCCTGGGGACGGTCGTCGCGGCCGCCCGCCTCAAGGTGCTCGCCGCGCTCCCGACCGAGCTTCGGGCCCGCGCCTCACGCCTCGTCGAGCGGTTCCATCTCGACGCGGCGGCCTGGTATCACGCCGACGAGGCCGTTCCGCACCTCGGGGCGCTGTCGGAGGCCGTCTGGGAATGCCAGCGGGTGCAGATCGGCTATGACCGCGGCGACAAGACGGTCGATCGGATCCTCGAGCCACTCGGGCTCGTCCTGAAGGCCGGGGTGTGGTACCTGGTCGCCGCCGCGGACGGCCAGCCGCGGACGTACCGGGTCTCGCGCGTCTCCCGCGTCCAGCCACTCGATGGCCCGTTCGAGCGGCCGGCGGGCTTCGACCTCGCCGCGTTCTGGGCCGAGGCCAGCTCGGCCTACGAGCGAGACACGCCCCGCGTCACGGTGGCGCTGCGGATCGCCCGCGACCGGCTCGACCGCCTCCGCGGCGTCATCGGCGAGCGGCCATTCGACACGATCGAGCGGCTCGACGACCCCGATCCGGACGGCTGGCTGCGGATCCGCGTGAAGCTGGACTGGCCGAACGAGGCGACCACGCAGATCCTGGCGGTGGGACCAGGCTGCGAGCTGCTCGAGCCCGAGCCGCTGCGGGAACGGATCGCCGAGGAGGCTCGCCGGCTCGCCGCCCGCTACGGCGAGCCGCGTCTCGAAGGCTCGGTCCCGGTCGCCCAGCCCAGCCTGGCCGCCCGCTAGACGGCCTCGCACGCCGAGCCGCTCGACCGGGCCCTGGTCGTCAGCGAGCCGGCGTTCGTCGCCGTCACGACGGTCGTGGGGCTGGGTTCGGGCCGAACACCGACCGCGTCGGACGGCTGGTAGAGGAGTCGCCGATCGCGTCCGATCCGCTCAATCTCACGCTGGCGATCGGCATAGATTGCTGCCATCAACGTCGTGGAATGGAACATCTCGAACCTCGCGTTGCTGCCGTCTTCGGATGACCTTCACCTACGACGAGAGCATGACAGCGAAACCTGCCAGAACCTGTCATGTGTGGTCGGATGGCGTCGATTTCGGGGCGATTCGGGCTGGGTGAGCCGACGTCCCGAAGGCCACCCGCAAGGGGATTGGCACGGGTCGGCGGCTCATCCATGACCCGCCGGGGCCACGGATCGGGTACAACTCCGGGACTCCCCCGCCCGGAGGCTCGCCGCGATGACGTTCGATCCAAACGCCCGCCTCGACCCGTCGCAGGTCACCGACGTCCGCGGCGGGTCGTCGATGGGCCGCGGCGGTGGGCTCGCGATCGGCGGCGGCGGCCTCGGTCTCGTGATCGCGATCATCTACATCCTGCTCGGCGGGAATCCGGGCGACCTCATCGGGTCGAGTGGCGGCAGCGGCCCGGACGTCAGCGGGCCGACCAGCTCCGCCCTGGCGGAGTGCACGACCGGCACCCAGGCGAACGAGCGCCCCGACTGCCAGATCGTCGGCTACGTCAACAGCGTCCAGTCGTTCTGGGCGACGCAGGTCCAGGGCTACACGAAGGCCGAGACCGTCCTGTTCAGCGGCTCGACGTCAACCGGGTGCGGGGACGCGACAACCGAGGTCGGGCCGTTCTACTGCCCGGTCGACACGAACGTCTACCTGGACCTGGGCTTCTTCGATGAGCTCCAGTCACGTTTCGGCGCGAAGGGAGGCCCATTCGCCCGGGCGTACGTCGTTGCGCACGAGTACGGCCACCACGTCCAGGACCTCGTCGGTGACCTCCAGCCCGGCGGCAACGACACGGGCGCGACCGGCCGCTCGGTTCGGACCGAGCTCCAGGCCGACTGTTACGCGGGGGTCTGGGGCCACCACGCGACCGAGACAGGCTTCCTCCAGCCGCTGAGCCAGGCCCAGATCAACCAGGCCCTGGACGCCGCGGCGGCGGTCGGCGACGACCGGATCCAGGCGGAGACCCAGGGCCAGGTGAACCCCGAAACCTGGACCCACGGCTCGTCGGAGGAGCGCCAGCGGTGGTTCAGCCGGGGGTTCGATTCCGGCGACCCGGGTCAGTGCGACACCTTCAACGCCTCGAGCCTCTGAGGCGTCCGACGGATCAGACGGGACCGGCCACCTCGGCCGTCGGCTCGTCGAGCGTCACCTCGATCAGCGGGCTCTGCGCGACCATCCGGTCGAGGTCCGTTCGGCGCCAGGCCCGGGCGACGCGGTCCAGGATCTGACGCCGCTCGGCGTCGTCGTCGATGACGCGAGCCGTGGCCGGGAGGTCGGCCACGGCGACCGGGCCCTTCAGGTGGACCGTCAGCCGCGGGTCTGCCTCGAGATTGGCGAGCCACGCCCGCTTCCGCGGGGATGGCAGGCCCGAGATCCACATCCGTCCGTCGATCCGGTGGAAGACGATCTCGATCCGACGCGGCAGGCTGGTCCGCCGCCCGGTGGTGGTGATGTCGATGGTGCCGCCCCGCGAGAGCGCGGCGCGGATCCTGTCGTCCATGGTTCCTCGCTGAGTAGTTGCTTATGCAACTATACCAGCGCCGGTCAACCCGCGGTCAGACTCGCTCGCCGCGGGCCCGTGCCTCCGCCTTCCAGGCCCGCTTCCCGTCCTGGTAGCGCCGGAGCATCTCGGGCGAGTCGACGTCGCCGAGCGTCATGTGGTCCGGCGAGTACGCCTCCCAGCCGGCGGGCGCGACGCCGAGCCGCTTGCCCAGGATCGCGATGAGCGTCCCGGCCTTCATCGGCCCGAAGCCGGGGAGATCGAGGAGCCGGAAGTGAAGGTCGGCTCCGTCCCGAGCCTCGCTCCAGATCCGCGAGGCGTCGCCGTCGTAGCGGTCGACGAGGTAAGCGCACAACTCGCGGGTCCGCTTGGCCATGTTGCCGGGGAACCGGTGGAGCGCCGGTCGCTCGCGGAACGCCGCGTCGAGGCGGTCGGGCTCCATCGTCGCGATCCGTCGCGCATCCAGGCCACCGATCCGACGGCTGAGCTCCAGCGGGCCGGAGAACGCCTTCTGGAGGGTGACCTGCTGGTCGAGGACGAACCCGATGAGGAGCGCGAGCGGGTCCGTGGCGATGAGGCGATCTGCGGCTGGATCGCCGGTGAACGGGAGAGGGTCGGTGGTGGTCGGCATCCGCAGATCGTAGGTTGTCCCGACGGTCCCGACCAGCCCGCGTATTGGAGCTCAGCTTGGGGCCGCTTCGTCGGTCTACGTCGATTGACGCGCTCGGCCATCGGACCAACGGCCGACACGAGCCATGCTGCTGGACGATGCTCGGCGTGACGCCCCGGAGCCATGATCCCGTCAGGCCCGACGACCGAGCCGGGCAAGATCAGGAGTCACCGCCGTGCGCACGATCAAGCTCTGCGCGGCCCCGACCCGCCGGCCGACAACGCTCCTTGGCGCCATCGCCCGAGCCGCCGCCGAGCTCGAGCGGACCGGCCGACCGGCCCGCTCGATCCGCCTCCCCGTCGACGCTCGCTAGCCCCGCCAGGTCGCTGCGGTCATCCCGAGCGAGCCGATCACCGACCGCCAGTAGTGGTTGGAGGCCTGGAGCGGATCGAGGATGCCGACATTGCCGGGCGTCCGGACCGACGAGAAGCTGAAGTCGTAGCGCGTGTCGCGCGCGGGATCGCTGTAGAAGATCTGCTTGATCGTCTGGCTCGTCCTGAACAGCCCGTACAGGACGTACGAGACGCTGTCGATCGCCTCGGCGAAGACCGCGCGAGCGCCCGTCCGGAGGAACCCCGCGCCGTAGTTGTCGACCCGTTTGATCGCCGTCGACTTCGTCGGGTACCCGGATCCCCACTCATTGTTCCCGGAGGCGTAGCACAGCCGGTTCAGGATGACCACGCTGTTCGGCGCGAAGTTCAGATAGCGGCTGACGTAGTACTCGCCGTAATACTTGTTGGCCGAGGAGCCATCAGACGCGTTCAGCCCCAGGCCGTCCTTCGTGTACTGCTGATAGGGGCCGTAGGGGCTCGGCCAGCCATTGCCATGGCCGAGGTAGATGAAGACGTTGGCGCCCTGGGAGAGGGACCTGACCCGCGACCACGTCGCGTGCGGGCTGTAGATCTCGTAGACCGTCGCGCCGTACGAACGAGCCTGCGCGGCAAGCTTCTTCGCGTTGTAGATGTAGTTCGACGTGGCCGAGCCGACCGGGCCGACGACGATGACCACCTTCTTGCCGGCCGCTTCGGCGACCTGCGGATGCGTCGAGAGCCCTCCGATCGCCAGGACGGCCGCCATGGCCACGACGGCGATGAACCGGAAGGTCCGGTGACGAGACGCCCGCTGGGCGCCCTCTGGGGTAACCGGCAACGCTCTTGCCTCCTCTCCGCCGGAACACCGTGCATGGGGCGCGGTGACGGTGGTTCAAGCCGCCGACGGCAGAGGCGCACGACGATGCGCCGACGCGCGAACGCGAGGATGGGGGCGACCGGGAGGTGAGCTCCCGATCGGGTGGCGGACCGGCGAGGCGGCTCAACAGAGGCGCTCGTCGGTGACTGACGACAGGGTCCTGCCGTGGGGGGCGGCGGTCTTCGGTTGTGCCTGTCTGTCGGGGGTTGCGGCCTGAGGGCCTGCGGCAAGTATGCCATCGCCCGAGGCCGGACCGCTTCCCCCATTCGCACCATGCCCCCACTGCCGAAGGGAGGGCTTGCATGCAGGCGGCGTTGACAGGACGCCTCATCCGGGCCGCCGGCGATCCGCGCTTCCGGTATCCTCATCTCGATCCGCGTTCGCACCGCGTCGTTTGGACGACGTCGAGGGAGGCGAGCGGGAGACGACCACCATGCTGCGCCCCGCGCTTTCGCGCGCGGCGAGCCTCAGGAGCCAGATGACCTTCGATACGCTCGGCCTGTCGGCCGACCTGCTGCGCACTGTCGCGGAGGAGGGCTACGAGCAGCCCACCCCGGTCCAGGCCAAAGCCATCCCCCTCGTGCTCGAGGGTCGCGACGTCCTCGCCGCCGCCCAGACGGGCACCGGCAAGACCGCCGCCTTCACCCTGCCGATCCTCGACCGACTGCGGTCCCACGCCAACACGTCGTTCTCACCGGCGCGCCACCCCGTCCGCGTCCTGATCCTCGTTCCGACCCGCGAGCTCGCGATGCAGGTCGACGAGAGCGTCCGGACCTATGGTCGGACGGTGCCACTCCGCTCGACCGTCGTCTACGGCGGGATCCCGATGGACCCGCAGATCAAGGCGCTCCGCGCCGGCGTGGAGATCCTCGTCGCGACGCCAGGCCGCCTGCTCGACCTCGTCGGCCAGCGCGTGGCGAACCTGGGCCAGGTCGAGATCCTCGTCCTCGACGAGGCCGACCGCATGCTCGACATGGGCTTCCTGCCCGACATCCAGCGGATCATCGACCTCCTGCCAGCGCGACGGCAGAACCTGATGTTCTCGGCGACCTTCTCGGATGAGATCCGGCGGCTGTCGCGGACGATCCTGCGCGATCCGGCCGAAGTCGAGGTCGCCCCACGGAACACCACCGTCGAGGCGATCCGCCAGATCGTCTACGTGGTCGACCGCGACCGGAAGGAGGAGCTGCTCGCGCACCTGATCCGGAAGGACGACCTCCGGCAGCTCCTCGTCTTCACCCGGACGAAGATCGGGGCGACGCGCCTCGCGACCTGGCTGGACCGACAGGGCCTCAACGCGGTCGCGATCCATAGCGACCGGACCCAGCCCGAGCGGACGCGCGCCCTCGACGAGTTCAAGCGGGGCGAGATCCGCGTCCTCGTCGCAACGGACGTGGCCGCGCGCGGCCTCGATATCGAGGACCTGCCCCACGTCGTGAACTTCGAGCTGCCGTGGAACCCGCAGGACTACATCCATCGCATCGGCCGGACGGGTCGGGCCGGAGCGACCGGCGAGGCGATCAGCCTCGTCTGCATCGACGAGACGGACCTCCTCCGCGGCGTCCAGCGCCTGCTTCGACACGCGATCCCGTGGACGGTCGAGGACGGCTTCATCCCGGATCGGAACGTCGAGCCGCGACCGCTCCGAGGACCCGTCGAAGCTGGGCGTCCCATCGGAAGCCATGGCCGCGCGCGGCCGATCCACCATCCGCACCGGAAGCCCGTGCAGCACCGGACGAGCGTCGCCCGGCGCTGAGTCAGGTCGCGGGCTGGGGACTCGCTGCCGGCGGCGCCGGCGGCGCGGCTGGCGTCGGAGCGGGAGCGCCGGCGTCTGCCGGCTCCTGGCCGCCCGTGTGGACCATCACGGCGCCAGGGAAGAAGAAGCCGAGCATCAGGTCGGCTTCGACCCGGTCGACGACGTAACGGTTGACGAGCGCCATGTGACGCGTCAGACCGCCGGCGGAGGCCTCGCTCAGCAGCCCGATCGAGGCGTCGCGCAGCTGGACGAACTCGCCCGTGGGTCTTGCGAGGGCGCGACCAGGGTCGAATCCCGGCATCGTCGGCATCTGGCCGGTGACGCGGTACGGCCCGACCTCGATGGCGATGTCGTGCCACTGGGCGTGGACCGGGATGTCGTCGACCTCGTCGGCCGTCGCGAGGTGGATGTCGTCGGGCGGCAGCAGGATCTCGCCGGCCGGGCGCGCCGGCTCCTCGAGCAACGAGTGCCAGGTCGCGTCCTCGATGCGCAGCGGACCACCGGCCTCGAGCGCCTCACGGAGGTGCCCGGAACGCGCGACGACGCCGATGGCGACCCCCTCAGCGGCGTAGATCTCGACCTGAATCGGCAAATGCTCACCCCCGAGCAGGTTCCCGAGTCTGCGCTGGGCTCCCGGAGATCGCATCACCCGACCGTACCGATGAGGCCCGGTCCCTTGGTCCTGCCGCGATCAGCGGTGGGCCATCGGAGATGCTGATCTCAGGCGGGCGGCGAAGGCGAGGTCGACGCCGCCGGCGCCGGCGACCCGGACGGCGGCGGCGGCGAGGCTGGTGGCGCCGGTGGTGGGACGACGACCCTCATCAAGGCGCGCACGATGGTGTCCGCGTCGGCTCGGCTCTGATTGGTCAGGACTGCGATCGTGACGCCCTCGATCGGGAAGTGGCGAACCGCGCCGCGGAAGCCGAGGAGCCGGCCACTGTGGCCGAGGCTCGGGTGGCCGTCGATCGACAGCGCCTGCACGCCGTAGCCGTAGGACACGCCGGGCAGGTAGCCGGTCGTCTTGTTGAAGTCGCTCAGCAACAGGCCCGTCCCGGCCGGACCGAGCACGTCGCCGCCGTAGAGCGCGCGGGCCCAGCGGGCGAGATCGTCGCTCGTTCCCGCGATCGAGCCGGCACCGCCGGCCGCGGTGACGACCGATCGGAACGGTGCGACGCCGCTGCCATCGGCGAGGTCGATCGGCTTCGCGGTCGTCTTCGTCCCGACGAGACGATAGCCGTGGGCGAGCGACGTCCTGGGTTCCTCGACGGCCTGGTACCAGGTCGACCCCAGCGCGAGCGGCGCGAGGAGGCGATCACGGATCTCGGCCGCGAGCGACCGCCCCGTCACCCGTTCGACGATCAGGCCGAGGAGGAGGTAGTTCGTGTTCGCGTAGTGCCACGCCTTGCCCGGCGGCGACAGGCGCTTGCCGACGAACCGCAGCGCATCGCTCGCCGTCCACGTCCGCGTGGGGGCTCGCTGGAGGGCAGCGTCGATCTTCGGGTTGAGGAAGTAGTCGGCGAGCCCGCTCGTGTGATCGAGGAGCATCGCGACGGTGATCCGTCGGTCGAGCGTGATCGGCAGGCCGGGCGGCAGCAGGCCGGCGGCGGAGTCGGAAAGCCGCAGCCGGCCCTCGTCGACGAGCTCGAGGACGACGGCGGACGTGAACGTCTTGCTCATGCTCGCGAAGGCGAACGCGGTGTCCGGCGTGACGGGAGTCCCCCCAGCGACGTTGGCGAGGCCCGATACACCGGACCACGCCGTCCCGTCGGGAAACAGGATCGTCACCGAGGCGCCCGGCGCGCCGAGCTTGACCCGGGCGCGATCGAGGGTGGCCTGCAGCCGCGCCTCGAGCACGGCTCGGGGGTCCGCCGCAATCGGCGGCGAGGACGAGGGCGAGAAACTGGGCAGCGGCGACTGGGAGGATCCCGTCGGGGCCGGCGATGCGGCGGCCGCGGCGGTCGACGCGGACGCACCCGGTTGCGGCGATCCGCCCGGCGCTCCGACAGTCGTTCTGCCGAACCAGCCTGCCGCGCCGGCCCAGCCGGTGCCGAGGAGGGCGATCCCGACGACGGCCGTCGTGACGATCACGGTCCGGCGCGGCGCGGTCGGGCGGGGACGTCGTGGGATCCGGCGCAGCGCGGCGAGGCGGGCCATGTCGGTGCGACGATACCGGTTGCGTTGATCTGCCCCGTCCGTTTCCTCGAGAGCCGGCCCGAGGCGTCCTCGTGACGATCGGGATCGGCGCCGCGGACCTCCTCCGATCGGTCGGCCTCATGGCCGACGGGCCCGTGGTCTGGGGCCGGCCCATGCCGGCGCGCCGCGGCGGCGTCTTCGTCGTGGAGCTGCCCGAGGCCCGAGCGACCGCCCCGATCGAGCTCACCCGCGTCGGCAAATGGCTCGAGCGCGTTCCGGAGCTCCGCCTCGACGGGGCGCGTCCGACGTCGCGAGCCCTGGCGGCGCGTCTCGCGGCGTTCTGGGTACCGTCGGCCCGGGTCCTCTATGTCGGCTCGACGGACGGCTCGATCGGCGGTCGGATCGAGGCGATCCGGAACACCACTCTCGGCGACCGCCGGCCGCACAGTGGCGGGCACTGGCTCCACGCGCTGCTGGGGTTGGAGCGCGCCCGGATCTGGTGGGCGCCGACCGATGCCACCGAGGAATACGAGGATGCCGTCCTCGGGGCGTTCGCTGCGTCGGTCCCCGCTGCCGAGCGCCTGGCGCTACCCGACCAGTCGGTCGTTCTCCCGTTCGCTAACCTGCGAACGCCAACCGGCGAACGGAAGGCGACAGGGCTCACGAGCAGCCTGCTCTCCGCTGAGCCGACGCAGATCGTGCCGGCCGGTCGGATCGTCGAGGTCCCGGCCGGAGCGGCCGAAGGCGTCGGCGGCCTCGCGCCCTCGCGTGCCGCCGGTGGCACCGTTCGGCGCGGACCCCGGCCGGCGGGCACACAGCCAGCGGCGGCGCGGCCGGCGGCATCACGGGAAGCGGCGCAGCCGGCGGCGACGAGGCCCGCCGCTGCGGCCACGTGGGTTTCGGCGGAGGGCCTCGACCGCCTCCGTGCCGAGCACGCCGAGCTGACGGGCGTCCGACGGCCCGAGGTGATCGGCCGCATCAAGGCTGCCAAGGAGCTTGGCGACCTGAAGGAGAACGCCGACTACGCCGCCGCGCGAGAGGAGCAGTCGTTCCTCGAGGGCCGGATCGCGGCGATCGAGCAGACGCTCCGCGAGGCAACGGTCATCGAGGTCGCGGATGACGCGTCAGGCCGGGCTTCGATCGGCTCGACGGTGACGATCGAGGACGACGAGGGCGTTCGGACGACGTTCACGATCGTCGGCTCGACCGAAGCCGATCCGGCCGCCGGCCGGATCTCGAACGTGTCGCCCGTCGGGCGGGCGCTGCTCGGGTCGCGGGCCGGCGAGGAGGTGTCGGTCTCGACACCGCGCGGCCAGGTCCGCTACCGCGTGGTCGAGGTGCGCTGAGCGGTAGACGCGGGTGCCGCTCGTTTCGGGCGGCTCAGTCGCGGGCGGACTCGACCAGCTTGTGCTCGACCGCCCACAGCGCCGCCTGCGTCCGTGACGCGAGCCCGAGCTTGCCGAGGATGTTCGAGACGTAGGTCCGGGCCGTCCGCTCCGTGATGAAGAGCGCTGCGCCGATCTCCTTGTTGCTCATCCCCTGGCCGAGGAGGCGCATCACGTCCTTCTCGCGCTCGGTCAGCGGCTCGACCGGCTCGTCCTCGCCCCTCTTCTTCGCCCGCATCCGCTGGGCGAGCAGGCGGGCGACGGCCGGATCCAGGTGGACCTCGCCGGCGTACGCCGCGCGAACAGCGGTCGCGACCTCCTCGGCCTCGGCGTCCTTCAGGACGTAGCCGGAGGCGCCGGCCTCGAGGGCGGCGGTGACCTTCTCTTCCTCGATGAACGAGGTCATGGTCACGATCTCGGTCTCGGGCCGCTCGGCCTTGATCCGCCCGATCGCGGTGACCCCGTCCATGTTCGGCATGAGGAGATCCATCAGGACGACGTCGGGCTCGAGGCGGCGGGCCATCGCCACGCCCTCGCTGCCATCGGCAGCCTCGCCGACGACCGTGATGTCGTCCTGGAGGTCGAAGAACACCCGCAGGCCCATCCGGACGACCGCGTGATCGTCGACGATGAGCACGCGGATCCGGGAATCGTCGGACACGCTGCCTCCGAGGGATGCCGGCCGTGACGGTCGGGGCGCAGGGGCGGTCGGCGAGGTCGAGTCTAGCAAGGTCGGACCCTCCATTCGGCTCAGGCGACTGACCGGCGGGCGGCTGAGACCACCGCGTCGATCAGCTCCTGTGATCGGAATGTCTTGCGGGTGTACGCATCGGCACCGCGCACGGTGCCTGGCGCCTCGGACCAGATGAGGACGAGGATCCGCGCCGCCGGCGCGACGTCGCGGATCCTCGTGATGAAGGCCGTGCCGCCATCGGTCCCGGGTAGGCGGGGATCGACGACGACGACGTCGGGAGCGGTCTCCCTGGCGAGCCGCAGGGTGGCGTCGGCGGTGCCGGCGCTCCCCACGACGAGGACGCGGTGACCGATCCCGAGCAGTCCGGCGATGCTCTCGCGGGTTCGATCGTCGGGGTCGACGAGGAGCACGCGGGGCGGAGCCGTCGCTGCAGCAGAGTCGGTCATGGCCCGAAGTGTCGGCCGGCCGACACCGCACTTGACAGCGACCGACGTCGAGATTCGGCCTACGTCATTCCGCCGAGCCGAGGATCGAGCCGACCGGCTCCGGGACGGGCGCGGCGGTCTCCGAGGCCGCGCGAGCGAGCGTCTCGGGCGGGATCGTCACCTCGATCGTCGTCCCCTTGCCGAGCCCGGCGTCCACCTCGAACTTGGCGCCGACCTTCTCGGCACGCGCCCGCATCCCGGCCAGGCCGAGATGGCCGTCCGGGACGGCCGCCGCGTCGAAGCCCTTGCCGTCGTCCCGGACGCGCAGGATGACCGAGTCGCCGCCGCGGTCCACGGCCAGCTCCACCTGCCGCGCACCGGCATGCTTCACGACGTTGTGGAGCGCCTCCTGGGCGATCCGGTAGAGAACCTCCTCGATCGCGAGCGGGAGCCGATCCGCCAGCTCGCTCGTGACGACGATGGGCAGGCCGATCCGGCCCTGGAGCGCCGCGGAATGGGTCCGTAAGGCCGTCAGCAGCCCATCCTGCTCCAGGTTCCCGGGCCGGAGCTCGAAGATCAGGGCCCGCATCTCGGCCAGGGCTTCGCGCTGCAGGTCGCGCAGCGCGGTCAGCTTCTCGCGTGCCGCCGCCGGGTCGCGATCGACGAGGAGCTCGGTGCTCCGCGTGACGAGGGTCATGCTGAACAGCGCCTGCGTCACCGAGTCGTGCAGCTCCCGGGCGAGATGGGCCCGCTCCTGGTTCGATGCAAGCTCGCCGGCCTGGCGGCGGAGATCCCGCTCGAGGCGCTCGCGCTCGGTGATGTCGCGGGTCGCGCCGTGGATCCCGGCGAAGGCGCCGCTGACCGTCGTGCCGATCGTGCTGACCTCGACCGGCACGGTCCCGCCGTCCTTCTTCAGCAGGTCGATCTTGACGACCTGGCGCGTCGTCGGCGAGGCGACGAGCTGGGTCCAGCGGTCGAGGGTGACCGGCAGCGACGCCGGATCGACGATCCGCGAGAAGTGGCCGCCGACGAGCTCGGCGGGGGTGAATCCGGTGACGATCTCGATCGTCTCGGACAGGTACGTGAAGACGCCCTGGTCGTCGGTCGAGAAGACGATGTCCGGGGAGTTCTCGACGAGGAACCGGTAGCGCTCCTCCGACTCGCGCAGCTCGCGCTCCAGGCGCGTCTGCTCGCTCATGTCGCGGACGCTGCCGTTCGCGCCGGCGAAGCGCCCCTCCTCGTCGCGCCGGGCGAAGGCGATGAACTCGGTCGGGATCGGGTGGCCGTCGCGATGGAGGAGGTTGACCCGGCCGCGTAGCTCCCGACCGCCAGCACGGCTGTCCTCGCCCAGATTCGCCGTCCAGTCGATCTCCGCCACCTCTCGCGACGACTCGTGGACGAGTGCGCCGAAGTGCCGTCCGAGCAGCTCGTCGGCCCGCCAGCCGGTCAGGCGCCGGCTCGTCGTGTCGGAGACGAACGTGAACCGGGCGTCGGCGTCGATGGACCAGACGAGGTCGGGCGAGTTCTGGACGAGGTTCCGGTAGCGAGCCTCGGATTCACCGAGGAGCTCGTACAGGTTCGCGTTGGCCAGCGCGATCGCGGCCTGGTCGGCGAGGCCCTGGAGGAGACCCAGCTCGTCGGCGACGATCTCGCGCGGCTGGCGATACGACACCGCCAGGGTCCCGATGACCTCACCTTCCGGAGCCCGCAGCGGCGCTGCCGCCATCGCGCGCAGGCCCAGCCGATCCGCGGCGAGCTCGTCGTCGGGCTCGTGCGGGATCCGCGGATCGGCCGCGTAGTCGGACGTCCAGACCGGCCGGACCTCCGCCGCCGCCAGACCGTTGATCCCGCCGCCGAGCGGGAACTGCATCGTCTTCAGCCAGCCCTCGGTGTCGGCGTCCATCCCGCCGGCGACGATCACCGGAACCAGGTAGGTGCGGTCGTCGGAGATCCGGGTCAGGTGCGCCCCGTCGGAACGCAGGAGCCGGCGCGACTCCTCGACGACGCGGGCCAGGAGCTCGTCCGGATCGCGGAGCGACGTGATCCGCGCGGCGATGTCGCGCAGGGAGTGCTCCGACTCGGCCCGGCGCTCGACCTCGCGCCGCGACCGGTCCAGCTCCTCGATCAGGCGGGCGTTCGTGATGGCGATCGCGGCCTGGGCCGCGAGCGATCGGATGACCCCCGCATCGTCCGCGTCGAAGGCGTTCGGCCGCCCCGAATACACCTCGAGGGCGCCGAGCGCGCCCGATTCGCCGCTGACCGGGGCGACGATCATCGATCGATAGCCGGTTCGATCGAAGAACAGGTCGTTGACGTCGGAGTCCGGGAACATCGACTTCGGGTCGTCGGATGCCGTGACCACCCGGTTCTCGGCCACCGCCTCGCCGGTGGCGCCGATCCCGACCGGGAGGGTCATCACCCCGATCTCGTCGGGCGTGAAGAGGTCGGCGACGCCGGCGTCGAATGCCCAGCGGAGCAGCTCGCCACCCGGGTCGACCAGGTCGAGCACGGAGCCATCGGCATCGACGAGCCGCTTGGCTGCGTCGACGACCTGCTGGAGCAGGGAGCGCGGATCGCGGATCGCGGTGATCTGGGCGGCGATCTCGCGCAGCGATTGCTCGGCGTCCGCGCGCCGTGCCAGCTCGGTCGACGAGCGGTCGAGCTCCTCGATCAGTCGGGCGTTCTGGATCGCGATCGCGGCCTGGTCGGCGAGGCCCTGAAGCAGCTCGGCCTGATTGTCGTCGTAGTGGTCGACCTCGGTGCTGCTCACGGAGATCGCCCCGAGCGACCCCGACTCGCCCCGCAATGGTGCCGCCAGGACCGACCGGAACCCGGTCTCGCGAACGAGGGCGTCGGACCGCGGGACGTGCTGGAAACGAGGATCAGCGAGGTAGTCGGCCGTCCGGAACGCCTCGCCCGTCGCGACCGTCCGGCCGGCGATCCCCTCCCCGATCCTGAACTCGGCGTCGAAGCCCGCCTCGCGCGTCCGGACCGCGTCCTCGCCGGACGCGTACGCCCAGCGCAGCGTCACGCCGTCGCCCTCGAGCATGTCGATCCGGGCAGACGTCGACCTGAGCAACCGGCGTGCCTCGTCCACGGTCTGCTGGAGGATCGCGTCGGTGTTGCGGAGGGCGGAGATGTTCGCCGCGATCTCGCGAACCGACCGCTCGGCGTCGGCGCGGCGCCGGATCTCCTCGCCGGACCGCTCGATCGCCTCGACGAGGCGAGAGTTGCGGATCGCGATCGCCGCTTGATGGGCGAGGGCCTCGGCAAGGGCGACCTGCTCCGTCCCGAAGGCCGCGCGAGCCTGGCTGCCCACCTGGAGCACACCGAGCAACGTGTCCTCGACGAGCAACGGAGTGATGACCAGCGACTGGATCCCGTCGCCGGCCACCGCCCGATCCAGGTCGCGGTCGTGGGCGAACGATCGGTCGGCGAAGTAGTCGTCGACGACGATCGTGCGGCGCTCATCGATCGCCTTGCCGGACGCACCGTAGCGATACGGCTCGCCGTCCTCGTCGACGGCGGCGCCGCCGATGTGGGCGCCCGCGCCGAGGAACATGTAGCCGACGCGTCCAGCGCCGCGCCCGATCAGGTCGATCCGGACGCGCTCGGCGTGGAGGAGACGGGCGGCCTCGTCGACGACGTCCTGGAGCAGCTCCGAGGGGTCGCGGATCGCGGTGATCCGGGCGGCGATCTCGCGGAGGGCCCGCTCCTCGGTCGCGCGCCGCCGCTCGTCCGCGCGTGACCCCGCGAGCTCCTCGATCAGCTCGGCGTTGGCGATGGCCAGGGCGGCATGGTCGGCGAGCGCCTTGACGAGGGCCTGGTCGTGCTCGCCGAACGACGCCACGCGCGAGGAGTAGGTCCCCATCGCCCCGAAGACCCGGTCCCCGGCGATCATCGGCGCGACCAGGAACGAATGGATCCCGAGCGTCGCGACCAGGCGATCCGCGCCCTCGAAGTGCTGGAACGAGGGGTCGTTCGGATAGTCGTCCGAGATCACGATCTGTCGCTCGGCGACGGCGCGCCCGAACATCCCGACGCCCGGCTCGACCTGCAGCTCCCGGACCCACTGCCGGCGGTTGTCGTCCGTGATCCCGGCGTCGTCGGCGAACTGCAGTACGTCCGTCGCCGGGTCCAGGAGGTAGGCGATCGCCCCGTCGGAGCGGAGGAGTCGGGCGGCCTCCTCGAGCGCGTGGTGGAGGATCGCCCGGTTCTCGGGCGTGACGAGGTGCCCGGGCTCGGCCGGGAGGTCCGCGGCGGCGGATGGGGGCGCGGCGGGAGCGTGACGGGTGCGGCGCGAACGGGTCGTGGCCACGTCGGGAGGATACGACGCGCCCTCATCGAGACGGCTACGTCATCTGTCACGACCGAGCATGTACCGGGGTCAGGAAGTTGACGGGGCCAACGACGAAGGGTCTTGTCGACCGGAGCCCAGGCCTCCCGACGGTTCGCCTCCCCGACGATGCGCTCAGACGCCGACGAACCCGGCGCACGCAAGCGAGCCCACCACTGAGGTACCGCGAACACCATGAGCCCTCGCAGCAGCCTTCGCCCGCTCGACGTGGTCATCCGGATCGCGATCGTCGGCCTGATCCTCGGCACCGCCTACATCCACTCGACGCTGGGCGGTCTCCTCTTCACGCTGAACGCGCTCGGCTATGTCGTCGCCGCTGTGGCGATCGCCATCCCGCTCGGGATCGCGATCCGCTACCGCTGGTTCATCCGCCTCGGCCTGATGGGCTATGCGACCACGGCGATCGTGGCCTGGGCGGTCCAGGGCCCGTACTACACCACCGCGTACATCGCCAAGGCGATCGAGGTCACGCTGATCGCCCTCCTGGCGATCGACTTCGCCCGGATGGACGGCAACCCTGTCACCGTGATCAAGAGCGAGCTCGGACTGCTCGCCGCCAAGCTGGGCCGGCGCCCCGTCACCGGCCAGGCCGGCGTCTAGTCAGGATCCATCGGGCCCGATCGAACTCCCCCTCGGTTGGGCCCGGCCCCACCCTCTCGCATCATTCAACCCGTCGCATCACGGAGCTGCCAGACATGAAGCGGACCATCGCCATCCTTGGACTCGTCCTCGTCGCCGCGCTCGGCGCGGCCTGCTCGTCCTCCGCGGCCGCCCAGCCGTCGGCCCCGACCGGCCCGACCTCGGACGGCCCGACCATCGTCGCCAAGGACATGAAGTTCCAGACGACGACCGTCGAGGTCAAGGCCGGCGAGAACCTGAACCTCCATTTCGACAACCAGGACAGCGCGCCCCACAACGTCGCGATCTACACCGACAGCGGCGCCTCGACGCCGATCTCGGTCGGCCAGGTCGTCAGCTCGGCCAAGGCCGACCAGGTCGTGCCGGCGCTGAAGCCCGGGACGTACTTCTTCCGCTGCGACGTCCACCACGACATGACGGGGACGATCGTCGCCAAGTAGGCGATCCGGCAGCTCCCCCTCGCAACGACCCCGGCCCAGGCCCGGGGTCGTTCCGATTCCCTGCGGCGTGCACGCAGTCTTGGGCCCGTAACCCAATGCCGCGGCTTTCTCTCTGGACCGAACAGGCATCCCACCGCCGGCCTCAGCGCATGGTCGATCTCGAAGCTGGTCGGCCCTGGGCGTGCAACCGACCGGCCGCCGGCTTGCGGCGCCGCACGCCAGTCCCTCTCTGCGGGTCAGACCGCGTCGATTCCTGTTCGCTGGCGAGGGAAAAGCTGCTTCGCGCGTCGAACTTGGACCGCCGATCGCGGCGTACGACGCGGACGGCGAGAGCGTCCCGCCTAGAGGGGCTCGAACAGGCCCGGCGTGCCGCCGGCGTGCCAGAAGACGACCGGGCCGTGCAGGCGCCCGTCGCGAACCCGCGCGATCAGTCCGGCCAGCGCCTTGGCGGTGTAGATCGGGTCGACGAGGATCCCCTCCGTCCGAGCGAGGAGCCCCGTCGCGTCGTCGGCGGCGGCCGAGGGTCGGCCGTATCCCTCCCCGATCTGGTCGTCGTCGATGACGATCGCTGCGCTGGGCGGCCGGACGCCGCTGAGCGGGGCAAGCGAGTCGAGCAGGCGATCGACCGCCGGCCCGAGTTCGGCAGCCGGCGACGCCGCCGCGACTCCGACCACCCCGTGGGCCGGCGGTGACGCAAGAGCGAGACCCGTCAGCAGCCCGGCCTGGGTCCCTCCCGTGGCGGTGGGGACGACGATGGCCACCGCACCCACGCCCACGGCGGCCAGCTGGTCGGCGACCTCGAGGCCGGCCAGGACCTGGCCCGCCGCGCCGACGGCGCCGCC
>Ga0207646_10000827_pt1 | contig 40289 bp, 45 predicted proteins | sample KBSK5502metaG_FD_184343 | JGI IMG/M metagenome (GOLD analysis project Ga0207646, IMG submission 184343) | Corn, switchgrass and miscanthus rhizosphere microbial communities from Kellogg Biological Station, Michigan, USA - KBS K5-50-2 metaG... | ecosystem: Host-associated > Plants > Roots >... | reverse complement strand
GAGGCAGTTGGCTTTAAATTCGAGCGCCCAATCCTCGCCAATTCTCTTGCCGCGAAGAAGACCCCGTACCTTGCCGATTACATCGCCGAGAGAGAAGCAGACGCTTTGGACGAATAAATGGGGCAGACACCATCTCCCCGCAGTTGGCACCCGCAGGATAATCCCTACACTTCCAGGTTCTTGGAAATCAACGACATCTGGGTATGCCTCGTATAAACACTGAAGGCTACTCCCTGCAAACTTCGTTTTTGGCATGCAGACGAACACGTGCGAAACCTCTTTAGAAATTAGGGGATAGATCGTTTTTTAACGGTCCTGGTCTTTTCGGCATCACCCTTGCTTAAGTCAAGCAATGGAATAGACCGTCAATCAGGGGGGTGGACTGATGAAACATGTAATGATCGTCATGGCTTTGCTTGCGACTCTAACCATTCAAACCAGCATGGCGCACGCCGAATACGGCAGGATTCTTTCGCCGCCATCTTTTCCTGAATCGAGCGGTCCGCCGCCAGTGGGGATAATCGACGACTCTATTGCCCACCGGCTGACGATAGGCATGTCCGACGCGGAAATCTTTGCGCTCGCGGGGCCGCCCAAATATCCGGTGCGAGAGCTCAATTTGGCGTCTCGCTGGGTCTACGCCGTTGGCGATGATATACTACAAGTCACATTCGCAGCTGGTCGTGCCGTCGAGATCAAGCGGTTCCGTCCCCAATCAGCAGGAATGGTCCAGTAGGTCCACGAGCATCTTCAGTAGCTCCCGGGGTAGACTTTTCTGGTTTTGCGGCGTAAGCTATTCGCAGGTTAAAAAAGAATCATGCGGTGACGTGCTATGTCTATGAGCGTGGAGCAGATACAACCGATGATTGGCACTCTGGTTAAATTGCTGCCAGAACCGCAACACCTCAACGCCAAGGGAAAGCCTGTGCCGCTGAGTTCGAACGAATGGCGGATCGAGAGCGTGGGTTATAAACTCGTTGTGCTGAAGAATGGACAAACGGGCCACTCACTCACCCTTGGCGAAACGAACATCCGTGATTTCAATAACAAGAGATTGACCGTCCGTTTTCAGCTCGTCCTTAAAACGAAAAATACCATCATCATGGGCTTCTGAACCACGGCTCTGCCTGCTCCGTTCTAATCCTTCTTTAATCTTTTCCATACCGGACCCTAAGCGCTGTGTTGTATATAGCGCACTCCGGTGTCCGCCAATCCCTACACGTTCAACATATTGAAACCCAATCGATTCAGCTTGCTTCTAAGGTGAATACCTGAAGGCTGCTCCAAACAATCTCTTCGTTTAGTAGTCTGAAGAATGTAGATCGCAAGTTATTGGAAATATTGTGAGAAAGGCATTTCTACGACCACCTGGCCAGTTGGCCCCTTTCTTGCTGTGCTGTTTAGTTTAGAGAATGAGGGTTAGCTGGCCCTGAAACTTGAACCCAGTAAAGGAGATTTGCCGTGCGAATCGCTCAAGTAGCTCCAGTAGCAGAAAGTGTGCCTCCCAAACTCTATGGCGGAACGGAGCGGGTTGTTTCCTATCTCACCGAAGAATTGGTCCGTCAAGGCCATGATGTGACACTGTTTGCAAGCGGGGATTCGGTCACGAAGGCGCGGCTCGTTCCTGCATGTCCCCAATCCTTGCGGCTCGATCCTGGCTGCCTCGATACAATCCCGCACTACCTGGTGATGCTGGAAAAGGTTTTCAGGGAAGCCGCCGCCCGATTCGACATCATTCATTTCCATATCGACTATCTGCACTTTCCCTGGACGAGACGGGAAGGTTTTCCCAATGTTACGACGCTGCACGGACGTTTGAATATCCCGGACCTCATTCCGCTCTATAAAGAGTACGGTCCCATGCCGATGGTCTCCATCTCCGATGCCCAGCGGGCGCCGCTGTCCTGGTTGAACTGGCAGGGCACGGTCTATCACGGACTGCCGAAGGACCTGTATAGTTTTCAGCCGGACGACGGTAAATACCTGGCTTTTCTCGGGCGTATTTCGCCGGAGAAGCGGGTGGACCGTGCGATCGAGATTGCGAAACGCCTAGGCATGCCGCTAAAGATCGCCGCCAAGGTCGACAAGGTCGACCGGGAGTACTTCGAGGAATCCATCGAACCTCTCATCGACAATTCCCATTCCTTCGTGGAGTACATTGGAGAGATCGGAGAAAGGGAGAAGGATGAGTTTTTGGGAAACGCATATGCGCTACTCTTCCCCATTGATTGGCCGGAGCCTTTTGGCCTGGTGATGATCGAGGCGATGGCCTGCGGCACGCCGGTCGTTGCCTTCCGGCGAGGCTCCGTCCCCGAGATCATGAAAGATGGGGTCACCGGATTTACCGTCGATGACGTGGATACCGCGGTGAAAGCCGTAGAGCGCATCCCGAGCCTCAGCCGGAAAGTCTGCCGGCAATACTTTGACGAACACTTTACCGCTTCGCGGATGGCACTCGATTACCTGGCTGTATACCGGCGCGCGATCGAGGCACGGAGTAAAGGGGCCGTCGCGTAATCTTTGTAAGGGGCCCAGCATGGCGGACGAGCTCAGCAGTCGCGTGACAAGCGAAGACGTTTCCAAGTGCCGTGGGTGGCATCTTCTCGCGAGCCGAGATTTCGGCTTGCTCTGGTCCGGTCAGTTGGTCTCACAGATTGGGGATGGTCTCAACAGGGTTGCCCTGCTGTGGTTTGTGTACGCGCTGACCGGCTCAGCTCTGAAAATGGCCGTGATCGGGCTGCTGCAGACGCTCCCTGCGGTACTACTGAGTCCCGTGATCGGCGTCTACCTGGACCGCATGCAGAAGAAGTGGGTGATGATCTGGATTGACCTCGTCCGCACCGTTCTAATATTCCTGATTCCCGTGCTGCATAGCATCGGAGCACTCACCCTAGAACGGCTCTACGTTATGGTCCTCCTGATCGCAATCGCTTCCACCATCTTTGGCCCGGCCCTCTCGTCGGCCGTGCCGTTGATCGTTTCGCGCCCCCGGTTGACCGCCGCCAACGCGCTTATGCAGGGCGGGGTGAACATTGCGGTTCTCATCGGACCGGCGATGAGCGGTCTGGGCATTGCCACCATCGGGGTGGAGAATGTTCTGTTCATCAATGCCGCAGGGTACTTGATTTCAGCGCTGTGTCTGTTGCCGATCCGGATACAACAGGCCGCGCCTGGTCCGGGCGTGGGCTCCTGCCCGCCCAGCGTTCTTTCGGACATGCTGGCGGGCTTTCGGTTCGTGTTTCTTCAGGAACGCACCGTCCCGTTCTTGCTAATCACCGTGGCGTCTTTCAATCTGGCGTGGAACGGCTTTCTCTTCCTACTACCCGCCGTGGCCCAACACGTGCTGGATGTGGGTCCGTTGGAACTGGGCATGCTCTGGTCGCTTCTGGGCGGGGGGATGCTGGCCACTTCGGCATGGCTGGCGTGGGTCGAACAGGGAGACATGGGCTGCAGGATGCGAATGATCGCCGGGTCCATGGCGGTCAGCGGCCTTGCCATCTGGGGACTCAAGCTCTTCGGTAGTGCCTCTCTCGCGATCCCGCTGATCATCATCATCGGCGGCTGTATTGCCCCGGTGACGCCCATCGTTTGGGCACTCCTGCAGGAAATGACCCCCCAGCACATGCTTGCCCGTGTCTTTACGACCTTCAGCACGGGGGTCATGTCCGCGGCGATGGCCGGGATGGTGGGTTTCGGGTGGGCTATGGATCAGCTCGGGTCTGGGATTACCCTGCTCGGGATCGGAGTGACCTTCCTGGCGACGGCCCTGGCCGCCGCCCATTTCAGCCGTCGGCTGAAGCCGGTCGCAGTAGTGATCAGCCAGGCGGCCTAGCCTTGTCGTGGCCTCTAGGCAGGAAAGCTCCGCGGCAATGCCTGATCGTCCAGTTGCAGTGGAGTCGTTCCAGGCCATCGGACGCCCCATCGAGAACAGACAGAGACTGCTGACGACGCGGGACTTTGGCTGGCTGTGGTGGGGACAACTCGTCTCTCAAGTCGGTGATGGGGTTACGAGGCTCGCACTGCTGTGGTTCGTCTATTCGATTACCGGCTCTGCGCTGAAGACGACCGTCATCGGTATACTGCAGACCCTTCCCCCGATCATTTTCGGCCCGCTGGTCGGGGTCTATCTGGACCGGCTGTCGAAAAAGTGGGTCATGATTGGGAGCGATCTGCTGCGCGCGGTGATTATTGGCCTGGTCCCATGTTTGATTCCGATCGAGACGCTGAAAGTCGAGCATCTGTTCGTGCTGGTATTTTTGAACTCCATCGCGTCCACGATGTTCGGGCCAGCCATGATCGCTTCGGTGCCGTTCATCGTCAAGCGCGACCAGTTCATAGCCGCCAATGCGCTTCTGCAGATTACTTCCAGCATCGGAGTGGTTGTGGGCTCGGCGTTGAGCGGGATCGGGATTGCCGCCTTGAACTCGCAGAAAGTCCTGTGCGTGAATGCCGTGACCTATGTGGTGTCCGCTGTCTGCCTGCTGTTTGTGCGCATTCCCCATGTGGCGTCCGCTCGGCCTGCGGGGAAAGGGGAACTGGCGTTGACCATCAGCGATCTCAGCGAGGGCTTTCGGTACGCCTTTATGAATCAGCGGCTCATTTGGGAGCTCATCATTGCGGCTGCTCTGTACAGTTGCGGCATGGGCGCCTTCGCCACGCTGTTCCCGATTGTGGGCAAAAATATGCTGGGCCTCGGCTCGGCCGAAGTGGGTTATCTCTGGTCCTGCTTGGGTCTCGGGCTCCTGACGGTCTCGATCGGCCTTGTCCGGATGACCCACTGGGACCTGCGGCGACGGATGCGCGCCATCATGGTCTCGAGCGTGATTACAGGCATTGCGCTATGCGCGATGATATGGACGTCCAGCCAGGTGGTGGCCGGCATGCTGCTCAGTCTGATCGGCGCAGGGGTCGGTCTTTTCACGCCGGTGGCGTGGGGGGTTCTCCAGGAGATCGCGCCGCAACGAATGATCGGGCGGCTGCTGACGCTCTATGGAGCGGCGGCGATGTCCGCAGCGGTGGTGGGCATGACCCTATTCGGATGGATGATACAGCGGTTCGGAGAGAGGCCGGGCGTGATCGGCATTGGCCTGGTGCTGTTCGTGACGGCCGGCATGGCGGGATGGATCAGCCGAACAGTCAGTTCATAGTGGAGAGGGGGAACGAATGTCGTTCCGGAGATTGACGGGCGCTGGTATTCTTTTGGCGTTTCTCGTTGTTACCGGAACGGCGCCGGCCGATATGGGGAAGCCCTCCCCGGCACCCAAGGAGACTGAGCAGAAGGAGAAGAAGCCTGAGGCGTCCTCTCCGGCACCGGCTGATCAGGGGAAAGCCGCCCCGGCACCCAAGGAGACTAAGGAAACCAAGGAGACTGAGCAGAAGGAGAAGAAGCCTGAGGCATCCCCTCCGGCGCCGGCCGATCAAGGGAAAGCCGCCCCGGCACCCAAGGAGACTAAGGAAACCAAGGAGACTGAGCAGAAGGAGAAGAAACCTGAGGCATCCCCTCCGACGCTGACTGTCCCGGGCCCGCCGCCGGTGACTCAGCCGCCGCTCCCCTCGAATCCGTTGCCGCTCCAAATGCCGCCGGTCCCCAAAGTCGAGGCGAAACCTGAGAAACCTTGCCCGCCGGCAAGCGGCGATCAGAAATCGACTGAAAAATCGGCGCAGGGCGACAGCCAGATAGCGCCCTGTCGGCCTGCCGCTCCACCTCCGCCACAGTCCAAATAAACCAGGAACAGCGCGAACTCACTCACTTTTCAGACTTTTCGGCGGAAGCCGTTCACCAACAGTCCTCTCCACGACGGCCCGGCCCCAGGTCACTTTTCTGATTCGACGGTGTCTCATCAATTAGGTGGAGAAGGCCCACGAGAACGGCCTGGCATGTTCTCGACTGATACAGGGAGGTCAAGATGTCCAACACGATAAGCTCTCGATTTTCGGTCATGCTCGCTATCGGTGCCTTGCTGACATGGATAGTCTGTGTTCCCGCCGAGGTCCGGGCCGACCCAAGCCCGGGGATGACAAGGGACTCTCACCACTCGGTACACGGCGGACACATGTCCGACTTCGTAGGGCACTCACTCCATGGGTTGCTCCGGCATAAAAAGGACCTGGGCTTGTCTGCAGAACAGAGTGCCAAGATCAAGGCCATCTCGACTGACTATACGAAAACTCGTATCCGAGAGGAAGCCGATTTGAAACTGGCAGAGGTGGATGTCCGGACCCTCGTCCACGACGAGAAGGCCGAACTGCCTGCCATTGAGACGGCCATGAAGAAATCCGAGAGTGCGCATACGGCCTTGCGTCTGGAAGGGGTGAAGGCTCTGCGTACGGCGACAGCCGTCCTGACGCCCGAGCAGCACGAAAAGTGGCGCGCCATCAGGATGGCGAGGCACAGAGAAGGATACGGAGAAGGCAAACAATCGAGAGAATATAGTCATGGGAGGGAAGGCTAAGGGTCACGACAGTACACTTAGCCCAAAACGATCAGGACCACGATGCCCAGGGCGATCCGGTAATAGGCGAAGGGTTTGAAGGTGTGGCGTTTGATGTACGCGAGAAACCCTGCCACGACGAGGAGTCCGGTGACGAACGCCACCGCCAGGCCGAGGGGAAGGAGGAGCGGGTCACCCTGAAAGAGGATCGTCCGGGACTGCACGATCTTATAGCCCGTGGCCGCGATCATCGTCGGGAGGGCCAGAAGGAAAGAAAACTCGGTCGCCGTCGTGCGGTCCATGCCGACCACGAGCCCTCCCATGATGGTCGCTCCGGAGCGCGAGACGCCGGGAAACAACGAGAGGCACTGCGCGATGCCCACCCACCAGGCCTCTCGCAGGCCGACGCCGCTCAAGCCTGTGATGCGACGGTCCTTCACGGTGTGTTCGATGATCAGAATGACCGCTCCCCCCAGGATGAGCGCGCCCGCCACCGTGACCGGACCGAACAGATGGGTTTCAATCCATTTGTGGGACGCCAGCCCGACGAAGGCCGCCGGCAGGAAAGCGAGCCCGATTCCATAGGCGAGTTGCCGGCTGGCCGGATCGGTCGGGAGGTGCTGGATCAATTCCCACAAGCGTCGGCGAAAGTATACGACGACCGCGAGAATGGACCCGAGCTGGATGGCGATCTCGAAACTGACGGCCTGTTCCCCTGTGACTCCCAAGGCATGCCCGACGAGAATGAGGTGGCCGGTGGAGGAAACCGGGAGGAACTCGGTCAGGCCCTCCACCAGGCCCAGGATGATGGCCGTCCACAGGGTCATACGCGTGTCGGCATCATCCGGAAGGGGTGAGAGATTGTCAAGGACGATCGCCATTGACTTTTTCGGGTAGTTGACAAAAAGTTGAGTTTCGATTACATCTGATTATATCTTGAGCAGTTCGGAGTGTGGATTGCGCAGGAGCGGATATGAGGCAGGAGAGGGCTGCATGAAAGGGCAAGTTGCGAGGGGCGCGGGCATTCTCCTGCTGGCGGGATTAACTGGATGCGTCAGTCAGGGCACCCACGATCAAGCTCTGCAAGAGCTGCAGTCCGCTAGGAATGATCTTGAGCGTGTCCGGGTCCAGAATGAGGCGTTCAACAAGCAGATCACTGGGCTCAAGGAGTCCCAGGCCAAGCTCAAAGACGAGGTGGAGAAGGCTCACGCGCAGATCGCGTCGTTGAAAGATGAAGTTGCCAAAGAACGCCGGGCCGGTGAAGCCAAGGTCAAGGATCTGGATCGGCAAATGAATGAATTGACGGCCGCCAAGAAGACCTTGACCCAGGAACGCGATGTCGCGATGCAGCGCTATGAAGATGCGTTAAAGATTCAAAGGCGGCAGGCGAAGGAACTGAAGGAGCGTGCCAATGCTTCTCTGATTCAGCCGCCGATTCAGCCAGCGCAACCGGCTGAGCCCGCCCCGGAAGCGCCGCAATCCGATGGGCAAGCGAACGCCTCTTCCCCCACGCCCGCGCAACCTCCGTCCCCCCTGTTAGTGGATATCAACAAGGCCACCTCAACGGAGCTGGCGATGATTCTGGGGCTGGCCAAGGAGGATGCCGACAAGCTGATCAAAGGCCGTCCCTACAAAACCAAAGAGGAGCTTGTTACGAAAGCCGGGCTTGCCAAGGCGACGGTGGATAGAATTCAGGACAAGATCAGCGTCGGTCCGTAGCTGTTCACGTCCAGCGATGACTGAGCAGGGCCATGCCGCCACGTCGGGGTATGGCCCTGTCGTTTGTGGGCGGTTTGACACGACGTCAGGGTCCCCCTAGAATGAACCCGCCGTGCATGAGTCGTTGCGCATGCAACCAATTTGCATACAGCGATGTCACAGTATAGTTGTGGATAGCCGGGGTCTGATCCGAACGGACACGGCGCGGGTGGTAGGAAGGAGGCGAGAATGAGACTGATGAGGATGGCGCTGGTGGCGATAACCTTGAGCCTCGTGGTCGGAGGAGGCTGGATGGCGGTGGTGTCTGCCGCCGACTCCACGGCCCCGCGGACGATTCCTGAGATGTTAACCTTAGAAAAAGCCGTCGAACTGGCGGTGTCCAATCACCCCAGCCTCCGGGTTTCCTCCGGCACCCAGGCGATCAACGAAGCGCTGGTAGGGCAGGCCCAGTCCGGCCTCTATCCGCAGGTCCAGGGCCTCAGCGGCTATCAGCGGGGAACGGCTAACCCGACCCGCAACTTTACCGGCGCTCCGTTTCCTCGGAGTACCTCCGGCAATACGTTCGGTTACTATCAGAACAGCGTCACACTCAACCAGCTGCTCTATGATTTTGGCACGATCAAGTCCCAGGTAGATACGGCACAGTACAATCTGAAGGCCGCCAATTCGGATGCGGAGACCACCTTGCAGACGGTGGTGGTGAACGTGCAGCAGGCCTATTTTGGGCTCCAACAGGCGCAGCGCCTGGTCACGGTGAGCGAAGAAGCGGTCGGGCAATTTCAGAAACACCTCGACCTTGCCAAAGGCCGATTCAAGGCGGGCGTTGCGCCCAAGATTGATATGACGACGGCGGAGGTCGATCTGTCCAATGCGCAGTTGAATTTGATCACGGCGAAAAACAATTTGTCGTTGGCCCGAGTCACGTTGAACAACGCGATGGGCGTTCTATCGGCTGACCCCTACCGTGTTCAAGAGCCCGAGGTCCTCGAGCCCTATCAGATTGCCTTGGATGAGGCGGTAGCCCGCGCCATGCAACTCAGGCCGGAAATGATCTCCCAGTTGGCCCAAGAACGATCAGCTGAGGTAGCCATCAAGGCCGCCCAAGGAGGTTACTTGCCGACCGTCACTAGCTCGGCCGCCTATTCATACAACGGGACGGACTTCCCCCTGGTCTACAATTGGAATGTTGGAGGAACGGTGAACATCCCCATTTTCAGCGGGTACCTGACCCAGCAACAGGTCGCCCAAGCGCGCGCGAACCTCCTCAAAACCAAAGCCAACGGCGAAGTTCTCAAGCAGAATATTCTGTTGGAAGTGAACCAGGCGCTCCTGAATCTGCAAGCCGCCAAGGAACGCCTGCAGTTGACGGCGGTGACCATCGTCCAAGCGAAGGAACGGCTGGCGCAAGTAGAGGGGCGTTACAGGGCCGGCCTGAGCAATGCGGTGGAGGTGACGGACGCTGAGGTAGCACTGGTGAACGCCCAGGTCAATGACGTCGTCGCCCTGTCGAATTATCAGGCGGCGAAAGCTCAGCTCGAACGCGCGATGGGCATCAGCACGCCGGTGAAAGGAAGCTGATGACGAAAGCCAAGTGGATCGTTGGCGGCGCTGTGCTCCTTGCCGGGCTCGGTATGGGAGGCTATGTCTATTTCAATGGAGACCAGAGGGGGCAAGTCAAGTACAAGACCGCCAGGATCGAACGGGGAACGGTCACGCAGGCTGTCACGGCGACCGGCACGATCAATCCCGTCATTACGGTCCAGGTCGGCAGCCAAGTGTCCGGTATCATCAGGGCCCTCTATGCCGATTTCAACTCGGTGGTGAAGGCCGGCCAAGTGGTGGCCCTGATTGATCCGGTCCCGTTCCTGGCCAAAATCACCGAAATGGAGGGTAACCTCCAAAACGCTCGGGGGAATTTGGCCCGGGCGCGTGCCGATCTTGCCTTGCAAAAGCTCAATTATGATCGCGCGAATACTTTGTTCGAGCAGCAGCTGAACGCCCAGCAGGACGTGGATAATGCCCGTACCGCCTATGAAACCTCGCGGGCCAATGTCCAGATTGCGGAGGCGCAAGTAACACAAGCGGGGGCTCAGTTGAAAACGGCGAGAGTCAATCTGGAATATACCACTATCCACTCTCCAGTGAACGGGATTGTGATCTCGCGGAACGTGGACGTCGGGCAGACCGTGGCGGCGAGCTTTCAAACGCCTATCCTATTCCTGGTCGCCAAGGACCTGACCAAGATGCAGGTGGACACGAGCGTCAGTGAGTCCGATGTCGGAGGCATCACCGAGGGCAAGGCAACCACGTTCGTCGTGGATGCCTATCCCAATCAAGTCTTCACGGGCAAGGTCGTCCAAGTGCGGAACGCGCCAATCACGGTCCAGAACGTCGTGACCTACGACATCGTGGTTGGGGTGGACAACACTGATCTCCGGCTCAGGCCCGGCATGACGGCCAACGTGTCGCTCATCGTGGAGCGTCGGGACGATGTGCTGAAGGTGCCAAACCAGGCCTTGCGGTTCAAACCGAGCCTCCTCAAGGGTAGGGAGCAAACAGGTGGGCCGGCCGCCTTGGCATCGGGGAAGCGGGAGGGTGGCGGCAAGGACGGTAAATCTAAATTGAAAGTCTGGTTGCGAGACCCCCAGGGAGAACCAGTGCCGGTTGAGCTGAAGACCGGGATCACAGATGGGAGCTATAGCGAAGTCATCGAGGGCTCGCTGAAAGAAGATGACGAAGTCATCATCGGAGTGGACATGCCGCGAGGACCTTACGGAGGGGGCGCCAGCGGGTCTTTGCCCCCCGGGTTCGGTGGGCAGCCGTCTCAGCGACCGGGTACGCCGAGGGGACTCTGATGAGTCTGATCGTGAGCCGGGACCTGGTGAAGACCTATCGAATGGGCGAAATGGAAGTCCATGCCTTGCGCGGGGTCTCGTTGGAGATCGCTGCGGGAGAATTGGTCGCCGTCATGGGGGCGTCGGGTTCGGGGAAATCCACATTGATGAACATTCTGGGATGCCTCGATGCCCCAACCAGCGGGACGTATAAACTGGAAGGAATCGATGTATCAACCTTAGGGGAGAGTCTTCTGGCTGAGATCCGCAACAGCAAGATCGGTTTCGTGTTTCAGAACTTCAATCTGATCCCCCGGACGACCGCTCTGGAAAACGTGCAACTGCCCATGTTCTATCGAGGTATCTCGTCGCACGACCAAAAAGCCCTGGCGGTGCATGCGCTGGAACGGGTCGGACTCGCCGACAGACAGCGGCACCACCCCGCGCAGTTATCCGGCGGTCAACAGCAGCGGGTCGCCATCGCCCGCGCGCTCGTCACGAATCCGGCTATTATCCTGGCGGACGAGCCGACCGGCAATCTGGACAGCCAGGCGTCCCAGGAAATCATGGCTACACTGACGACGCTCAATACGGAGGGGATCACCATCATCCTGGTCACGCATGAACCAGATGTCGCCCGGTATGCCAGGCGGACGATCATGATGAAGGACGGCATGATCCTTTCCGACCGAAGCAGCAAGGGAATGCCTAGCGCGCGGGTTGTGCCACAGGAGGCGGGTGTATGAATTTTCTCCTGATGACGGTCCTGGTGGCGTTTCGCGTGCTGGGTCGGAACCGGATGCGCTCAGCGCTCACCATGCTTGGCATCATCATCGGCGTGGGCGCTGTGATCGCGATGGTTAGCATTGGAGAGGGGGCCAAAGCCGCCGTGCAAGCGCAGATCGCCACCTTCGGCACCAATGTCATCACCATCTTGCCCGGCTCCATGACGGTTGGTGGAGTGTGGACCGGTCATGGCGGAGCGGTGACGCTGACCGTCACGGACGTCGAGGAGTTGAAGAAGATCCCCGGGGTAATGTACGCCGGCTGGGCCAAGCGGGATGCGATGCAGGTCGTCCATGAAAACAAGAACTGGTTCACGACGATCAACGGGGTGTCGCCTGACTACCTGGTCATCCGGGGTTGGTCTGCCAGGAACGGAGAGTTCTATGCCCAGGCCGATATGGACACGGCCGCCAAAGTGGTGCTGTTGGGTAATACCATCGTCAAGAATCTGTTCGAACCGGGAGAAGACCCCGTGGGTTCTACGATCCGGATCAAGAACATGCCGTTCAAGGTGGTCGGCACGCTCGAAGCGAAGGGCTACGACACCAGGGGAACCGATCAGGATGATGTGGTGTTCATTCCCTTTACGACCGCCGAGCGCAAAGTCATGGGGACGAAATTCCTCAACTCGATCGGCGCGGGGTTTCTTTCGGCCGAATCCCCCGAGCAGATGCCCCAGATCGTTGATGAGGTGAAGCGGATTCTGCGCCTGCGGCACAAGTTGCGTCCAGCCCAGGAGGATGATTTTACGGTCCGCAACCAGATCGATATCGCCAAGGTTCAAGAAGGGACCAGCGAGTCGATGAAACTGCTGCTGTTGGCCGTGGCGTCCATCTCGCTGCTGGTGGGGGGTATCGGGATCATGAACATCCTCCTCGTGTCTGTCACGGAACGTACTCGGGAGATCGGCATCCGTATGGCCGTGGGGGCCAAACGCCGACATATCCTGCTGCAGTTTCTGGTGGAGGCTGTGGTTCTGAGTGCGATGGGCGGGTTGATCGGCGTCGGGTTGGGAGTGGCGGGCGCCAAGGCCGCCTCCAGCATCGCCGGCTGGCCGGCCATCATTTCGGCTGACATCTTGGTGATCGCCTTTGGGTTCTCCGCGCTGGTGGGCGTCTTTTTCGGCCTCTATCCCGCCAATAAAGCCTCCCGGCTGAATCCGATCGAGGCGCTGCGGTACGAATAGCGGCGAAGGCGCGATCGATGTGGAATCGAAATTTCATGTTCACGCAGGCCGGGACCACGCCCATCGAGAAGACCGAGAATGAACTGTTTCACGATATCCCGCAGGCCTTGGACAGCGCGGCGTTGAATGGTGAGCGGTATATTTCCGTCTGGGTCCAGGGGGAAGAGGAAAACGACAAGCCGGTCATGTACACGAACATTTACGCGCGGACGGCCATCCTGGACGTGGGCCGGCAGACCGGCATGCTGCAGCCCCTTCAGGGCCGCTCCCATCAGATCAAGAAATTGTTGTCCGAGGCGCAGAAGACCTGGATCAGGGACTGGCTGATGAAAGCGTCCGCCGAAGCCTGGGAGAGCAGCGACGACTCGTTCAAGATGATTTTTGAGAAAGAGTGAACTGGAAGGGGAAGCAAAAAGGCCGGCGCTGATTGAAGCCGCCGGCCTTTTCTTGGTTCAGAGAATGGGGGAGAATTACTTCTTCTCTTCCTTCTTCTCCTCGGTTTTGGTCGACTTCTTCTTCGAGCTCTTATCCTTCTTGCCGTCCTTGGCGGTCTCCGTCTTCGTCTCGGTCTTGGTCTCGGTCGTCTTGCTCTCCGAGGCCTTCATCTTCTCATCCGCGAAGGTGGAGCCGGCAAAGGTCAGGCCGATCATCACCGCGAACAACGCTGCGAATAACGTCTTCATGTAGAGTCACCCCCTTCTAGTTTGTAGTGTGTGTACCGACAATTACTTCTTCTCTTCCTTCTTCTTCTTGGCCTTCTTGGCCTTCTTGCCGTTGTCTTTCTTCGTGCCCTCGTCCTTCTTCATCTCACCACCGGAAGGAGCAGCCGGGGCAGCTGGAGTCGCCGGTGTGGCCGGAGTGGCGGGCGTGGCTTGCGCGAACGTGACAGTGCTGAACGAGAGACCGATCATCACCGCAAACAGAGCTGCGAGAATCGTCTTCATCTAGATTCACCCCCCTTCTATTCGGTAGCGTGTGTACTTCATAGCACGTGTACTCACGTTCATACCTAGCATTTCATATGCCATATCCATAAACGGGAATATACTAGATAAATAATATTTATCAATGTGTTATGCGGCAATCTTTTCATCATATAAGAGCCAAGATTGCCGCAATACCGGGTTTGAGGTACCGGTCACCCGGATTGCGTCAGTGCGTTGCAAATAGGGAAGCTGCCCCCTATACTCCCCACGCGTCAATCACCAAGGAGCTGAATTATGCCACTCAGTCGAAAACGGGCGGGGCTCGCCATCACGGGACTGTGGGTGCTGACCGGGGTTCTGTGGGGATCGGCCGTCGGGCTGAAAGACAGCGAGTCGAGTCCCGTCACTGCCCCCGAAGTGCTCTATGCTCCGGAAGACCGGCCGGCGGATCGACTCATGGCGCTTTATGAAGGAGCCCGGCACAGCATCTACCTGGCGTCCTATGGCTTGACCTATCCCCCTATCGTGCAGGCGCTGGTAGCGGCGAAAAAGCGCGGCGTGGACGTCCGAGTGATCACGGATCGGGCGAAGCTGGACGACCCAAAGCAGCGGGCCGCGCTGGAGACGCTGCGGCTTGCCGGCATCCCGGTCAAAGTGAACCGGCATGACGGTCTCATGCATCTCAAACAGGCGGTCGTGGATGACCGCGTAAACACGTCGGGTTCGATGAATCAAACGGCCAGCGCCGCCCGCTATAACGATGAACGGTTGGATATCCTGCATGATCCCGCCAGCACGCACCGGGCCAAAGAAAAATTTCTCACGATGTGGGCCGATCATACCCGCTACGAGGACTGGCGGTGAAGTTCGAGATTATTGTCGTGGGTGCGGGGGGAGGCGGTGCGGTCTTGGGTCTGGCGCTTGCGCGGAAGGGCGTCTCGGTCCTCGTCTTGGAACGCCAGCCAGGCCCGCCGACGGTCCTGCGGGGCGAGACGATCCAGCCGAACGGCCAGCGCATCCTCGACCAGTTGGATCTCCTCTCCGCGCTCACGCCCGAAACCGTGCAGGCGGTGCGGCGCTTCCATTTCGTCCGGATCGGCGGGGAGCGCCTCTGCACAATGGACTACGGAGTGCTCCCCGCGCCCCATAATCGCGCGTTGGTGGGGCTCTCCAGCGCGGTTCACCATCTGATCCTGAATCGGCTCTCTGCTCAGCCTAACGCGCAGCTTTGGTATGGCGCGGAGTTCCAGGGGATCGTGCAACACCATGGGCGGGTCGGTGGGGTCATAGTCCGGCGAGGGAAAGAGGAGGCGAGCACCGAGATCGAGGCGCGTCTGGTGGTCGGCGCCGATGGGGCCGGTTCCTTGGTGCGGCGCGCGCTCGGAATTCACGCCGATGTGCATCACTATCGGCATGGCTATTTGATTGCGCTGCTTCCTCGCCCGGAAGGGATGCAGGGTGAGGCGCGGTATTATGTGGGACGCGGGGAACTTCTGGGGCTCTTTCCCGCTCCCGGCGATCGCGTCGTATTTCTCTACATGGTGGAGGCCGCCGCAGTCGAGGCCGTGAAGGTACGGGGAGTGGAAGCCTTCAAGGTGAGGGTTGGAGCCATCGATCCGGCGATGGTCAAACCGTTAGAGAGTCTGCTGTCCTGGGAGCAGGTGGGGTTTTTGCCTTGCATGCGGGTTCTGGCTGATCGGTGGGTTGTGGACGGTGGCGCGCTGATCGGCGACGCCGCGCACGCGATGAACCCGCACGCCTCGCAGGGCCGGATGCAGGCGATGGCCGATGCGATGGCGTTGGCTGAGGTGATCATGAAGTGCCGGGAGACGGGCGATTGGTCGGCCCAGGCCCTATCTGCTTACGAAGAGGCGCGGCGGCCGCAAGTGGAGATGCTGCAACGGTTGGCGGACGAACAGGTGTTGTTCTGGAACGCGGCAGACCCGCTGCGCTGTTTCCTACGCGACCGCGTCTTTCGCGGAATGGATCTCAACGCGAGGCTCCGCTATCAGGCCCTCATGGTCACCGCCGGGCTTCGCACCACGCCCCCGCTGACCTGGCTGGACAAACTCATGGCCGCCGGGTTTTTGCCCGACCCGCACGCCGACGAGATTCCTCAACAATATTCGAGGTAGGACTAAACGGATTCAGCGTAGAGGGTGGTGACGGTGGCGTCGGTGATGCGGACGGAGGCGAGGCTGCCGGGCTTGATAGGATCTGAAAGGGGGACAGGCAGCTTTTCTGAGGACAGAAAACCAGCCTGCCCCCTCTTGGGGAAAACCGTCACGATGTTGCCGTCAGTCCGGCCCATCCACTGATCGGGCGAGCGCTTCCCGTCACCCTCCACCAGGATTTCGACGGTCTTTCCGATCATCTCCCGGTTCTTCTTTTGAGAGATCGCCCGCTGCAGCTCGACCAATTGCGTGACGCGCACGGACTTGACGGAGTCGGAGACGTCGTCGGCGTATTTGCGGGCCGCGATGGTGTTCTTGCGCTCGGAGTATTTGAAGATGTACGCGGAATGGTATTCGCCTTGCTTGATGACTTCCTCGGTGTCTTGAAATTCCGCGTCCGTCTCGGAGCAGAAGCCGGCGATGATGTCGGTGGTCAGCACGATGTCCGGACAGCGCATCCTGATGCGCTCCACCAGCGCCAGGTATTCGGCCCGTGTGTAGGTCCGGTCCATCAATTGCAGAATGCGGTCGTTGCCGGCCTGGAGCGGTAGATGGATGTGCTTGCAGATTCGGGGATGGCTGGCGACGGCCTCCAGTAGTTTGTCCGGAAAATCCTTTGGGTGAGGCGAAATAAAACGTATACGTTCTATCCCTCGGACTTCAGCTACTGCTAGCAGCAGATCCGCAAAGTCACGGGTGCCGTCCCGGTAGGAGTTGACGTTCTGGCCGAGCAACGTCACTTGCTTGCAACCGCTCGCGGCGAGGGCCTCGGCTTCTCGCACCACGCCGTCAAAATCGCGGCTGCGCTCGCGGCCGCGGGTATAGGGGACGACACAGAACGTGCAGAAATTGTCGCAGCCCCGCATGACGGCGATCCAGGCCGTGACACCCTTGACGCGATCAGGCGTGATGTCGGCGTAGGTCTCATATTCGGACAGGTCCACCGCCATGCCCTTCCGCCCGGCCGCGGCTTTGTCCAGCAACTCGGGCAGGGATCGATAGCCGTCGGGACCGACGAGCACGTCAATGAGGGAATGGCCGTCCAGGAGGTCCCTCTTGAGATTCTGGGCCATGCAGCCCAGCACGCCGATCACCAAACCTTTCTCCTCCTTGAGCGGCTTGAGCGCCCCCAGGTGGCCATGCACTTTATTGTGGGCGTTTTCGCGGATCGCGCAGGTATTCAATAGCACCACGTCCGCAGTGTCGGCCGAGTCGGTAAAGCCGTAGCCCCGGCCCTTGAGGATTGTGCGCACGAGTTCCGTGTCGTACTCGTTCATCTGGCAGCCAAACGTTTCGATGAAGACCAGCGGCGCACGCATGGTGTCAACGCTCCTTGCGGATGGCGTCAAGGGTCGCCGGAACGCCTTCTTTGATCGTGGAATACTTGAGAGTCCATCCCAGTGAGGCCTTCGCTCTCTCGTTCTTGACCCGCGCCGAGCAGGTCGCGGACTCCGCCCACAGCGCGTCCTGCTTCGCGCACTCTTCTACCGTGATGGAGCCGGGCACGGGCTTGCCGAGCACACTGGCGACTACGGAGAGCCACTCCTTTTGCGTGACCGGCTGGTCGTCCACCAGGTTGAGCATCCGCGTGACAGGCCGCTCTTCCGCCGGGGGCGCGTAGCCGAGCTGCTCGGCCGCCAGGACGTACGCCTCTGCGAGGTCTTCCGCATGCACGAAGCTGACGTAGTTCTCGCCCGATCCGACGAGACGTGCCTGGTCCTGCTCCATAGCCGGCAGGAGCCTTTCCTTGAACCAGCTCCCGTTCCCATAGACCCATCCGGGGATGAGAAACGTCGCGGCCACTTGCTTGGATTCGGTCAGGTGCGCAAGCTGATGGCGCGGCGCGCTAATGAACCGTCCAAAGCCGACCGGCTCAAACGGCGTGTCCTCATCCACCCACTCCTCGCCATGGTTTCCGTAGCCGAGGACACCGAAGGTGAGGATCAGTCCCTTTACCTTGCCCGCATGGGTCCCGAGGATGAGGTTGCTGCAGGCGTCGGTGTGGGATTTCAGAAGATCAGGGACCTGCTGCATGGTCGGCGGCTGGCCTCGCTTGCCGGGCATCGTGCAGCCGATCGCCACGTCGAAATTCTCGATCGCGCGCTCCCAGGGACCGTTGGTCAGGAGGTTGCCGATGATGGGCGTGCACCCCAGGCCCTCGAGAATTTTTCCGCGAACACGGTCCCGCGCCAGCCCATGCACATGGTGGCCATGAGCCTGAAAAGCTTTGATCAGATGACGGCCGATGAAGCCGGTCCCGCCGGCGGTAAAGATTTTGAGGGGCACGCCCATTGTGTTACGCTCCGATCGGTTGAACAGACGAACGCTCTACGGTTGCGCCGAGAGCGAGACCGTCCATCGCGCCGGTCAACCGAACCGTGCGGAGGTCGTTGCCGAGATCCTCCTCTGTAGGCACGCCGACCCGGATGTAGTTGTCCGTGAGTCCCGTATAGAGGCCGGATTGGTTGCGGGTCTCAAACAGGACGGAGACCGTTTGTCCCACATGCCGATGGTAGAAGTTCAGGCGTTTGGCCCGGGATAGGGAGCAGAGCTCTTCGCTGCGGGCTTTCACGGTTTTCGACGGAACCGCGCCCGGGAGTTTCACGGCGGCTGTTCCGCGACGAGGGGAGTAGCTGAACACATGGAAGTACGCAAAGGGAAGGTCCGCGGCCATCGCGCGGGTGTTGGCGAAGGCGACATCCGTTTCACCCGGAAAGCCAACCATGAGATCGGTGCCGAGCCCGAGATCTGGCACGGTCTTGACCGCTTTTTCGACAAAGGCAGCGTAGTCATGGGTTGTGTACCGCCGGTTCATCGCCTGCAAGATGCTATCGTCGCCGCTCTGGAGCGGCATATGGAGATACCGGCACAGCTTCGAGGGACCAGCCATGCGTTCCAGCAGCCCCTCGGAGATTGTCGTGGGCTCGATGGAGGAGATGCGGATGCGGTCGAGGCCGGGAATGGCTTCCAGCATCCCGATCACGTCCTCCAGCGTTCGGCCTTCGCACTGGTACCGGCCGACGTTGACGCCCGTCACCACGATCTCGCGGTGTCCGCGTGCAACCAAGCCTTCGGCTTCCCGGAGAAGATCGTCCGGACGGCGGCTGCGTTCGTGCCCCCGCGAGAAAGGAATGATGCAGAAGGCGCACATGAAATTGCAGCCGTCCTGGACCTTCAGATTCGCGCGGGTGCCTTCGTATTCGCCGATACCCTCGATCGTGAAATCGTCGCGGCGGACCGTGCGGGTGTGGAGCACCTCCGGCGCGGGCCGACGCTCCAGGGAAGTGAGATACCGAGGCAGGTCCATTTTGTATTGCGTGCCGACGATGAGGTCGATGCCCTCCATCTTTTGGAGAACGTCGGCGCCGGTCTGGGCGTAGCAGCCGGTGACGGCTACGAAGGCGTCCGGGGCGGAGCGCCGGATCTTGCGGATGAGGCTCCGGCAGTCGGCTTCCGCGTTGTCTGTGACGGAGCAGGTGTTGACGACCACGAGGTCGGCTGGCCGACCGAACTCGACCAGGTCATAGCCCCGGCTTCGGAGTTGGTCGCCGAGAAGTGCCGTTTCGGCCTGGTTCAGACGGCAGCCGATAGTATGAAGCGATGCGCGTGGCATGGGGATGGAATTATAACGAGCCATTAGATTGGGCGCAAGGAAGAAGGGGACTGAGTGAGCAATGGCCGATGAAGGGCTGGAAAAGCACTTGCTGGCCGGCATGGATGAGCGTCGGCGCGGGTTTACTCGGACGGTCGAGATTGAGAGGCGTGAGGGTGTCTTCCGAGCGATCTTCCGGTACGAAGCGCTGGTGGTGGAGAGCGCGAGCGCTGAGAATGCCGCCGCCGCGCTCGCCGAGATGGTCAAGTCGCTTCACGAGCGTGGGTACATGCAGCTCAGGACGCGCCTGAACTTTGTCGGCGGCGCCTACCTGGGAAGCCAGGAGCCCTGGGTTGAGTATCCCGATCCCGAACGGCCCTTCGAGCCGGAGGGGAGGCTTGTGGGCCTTATGCGCCGGATGTGGGAAATGCTCACCGGTCGATGATGTGCTCAGACGCCGCTGGTCAGCGGTTTCTTGATTTTCTGGAGTAGGCTCTCGACCGGGATCGTCTCCGCCGCCTCGGCGGTCAGCACGCTGATGCGGGCCGCAATCCTGGAGGCAATCTCCATAAAGGTCTTCGCCTGCGGAGAATCCGGATTGGCCGCGACGATCGGCATGCCCATATCGCCGCCGGCCCTGATGGCCGGATCGATCGGGACGCGGCCAAGAAAGGGAACGCCCAGTTTTTCGGCGGCCCGTTCCCCGCCGCCGTAAGAGAAGATTTCGGTGCGCTCGCCGCACTTGCCGCAGACGTAGTAGCTCATGTTCTCCACAATACCTAGCAGCGGCACATTGACCTTCTGGAACATCACGAGCCCTTTGCGGGAATCGTGCAACGCGACTTCCTGGGGCGTGGTCACGATGACGGCGCCGGTTAAAGGGACGAGTTGAGCGATACTGAGCTGGGCATCCCCCGTCCCTGGGGGCAGATCCACCACTAGATAGTCCAGGTCGCCCCAGATCACGTCCCGCAGAAACTGCTGAATGGCGGTATGAATCATCGGGCCGCGCCAGGTCAGCGGGGTGTCTTCCGGCACGAAGAACCCCATCGAGATCATCTTGACGCCGTGGCTTTCGGCCGGCACCAGCTTGCCGTCCCGCTGCTCCGGCGGATGTTCCACGCCCATCATCATCGGGACATTGGGGCCATACACGTCGGCATCCATCAAGCCGACCTTGGCGCCTTGCATGGTCAGCGCGACGGCGAGATTGACGGCCACGGTTGTCTTGCCGACACCGCCCTTGCCGCTGCTCACGGCGATGGTGTTCTTAACGGTCGGGATCAGGTTTTCCTTGAGCTGCGACCGGCCCTGCTGCACGTTGGCGGTGAAATCCACTTCCACCGCCGTCACGCCGGGAATCGCGCCTACTGCCTTGTCGCAGCTTTCCTTGATCACGGTCTTGAGTGGACAGGCGGGGGTGGTCAGCACGACGGTAAACTTGACAGCGCCTCCCTGGATCGTCACGTCCTTCACCATGTTCAGGGTGATCAGATCCTTGTGGAGCTCAGGCTCCATTACCGTGCGGAGTGCGTCAATGACTGCCTGTTCTGTGATTGCGGCCATGCTTAATTATCCTTCCCTCTGAGGAATCATGCGCACGCTCCCCCTGCCTTCGCTTCTGGAGCGTCGGATGTTGATCAATAATCTCGCTCAGTTCAACTGAGTGGCGAATTTCTTTCGGGCTCGGCCCAAAAGAGGCATTGGATGTGACCCGCGGTTGTTGGCAATCAGCGGGTCGAGAATCTCTCCACATAGCAGGCAACGCCAGCCTTTAAAGGAGAGATTTCCCGTGTCGTCCAATAGATCTTCGAAGACCTCCTGGGTCATGACGCCCTTGCACCGAGGGCAGTTCATAGCGTGGCCCATTAGTTAATCAATGATCTCCAAGGTAATTCTGTATCCGATCAATTCAATCCCCGACTAATCTAATCGGAGACCAACTTGGTCGGGTATATGTTTATAGCGTATTGATCAGAATATGTCAATACTGAAATTAATGAAAAATATCAGTAGTTTAGTTGTTGATAACGGAGACTATCACTTCTTCAAGAGAGGCTCTAAGACCGGCCAGATATTTTCTACGATGACGGCATAACCAGCGCCTGTCGGATGGATGCCGTCGGCTTGGTTGTAGTCGGCTTTAGCGGCCACGCCATCGAGAAAGAAGGGAATGAACTGGACATCGTCGCGCTTCGCCAAGTCGGCGTACATGGATTGGAAGGCTTTGGTGTAGTCGGTGCCGTAATTCGGAGGAAGCTTCATGCCTGCCAGGACGACCTTGGCCCCGCCAGCCAGGAAGCGCTGGATGATCTGTTCCAGGTTGGTACGTGTCTGTGCGAGGTTGAGGCCACGCAAGCCGTCGTTCGCGCCCAGCTCCAAGATCACGACGTCCGGTTTGCTCTTCAGCACCCACTCCACTCGGCGGAGACCACCCGCTGTGGTGTCGCCGCTGACACCGGCGTTGATGACTCGATACCGATAGCCGGAGAGCAGGAGTTTCGCCTGCAGGCGGGCGGGATACGTTTCCTCCGGAGACACTCCCAGCCCTGCGGTCAAGCTGTCGCCGAATGCGACGAGAATCCGTTCCTCCGGGTGTGGCGCGGCGTTGGATGGCGGCGGGGATTTCGTGCCAGGCCGCGCGTCGACGCTCGTGCCTTGGATTTTAGGCGCGGGCTTGCCGATCTGTTGATCGCAGGCCCCGACGCCGGCGGCCAGAAATGCGGCGAGAGCGATGACTCTCAATAAATAATCCATGCTTCTCTGTATAATAGAGGGCGTGATTGCAATCCGCAACCTCTCGATGCGGCTCACCAGCGGCGGCCGCGAGGTGTCCATCTTGGATGACATCGCGCTCGATGTTCCTGCCAAGCAATTTGTCGCCATCGTCGGGCCGTCCGGAAGCGGAAAATCCACCCTGCTGGGATTGATCGCCGGCATGGACACGCCGACCTCTGGGACTATCTCACTGGAGGGGCAAGAGATCACGAACTTGTCCGAAGACGAGTTGGCGCGCCTGCGCCGGCGGAAGATTGGCTATGTCTTTCAGTCCTTTCACTTGATTCCGACCCTGACCGCGCAGGAGAACGTCGCTGTTCCACTGGAGCTGGCCGGCGATTCGGAAGCGGAGAGTAAGGCGAACGCGCTGTTGTGGGCTGTCGGACTGGGGTCGCGCCGGCATCACTATCCGGCGCAGCTCTCCGGCGGCGAGCAGCAGCGGGTGTCCGTCGCGCGAGCGTTTGCGAACAACCCCGCGATCTTGCTCGCCGACGAGCCGACTGGCAATCTGGACACGGCGACCGGGAAGCAGGTGATTGATCTGCTCATTCGGTTGAACCGGGACCATGGCAGCACCCTGGTCCTGGTTACGCACGATCCCGCGTTGGCAGCGCATGCCGAGCGGATTGTCTGCCTGCGCGATGGGCGGATCATTTCGGATGAACTGCAACAGCGCGCTCCCGGAGCGCTTCCGTGAGGACGTTCGCTCTCCGCATGGCCTGGCGGGAGACCCGCGCTGCCTGGCGGCACTTTACGTACTTCTTCATTTGCATCGCGCTCGGCGTGGCCGCATTGGTGGGCGTCGGGCTCTTTGCCGCGAACATGGATCGGGCTATTCAGCGTGAGGCCCGCAGCCTCATGGCGGCTGATGTGGAGCTGAGAACGACGCGTCCGTTGACGGCGGAGGCGGAGGCGGTTCTCCGTGGATTCGGTGGCCGCGGGATCGCCCGCATGCATCTGAGCGAACTGGTGGCGATGGCCGCGGTTCGGACCGGCACGCAGCTCGTGGAGCTGAAGGCGGTGGAGCCAGGCTATCCGTTTTACGGGAAGCTGCGGGCTGAGCCGGAGCAGGCGTTGGCGACTCTGTTCGCCGGTAACAATGTCTTGGCCGAGGAGACCTTATTAATCCGCCTCGATCTCAATGTCGGAGACACGCTCAAGATCGGCCGTGCGGAGTTCAGGATTGCCGGTCTGTTGAAGAAGGAGCCGGACCGGGCGGCCGGGGCCTTCAGTTTCGGTCCGCGCGTGCTGATGTCACAGCAAGGCCTCGCGGCGACCCAGCTCATCCAGCCGGGCAGCCGGGTGACACACCGGCACCTTCTGAAGCTGCCGGAGGCTGTGAGCCCGCGCGCTGTTCAGGCGGAGTTGTCCGCCACGTTTCCGGACAAGACGGTGCGGGTGAGCACGTACCAGGAAGCGCAGCCGATGCTTCGGCGCTTCCTCCGCCAGCTCACGATGTACCTGGGGCTGGTCGGGCTCATCGCGCTGATGGTCGGCGGGATCGGCGTGGCCAGCAGCGTGCGGGCCTTTCTGAACGAGAAGCTCGAAACCATTGCCGTGCTGAAAGCTGTCGGCGCGGAATCCCGGACGATCCTGCTGGTCTACCTGACGCAGACGTTGTTGCTGGGCTTGCTGGGGAGTCTGGCTGGGGCGGCTTTGGGCGCGGGGCTACAAATATTCTTGCCTCCCCTAATGAAGACCTGGCTTCCAATCGAGCTGAAATTCCGGTTCGCCCTGCTGCCGTTCGTGCGCGGCGTGGCGATGGGTTTGTTGACGACGATCCTGTTTGCTCTCTGGCCGCTGCTGGAAGTGCGGCATGTACGGCCGAATCTGATTTTTCGTCGTGACGTGACGGAGGAGCCGAGCGGGTCTGCCGGACGATCGGCCTGGATCGCCAGCGGGCTGCTGGCGCTGGCTCTGGCCGGGCTAGCGTTGTGGCAGGCCGGCTCGTGGCGTGCAGCCGGACTGTTCATCGGCGCGCTCATCGCCGCGCTGGGTCTGCTGCAGGGAGCGGCCTGGATGGTGGCGCGGCTGGCCAGACGGCTTCCACGATGGAAACCGTTGGCTTGGCGCCAAGGGCTGGCCAATCTCTATCGTCCCGGCAGCCAGGTGAAGACTATCTTGGTCTCGGTCGGAGTCGGCGTGATGGTGATCCTGGCGATCCACCTGGTTGAACGGAACATCCTCTGGGAGATCGGCGAGAACATCCCGACCGACGCGCCGTCCTTCTTTTTCATTGACATCCAGCCGGACCAGCAGGACGCGTTCGCGCGATTGCTGGCGGAGCGCGGCCACGCCGAAGCGCGGCTCACGCCGCTCGTGCGTTCGAGGCTCTGGGCCTTGAACGGGCAGCCGATTGGCAGGGAGAACTACGAGGAGCGCGAGCACGGCTGGTACTTTACTCGCGAATATGTGCTGACTTTTCTCAAGGATCTTCCCAAGGACAATGTGGTGACGAAGGGGGACTGGTGGAATGCCGTCGAGCCCTCGCGTGCGCCGCGGGTCTCCGTCGAAGAAGAAGCGGCGCGTCGTCTGGGGCTCGATATCGGTTCGACCGTGGAGTTCGACATCCAGGGCGCCAAGGTCTCCGGCAAGGTGGTCAGCATCAGGAAGGTGGAGTGGGGGAACATGTCCACGAATTTTTACTTTATTTTCGAGCCGGGGGCGCTCGATGGCGCGCCGATGACCTACGTCGCAACGGCCCGCATAGATCCTAAGGAGGAAGTCCCGCTGCAGCGCACGGTGATCGCCGCGTTCCCCAATGTCTCGGCGATCAGCATTCGGGATGTGTTGGATTCCGTGGCGCGGGTGGTGGATCGGATCAGCCTGGTCATCCGCTTCATGGCGGGATTGAGCATCCTCGCCGGGGCCATCGTCCTCGCCGGCGCCTTGGCCGCCACGCGCTTTCGGCGCATCTATGAAGCGATGATTCTCAAAGCAGTGGGAGCGACACGAAGAGCCATTGCTCAGACCTTCGCGGTGGAATACGCCTTGCTCGGCGCCGCGGCCGGCGTGATTGGGACCGGTCTGGCCGTGGCGCTGGCCTGGGGTGTGGGCCATTGGATTCTGGACGTAAAATGGCTCTTCCAGCCCGAAGCCTTAGCCTGGGGCGTCGGTGGAACGATCATAGGGACGATCCTCGTCGGCCTCCTCTCGACCTACCGCATTCTCGGTCAAAAACCCTTACCGGTCCTCCGGCGTGAATAATAGGTAGCGCAGTGACTCGTTCAGTGGTGTCTGTTAGGTAGGCGAACAACAAGTATGCCATAATCGACTAATCCTGGTGCCTGATCCACAGAGAACTATTCCCAATGGACACTTTCATAATCGTCAGCTTGAGTCTCTTAATCGTTCTGCTTCTGGGAATGGCGGTTCGGCTGTTCCTGTTCCCTAAAACTGATGCCAGCCTCTCAACTCCTCTTCAGAATCTGACTCAAGCAGTACAGCAAGGGCAAGCACAGTCCGCAGTTCTAATCGCAAAAATTGAACACTTGGAACCTATTCCTCAGGAAGTAGGAAAACTCTCCATTGAATTGAGAGGGTTGTCAGAAAGGGTCTCGAATGTTGAAAAGGGCCAGAATCAAGTCACTCAGGGGATTGCTTCTTTAGGAACAGGATTAACTGAGACCAAAACCGTCGCGAATAGTCTTGTTGATGCAACTACCGCAATGCGAGGTGAATTGTCCCGAGCGAAGACTGATCTGACTGAGCTGCAAACACATACCAAAGCTAGACAGGAACTCGAACTACGAACGGCAGAATCAATCAGAAGACTTGAAGCGGTCATTGCAGGTACTCAAACCAAAGGCGCTGCAGGAGAAAATGTTCTGGAAGTGTTGTTTGCCAAACTTCCTCCTGACTGGCAAGTGCGTAATTTTCGGGTGGGCGCCAAGACTGTTGAGTTCGGATTGCGCTTGCCCAACAACTTAATTTTACCGATTGATAGCAAATGGCCAGCGACTGGCCTTTTAGAAGAGTTTATTGGCTGCGGTGATCCTGATAAACAACAAAAGCTTAAAGCTGAAATTGAAGCGGCTGTTTTGACAAAGGCAAAGGAGGTTAGAAAGTATATTGATCCCAATGTGACTATGAACTTCGGAGTTGCAGCCGTCCCGGACTCAGTCTATGACCTATGTTTCGGAATTCAGGTCGATGTTTTTCAACTGAACGTGGTACTTATCAGTTATAGTATGTTTGTTCCCTATCTTTTGTTGGTCTTTCAGACGATGCTCAAAACTTCACAGAACATTGACTTGCAAAAGCTTGAAGCTTACTTAAAAAGTGCTCAGGAAAGCATCAAATCCGTGCAAGATGAACTTGAGGGGCGGTTTCCTAAGGCTATCACTATGCTAAATAATTCGAGAGATGAGATGAGCGCACATCTCAGTAAAGTAGCTGGAGGACTGACCAGCCTTCAAATCAGTGCTCCTGCTCGGCCTGCAATAGCGGCTTCAACGGATTCTGGAACGGTGCCGGAAATCATCGATCAATAAGCTTGGTAAGGAAGGAGGACGATGAAGAGTCGTCTGCAATTCGCCGGCCATCCCATCCATGTCATGATCGTGGGACTTCCGATCGGGCTCTATACGGCCGCTCTCGTCGCCGATGCGGCCTACGTGTTCACCAACGACCCGTTCTGGTTTCGGATGGCCTTTTGGTGCATCGCGCTGGGACTGGTGGGCAACCTCGGCGCGGTGGTGACGGGCCTTCCTGATTTTCTGGCGATCAAGAAGGAGATGCCTGCGGCCTGGAACGCCGGCACCACGCATCTGGTGGTCGGTCTGGGGTTGCTGCTGCTCTACGGCATCAACTTTGTGCTTCACAACTGGGGGACGCCCCTTCCGGGAGGCGACACGCTCATGCCGCTCGTGCTCAGCCTCGGCGGCGCGTCGCTGTTGGGCCTGCAAGGTTGGTACGGAGAAGAATTAGTCTTCCGGCACAAAGTCGGCGTAGAGGAATCCCCTGGAGGCGGGATGCATGACGGGCATCAGAAGCGGAAAGGGCCGCACTGAGTCCTGGTGAGAAAAAAGCCTCCCTGTGGTATACTGCTTGAGTGGAGGTGGCGACGATGGCACGCCAACCGGTTTCCCTCCACGGCCGCCCTGCCCGCCTGCTTGTGTGCTCTCCGGACCATTATCAGATCGCGTATGAGATCAATCCCTGGATGCGTGTGGAACGAGCGGTTAATCCGCATGTCGCGCGGGTCCAATGGGATGCCCTGATGGCGGTGCTGGAAAAGGACTGCGGTGCGACGTTGGAGCGCATGGAGCCAGTGAAGGGCCTGCCCGACATGGTCTTCACCGCCAACGCGGGCGTGGTGGCGGGGCGGACGGTGGTCCTCAGCCAGTTCCGCTATCCGGAACGGCGGCCGGAGGAAAAGCAGTTCGCGCGGTGGTTTTGGGATCAGGGGTATGAAATCATGCGTCTCTCGCCGGGCTTTTTCTTCGAAGGCGCGGGGGATCTGTTAGGCACCGAAGACGTGTGGTTCGGCGGGCACCGTCAACGGAGCGATATCCGTGCCTACCAATTTCTGGGCTCGCTGGCGGGACGTGACATCCTCCCGCTGGAGTTGGTGGACCCGCGGTTCTATCATCTCGATACCTGTTTCTGTCCCTTGTCCGGAGGCGAGGTGATCTGGTTCCCGGGTGCTTTCACCCGGGATGGTCAAGCGGCGATTATGGAACATTTCACGGAATCGCAGAGGATCGAGGTTTCAGAAGAAGAGGCGGTGCGGTTCGCCTGCAATGCGGTCTGTATCGGGAAGCATGTCGTGATTCCGGAAGGGTGTCCGGATGCCATGCGAAGATTGACAGCCCTGGGCTACACGACCCATGCGGTCAGCCTGTCCGAGTTCATCAAGGCAGGCGGGGCGGCCAAGTGCCTCACGCTCGCCCTGAACTAGTCTGGCCCCATCGCCCGACGCATCCATGACGATCCGGCAAGCGACCACGCAGTACGAAGCGTGGCTTGCGCAACACACGTTGCTCGAGAAGGCCGACCTTGCCCTCAAGCATGCCCAGATGGCTGCCGGCGTCTTTCCCTTTCTGCGCGCGACCTTTTATCGCTGGATGCAATTGTGGCCGGCGTGTTGTGCGGACTTGGCGAAAGCTCCAGCGGTGCTGGCCGTGGGCGATCTGCACGTGGAAAACTTCGGGACCTGGCGCGACAGCGAAGGCCGTCTAATCTGGGGAATCAACGACTTCGATGAAACCTACCACCTGCCCTACACCATCGATCTCGTCCGTCTGGCTGTCAGCGCGAAACTGGCCATCGTGGGCGGCCACTTGGTGCTCAAACCGAAGGACGCCTACGACGCGATCCTCACCGGATACATGGACTGCCTCCAGTCAGAAGGTCGCCCGTTTGTGCTTGCCGAGGACCACACGTGGCTGCGGGAGATTGCGGTCAGCAAGGAGCGCGATCCCGTCCGTTTCTGGAAAAAGATGAGAGCCTTGAAACCTGTCAAGGGAGCGGTCCCCGAGAGCGCTGCCAAGGCGATTGAGCAACTGATGCCGGAACCCGGCCTGTCGTGCCGGTTTGTGCGGCGGGTGTCTGGCCTGGGCAGTCTCGGGCGCCAGCGGTTTGTGGCCTTGGCCGATTGGCATGGGGGTATGGTGGCCCGTGAAGCCAAGGCGCTCGTGCCGTTCGGCCTGCGTGTGGGCTTACGATGGCGCCGGCCCTAGCGCCATCCTATATCAAGCTGTGTTGGACCAGTCTGTTCGTTGCCGGGACCCTTTCGTGCACTTTCAGGACGGCTGGATCATTCGTCGTCTCTCGCCCTATTGCAGCCGAATCGAGTTGGTGGCGCTACCCAAACGGCGTGACGAGTTCCGTCTCCTGCACGCGATGGGATGGGAGACCGCCAACGTTCACCTCGGCACCAAGGACACCATCAAGGCCGTGCGGCGCGATCTGGAGAAACGACCATCCGGGTGGCTGCGCGCCGCCGCGAAAGCAATGGCCGATTCGACGCTCAAGGATTGGGACGAATGGAGACGACGATAAGCGCGAATTTGCGCCGACCCTGGGTTTTCTGTATCATCAAGCGCACAGTGGGGGATCGTCTAGTGGTAGGACATCAGACTTTGGATCTGATTACCCAGGTTCGAATCCTGGTCCCCCAGCCAACCCTCTTTCTTTCTTGAATCAACCCACTTCCGCTGATCTCTCTTCGGCCGTGATTTCAGACCCGGTGTTACTGGTCACGGTTCAGGTCACAGTTGGCGATCTCCCGCAATCGCACGCAATAACAATCTTCTTATTTGGGACTTACAAACAGGAAGAAACTGTAGGACGATCTGCGTCTAGACTATTCATTGATGCTGGATTGTATTGGCGAGAACCAGTATCCCCTTATCCGCACCGATTATCTCATGCGGAATCCTAGTCGGCCCGAGAACCTGCACTATTCCATAGACTGAGACAACATCTCCATTGTTCAACTGTGGGGGTAAGGGTAGTTGGGGTGGGGCCCCTGTCCCACAAAATCCTTTAATGAGAATCGGAATGGAGCCAGTCTCGTCTCTCAGCGTGAAAGCTCTTGAGCTGCTGCACCTGAGATCTTTAGGGGTGGTAGGAGGATCGAATTTTTGAAAGTTGGTCACTGTCCCCTGGAGTGTCACGATGTGTAGTTGGTAGGACTGAGGTACGTCGAAAATTTCTTGGACTGTGGCCGTCATGCGGCTGGCTAATGAGACATTCGAACTGAAATGGAGTAATAGGAAAAGTGAAAGTATCCTGAAGGAGAGCATGCACTGCTCACAGCGGTTTGATGCTTCCAGTCTCTTCATACTCTTCATAGCGTCACCACCTCAAATACCGCGCGGAAAAATCTCGCTCAGGCGAACTCAGCTCCGCGGCTCGGGTGCGGGTTTTGGGGCGAAGTTGTTCTTGACGATCGCCAGAACGTATCCCTGCTCATCCAACTTGACAGTGACTTGGTCACCTTGGGCGAGTCCGTGAATGACCTCTTCGTTCGCGACCGGGAGGGACTGCATCCCCATTTCCGTCTGGATGATGATTCGCAAACCAGCCGGATCAATCCCTTCGATCGTGCCATTAAATGTCTGGACAGTGACCTTGGCATTGACACGATTGTTGATGGAGGCCTGATCAGTCAGACTCTGTAAGATCGTCACCCCTGAGATCGCCGCGCCCACAAGCGCGAAGTAGGCCACGAACAGCAGGCCCAGCAGGCTCAAGATCGTTATGCGGGTTGTTCTCATAGCGATACCCCTCTTTCTCTCCCTCTCCGTTTTAGCTGAGCAAGAGAAGTACCAAACCACAAAGTATCTAGAGTTCAACCAGTTATGGGATTTTTGAGAATAGTAAATCGCAGGGAATCGAATTCAGGGTTTCTATCCAGGCCGATTGGATCTTTTTGGTTTTCAATGAATTGCGACTGTATGGGGACTCCTACAGTGGGAAACTTCATTCTAAGGATTCCTCGCCTGTCCTTGCACGAGTTTCTGCTAAGCCTAAAAAGCCTTGAATTCATGCGGGTTTAGTAGTACCATCCACCGCTGACCCTGAAAGCCTATACGGATCCTCTACGGATTGATGCATGAGCGACGCGCGATGGCAGGCCATCTTTGACGTTGAACCGGACGCCGTGCTGATCGTCGCTTCCGACGGCACGCTGCGTGAGATCAATCCAGCTGGCTTGGCTCTGCTCGAAGCGGAACGGCCGGAGGCCGTGATCGGCACGGCGGTCTATGCCTACGTGGCTCCGGATCGCCGAGAGGTCTTCCGAGCGTTCACCGAACGTTCATGTCTTGGTCACAAGGGCTCTCTTGAATTGGAGATGGTGGGCCTCAAGGGGACCGTCCGAAAGCTGGTGTGGCATGCGGCCCCGCTTCGGAATGAGACGGAGGGACATGCCTCGTTGCTGGCCATCGCGAAGGACGTCACCGCGCTTCGTGAGAAGGAAGTTGACCTCCGCGAGTCCCGTAAGATGGTGGCAGTGGGGGAATTGGCCGGCGGGTTCGCGCATGATTTTAATAACCTCCTGAACGGCATTATGGGCAGTCTCTGGATGGCGGCGATAAAGCTGGGACCGGATCATCCGGCTGCTCCGCTGATCGCGGCAGCCGGCCAAACGGGTCGACGAGCAGCCGAGCTTACGCGCCAACTTCTGAGCCTGGGACGGAGAGCGCGAGAAGAAGCCCGTCCCGTGGCGCTGCATTCCATCGCGGAGGAGGTGATCGGGCAACTGCGTCGGACGCTCGATCCTCGGATCGAGGTGATCGTGCAGGCGGATCCGGACCTGTGGGCTGTACAGGCCCATCCCGGGCAGGTGCGCGAAGCGCTGTGGAATCTCTGCGTGAACGCCTGTGACGCGATGTCGCAGGGCGGGCGTCTGACGGTTGAACTACGCAACGTCGCGGCGAAGACAGGAGAAGAGAAGACGGAAGAGTGTGTCCGTCTGACCATCAGCGATACTGGTGCGGGAATCGATCCGGAAAGCCTGCCGCGTATCTTCGAGCCCTTTTTCACATCAAGGACGGGGGGAGAGCGATTCGGGTTGGGCCTGACGGTAGTCCAGACGATCGTCAATCGCCTAGCAGGAACCATTCGGGTGGAAAGTGAACCGGGGCGCGGCTCCCGATTTGTCATTGAGGTTCCGCGGCGCGTCGAGGACCAGACGGCGTCCGAGCCCGCACCCCCGGCGCCTGTGGCTGTACAGGGCAAGGGAGAAGTCATCCTGGTTGTTGATGATGAGGAGATCCTCCGGGCCATCGCGCGGGCGGCTTTGGAACAGGCCGGCTATGTGGTATTGGAAGCCGGAGATGGAGCCGACGCGATGGAAGTCTATCAGCGCGAGCGCGAACGCATCGCGGCCGTTGTTACAGACGTGAAAATGCCGGGCCAATCGGGATTAGAGTTGCTCGCTGATCTGCGCAAGCTCGACTCGAATGTGCGGGTGGTCCTGTGCAGCGGCTCGTTAGCTGCGGGGGACAGAGTGGATATTGCGCAGATCGGCGCGAAGGCGTTTCTACCCAAGCCCTATTCCGCTCTTGACCTCACCCGAACCGTCCATAGGATTCTCGATCCTCAATGAAGATCCTCGTGGTCGACGATGAAGCTGCTGTCCGGGACCTCTGCAGCCAGGTGCTCCGGAACGCCGGGTATGACGTGCACCCCGTCGCGTCCGGAGAGGACGCCTTAGCGCTTCTGGATCAGACCTGGGACATCGTCCTGACCGACTTCGCTATGCCGGGCAGTGTGGACGGAGGGAAGTTGATGTGGCGGGTGCGGGCGGCCGGCGACGCCGATATCATCCTCATGACCGGCTATCCCACCTTGGACATGGCGGTTGAGGCGGTCAAGACTGGAGCGTACGATTTTCTCATCAAACCGTTCTCCATCAACACGCTCTTATTGGCCGTCAAGCGGTGCATGAATAAGCGGGATCTTTCCCAGGAACTCGCCCATGTGAAAATTCTCCGCGAGGAACTCGACCAGGCCTATACCAAGTTGGAGCAGACAGAGAGGGTCAGAGAAACCTTCGGACAGTTCGTCACACCGGAAGTCGCCAAGCTCGTTCTCGCCAATCCTCAGGATTTCTGGAAACGCGGCGAGCGGAAAGTCGTGACGGTGCTGTTCGCGGATATCCGGAACTTCACGCCGTTCTCGGCGCGGGTTCAGCCTGAGGAAGTGGTCTCGGCCCTGAACGGTATTTTCGCGCCGGTGATCGATGCGATTCAGCGTGAGGGGGGGATACTCAACAAGTTCATCGGGGATGGATTGATGGCGCTGTTCGGAGCACCCGTTCCCAACGAAGACCATGCACGGGCCGCCGCACGGGCCGCTCTCCGCGCGCGCGACGCGGTCGAAGCCCTCTCCGAATCGCGGCGCCAACTCGGACTGGACCCGCTTCGGATCGGCATCGGCTTGAACACCGGTGAAGTGGTGGCCGGTTGTGTCGGGACCAAGGATCGGACAGAATATAGCGTGATCGGCTACGCCGTGAATCTGGGCGCCCGTCTCGAAGCCATCGCCGCTCCGGGCCAGATCCTTTTGGGCCCCGCGATCAGCAATATTCTCCGTGAAACGTTCGAACTCAGCGGGACCGTCACGTTGAAAATGGGCGGGATTCCCGAGCCCGTGCCGGTCACAGAGTTGATCGGCGAGAAGCGGGCCTGCTCACTCTGACGCCCCCTGGCGGAGCGGGGCCTGTTCTTTCTCCAGCTGGCGATAGTAGCGCCACAGGTAATCGTGGTAGTCGTCGAGGGTGGCCAGAAGGTAGTGCAGTTCGACGGCATCATTGCCCTCGAGCGCTTTCACCATCCTGGTTTTGAGAAACCCCGCCAGCTGTGTGGTCTTCTCGATGGCCGTGAACTGCTTGAGCGGCCCGCCGATTTTATACTCCTCCATAGAGAAGCCTCCTTTCGCAACCGGTCGATCTCGCCGTTGTGTCATCCCGCCTTCTGCGGCCGCTGGAGAAATAGGATATAGGCCAGCAACGTGGGGAGTGGCGCGAAGAGAAAGGGCAGCAGCCACGGCCACACGTTCGCTCCCCGGACCCGGGCCTGATCGAACATCCAGATGAACACCCAAAGGGCCAGCAGGCTGAAATTGACGAAGATGTATTGGATCATATGGGGATGAATTTCGCTCGGTCCGCTGTTCATCGTGTGCGGAATGAGATAGGCTTCAGCCAATGCGAACACGAGCAAGGCTGCAACGGCAAACTTTTTACTCCAGACGAACATACTTTCCCCTCCTGAGGTTATGGTGATCGATCTTCACCCGTCAGGACATTATGCTAAAATATTATCCTGTCGTAAAGCCCACAAGTTGAGGAGGGGCGGTTCATGCGGAGGAGTCTGAGTCTATTGTCGACGTGGGCAGTCCTGGTTTTGGTCTTTTCCCTCGCGATAATGCCTTCCGAGAGCCTGGCGTTTCAATTAGCCGAACCCAAGAACGGCACGGTGGTTAAAGCCGGCGAAGCGATGAAAGTGAAGGTCACGATCCCGCCGGGACTGCCGGTTGTGAAGGTGACCTACACGCTCTATGAAGAGGGTCGGGCCCCGGAGGATAGAGTGGAAGCATTGCCGACTGCTGTGGCACAGTCGGCTCCCTTTGAGGCGGCGGTGCCGGTTCCCGTCGAAGCGGTGGGCGGAATGCGTCTCGTGGCCGTCGCGCAGGTGGCGGAGCGGCGGGGGCAATACGTGCTGTTCGACGAGACCTCCTTCCGCGTGGAGCCCGGCGCGGCCCTGACGGCATTGCAGGCGGACACGCCGGTGCGGTTCACCAAGAGCGTCGGGGAAGTGCAGATTTTAAGCGTACGGGGAGTCTTTTCCGATAAGGTGGTGCGCGACTTGACTCCCGGCCACAGCGGGACGACGTATCAGGCGAGCAATGAGAAGGTGGTGCGTGTCAATGTGGACGGCCGCGCCCAAGCCCTCGGCGTCGGAACCGCGGAGATTATGGCCAGGAACCGCGGCAAGGAGGTCCGCATCAGGGTGGTGGTGGAACCGCTTGAGGCCGAGAATCGGCCGCCGGTGGCTCACGCCGGCTCCGATCAGACTGTCAAACAAGGAGCGCGGGTTCGGCTCGATGCGGGGCTGAGCGGGGATCCTGAAGGGAGAAATCCTTTTTACTACTGGTCTCAGGTCAGGGGGATGCCCATCGTCCTCGTGGAACCGTTGAGCCTGCGCCCGTACTTCTTTGCCCCCGTGGTCACCGAGCCCCGCCTTTTGCGGTTCCGCTTGATCGTGAAGGACGAAGAAGGGGCCGAGAGCTTTCCGGCCTATGTCAACGTCACGGTCGTGCCTTAATTGATAACGGGGTGACCCCGACCTACCATGCAGTGGCTGTAGCTCCGCTTGTACTCCTGCTCGGCAGATAGACCTTCATGCACGCCGCCGCCGGTCCCGCCGACTGCCGCTCCCAGGGCTGCCCCGGAGCCGGCATGGCCGCCTACCGCGCCAATCACGGCCCCGGCCGCCGCTCCGATGACGGCGCCGGCGCCGGTGCCCTTGGCGGCTTCGGTCGCTGTCCCGCCAGACGCCTTGCTCGCGAGATCCTTGCACTCGGTGAGGTCCCGATCCAGCGTGTCTTTGTGAACGTCCCTGCCGGTGTCAACGGTGGGCTGCCATCCCCCGTAGGACGCGCACCCGCTCATCCACAAGACGACCATGCCCACGGCGATGAGTCTATACATACGCGCCTCCTTTTCCTCCAGTATAGCAAACCGCTTTCGTCAAGGTGCCAGGGCAGACGGAGAAAGTTTCCGCCAGGTGAAGTCGCCTCCGAAGTCCGGATCGGGAATGATCTGAGTGCCGACTCGTGAGTACCACCAGCGACCCTTCGCTGAGGTGCCGTCGGCCGAGAGTTCGACGAGGAAGCCTCCTTCCCGGTCATTACCGGATTGCTTCCAGGAAGCCGACCATCGGCTTCCCTCGATTTTACTGTTGAAGATGACGCCGTTCTGCCAGGTATAGATGCCGTTACCGGCCTGATCCACGGTGGCCTGATAGGTTCTTTCTTCCTCGGCGACTTCCCATACCCCACTCACGTCGAATGCCTGGACGGGAAGGATGAAGGTGAAACTAAGCCATGTCAGAAGAATGGCGACGCGGGCCGGACTATTCACAGGCGCCCGGGGCGAGGTAGAGCAGGTAATTGCCCATGCCGTGCAGGTCTACGGTTTCTTGACGATTGAGATGATAGACCATCGTCATCTCATACTCGTCCTTTGTGTTGACCGGAAAGCCCTTGGTGTTGCTGTAGACTTGCTGGTGGAGGAAGCCGCGCAGGTTCCCGTTCGGTTCGACGTCAGGCACACTGCGGAGTAAGGTCTGGTTTGTGGTCTTATTGTCGAGGGAGATCAGAACCAGGCCATCGTGGCCGTGCGGGTAGGCGTACTTGACGCACCCGTCCAGCGTGAACTTGAGAGTCTTAGTGTCCACTTGAACGATCCCGGGCTTCAATTCACGTCCTTCATCCGATTCGTTGGAAGGCCGTTTGTCGAATTGGCTGTAGCAGACCACATTGACGCCCACCGTGTAGGCTTTGATCGGCTTGGTCTCGACGCCGTCCGGGGCGAGGTCCATGGTGAAGGTGGCCATGACGTCCTTGGTGGGCGGCACCTTGTGATAAAAGGCCACGATCGCAACCAGCTTGCTGTTCTTCTTGATGGGGACTCCGTATCCGGGCGGGAACTTGGCGTCCGTAATCTCAATGCCGGCTCCGGCAAAATAGCTCGGCTCTCCGGGGCAGGACAGGCTCTTTTCCTCAAGATTCTGGAGCAGAATGTGATGCAAGTACTGGCCGGGCAGTTCCTTGCCGTCCTTGGTGAAGATCCGCGACCTGTAGCCGACCACGTGCATGTCTTTGGGGGCCTTGAAGAAGTGGATCGGTATGCTGGACGCCAGTTCTCCGCTGTGCCCGGCCGGCAGATCGATCGGCCCGAAGGTCAGGACAAGCGAGTTGCCTTCCACAGTGACCGTTGTTGTAGCTTTGGGTTGAGGCGCTGTCGAATCGTGAGAGTGGGGAGCGGTATCGGCGAAGACCGGCGATGCGCCAAGCAGCAGTATACCGAGGAGGAATATAATAGTGCGTAACATAGGGCTTTACCTGGACGACTGACCAAGTGGTACTTGATTATACCTGGGTGTCCGGTGCCGTACAATAGAAAATGGCAGGACGGCGTTTAAAGAGCGCTGGTCTTTTTGGAAAAAGGAGTACTGGATGATCACGTGGACAATGCGACAGGGACGATGGGGACAGAGTTTTAGGGGGGTCTCGCTTGCAGCCGTCGTGTGTCTGACTCTGCTCATGTCGGTCTCATCGCTGTTCGCCGAGAAAGCGATCGAAGTCCCGTTGGGCGCCGATGGGATTCAGCGGGCCACGGTCGAAGTCGACAGCTACAGTTTTTCCCCCAGCCACCTGATTGTGAGAGCAGGCAAGCCGGTCGAGCTGACCTTCAAGAGCCTCACCACGTTCGTTCCTCATAACATCGTGATTGACGATCCCCGGTCCGGTCTCTCAATTCGCGAGGAGGTTCCTGCCGGAGAGCGCATGACCATCAAGTTCACACCGACTGTGCCGGGATCGTTCGCCCTGTATTGCGACAAGAAGCTGCTTTTCTTCAAGAGCCATCGGGAGAAGGGCATGGAAGGTGTCTTGGAAGTGCGATGAGGATAGGGCACGGCGCGCCGTGCCCCTACGGTTTGAAGAACGTCGCAAGTTGATCCAATAGCCGTTTGATCGTTCCCGACTCTTTGGCCACGGCTGCGTGCGCTGGCGTGGGCGCCATGATCGGGCGGGCCTGCAGAACATGTAAGCGTCCTCCGGCGAAGGCCCATTCCATATCAACGGGGCGGCCGTAACGGCGCTCAATGGCGATCAGAGCCTCGGTTAAAGCCTGGAGCTGGCCGTCCTGCAGCGACAGTTGGTCGTGCCGCGGATCCTCCCGTTCATGCGTTCCCCCGCCTGAGAGAAGCACGCTGGCCCGTTCCTTTCGGCCCATGCGACGCTCCAGGATCGTCCTGGTCGGCTTATTCACGACAAAATGGTCGGGGGAGACCCTGCCGGACACAACGGTTTCGCCCAGCCCCCAGTTCGATTCAAAGACGGCTTCGTCCTGGTTGTGAGTCAGGGGATTCTTCGAGAAGCCGACTCCGGAGATCTCGCTGGCGACCTGCTCCTGCACGATGATCGCGATACGCGGTTCCGCCTGGTCGAGGCTGCGTTCACGCTTGTACGTGATGATGCGGGCATCGAGGCAGGAGGCGAAGACGGTGTGCAGTGCGGCCTCCAGTCTGTTTGACGAGACGCCCAACACCGTCTCATAGCAGCCGGCGAAAGACGCGCCTTCCAGGTCTTCTTCCGGCGAGGATGAGCGCACAGCCCAGAGGGCTTTCTCGTTGAAGGCGATGAGGGCTTCGCGAAGATGTTTCTTCTGTTCGGCGTTCAGCTCGTAGCCGGCGCTGATGGCCTTGAGCCGCTGGCAGGCGTCGCGCAGGGCAGTCTGATCGGCGGTGAGGAAGGTTTTCCAGGCGGGCGTGGCCTTCAGCAGGACGATCCACGGTTCGAAAAACGAAACCGTCAGCACGAAGCCGTTGGGGACGGGAAATCCCGCCTGAAACAGCGTGATGAGGGACAGCCCCTTGCCGCCCACTTCGTCACGAGCGGGAAGAGGGCTTTGATCGAACCGGTAGAACGGTTTCAAGCCCTCGTTACGCCAACCGCCGGAGAGCCGCGATGCGCTCCTCAATGGGCGGATGGGTGGCGAACAGGTTCATCCACCCGCCGGTCCCGCCGGAGATCTTCATCGTGGCGAGCGCGTCCTGTGTGGAGTATTTCACCTGCGCCGCTTCGACGTAGCGCTGAATGCTTTGCAGCGCTGAGATCATCGGGGCCGGTCCGTAGGCCTTGCCCGAGAAGCGGTCGGCCTCGAACTCCCGCTTGCGCGAATGCCAATTGATCACGATCATGGCCAGGATGCTTAGCGCGATCTGCAATACAATGGACACGACGAAGCCCAGCATGGCTTGGTCCCGTTCCTCGAATAACCGGCGCACCCACATGGCAATGAAGTACACGAACGTGTTCATCAATCCCGCCAGTATGGTGGTGGTGAACATGTCGCCGTTCCAGACATGGCCCATTTCATGGGCCAGGACCGAGCGGACTTCCTCCTCTTTCATGTTTTGCAGGAGTCCGGTCGAAACCGCTACCATGGCATTGTTCTTGGTCGGCCCCGTGGCGAAGGCATTCGGGTCGGGCGCCTCGTAGATCCAGACTTCCGGCATCTCGATGTGGAGCCGCCGGGCAAGCTCTTGCACGGTCTGGTACACCACCTCTTCCTGTCGGGTCTGTGGCTCGGTCACCTGATAGCGCTCGCCCAGCATGGCCCGCGCGAACTGCTTGGAGAAGGCCAGCGAGATGAACGCCCCTCCGAACCCAAGGATTGCCGCATAGAGCAAGATAGTTTCATTGACCGATCCCCGAATGTCGATGCCAAAAGCCGGGAGAACGACATTGGCCAAGACCAGGAACACAATATACAAGGCGATGGAGATGAGTAGATTTGCGACCAGCAACAACCCGATCCCCTTCAATGTTTTGAACATCTGAGTGTTTCCTCCTTCGTTACACGACGTGTCGCACAAACATTTCTTAATGTTACCATCGCATGGGCCGGTGTCAAGGCCCTTGCCACGATTACCTTGACCGGATGGAGCGGAAAGGGTAGAAATCTTTCAAATGGTTACGCGGGCCACCTCCCAAGTCCTCCTGCGTACCGTCCTCAAATCGGTCTCCCGCTCATTTTACCTCACCCTGGCCGTGCTTCCGGCCGATGTTCGCGCCCCCGTGAGCTTGGCGTACCTTCTGGCGAGGGCTGCCGACACCATCGCGGATACCGATGTGATCGATCCTCCCCGGAGGCTCCATTACCTGAACCGCTTTCGCGAGTGGGTGCGGGAATCGTCAGGGAATGGCGTGATCCTCCGGGAGATTCAGGCAGCCCTGCATGTCGTGCGAACTGATGCGCAAACCGATTCCTCAGAGCGGGCTCTGCTGGCGCACCTGGAGGAATGCGGGCGTCTCTTGGAAACTTTCGCGCCTGAGGATCGGAAGCTCGTCCGTGGCGTGCTGAGCGACCTCACTGCCGGCATGCAGGATGACCTGACGAGGTTTCCCGGGACCTTGACCACACTCGACGATCTCGATCGCTATACCTACTATGCGGCGGGCTGCGTGGGGGATTTCTGGACCAGAATAATGTGCGTCCATCGGCCGGCTTTGCGGGAATGGGATGTCGAGGCGATGGCGCGCGTGGGGGTGCGGTTCGGCAAGGGGCTGCAGTACACGAACGTGCTCAAGGATCTGGCGACTGATCTCCAGCGCG
>Ga0207646_10000826_pt1 | contig 40311 bp, 41 predicted proteins | sample KBSK5502metaG_FD_184343 | JGI IMG/M metagenome (GOLD analysis project Ga0207646, IMG submission 184343) | Corn, switchgrass and miscanthus rhizosphere microbial communities from Kellogg Biological Station, Michigan, USA - KBS K5-50-2 metaG... | ecosystem: Host-associated > Plants > Roots >... | reverse complement strand
CAGGGGCATGCCCTGGAAGATCCATTGGACAGAAGAAGATGAAAGACGGCTTCACGAATGGCTCCGACGTACCAGACGATCAAAAAGAGAGGCATTATGACGTATTCGAGGAAGTTGTGCTCATCACGCACTACCTTCGTGAGCAAGGCGCCCTCTCGGCCATTGCAGAACGGGTGCGCTTTGCACGCCGTCGCTTCGGCCACTACGAGGTGCTGGATTTCGTCGCGGTGCTCTTCGGCTATGCCATCAGTGGCGAGCGAACCCTGCAAGCCTTCTACGCTGCCGTGCGTCCATTTGCCTCGGTCTTTATGGCGCTCTTCGGACGAGACCGTTTGCCTGCTCCCTCCACGCTCAGTCGCTTTTTGGCAGCGCTCCCGCCTGAGCCAGTCGAAGCCCTGCGTACGCTCTTTCTTGAGGATGTGCTCGCCCGCCCTCTGAACAAAGAAGAGCAGTTGGGCGGGCTGTGGGATCGACAGGGGAGCCACTGGCTCGTCTTCGATGTGGATGGGACGCGAGAAGCGGCCCGCCAACGGGCCTTGCCCCAGACGGCGGATCGGCCTGCGCCACAGCGTCGCTTGCGTCCCCTCTGTGCCCCCGGCTACACCGGACGCAAACGCGGGGAGGTCGTGCGCACCCGCACCACCATCCTGCAGGCCCATAGCCATCAGTGGCTCGGCTCGTTCGGAAACGCTGGCAATGGTCAGTACCGCGAGGAGTTGCGCCGGGGGGTGGCTGCGATCCAGCGTTACGCCAAGGCCCATGCGCAGCCCGTGGAACGGGTTCTCTTGCGGCTGGACGGGCAATATGGGACTGGAGCCGTCCTCGCTGAACTGGCAGGGCTGGCCTATGTGATACGTGGCAAAGACTATCAGCTCCTTGACCGGCCAGAGGTCCAGGCACGCTTACACCTGCCTGCCGATCAGCAGTTCAGCCGCCCTGAAAGTCGCCTCGTGCGCACCCTCTACGACTGCCCTGACCTGGCTGTGGGATCAACGGGGCAGCGCTGCCGGGTCGTGGTGGCGACCCATCCTGCCTCTGAGAAGAAGCCTCGTGTCGGCGTCGAACGCGCCGGCTTGGTCTACGAACTCTTCCTGACCAACATGCCGCAGGCGGCTTTCACGACGGCCGATGTGGTCGCGCTCTACCTGCATCGCGGTGCGTTCGAGAATGCCCTCGCCGATGAAGACCTGGAGCAAGACCCGGATCGCTGGTGTTCTCACGCTGCCTGCGGGCAGGAAGCCTGGCAGATCATCTCGCAATGGGTCTGGAACCTCCGCCTGGAGTTGGGGCACCAGCTTGAGCCTGAACCGATGCGCACCACCGAGTTTGCTCCTACCCTTCCACCGGCGAAAGAGCACACAGCTCCTCCCTCGGGCTATGCGCCCGCCAAGGTAGCTTTGCCCTTCAAACGCAACCGTTTTTCTGGGCACGATTTTGTCCTTCAACCTGATGGCATGCTGCGTTGCCCCGCTGGGCAGGCCCTCTCTGCGACCGAAGAGCGCTGGGAGGCTGATGGCAGCCTGCGGCTGGTGTATGCCGCTCGCATCAGCCAATGTCGAGGTTGCCCCTTGAGAGAGCAGTGCCAGTGGCATGGTCGCACCACGGTGAAGCCTCGCCGGGTGAGTGTGCTGCTGCATCCCCTCGGGATCGGCTCAGCTCCGTTACTCTGGAAGGATTGGAGTCGCAGACAGCATCGCCGAGCCTGCATGCAACTGCTCCGTCACCAACGGGTTGACGTGCAACTGGAGCCTCCTGGCCAACCCAGGCCAGCCACGTCTCCGCCAATTCTTTCTCGTGCCCAGCGCGCCCATTCTCGGCTCTCGTGGGAAGAGCGATTGGCACGCAATACCTGTGCCTCAACAGCTAGTCGGGGCACGATCACGCTGTTCGGGGTACCAGAAGGCTTTGCGACCTCGCTCGGTCTGTCGACGGCTTAACACCGCGATCTGTCACCGTTGGGTACCCTCTCCTCGGAAAGGCAGGCTTCTCCGAGCGAAGCTTCATGCCTTCTTTGCCCGGCTTCTTCTCTGTTTCTCTCATCTTCTGTTCTTTTTGCTTCATCCGCCTCTGTTCTCCTCACCTCTCCTGGGCACACCATCCCGTTCTGGGTAGCTTTCGCCTCCTCACCCAGCGATTAGCTCTTCAACAGGCTCGTTGCGCAATTCGTGGGTAAAGGCGGTGGGCACCGACGATGCGCGAGACGCACGGCCAAACGGCACAAAGCCAGCAGATGCAAGGTGGTGACCAGGGTCAGGGCATCAATATGCAAGGCTGGACCCAACCGCGCTTGCTCACGATAGTACGCTGGGGGCGGGACGGGCGCCACTTCGTTAACGGGTGTAGGCATCATCAACTGATCTCCATCACGAGGGAATAAGCCTCGGTTGGGATCAGCTTACCGTACTCCGTCAAATTCGGAAATACCCACATCGCAAAAAGTTGTTCCAAATGTGTAGGAATCCAGCCTGGCTATGCGTTTCAATAATAGAAAAACAAGAAGATGGCTTTCCGGTGGGTAAATAAGGAATTTTATGTATGTTTCGGTATGGAAGCACTAATGGCCAGACTTCAGCAACCCCTGCCTCTGAAATAGTGGAGCAGTCGCAAGAGGCGGATCTTGTACATCAAGCTCAGCTTGGGAGTCATGAAGCGTTTACCGACCTGTTCGCCCGCTATAATCAGCAGATCTACAAATATCTTCTGAGGTCGGTGAATAATACCGAGGTTGCCTATGACCTGGCGCAGGATACTTTCCTTGCTGCCTGGCAGGCTCTGCCTCTCATGCCTGTTCAAATGTACTTCCGCCCCTGGCTGTACAAAATTGCGACGAATAAGGCAGTTTCCTGGTGGAGACGGAATACACAGATCAACTGGTTGTCGTGGGAAAAACAGGAGAGCACAAGTTATGTGCCCTCTGCATTTGAAGAACAGGTGGCACTGACAGATCTCGTCCAAAAGATTTTGCGCACGCTTCCTGACGCACAGCGGGCCTGTCTCCTCCTCCAAAGCGTCGGTGGCTTTAAAATCGACGAGATTGCTCAGATTTTGCATATGAACTCGAAAACGGTCAGTGTCTACATCAGCAGAGCAAGGGAACACTTTCGCCAGACATATACTGGATTACAGAATGACCACTCGGAGACGACGGAAGGAGGATTACACTAATGTCTGGATCTCTACCTCTTGTCTGCGCTGATTGCCAGAAACTCCTTTCGATCGACCCGGATACGTCGGATCAGCCAGATGTCCAGAAGCACGTGGCAGGTTGCGCAGTGTGCGGTCGCCTGGCTGCCCACTACCACAAAATTGACACGCTTCTCAATCAGATTCCCGATCTACAACCCCTGCCTGACCTTAGCCTGCGCTTCCAGCAAATCCCACAAGCACAGAGCATGGCAGAACTTACTGAACCTTCCGCTTTATGGGAGGACGTGTTGGAAGAAACATCGTCAACCCATTTTATGCTGGCTGAACCAGCCACCAGTCCTTTTATGCAAGGAAAGAAAATTATGCAAAAACGGCCTATCGCTCCCAATCCAGAGCCATTAAATGCACTCTATGACGAACAATTGAAACAGTCTTTGAACTCGACGACACGCCCGCACCGTTCGCTCTGGCGCGAGCTTGCTACCACTGCCGCTGTGATTGTGGTGCTGGTGAATATTCTCGCCTGGGGGCTGCTCCTACGCCTCACGCATCAGAGTACACTCGGAGCGAAACCGACTGCTGCGCTCACTCCAATCCCTCCTACATCTACTCCTGCACTCACTCCGCAGTCTACGCCGATGCCTGTGTTAACACAACAGTATTCATTTACTGCCCAGGATAGCGGAAAAACGATCACGTATGCCGTCACTGACCGCTTTCGTATTACTCTCGATTCGCAGAACTACCCACAAAAGGATGTGCGGGTTTCGTGTACACCTGCGGGCGCACTTGAGCCTCTTTCAAACCTTCCTCCACCCTCACCGCCGCTTTATATGATCCAATACATGGTAGTGCAACCAGGCACATGTACGATCAAGAACGGAAGTTTCCTGCTGACGGTTATTATTGTGCAATTGTCGAACTGAGAGAAGTCATGAAGGCATTTCCCAACTCAGAAACCCTCCTACACATGGGATTTCTGAGTTGGGAAATGCCCTCTATACGTTAGCATGCTAAAGTTGTCTAAAGATTAAGAATATTGTATGAAAATAGCGCCCAGGGGGAAGCGATGGAAAAACCAGTTCCTGCACCACCGGCCGGCGATGCAGATGAGACCGACCTGGTCTGCCTGGCTCAGGAAGATCCTTCTGCCTTTGCAGTCCTCTATCAGCGCTATCTGTCACGTGTCTATAACTACGTGCGCGCCCGCCTGGAAAGCGAAGAAGAGGCCGCGGACCTGACCCAACACATCTTTCTTCAAGCCCTGAATGCTCTGCCTGCCTATCAAGCGCGCGGTGCGCCTTTCGCGGCCTGGCTTTTCCAGATCGCGCACAATGCCGTAATCGACCTCTACCGTCGCCGGAAAAGTTTCGTCTCCTGGGATATGCTACCCAGTATGCTGCACACGCCGCCAGGGCAAGAGGATATGGATGCGCTGCTGGTTCATCGCGAGCGCCTGGCCCGGCTCAAAACCCTGCTGGCCCGGCTCGCTCCCTTTGAGCGTGATTTGCTGGCTCTACGTTTCGCTGCCGGGCTTAGCTCGCCGGAGATCGCCCGGGTGGTCGGCAAAAGTCCCGCCGCCGTGAAAAAACAACTCACCCGCCTTCTCCACACCCTCAAGGAGCAGTACCGTGAACAATAAACAACCTGTCTCAGCCCGCTATCATGATCTCCTGACCGGCCAGGATGATCCTACGTTGCTGAATCTCGTAGAGGATCTGGATACCCTTTATACATCCCATCAATTGCCAGCTCGCCTTAAACGTCCCGTAGAGGCGAATCAGTCCATTGTTGGCGAGCAACCACAGCCAGAGGCTCCCTTGTCCACACAACCTGGCACAGTCTCCTCTTTCGTGCCTCGCCACCACTCGCGCTGGTCACGCCTGAATACCCTTGCCGCCGTTCTCTTCACCGTTCTTCTGGCAGGTGCGCTGGTCGGGACATTTTACCTGGCGCAGCCCGGTGCTCTGATTGGCCAGAAGCACGGCAGTAGTACACCTGTCAGTCACAATACGCAACCTGGCACCAGGCCCATAGCAATAACCCCTGTTCCTCCATCTATTCCACAAGAGCCGATAGGCGAAATCCATATGATGAATGCCAGCGAAGGTTGGGCCCGGACCTGGCTGGCAGGTGGCAATACGAATACACTCGATGAGCTTTTGCATACCAGCGATGGGGGCGTTCACTGGCAGAATGTTACTCCTGCTCAATATGGCACGCTCGCTGGCGAGAATATCTCTTATATCTCAGGCACAGCAGCCTGGGCTGAGGTGACTAACAATGCTAACGCAATCGCGTTTGTACGTACAACCGATGGCGGCAAGACCTGGCAGGCGTCTGCTCCCTTAAATCAGCCATTAGGTATGACACCCCCCGACCATGCTGCTGAGAATATCAATTATGTAACTTTTCTTACTCCTGATACTGGTTGGTTGCTGGTCGCTACTTACAATGATAGAGAGACTGCTATTGGCGAGATCCTCTATCATACAACCGATGGCGGACTGACCTGGCACGAACTGGCAAGCAGCGCCAGCGTGGATGTAAACGCTTCCGGCCGCCTACCTTTGCCCGGCGCCTATACAGGTCTGAATTTTATTAATCCTTCTACTGGCTGGATTATGGGCTCTAATGTGAATCTGTCAGGAGCATTAGGAGATGGGGGGCGGCCTGAGATACGTCAACCGTGGTTGTACGTAACGCACGACGGCGGGCTAACCTGGCATGTGCAGACTCTCCCAGACACTCTCCCAATTCAGGGGTCGGGAGTTGGGATAATTACTTACCCGCCTCAGTTTTTCTCTGCCAGCGATGGCTTGCTCACAGTTTCTTCCTGGGGGCCAGGTGAGATCGCTACCTTCGTTTATGCTACCCACGATGGCGGTGTGACCTGGCAACAGAATGGATTTTTCGCTGTCTTTCTGGCCCAGAACAGCCCTGGAACAACCGCACTGGAAATGCCCAGGCTGGTCACCACGTTTGCTAATATGAATGTGGGCGCGCTCTGGGAAGATTCAGGGTACCAGAACGCCAATACGCTAGCCACAACTCATGACGGAGGCCAGACCTGGACACAAACGCGACTCTCCTTGCTGGCATCCGTTGAAAGCGTGCCCACAAGCGGCCAGATTGAGCTTGTATCTGCGCAGGTGGGATGGTTGCTATTACTACCTGCCAGCAAGTACCCTTCATTCGCGCCTATCCTGCTGAAAACGCTCGACGGCGGCAAAACCTGGACTCAGGTTCATTATAGCGTCTCGTAATCCAAGTAAAACAACAAGAGCTGAGTGGGCTAAAAAGCGTGACTACGCTCCCTCAGCCTACTCAGCTCTCATTTCGATTACCAGTCTCTCAAAGAGCAAGGATCACGAAAAAAGCATTTTCGCTGGCGTCCTCTGCCCGATTTACGCGCTCTCTACCGTTGGTCCGCCTGTCGGCTGGGCCTGTTGAGCGCTGGCAGCGGGGACCTCTTCGGCAAAATCGCCCTCCTGCGCGGGCCGCACTGCCAGCGGGTAGCGTCGGCCTGCTCCTCGTCGCGGGTCGGGCATCTGTTGGAACGCTTCATACAAGCTATGCGTCAGCTTCGCTTCCTCCTCCATTTTCTCTGGAGGCGGGGGCAAGGTACAATAGTCCATACGAGGGTTTTCCTTGTCAAGTGGTTTTTTTCAAGTGTACAAGAAAAGCTCCCGTCCTTTCTGGGAGGCGACCAAATGGGCCAGCCTTCTCTCCCTTCTCCTTCCTGCTCAGCTTTTTAGAATGAAAACGCCCTGGTCCGTTCGGCTAGTCAATATACGTGAAGGCGGGTGCAGGTATATAATGGTAGATAATCCCAGTGCGGCGAGAATGAGGAGACGACAATGGCTCAGGACGAGCAACCCGACAAGCACCAACCAGATATGCAACAGATTGGAGAGTATGCGGTTGCCACCACCAATTGCGGCATGGAAATTCGGCGTGACACCACCACCTTCGCTTTTACCCCGACCGAAGCCTGGGACCTGTTTGCCTTTCTCCACGATCAAGTACACACCTACTACTTACAAATGCGTGAGCTTGGTCTCGGTGCCTACCCAGCAGCAGATATGATGATTCACCTCCCCTGTTGTCAATACCTGCTTGAGGGATTCCTCAGCTGAAAAGCTTGCGCAAAAAGAGCGAGAAGAAATCGGGTGGGCAAGAGGGACACCAAGGGTCGACGTTGCAGTTCTCTCGCGAACCAGATGAAGTGATTGAGCATCGAGTGGAGTCCTGCTCGTTCTGCCAGCAGGATTTGCACAGCATTTCGCCGTGTGGGATCGAGCATCGGCAAGTCGTGGACATCCCCTCGCCACGTGTGATCGTACAAGAACACCGAGTAGAGCAGAAGCAGTGTCCTCGGTGTCAGCAGATCACCGTCGCTCCTTTCCCCCAAGGAGTTCAGGCTCCCATCCAATACGGACCGAACAGCGGAGCCATCGCTCTCTACCTGATCCACCAGCAATTGCTGCCACTGGCACGAGCATGTGAGGTGATGAAAGAGGTGCTGGGAGTGCAGATGAGCGAAGGAACCTTGTGCGAACTCACCAAGCGCAGTGCTTTGCACCTCAGCGAGGTGGAGCAGCAGATCAAACACGCCCTGATCCAAGCGCCCGCCATCCACCAAGACGAAACAGGCTTGTATGTGGCAGGCAAACGGCATTGGATGCATGTCACCTGCACGCCCACCTTGACACACTATCAAGTCCATCCGAACCGAGGCCAAACCGCATTGGAAGCCATTGGGATTTTGCCAAAGTTCAGTGGGATCTCGATCCATGATGGATGGGCTTCTTACTTCCTGTATGCTTGTGAGCACGCCTGTTGTAACGTGCATCTGTTGCGCGAACTGATCTTTCTGGCAGAAGAACAACACTGCTGGTGGGCTCTTGATCTCAAAAATCTGTTCCTGGATATGAAAGAAGCGACTGAGCACGCTCGCCAGCAAGGCAAAGACCGACTTGACCCCTTGGAGGTCGTGGATTGGGAAGCTCAGTTTCTCACCTTGCTTGACGAAGGCGATCTGGCCCACCCAAGAGCCACCGCCCCACCCGGGACACGGGGTCGATGCAAACAAAGTGCCGCCCGGAATCTGCTCGATCGCTTGCGCACTTACCAGCAAGCCTTTCTCTGCTTCCTGGAAGATCTCCGTGTGGATTTTGACAACAATCTGGCGGAGCGGGATGTGCGCATGGTCAAGCTCCAGCAAAAGATTTCTGGGTGTTTCCGCAGTGGGACTGGCGCTGATGCGTTTTGTCGTATCCGTGGGTACTTGTCTACCTTGCGCAAACAAAGCATCCCTCTGCTTTCTGCTTTGCAAGCTACCCTCTCTGGCCATCCTGTCCTTCCTTCATTTCAGCCGACCCAGGCAGTTTTGCCATCACCGTTCAGCGATTGATTCATTGGCTCCCTCCAGCAATGACGAGCTGATCTTTGTCGTCAGGATGTGTGTACCAGAGTTGTTGTCCAGTGCTGCCGAGAAAGGCATAGATCCCATGGAGCGTCGCGAGATAGACGACTCCATGCAAACCGAAGTAGGTCTGGGTCATCAGTGCACTTTCTGCCGGTACAAGCCTGGACCAGCGTTTCGTCCCATCGTGTACATTTAATCCGATCAGTGTAAATTCATAGGTGCCGCTCCAATGCAATACTCCTTCATACAACATATCATCCATGATCACGAACCCGTCGTCAGGGGTTTGTATTGGCAAGGAACACCACAGCGCTGAACCATCACTTGCCCGGTAGGTACAGATGCGACTTGTTCCAAGCATTTTGAGATAAATGATCGGCCCATCCAAAGTCAGATGGGTCACCGGGTCATCAGGTGGCATTGGTTTCGTCCATACTGTCATACCAGTTTCTGTACTGAAGGCAGAGAGCCATCGAACGTAACCAGAAGCGGCATACACATAGACGACCTTGTTGGCGGCAGCAATATCGTTCGAGAAGATGTATTCTTGTGTGATGTACTGCCAGAGGAGTTTGCCATCGCTGGCACGAACAGCTTGCAGCGTATTACGCCAGGGGGGAGTGGAGGATGAGGGAATGACGGAGAGATAGGCTATGCCATCTGCTAGCGCAACAGGCAACACCTCCCCTTGTAGATAGGAACGTTCTGTAGGTCGAGATTGCCAGAGCACTGCGCCGTCGCTGGCACGTAGTGCAATGGTGTACAACGCCTCTGGAACTAGGACCACTCCGTGATCAACGAACATGTTCACTGGGAGGAGATAGCCCATGTACCCCCCACCGTCGTGCTTCCATAGGCGGCTGCCATCATTGGCCCGCAGTGCGGCCACATCACCATAGGCGGTTTCGAGGTAGATGACGTGATGATCCACGACAAGCGTATTAATTGGCCTGCCTGCATGATATTGCCACAGCACAGTGCCATTGCTGGGTCGGAGGGCGAGGACCAGCCCATTTTGCGAGCCGATTACCACGAGGTCATTTGCACGTGCACTCACGGTGGCAGATGCAGCGATGCTGGCAGGACCTGCTTGTCTTGCATTGTGCAACGTGATGATGGTGACGAAGGAACTCAGCAGGATAATCGCCACCAGCACGGCTACGTAGGTGCGGACGAGCGCCTTCGGGTCATGCGAACGCAGAGCTGGGCGAGTGGGAAGAGCTGGGCGATTCCCAAAGAAAGAAAGGAGCCCGCGCTCGCGGTTGCTGGCTGCCACCACCGGTTCTCCAGGGTGATCCTGCTCATCTCGCATCAGTGGAAACCCTTGATTCCCGCTGTGCTGCTCTGCCCTATTTTCTGTAAGGCGAGGGGTGCGAAAGGGATTCTCCCCTGGGAGGACCTCGCCCAAAGAGCCAGGGGAAAGATCTTCCTGTATAGCCTCATGGAATTCCAGGATCATGCGCTCCAGAACCGGATCTTGCTCTGCAGTCTGCAGCACCGCCGCAATCGTATCGAGATCCTCCTGCGTGAGAGCTGTGGCATACGTATGCAGAGCTTGCACCTGACGAAGCATTATTGGTGTGAAACGCTCATTCATGATGTTCTCCTCTCTGTTGCTCATCCCAGGCTGCGCGGAGCCGGCGGAGTGCACGATGAAGCCTCATCCTTGCTGTTCCTACGGTCGTGCCTAATCGCTGAGCCAGTGCCTCTCGTTCAAATCCTTCGAGAATAGCCAGACACAACACCTCTTGATCCTCTACAGAGACGAGTGAGAGCAGCGCACGAACCTGTTCATCCGCTTCTACTTCTTGCTCTGGGCCTATTTCTGTAGGAGGGATCAAATGATCAAGAAGATCGCTTTCCGTCACATATTCTGGATGCAACCTGGAGAGCTGGCCCAGCGTCACTTCGCGCTGTTGACGCCTGGCCATGTCAGCTTTTTTCCGTTTGATAATGTTGAGAGCAATGCCGAGCAACCACGGCCCGAGCTGGCGCGTAGGGTCAAAACGATCGGCATGGGTAAGTGCCTCGATCACCGCCTCTTGCAAGACTTCAGTGACGAGATGTTCTCCATCTTCTGCATCTAAGTGAGGCCTGGTCATAAATCATCAGGCCGCTTTGAGAAAGGCTTTGAGGCCGACGCAAAGTTCCAGGTCGTGCTCAAAGCGATACAGTAACGCGAGTTGATAGACAAAGATCGCTCCTAACGCGAAGCGTTGGGTGGCGAGCAGACCTTTGGTGGGAACTTGTCCATGCCCATCAAAGATGCCCTTGAAATGCTCATTAAAATTTTCCATGGCAATGGAACGGAGCTTATGAAAGATGCGCCGTACTTCAACTCCATCGTCGGTGTGAGGATAGCGTCCATAGCGCGTGGTCACCAGCAACCGGCCGGCCTGCTCACAGTTCTCATGGAGTTCGGGCGTGTTGTAATGGCGATCTCCCAGGACAAAACGGACTTCGGCGGGGACTTCTCGCAACAGAGCGGGAGCAGGTTCACTATCGGCGACATTGGCTGGGGTCAGCAGAGCAGCGATGGGAAACCAGACCCCTGCCACGACGGAGACGACGTGCAGTTTCCAGCCATAGACCCAGCCGTGCCAGCCCGATTTGGTGAAGTCGAGCTTCGGTATCAATCGAGGTGTGGGGAACTTCCCCCTTCTCCCGATGCTTTTGATGCCACACGCCTCCTCTGGCTCGCAGGATGGTACTGTCGATGGCCACCGCACGTCCACTCGTGAGCCAGGGCTGGATCAGGTCGAGCAGATGTCGCCCCAGACAGCCAATCTGGGCGGGTAAGGTGTCGGGAATGGCTTTCAAGCGTCGTTCCCAGGTGCGACGTGTGGGAAAACGACCCTGTTCACCGAGCAAGGAACGTAGTCGCTGCATCTCGGTAGTAGGCTGAGCCAGCCGACTTCGCAACTCATGCACATTATGTAAGTGACGCACCATCATGATGACTACCGCCTTTAAGAACAGTCGATCAGGATAGACTTGCGGATGCCCGCGTCCCCGTTTCTGTGGCGCGCATGGCATCGGCAGTCGATCCACCAGTTGGACTAACGTGACAAGTAATGAGTCTTGGGATACCATAGGGCTGTCTCCTATCCTTGTAGTGTGTGATTACCACAATGATAGAGGCAATGCCTTGCTGAGGCAAGTCCTCAGCTTGGCTCCCTATTTATGACCACGCCTCATCTAAGTAGAGACAGCGAGCATAGAAGCGGATCGTTGAGAGAAGAGAGGCTCTGTGATCTTCGAGAAACTGCAAGAGTATCTGCTGTTGCGGAAAGGAGTGAGCAGAAACAGGTGGGCTGTTGACCACGCTCTTTGCCTTCTCCGATTCTCCATGCATGGTTTTTGTCCTCATAGAAGTAGCAGCATTGCCGTCTCTAAGATATTCAACTGAGAGGCAGAAAACATCACCGGCCGCTTGCACTGGACGCACATGCTGTTCACAGCTTTCTCACTTCGGCGGTCCATTCAACGTGGATGATCAGCAGTCTCCTGCAAAACAAGTGCTGATAAGTGTAAAGCACGGCTGTCAAGTAGGAAGAACTCCGGCCTAAAAGTCGGCATTGACACTTGACCTCACCCCTGCTCTGAAGGTGGTGAATCTTCAGATTTGGCTGAAGTTAATGAGACAGGTTCTTTTCCCCGCATGCGGTACGAAGAACCCGCGTCGGGTAAAACACCTCCCCGTGATGTAACAGGCGGTCGATGATGGCCATCATCAAAGCGCTGTCGCCGACCAGCTCGCCCCAGGTGGTGAGACTCTTGTTGGAGGTAATCACCGTGGCCCCTTTCTCATAGCGCCCTGCGATAATCTCGTAGAGCACCGGTCCTACCCGTGAGTCCAAGGTCAAGTACCCAAACTCGTCAAGAATGAGCAGATCACAGGTCACAAGCTGTTTGATGAAGCGAGCCAGTTCTGCTCGCGTTGCGGTAGTCACCACGGCGAAAGCCTGCTGTTGTGCCAACACAAACCGCACACTGTAGCCTAACTGCACCATCTTGGTTCCAAGCGCCACCGAGAGATGGGTTTTCCCAACTCCGCTTGGGCCGATGAGCAGAAGGGAACGAGCAGTCGTCAGAAAACTGCTATCAAAAAAGCGCATCAAAACGGCTCGTCTCAGTTCAGGGTGCAGCGAGAAATCGAACTGTTCAATCGTCGCAGCGTAAGGGAAACCGGCTGCTTTCATTTGGCGGCGCAGGTGGTTCTCCTGGCGAGAGAGCAATTCCTCGGTGGCTAATTGTTCCAGCACCTCGCCATATCCCAGCTCGAGACGCTCAGCTTGCTCGATCCAGCTAGGATAGACCTGGCGGATACGTGCGAGACCCAGGGCAGAGAGCTTCTGATCCAGAGCCTCGCTCATGCCGTCACCTCCTCGTGCCTGATCGAGGCCAGGAGCACGCACTCGCGATTGGCGACATATTGTTCGTAGTCAGCCAGGCTTCGTTCGATGTCCTGTTGCTCTGGGGCAGCCATGCGAAGGCTCTGCAGGCTTTCTTCCTGCGGGGCGACTTTGGGCAGAGCCCCTGTGATCTCGGAGAGGATCGCACGAACATATTCCACGCCGTACATGTGCTGCTCCGCCGCTAGTTCCAGCGCAGCGACAAAATCGGGCTTTCCCATCTCCTGCGCCAGATCATACAGCGCAATCATCTGCTGGCTCATCTCTGCCCGTCGTTTGTAGGAGAGTTCCCGTACGTACGAAGCAACCTGCGGCGACAAATTGCACAGCCAGTCCCGGTAGACCATCACTCTTCCCCGAGGGATACCGCGCAAACACCGCCTCAAAATGGGCCGGGTCAATGATTCGAGCGCGCTGACCTGTGTGACGAGGATGGCTGGCCACTCGTTCACAGTCTGCGAACAACTCGATGCGGCTCTTGTGAATGCGAGCCGTCAACACCCGTCCGATCAGGTGGGCTGGGACCGAATACCGATTGCTCTGGGGAGCCACCAGCCCTTCTCTGCTCACCACCACAGAGTCGAAGAAGCCGTAGTCTCTTGCTCCATCCGGTAACGGGCCAAGCTTGAGCTGTTCTTCCTCAAGCAAGATGGCAGGAGGTTGCCCAGTCGCATCCGAAGGCCTCTCCCTATTCACCCGGCTTTAGCCAGGCCCGACATTGCTCTGCCAGGTCCGCATCGTCGTAGAAGCTGCGTCCGGGCAAAAGGTTTCCCTTCACAAATTTGACCAGGTTCTCTACAGCTCCCTTCTGGTTTCCCGAAGCAGGAGCACACACATCGGGATGAAATTTGAATTCGACGGCCAGTTTCTGATACGCCGGGTTCCAGATCGGCTCATGTTGGGCTGTGCGTCCCAGCACAGCCGTTTTCATTGTCGAGTCTCATAAAGTCGTACCTATCTGTTTTTGGCAAAGTCTCGTAAAGTCGTGCCGGTCAAGTTCTGAGCATACTCAAGCTGTCGCCAGGCCGCCAACGAGAAAGGGAGGGCTAATTGATAGATCGGCAAGGATTGCAGGACTGCCAGCTCACCCATCAACTCGACTTTCGTGATCCCCTGAACGGGCAGCCGAATGGTCTCTTCGCAGCCCTCGGGGAGGCAGATCAATGCCATAGCCTCAGGATCAAAACGAAGGGCGACACGGTGCTGAGCAAAGTGCTTCCCGAGGTAGTATTGATAGCTTCCTAAACCAAAGTACCCATTAGAGCGAACGCCGCGGAACCAGCGGCCCTGGGCGAGGTACGTGCACACCTTCTCCAGAGAGAGTAACTCCTCTTCCCATTCAGGACGGTAGGATCGTCCCGAGTGAATGGCCCCGGGATAGGCTTCCAAAGGTGGTTTGTGAGAGAGTGCGCGACTGGGCAGATGGTGGTTAAGGACCTCTCGACGTTCATCCAGACTGGCCCACAAGTCAGTGTGAGAGGTGTAGGTTTGTCCGAGCAGCGCTTGAGCCGTCATCGTCTGGTGAGTACGTTCGATGATCGCATGGTCTGTGGGACAGCGCTTACGCGTGAAGCGCACTTGTATCCCAAGTGCGAGCAGCCATAGATGCAACCGCGTGGGAAAAGGTGAAGGAGTGGTGTTATCGTAGAAGACGGTGCCATGATCCAAGGTCAGTGTCTCCGGCAGACCATACGTGAGGAACGCTCGACGTAAGCTCAATTGGTAGTCTGATAAAGCCGGATTGGTCGTTTCCAGGCTAGGATAGCTTTCCGCCTTGAGGCGACTGACGACATCGACGATGCTGATCAGACTCACCTTGCCCACCCCATCCACCCGCATGATCACATGCCGCGTCCATTTGCCATTCCTGGTGCGGAGAAGTGAGTTGGGTTCGAGGTGGTTGGATCAGGTCGTGATGAGGTTGATAGCGGCGCGCCAAGCCTGCTTGTTTGAGGAGCCTGGCGATTTGTGCACGACTCGGAAGCGGCTGATCGCACCAGTATGCATCCATCTTGCGTGTGGCTAAAAGCGTGGCCGGTCCCCAACCTGGATGGAGCTTGCGCAAATGAAGGATGGACTCCTTTAATTCCTTGGGAAAGGTGCTCACCGGGCCAGTGGCAGGACGTCCCATCTGGGAGGCTAAGCCGATACGACCAAGCTTGAGTGATCTTCGTCGCCACTTGCGTACAGTCCACAGCGAGCAATCTAAGGCGGTGGCGATTTGCGTATCATTCAACCCCGCGCTCGCTTGCTCCATAATCTCTAAGCGTACTTGAAAGCTGGTTGTTTGTTCTCGCAGGTGCATTTCGTCTCCTTCAGGCTAACATATTGTTTGGGACTCAGGCCAGTCACCGCATTGCACATCTAAAACGGAACAAATCTCCACTGCCTCTTTCTGGCCATGATGCAGGCCTGTATGCAGGAACGGGCAGTGGTGTATGATCCTGTTCACTGTCCTCTTGACATTGACCGTTTTTGACGGTATGCTCAACAGGTAAAAACAAAAATACAAATCGTTCATAGAGGTATATATTATGGCACGCGCCTTTACAGAAGAGGAGAAAGCCCATATTCAGCAGCGCCTGTTAGAGCTGGGGCGAACGCTGTTTCTCAGCCAAGGCATGAAGAAAACCAGCCTTGAGGATTTGACGCAGCCCCTGGGGATTGCCAAAAGCACCTTCTATCTCTTCTTCGAGTCGAAAGAGGACCTCTACTTAGAGCTGCTGATGCAAGAGCGAGCACGATTGGAACAGCAGGTGATGGCAGCCTCCTTTGACACCACCGTGGATATGTGCGAGGCTCTCACCCGTTTTATGCATGTGGTCGTTCATGAGATGGAAAGAAGTGAGTTGACGCGCCGCCTCATGACACATCCTGAAGAGTTTGAATTGCTCACGCGGCAGGGTTCATCTCAACAGCTTGCCGCCTCTATCCAGTACTTGCTTGTGAAGATCAGGCCATTCATCCAGCGTGGACAGGAAACCGGGCACATTATTGAGAGTAGCCCTGAGACTATCGTTGGTGTCCTGCTCGCAGTCAGCAGGTTGCTGACCTTTCACAAAGAAACCATTCATCAAGATGTCTACCCCGGTGTCAGGGATTTGCTGATCTACCTCGTCGCCAGTGGGTTGACGCGCAACGCCTAACTCGTTCATTGCTATCGGTCATTGTATGTACGACACCTATATAAAACCAAGCGCACGACTTAGTCATAGAGCCACACAACACAGGAGGTCATCCATGTTTCAGACGAAAATGGGCACATCACTCATTCGCGGTTCAGTTGCAGCGGGTTTTGAAGAAGTAGAACGAGAATTTACTAAGAATTTTAGCGAGCGTGGTGAGCTAGGAGCCGCCTGCGCCGTCTATCATCAGGGCAAAAAAGTGGTGGATCTCTGGGGTGGGTACCGGGATGCGAAAAGTCAGGCCCCCTGGGAGGAAGATACTCTGGTGCTTGTCTTTTCTGTGACCAAAGGGATGGCCGCGATGACGATGGCGCTGGCCCATTCCCAGGGGCTCTTTGACTACGACGAACCTGTCGCTACCTACTGGCCGGAATTTGCACAGCAGGGCAAAGAGCACATTACCATCAGGCAGTTGCTGTCTCACCAGGCTGGTCTCTGTATCGTCGACGAGCCATTGAATGCCAGGATCCTGGCAGATCTCGATGCTGTCGCGACTATTCTTGCTCGACAGAAACCTGTGTGGGAGCCAGGCACAAAACAAGGATACCACTACCTCAGTCTAGGCCTGTACGAAGGCGAGCTTATTCGCCGTGTTGATCCGCAACACAGAAGCCTGGGACACTTCTTTCAGCACGAAATTGCTCAGCCGCTTGGACTCGAGTTCTATATTGGTCTGCCAGCAGAGGTACCCACTTCACGCGTTGCCCCCATCAAGGGCTTTCACGCGCTTGAGATGGTATTCCATATGGATGCTATGCCATTGAAGATGGTCATGGCGTACATGAACCCGAACTCGCTCACCAGGCGAACACTGGGAAATCCGAAATTCTCCAGCCCTGTGGAACTTGATCGGCCAGAGTACCGTGCAGTCGAGTTAGCTGCCGGTGGTGGTATCGGTCAGGTGAGAAGCGTAGCCAAAGCCTATAGTGTCTTTGCACTGGGTGGCAAGGAACTCGGCCTGACCCAGGAAACATTTGAAGCATTGACTCAGCCTTCGACTACACCCCCTGCGGGCTTGCATGACGAGGTGATGCAGGTCAAGATGCGCTTCTCACTTGGCTTCTTTAAGCCATCCTCTACATTCGACTTTGGCAGTAGCATAAGGGCTTTTGGCATCCCAGGTGCCGGAGGAGCTTTTGCCTATGCTGATCCGGATGCACACATTGGCTTTGCGTATGCCCCCAATAAAATGGGCTTCTACCCGTGGAATGACCCACGTGAAAAGGCACTAAGGGAGGCACTGGACCGCAGTCTTAAGAAGATGGGAGGTAGTCCCGCTCCATTCTAGATGTGCAAAGGCGGCGAGTGGCCTGAAACCCTGATTGTCCTCCTGAAAGAGATCATAGTGTATTGAAGGAGATAGAGGTACGACTTTACGAGACTTTGCCAAAAACAGATAGGTACGACTTTATGAGACTCGACAAGGTAGTTATGGGAAGCAGGCAGGGGTGATGCTCTTAGCGCACAAATTTTCCTAAATGATACGAAAGCCTCTTATTGAGTAACCCGCTTAATCAACGGCAGCTGGTGACAGCAATGTGGGTACTAGGCCTAGTTGTATCTTCTGCACAACCTATAATATAATGCATTTACTGATGCGCCTATCAAGAACGAAAAAATATATACTGTTGTTTGGAGTAGGGTAGTGTCTTCATCACATCAATCTTTGCTGATCATGTCCTGCTCTCAGCGTAAGCGTACAGAGTCGAGATTATTACCGGCTATAGAGCGATATGATGGTCCAACCTTTCGTGTATTACGTCACTTTCTACAAAAAGGTCCTTCAAAACCTTTAGATATATTTATCGTATCAGCAAAGTTCGGACTCATCCCTTCAGACCAACCTATTCCGAATTATGACCAGCGTATGACCCCATTTCGTATCCAAGAGTTACATCCACAAATTATTGCTGAATTGAAAAAAATTCTTAGCAGTCAATCCTACCAAGAACTTTGCCTTTGTTTGGGAAAAGACTACCTGGAAGCGCTCGACGGGTATGATACATTAGTCACATCTGAATTGGCTATTACAACTGTTGCTGGTTCTCCAGGGAAAAAACTAGCTGAGTTGTATAGGTGGCTATATGGAAAATCACTGGCACAACTGCAATTCTCGCAAGTGACAAATTTAAATGGAAAAGCAAATCTGAGAGGGATTGAGATTAACATTACGTCAACGCAGGTACTTGAGGTGGCACGTCGAGCCTTGGTAGAAGGGCAAGGGAATCCAATGAACTACTACTCATGGTATGTACAGGTTGATGGAAAGCGAGTAGCTCCGAAGTGGCTGGTGAGCCAGTTGCTTGGACTACCATTAAATGCTTTTACGACTGATGATGCACGTCGGCTGCTCGTGCAGTTAGGCATCGAAGTGAGGCATACATGAATCAGCAGGACGCTCAGAATCGCTATTTAACAGAAACTAGCGTACATGAGGATCTGCAACGCCAGCCGCACTTGCTGATTCAGTTAGCTGAGAATGCGTTAACGGTTGCTGAGAGTTTGCGCAATAACTATTTCAAAAATACAGCTAAATTTGTGAGTGACCTGCGTCAAGCAATATATAGAGCGGTAATTGATAATCATCCAGAACCCATGCTTAGCATTAACACAGCCGAAGATATGGCTTGGTCATCAGTGCAAGGTGAGGTAGTAACGTTCATTGATGGTGGTCTTGGTCAGGTTCAAATATCGAGTCAAGTACCCATCCTTCTTCGTGTTGGCTCCTACTGTGTACGGACAGGAGAGTATCGCTTAGCCGAACGTGAGCAGTTTGGTTACTATCCAATTATTCTTGGTGATCTGGAAGGTGGTAGTAAGGAACGCAAGGATTTTCCTGATATTGTTCGCATTACAGCTGAGCTGTTAGGCGGCCTTTCAGCGCTAGAACGAACACCTGATCTTGGAGTCCTGATGTTTCATGGTCCGTTAGTTTATCTGATGAACGCCTATGCGGGACATACTCCTTTTTCAGAAAAAGATATTGATCTTTTTCTGGCTCAATACGCGCAGGATTCTGGCTTAGCTCATCATCTCAAAGAGGACTTTTTACAAGAAGCAAAGCTAGATATCTATCCCAAAATGACACCGGATCGCTCAGATGAGTGGTCACAACGACGACTTTTTGAACCACTCGCTTGGATTGCCTTTTTGTATCGAAAATTGATTAAAGAAGCACTGAAGCGAAATCCTAAACCTATCATTGCCGGCGTTGTTGAGCGAAGTGCTATGCGAGAATTCAGTCAGAGGGTGTTGTTAGAACGACTTTTTCGTCATTTACGGAAAGTAGAAAATGAGAACTACTTTAACAAGGTATTTGGACGTACTGATCTCAAATCGCCTAAAGCGGTGCTTGACCGGTTGGGCTACACAGATACATTACTATTAGCAATGTTACTTCATCCAGGTCAGTTTTCCGAGCCTTGGAAAATCGACAAGTATGGTGAGCTAAATAAAGGATATATCGCTTTGCCAGGCGAGTCATATAAAAGTGATGTAAATTGGGCGTCTTTGAGACCTCCAGCAAAGATTGGTTTTCCACAGATACGTGGCTGTTATGTTCATGTTTCCCATACTACAGAACCCCTAAGAGTAGAGGTTTTTGATGCTCTGGGACCCAATCAGATTATTGAAGCTGCCCGTCGTACCTACTTATATGCACGATTACTTCCTGGTTATGGCTTTCCAGTGGGATTGGATGTCGTTGATAAATATGCCCACGTTCCAGACTGGCTTACTAACGCTTACAATAAGCTTATACGATTTCACTTGGGTGTGAGCCTACAACGTGGCGAAATTAGCGATGCAGATATGCGTCGCATTTTGGTTCAGGCGATTTATATGACAAAACGGGATTGGCTATTTCGTCCTAATAGTTAAAGGAGAATCAAGTCTGTGGCTTCATCCCTAAAGAACGAGCAGGAGCCTGAAAAAATTGGACAAAGCTCGACAAAGCGTGATCTGTATGTCGGCACATTAATAGGTGAGAGTACGAGTAAAGAATTTCGACTGGCTGTAGCACATGAAACGATTCGGGAGCAAGATATTATCGCCGTTGATGCTGAACTCCGTCGCCCAAACGAAGACTTAACATCCGAGAAGATACGTGTATGGGCGAAAGTCCAGCGTATTGAACGATTGAATCCTCTCTTCCCGATTGAATCGGGGCATGAGCTCGCAACTACCCGTACAAACCCATTTGATACAGTACTTTCACTTAGTAGAGAGATGGTGACAGCCGTTTGCCAAACCCTTGGAGCCGAGCCATTGAATGGTCATTCTAGTGGCAAGCTTGATCATCTACGTTACCCACCTATGCCTGCATCTAGTGCCTACCGCCCTGATTCTGAAGATATCGCTCGTGTTGTCTTGGGAGAGCTACAACAAAGACAAAAGCGTGCTTTGGATATTGCTACATTATCCAATCGACCAGAGGTAGATGTGAAGGTGGATGGCCATGCAATTGTCACACGTCACCTGGCGATCCTAGCCATGACTGGTGCGGGCAAAAGCTGGACTGCACGACGTATCATTGAGCAACTGGCAGAGAAGAATTATCCAATTGTAATCTTTGATCCTCATGGAGACTATACAGGATTAGCAAATGTACCTGAATTAAAAAAACGAGTACGCCGTTACTATGCTCAGTTCCCCATATTTGAACAAAACTATGAAACAGTAATTACTGTCGTAGAATCGTTGGGATGGAAGTTAGCCAATACGCACAGCAGCAAGTTCGAGGGATTGTTCAACGGGGCAAAGGCATTCATCTCAGTACCTACTGAGGAATTATCCCAGCGTGCGCAATGGCTCAGTAATTATTTAGAGAAGGATAATATTGCTCGATATGGATTAAAGCGTGATCTCTTCTTCCTGGCCGACTTTGTTCAAGCTCTCGTCAAGGCTTGCAAAGAGGAAGACACGAATGCAATAAACCAGATAGTTGAATGGGGTGGGAGTAAAGAATTAAAGGTCAACAAGCAAGTAGCTGGATGGCTGGAAAATTTGCCAAACAACCTACGTATGGGTGCTAAACGATTGAAGCAAATGGAAGACATCAGCAAAAAAGTAGCTCAGACTAGCGAAGCTCTCCCTATTGATCGAACGCAGCTTGTTAGGTATGGCGGAATTAGCATAGTAGCACTGGCTGGCTACATAGGAGAATTTCAAGCTACCATCTATAGTCTGGTCGCCGATGCATTGTTCAGTGCACGCGTATCTAATGACCTTAAGCTTCCCGTCTTACTTTTGCTAGAAGAAGCTCACAATTTTGCCCCAGCTTCAGCCAATACCCCAGCAGAGCAAAATGCCATTACTGTTACCAAACAAATTGCCCAAGAGGGACGCAAGTTTGGTGTAGGACTGATACTTATCAGCCAACGTCCATCACGCCTGGATGAAACCACACTCTCACAGTGCAACTCTTACATAATTATGCGCTTGGTCAATCCTGCTGATCAGAACTACGTTCGAAAAGTAATCGAAACATTAGGGGAAGATGAAGCTCATATGCTGCCTGATCTAGATGTAGGTGAGGCACTCCTATCAGGACAACTAATCAACTTTCCTGTGTTGGTCAAGATAAAAGAGCCAAAATCAAAGGGGGAACGAGAAGAAAAAGATGCTTTTGAGGCTCTCGAAGAGGCGCATTCAAGCAATATTACGCAGTGAAAGGGATAATTATTCATGCTTATTGTAGCGGGCTCAAGCCTGAAATGTTTACCTCCCTATGTATGGGATGTAAGTTCTCCTTATTATTTACCTAACCTGAAGGCAGTGATGGTTTCATACGCCGACTTTCATCGCATGCCTGCCCGTCGACGCAAGACCATGGAACAAGGTCTCCACCAATATTTGAGGATTCCTGAGGACGTGAAGGTTTATCTCGACAATGGAGCTTTTTATTTTCTTAGTCGGAATGGAGAAATGCCGAAAGAAGAATACGAAGAATTTGTTACGCAAGCTAAACCGGACTGGTGGCCGATACCACAGGATTTTATCCCTTCGCCTCGAATGACGATGGATGAACAGAGGGATTGTTTCAATCGAACTATGCTGGTTAATCTCGCATATCAACATGATGGGTATGTTCCTGTAATCCACATAAGCCGACTTCTGGAAGAATACACCATTGTAATTAAAGCCCATGAGAGATTATCGGAAAAGCCAATTATTGCTTTGGGCGGTATAGTACCCAACCTAATGCGTGCACCTAAGGCCATGACCTATAAAGAGATTCTAGGAAGTCTTAGACATGTTCGCCAAGCATTTACTGATAAAAAGATACATGTTTTTGGCATTGGCGGCACATCTACTCTTCATCTAGCAGCTTTGTTAGGAATGGACTCTGTAGATTCTAGTGGGTGGCGTAATCGTGCAGCAAGAGGTATTGTACAGTTGCCAGGTAGTGGAGATCGGTTGGTAGCAGATCTAGGTAAATGGAAAATCCGCAGGCCAAATTTACAAGAGTGGGAGTTGTTAAGGGAATGTACTTGTCCAGCTTGTCAGCAGTATGGGTTAGATGGTCTTAAGGCAAGTGCTCTTGGTGGTTTCTGTAACCGTGCAACTCACAACTTATGGGTATTATTGGAGGAAACTCGATGGATTGAAGAGCATCTAGCTGATGGGACATATGCGGCTTGGTATAAACAACGGCTGGATAATTCAACCTACCTTCCTCTTATCGATCAAATAGTAGAAATGTCCATGTAAAAGTATTAAATCAATTCACATTAGGAATCATCCGAACACGATCTTTTACTGAATCAGTAAGAGTTTAGCGCATACAAGTGGGGAAACCTGCAGGGAGATTTAAGGTGAAAGAACGAAGCCTAGCTTTTCTCTCCTGGCTTTGGCGCTTCATGGGATGGATCTGGAGCGTGCTGATTATCGGGTCAGCGGTCGGCATTCCTGTCTAGTCCCAATCTTGACAGCAATCCCGACGATTTCAAGCGATTTTCAGCGAACACTGGCGAACAAACAAGGCCTGCCTGGATGAACGGGCTTCACAGCTTGTCTCCGTTCATCCAGGTTGAAAGCCCAACGGAAAACGCCTAAAAGCCCCTATCTGAAAGGTAAGTTCCTTCAGGCTCATGGATAATGGCAAGCAAGCCATTGGGAAGCATTCATCACTCCCTGATACTAGTAGGCAGTCACTCAGTCGCAAAAGGGACCCTATTCCACCAAAAAACCACCATAAAATGAGAGCAAAACTGGGAGCAAAACCACTCTACCCCCAGCAACAGCATTGGACAAAAATGGACAAAAATTGCACTGTCCTCGCTCGACACCCCCACAAATCCGCCTGCCAGTAGCGCTAAAAAAGCGCCGTCCGAGGTTCAAATCCTCTTGCCCCGACCAGGACTAAGGCAGGAAGCACTTTTGTAGAACTCCTCCCTGCCTTACCTTATGCCACTGTACGAGCCTGTCCAATTTCTCTGTGTAAATGGCTTTGCCATAAAATCCCAACTGTTGCAAGCTTTTGGGTCGATTTTTGGGAAAGGTAACAAAATTTTGCTTCTTTTTTTGAGGAAAACTCAGCTACACTTCTATCCAGGAGCATCAGAAAGGTCCCATCAGAAAGATCTCCTGAAGCAGCTGAACAAACAAATAGAGCAAGGAGGACAGCGTGTACAAAGCTCAGTTATCTTGGGGAGCCGCACCAGGTTTCTGGGAAGGCAGAAGAGCATGGCCCAGCCGCCAAAGGATAAACACATCACCTATCAACTGCAATAGCAGCGTATACATCTCAAGCATATAATGTTTCCTTCTACCGGACTCACTCATGCTACAAAGGGAAGGCAATCATGCTCTCAAGGCGTCGTCCGTGGTGGCAGAAAATACCAACATCTCTGCTGGCTGGAAGGGTTGTCCTTGGGGTGGCAATGCTACTGATTTGGGCAGCATATCGGTTTCACAAGGATAACCAGCGTGAAGCTGCGCTCCAAGCGTATATCGATAACATGTCAAAGCTCCTGCTTGTGAAGAACTTACGTCATTCCATAGAGGATGAGGAAGTACGCAAGATCGCACGCGTACGGACGTTGACGGTACTACGGAGATTAGATGCAGAGCGCAAAGGGAGCGTGCTTCAGTTCCTCCACGAGTCCACTCTGCTAGGCAAAGAGGGACGTATCATTGATTTAACCGGAGCCGACCTGAGCAAAGCTCACCTGAGCAGAGCCGACTTGAGCGGAGCTGACCTGAGCCGTGCCAATCTGAGCAGAGCCAACCTGAGCGGAGCTGACTTGAGCGAAGCTATCCTGAGTGAAGCCATCCTGAGCGGAGCGAATCTGAGCGGAACTAATCTGAGCGGAACCAATCTGAACGAAGCCTACCTGATGAGAGCCAATTTGAGCGGAGCTGATCTGATCGGAGCCAATCTGAACGAAGCCGATCTGAGCGGGGCCCTCCTGATCGGAGCCTTCCTGAGCAGAGCAGACCTGAGAGGAGCCAACCTGAGCAGAGCTGTAGTTACTCCTGAACAAATAACCCCAACCACAGCACTCCAAGGCACAACCATGCCCGATGGCTCAAAACATCCTTAGTCTCCTCGTTTGCGGTATATGCCAGTTTCACTCATCCCAGCCCAATGTGGTGGCTTCTCTGAGCTTGACCACCAGGGAGTGCTAGTGTTGGCATTGGACAAAATTCATACGCTAAGCGCCTGAGAAGCCAGTCGAAGTAGCAACCAGGCAACCTGAAAACGCCTCTTGCTGAGTTCGACTCTCCCCCATCTCCACCACATAGGCCGCTTGGGAACTGACTTCCCAGGCGGTTTCGTTTTACTACAGATACATCATTAAGCTGTATTGATAGCAAAACCTCATTTACAGCATTTGCAGATTGTTACTCAAGGTCACATCCACAAAGATTCAAAAATCCAAAGTACCAGAATACCTTAGCTTTACCAGCACTACAAAGAACCGTTAAACTACTAGAGGCCTATGACTGACCATTAAGTAGCAAGCGTAGGGAACAATATGCCAAGCAATAACGAAGAACCACAATTCAGTAGCGATGATCTAACCATTCCAATCTACATTGACACAAACGCCTCAAGCGGCTTGTAGACCGGACTTATGCAATTTCCATAATATATGGCTTGCACGGCTTCCCACCTTGCTTCGCAAGAATTTAGTCTAAACTCCAATTGCTGGAAAAGAGAACTTATTATGACCAGCCGAGAAAATACACAAACTGAACCACTCATTTTTGCACCCGTATTTACCACCGCTTCTCTCACCATTACAAATAAGACGCTCGATAGGGTGCTTGAATTTTTGCAACGCTATCCTGAGCGGTCGCAGATACTTAGCGAAAAGATCAATGAGGCAATCAATGACCTTTTGACCCTGGAAGAATACGCTGCCAAGATTGGCCTATTCTGGCAAGTCAAAGAAATCGAGCATAATGTATGAGTCCAACAACACAGAAAAAAAAGAACGCTGTTAGTTTTCTGCTAGAGAAAGGACTATCACCGGAGAGCATATCCCACAAACTAGTAGTCAGCTATTTACTCTTCACTCATAGCTATCAGCCAAGCACAACCGAATAGATGTGATAATGACTCAGTTCAAACCAACCCGCTGTGTTCTCTACAGCTTCATTTACAGCTTAACCAACAGACAAGGATTACTTCCCATAGACACGCTTAGACAAAAAAGCCGCTTCTCGGGCGCAGCGAGCCCACCATCGCAGGTGTCAAGGGCCACAAAAAAGCCGCTAGGAGAAGTTCGACTCTCCCCCATCACTTGATAACAAAACCGAAAGAACGGTATGTATAGACTTGGCTGATTTCGCGTTTGAAAACTACTGGGCAGTCCGCTTTGCTTTTGACATATGACCTCTTCTCCTATCTTGGTTGGCTTGGAAAGAGGCGTTTCACCTGCATCCATTGCCCCCATTGATAGCGCTGCTGGAGACCAACACTCACAAGAAATGCTACGACTCCCGCACTGGTACAGGCCCACAAAGGAAGGGTGAATGCGGCAAGCAACAAGCCAACAAAGCTCCCGGCCAGCACACTATTGATCACAGCGATCATGCCAGCCGTCGATAAGAAGACCTGCAACCAGAGGGGATGCATTGCTTCCCGGGCCAAGGTCTCTTCCCGCTCATCATGAGGGGAGAGGATGATATAGGGCTGCATCTGCGGGGCATACTCCAGATAGAGGTGGCGAATGCGGTTGATGCCAATCGCATACATGAAATCTGCCGAACCCGATTGCAGCACACGCTCAAAGGTGATCAACCCCATAAACAAGAGGGTAGGAAGTACGACCAGGCTAAACACGTAAAAGGTCGTTCCCAGATGGGAGAGTTGTCCCACAAAGGCCAGGGCAATTAATCCGCTTGACACTGCTCCTACAAAAAGGCTGGAGCGGCCATTGGCTTCTGCAATGGTCATGGATCGTCCAGTCTGTAAGTTGTAGTGTTCGGTCGTCATGATCGAGACAAGTTGGGAGGAAAGCTCCACGGGGAGGGGTTCGTTTTTTGGTTGCTCCATCTGTATCTGTTCCTTTCCCGGAATGCGCTCTTTCCTTTGCAAGCAGAAAGAGTGATCGTCATGCTTCTCGTTCAACAGTCTTCCAGCGTGCTTTGGACTGTTCTTCTTATTCTATCTCATTCATAGGTGGAGCCATCGTCTCAGTCAAATGGGCCGCTCATGGTATCGAACTTGGATAGTCAGATGTTTTCCGCTTGTAGAAAGAGAGGTGAGAAGTCATCTGTCAACAGCTAAGCGGACTGACTACTACGCTTTGTTGACACCAATTGACACCAAAAATGACACCAAAGAGGATGATTTTCGATGGTTATGGTTGAGCATCTTTGAGCAAAAATACCCCTAATCAAGCTTGACATTGGAGCGGAAAGAGCCTACAAAAGAGAGCAACATGGCTTTTCACAAATATTGAGCTTTTATGCTCATGGTTCGGTCATTTTCAGGTTGGTTTTGAAAATTCAGCACAGAGCTGGTCATACAGCTCCGGCGACAAGTCCAAGAGTGTTAAGAGGCGCTTTTGCAACTCCGACAGTGGTGTGACATGGCGGTGAAGCTCTTGCCCCATAGTCACCAAGGACAAGTGAATATGCTGAAAAGCCCCCAACAGGGCTTCAGCCGTAGGACGATTGGTGGTTCTTTTCGGATTACCGGCATACAATCCTGCCACCGTTGCTTTGCTGTCAGCCAGACGCTGGCGGCAGCTCCACTCCAGCAGGGTCAAGATGCGCAAGCCAATCGACAGCAAGCGGATAAGGCCGGTTGCTCGCTGGTCACTTTGCAGATACATGGGTGTCAACGACAACGGTTTGCCGATCACTCGTCCGAACCCACGCTCCACCAGATATTCTTCGCGGTACGCCAAGACTGCTTGCTCAAGCGGCAGCTGCTCTTGGGCTTGATTAGTCGCATAGACACGCCAGCCCAACTTGCGTATGGCTTCTTCCACGGCGTGTGCATCCACCGCCGTGTACAGGCGCACGCCTCGTTCGACCCGTACCGCAGCAGGCCGGTTGCCATAGGCACGCACCCAGCGTTCTTCCACCTGTTCTTCGATCGTGACCGAGAGCAATCCCGCGACCCGATGCTGTTTGAGGAGGGCTTGGGCAGCCTGCTGCAGCGATGGGCTGTCGTCGTAGCGTTTTTTGCCCTGTTTGTGCTCATTCAGGTGTTCCAATTCAGCTTGCGCCTTGACCAAACGGGCGTGCAGCGCTTCTGTCGCGGCTGTGGCGAGCTTGATGGACCGCACGATCAGATGCCTCTCGATCCAGGTGATGGTCTTTCCCTTCACTTCGGCGCTCAGAGGGCCTGTCTGTTCGTAGCCTTCAGCAATCAGCTCAGGCTGACTTGCTTCCCGTTCACGTGTCACCCTCGTCAAGGGTTGTGTGCCTGCCCAGACTGGCTGCAAATACCCATCCAAGACAGCATCTGGCATCTGCTTGGTGGACAATGGACACAGATAGCAGTCCTGGTTGGCCTGCAGAAACGCGCGCGTTTCCAACGCCGCCATCTTGCAATCGCCCACATAGAGCAATCCATGCTCGTTGAGGCTTTGGCTGACTTGCTCAATGGCTGGAATATACAGCGGATCGTCAGCGCTTTCCCCCGACACGACTTGCGTCGCCACCGGCAAGCCCAACGGATCCAAGGCCGACAGCATCACCTTGAGTTGTGGCAGGTCGGGGCGGTGGTCTTTGCTGTACCCCAATTGGAACAGCCCCTCCTCGCTCACCGTCCAATACCCGCTCGCTGTCGTGCTATCGACCCGCACGCGTGTGGGCTTCAGGTTGTACACCCGCACGATCTGCCGGGTCAAGGCTGCTTCGAATTGCTGCCACTTCTGGTCATCGCGGAAGCGCATCCAGCACAATGCTCAATCGATCATCACTCCATTCCCGATCGCGAACCGTCTGCCCGCTGCTTCTGTGCAGCGTTTGGATGCGATTGGCAACCCAAGGTTGTACCTGATTCATCCTGTGATCGCCTTCCGACAAAATGTGCGTCAGCCAGATCGCTGTAGTCCAGCCCAGGCTCGTTCCCTCCCAGTTGCCATGAGGCTGAAAGTAGTTATCCAACAACTCTGGTACACCCATTTTGGCGCTCTGCGCCAACAAGACCGGAATATCGTCCACTCGTTCTGTCGTCATAGTAAGCTTTTCTGTCATGCAGGTAGCTTATCGCAATTTCAAAATGTTGTCACTATTTGGCCGAACCATGAGTTTATGACATAATAAAAGCATGAAAGCCTACTCATACGATCTGAGACTGCGCGTGCTTCGCGCAGTGGATCAAGGACGACCACGAGCGGAAATCGTGACTCTGTTTGCCATCTCATTAGCGACACTCAAACGGTATCTCAAGCGCCAGCGTGAAACAGGCGATGTGTGAGCCAAGCCAATCCCAGGACGCCCTGCCAGGAAAGGAGCCGCTCTGCTTGCTGGGCTACAACCCCAACTTGATGCTTACCCAGATGCAACGCTTGCCGAGCATTGCCAGCTCTGGGAAAGCAGCCAGGGTATTAAGGTAAGCACCGCGACGATAAGCCGTGCGATCCAACGCCTGCACTGGACCCGGAAGAAAAAGACGTTACGTGCGAGCGAACAAAAGGAAGGAGATCGGGAAGCCTGGCGAGCACAGGCCCAAACCTTGGATGCGAGCAAACTGATCTTTATCGATGAATGTGGGTCTAACATTGCGTTGACTCGCCTGTACGCCCGATCCCTCAAGGGAAAGCGGGCCTATGGTGCAATTCCACGCAACCGACGAGCCAATATCACCCTTCTGGCTTCTCTCTCACTCCAAGGCATGGGCGAGGCGTTCATTCTTGAGGGGACGGCGGATGCTGCTGCCTTTGAAATCTACATGGAACAGATTCTGGCACCGAGTTTGCAAGCGGGACACATCATCGTGATGGATAATTTGAGCACGCATGCCGGAGAAAGGGTTCGGCAAATCATCGAAGCACGGGGATGCCAGCTCCTGTTTCTGCCATCCTACTCCCCCGACTTGTCACCAATTGAGGAAGCATTCTCCAAACTGAAAGCCTTTTTACGCCGGGTAGGAGCGCGCACTCCAGAAACCTTGCAAGAGGCCATTGGACAAGCCATTCGTACTATTACTGAGCAGGACGCTCACGGATGGTTTGGACACTGTGGCTACCAACCTGTTGCTTCGGGTATGTGAGGAAGCTGAGTGTCAGCTTGAGGAATCGATGGCGTCGTTTCTTCACCTCACTGTTGTAGAGAATATATCCTACAATGCACACTCGAAGCGGTTCAACCAGCCGAAAAATGGCCTTTAGATAAGCTTATCTTTTTGTCTCAGTTACTCATCGCAAGCCGGATATTTTGGCATGTTGATTTAAGTTACGTGGAATATGGAATATTCCATTCGTAACTTAAATTATGTGGATTTTGTGCTCATTCATTGGAGAAGCTAAGAAGAAGAGAGCGCATATTCCACATACTTGTGACATGACTTTTGACACAGCTCAGGCGTACATGCAGGAATTCTGCATGAGAAGATGAGAAAGTGTGTCACATAACGGCCGATTTTGGCAGGCACTCAAGGGCTTTAGTCTGCTTCACTTCTTCAAGGTCTTGAACTCGGAAACCGAGACGAAAAACTGTTACGACCCCACCTCGGCAAGAGTCGTGCACTCCACACGCAGAGGGTTCGGCTGCGCCCACCGGAGACGATATAGCGCCCATCTGGTGACCAGGCTAGCGCGTTGATGGTTCGAATATCCTTGTTGGGAAACAACCAACTCCGATGAAGCATATGTCTGTGATAGGTAGCAACACAGCGCCCATCCAATGCCTTTATTATCTGCACCAGGCCATCGATGTCATCACCAAGAGCGATGAACCTCCCATCTGGTGACCAGGCCAATGATCGTACTCGCTGGTAGTCATAGGTGGAGATCACCTGTCCGTTGGTGGCATCGAGGATCACTACCCTTCCCCAGTCACTGATAGCAAGACGTGTACTCTCGGGGGACCAGGCAAAGCTCTGTATCGTATGCTGGCCTGGGAAAGTCCACAGACGGACGTTGCCATCAGCGCTCCAAGCCTGAACTGTTCCATCACTGTCGCCCATCGTAGCAAGGCGGGCTCCATCTGGCGACCAGGCCAGCGCGTTCACACTCCATGTATACCAGGAATGGGTAGCAAGCAGAGTCCCGTTCTGCGCATCCCATATATGCACGTTTCCCTGCAACACTCCAGCAGCGATATGCGCTCCATCTGGCGACCAGGCAACGGCAGTGATCGGTTTGTAGCTTTGTGGGGAAGCAGGAGCGTTCTGATCGGGGAGCGTGTAGGCGGAGACAGGTACGCCATCGAGGGCCTGAATGCTCTGTATGCTTCTTTGCCCATCAGTCAGTAGCAGGTGCTTACCATCTGGCGACCATGCCACTATGCCTCCACCACTCGTTGCGGTTGGGAAGGAGCGGAGGAGTTCGCTGGTGCGCGCATCCCAGAGTGTGACCTGGCTAGTAAACCCGGAAACCAGATATGCCCCAACTGGCGACCAGGCCGCAGCGTATACAGTGTCTCCCACCACGCGCACCCAGCGAGTGCGCAGACTACTCCTCAGCTGCAACCAGAGATCTTTCGTGCGCGTTTTCAGCACCGAGCGTGCGAGAGAGGCAAGTTCTGGATGCTGCCGTGAGTGCGCAAAGAGCACAAAGAGCGCCTTGTATCGAGATACGCGTTGCTTTTTCCGCTGAAGAGCTTCAGAGAGACGATGCTTGAGGCGTTGTCGGTACGGCACCCTCCTTACAAGACCTTTCCCATCAGCGATATATTTCCTGGCCTTGAGGTCGTTGGCAAAGGCTGCTAGCCAGACTTCAAAGCTGCTGGCGATGTACCTGGCTGGCTCAGATTCATGGGTCCGAAGAATTACCTGGCCTACCTGACCTGCTGGAGCAGGGTCCAGGTCAAGGCAAACATACTCTCCTCCGTAGCCACTCCAGATAAAGGGAAGCCACTTGAGACGCCAGTGAGAAGACTGAACGGGTCCTGGAGGTTCTTCGGGAAAATCTTCGTCATAACCCTGCTCCCAGTTCTCTTTCAACATCTTCCAGGTTTCCACGATATCGGCCAGGGTCATGGCTTTTTCCCAGGGAGGGAATGGGCATCCACCGTCATGAATACGATAGGACGCTTTGAAATCGTCTGGGAAGGTCACTCCCAGCGCCGCCTCAGCATGGGCAATTTCTTCCTCTGAAACGCCCACTGAGTATGATGGGTCCCAAACAGAGAGCGCTTTGGTTCTGAACCAAATGTCGATACGTTCCCAGAGCGTTGGTATGGTGTGCATCGGGGTTCTCCTTCATTTCCCAAATACAACCGTTTGTGACTCATTCTAAGCCAGGGGCTCAAAAAAGGCAATGAGGGGCGTGAAGATTGTGTACCCGTGCAAATTGATCTCACCGACTTTTGCCCCCGCCACCTATGCATGAGCTTGCGAATCGCGCGTGCCCAGCTGAACACTCGGCGTACCTGCTCCTCTCCGGCTTTCCGCATCAGCCCCTTCTGCTGTTTCAGCAAACGAACGGTCTTGACACGCCTCGGCCGTTCCTCGTTTTCCACGGATGCCGAGAACCTTTCATCCCCAACAGCGAAGAGAAGAAAAGAGCCAATTACGACACTGATTTCTAAAATGAACAGGTTGGAAATGGCTCAATTTTGTGAACACCGCTGCACATCGAGGCAGAGCCATGCCGTCACGTGTAGGCTGGAGAGTACTTGACCTTGCAACAGCCCTGAGAGACTCTCGCAAATGCTTGCGTTTTTTGGCTTCTGGTGCTATAGTGCAAGGGTGGCAGCTAAAAGGCACCTGGTTCCCGGCTGGATTGAAACAAGCATAACAAGGAGAAATCAGAATGAATCAACATTTGGTCGCAAAGGCGCTCCTATCCCGGCTGGGAGTGAAACTAATCACAGTGCTTTTTAACAGAGTCTACATCCCCGTCGCAAGGGCGCTCCTATCCCGGCTGGGCATGCCACAGGGGCTTGAATAGACGGATTACTGGATGAAACCATGTCGCAAAGGCGCTCCTATCCCGGCTGGGAGTGAAACGGGGCCAAGAATCACCAAACCTTCGTAGACGAACGGCGGCTACAAGGCCCCTGGCTCCCGTCCGGGATTGAGGGAAAAAGATACCCAGGATACACGTTTCTTGTTGAGCGTGAGTCCTGGGTGTTTTGCTTCTACTCAGAAGATTTTGCGGTTTCCGTTGTAGTAGAATACGTGTTTGTGGGTGAAGTAGAGAGTAGCAATTCGCTAATGCTGTCAAATTTGCTGTCAGAAGCAGTTATTGTATCTTGAGTGAGGTGTTTGGTGGCTGTTCTGGAGTGCGTTGAAGAGGATTCCGTCTCGCGGTGCTTCATGCAGTAGCTATTGTATCACTTTGTTAAATGTGGGTAAGAATCAGACTTGAAAGATAGGGGTATCCGGCGGCCCTTCCATGAAAGTAGCGAGGGTGTTATTCGCCCTGCTGCGTGATTGCTTGCAGAATCAATCTGTCGGGACAATACTGTGGAAATGTTCGCGCGTAACATACCAGGCAATAATCGCCCACCAATTCATCATCATCACCGGTGCCATAGTAAGTGATGGTATGTGGAGCACATGCGTAGTGACCACAAGGACGTAGCTCGGCCTCGTCGCGGTGCGGGAGCGCGTGCGGAAATTGTTCGATGTAGCATGTGTATTCTTCGGTCATGGTTGTCTACTCGCTTGTCATTCAGGGTCGGTGCAGATGGCATAGCTGCTCAGAAAATGAACCTCTGGCATAATATATCTCTTGGTTGGCTGTGTCAAGTATGGCATTGGCAGGAGGAAAGCCGCCTGTCAACTTGTCATACACGCATTGACGTGCTACACTTTCTAGCAAGGACATAGCACTGCAATAGCCTGTGTCTGGTAATTAAGTACGTAGTACGAGGTCGGGCTTATGATTAAAACTACCCTTATCTCCGAAATGCTGAAATTTCATTTTGGCAGGAAAATATTTTGCGCGGATGGTGAAGATGGTGTCCTCGTTCATGTTATATTTGACCCCGCGACACGCCGCATGACTCATATAGGCGTGAAGCAAGGGCGTCTTTTTGGAAAAGCTGTCCATCTCCCGTTTGATAGTGTTGTATCGGCGTCTGGTGATGGTGTAACACTGCGCGTAAAACGTGCTGATGTAGCTGCTGCCACAGGGGAAGAGCAAGGTGGGGCAATCCTCGACAATAAGAGTGTTGTCGAGAACGCTGGTTCTGCCGCTAAAGGCTCACTGATGCTTATTGCAGTCCATCCAGAGCATGGCGAACTGGCCTATATTGTCGCGCACGATTTACGCCCAGGCCAGGATACGCTGCTTCACGAGGCATATGTCACCTCGGTGGCGGCTGACAAGGTAACCGTGAGTATTCCTGACGATAAGCTACATGCTCTCCCTCCTTATCGCTCGGATAGAGAACTCCAGCAAGAAGTGGAATCGATTCTGTTTGACCTTACTCCCCTGCATATTGACCTGAAAGCGATAAACATTCGTGTGCTCGATAGTGTGCTGTACCTGGACGGGAATATCTCGAGCACACTTCGTTCAGATATAGTGCAAGACCAGGTATTGGGCGTGGAAGGCTTGATGGAAATCAAGAATCGCCTGGTTGCAGATGATCAGCTGGCTGCTGACCTGGCGCTGGCGTTAGGCCAGGATGACCGCACACGCGACCTTCCGATAGGTGTCTACCCGCGCCTGGGGGTTGTGCGCCTGAGCGGCGCTGTTCATAACAGCCAGCAAAAGGCTGCTGCTGAAGAGATAGCGAAAAGCTTTCCGGGTGTACGTTCGGTTAATAATGACCTGGTTGTTGATCCTGGTGCGGATATGCTCAATGTGATGTCTCCGGCAGAGGGTAGGGAGGCGAAAGATATCGTGCCCGGAAAATACATCAGGCATACGCAATGACCTTGTCCCGCTTCAAAAGCGTGAGGTTCTTGCTAAGGATAACTTACACGTTCACGCGTTAAAAGGCGCACGACACAACTCTTGACATGCAACCTCGAAAAGTAATATCGTCGAGATAAAAGTCATTGGCCTCGCCTTTTTTGGGATGAAACCGACCGTATAAAATATCTATGGCAGACATGGAATCTACAGAGCAAGCATCGCATCCGCCGTCAGATAACAAACCAAAGCCGGTGAATGGGGGACATATGACTACACTACGCCGTGAGGTAGCAGCACAGGCACTGAAAGAACTCTGGCAAGAACTGAAGCTTGAGAAAGAGCCACTTATCTTTGCCTCACCGATGCAGAGAAGGGTGCAGTTAGAGCACCATCCTCTGCTGCTCGATCAGCTTGTAGCCAATGACAAGCAGCGTAAGAAGCTCGTTTTTGGGCAGCTAAAGAGTTGGGAACGGCTCAGCGCCCCTGAGTATGCTCAGGGGATCGCCGCGACCGGAGAAGTCAGTATGCTACTCAAAGCTGACATGGTGCGGCAGGCAGACATTGGCGAGCGCGGCACCATTCCAGCAGCCCCTTATGGCTGGGTGTGTTATGCCTTCAAGAACGATTGGAAGGCGCTCTCTGTCTACTTCTACGATTCCGACAACAGCGATTCGCTCACACTCACTGCCATTCCCAATGGGCGCCAGGATGAATGGCTGGCCTTTCTGAAGCAGCTGGATGATTTGCACGACACCATCTGGCGGCGCACACGTCGTGGCTCTATTGAAATTATCGGCGGCAGCGATGAACTTGCAGAGGTAATCAGGAAGTCATCCTTTGATGACGTGGTGCTCCATGAAGAGACCTTAGAGCATGTAGCTGCCCAACGGCATATTTTCGATGAGGAAATTTTGAAGCGTTATGAGTCCTTGCGAGTGCCGCGCCTGCGGAAAGTCTTGTTGATCGGTCCACCTGGGACCGGGAAGACCACTTTGCTCAAAGCAGAGGGCGCATTTCACGCCACACAGGGTGGATTGGTCTATTATGTCTGCGCTCCCCCCTATAACCGCAATAGCAGTGCGTGGCAGCACCTTACCAATACCTTGCATATGGCGGCTGAAAGCCGGATTCCCACGCTCGTCTTAGTCGAAGATTTTGAAGTGTTTGTCTCGAATCCATCTGAACAGCTATCGGTAGTGAACACGCTCGATGGTGTGGCTACGCCCGATAATCCAGCGGGGACGCTTTTGCTCGCGACCAGCAATGATCCTGAGAGGATCGACCAGCGCATTCGAGACCGTCCTGGACGTATCGATGCATTGATTGAGATTGGCCTGGTCAAAGATACCGAGCTTGCCATACGCTTCCTCAAACATTTCCTCGGTTCCGCCTATCGCGAGGAGGAGCATGCGCCCGTTGCCTCGCAACTGTTAAAGCAGCCTGGCAGCCATTTCCGCGAGGTTTGTATCGCTGCCTCCATGCGTGCGTTGGAACGAGGCCGTACTGAGGTGCCGGGCGAAGACCTGCTGTGGGCGCATGAAATGATTCTCGCCGGGCGAGTCGTTGCAGCCGAGGCTGAGCGCTATACCCCTGCGCCGGCTCACAAGCGCGGTGACTACTTTGGGCGCAAGAACTGAGCGGAGCCTGGCACCCGCTGGCACCTATCCGTCTTGCCAACGCTGCTGCGCAGCTAGCAAGAATGTCCGGGGGACATTCGCGGAGCACTCAGGCAAGACGAAAGGAGAAGGGGTGCCACTACAGTTCATCTCTCAATGGAAGATAGTCAGACTACTAGCCCGTTAGTGCCTGGTCCAGGTCGTCGATGATATCCCCGACATCCTCGATACCTACGGATAGCCGGATACAGCCGTCTGTAATGCCGAACTTCTGACGCTCACTTGGTGTCAAATTGCGGTGCGAAGACATCGGCGGGTAGCTTACCTCGGAGTAGACATCGCCGAGTGTCGTTGCCGGCAGGCAGAGCCGCAGCCTGTCCATAAAACGGTAGGCTGCTTCACGAGTCTGTTCTTTCAACTCAAACGCGAGCAACCCGCCGTATCGCCCTTGCTTGAGCAAGCGAGTGGCGAGATCGTGCTGCGGATGACCTGGTAGACCTGGATAATGTACGCGCTCAACTGCCGGGTGTCCTTCCAGGAAACGAGCGACCTGTAAGGTATTGTTGCAGTGCCGCTCCATGCGCAGCGTCAAGGTTTTCAACCCGCGAGTTATAAGATATGAATCAAAAGGGCCGAGCATCGCACCTAACATCGTTGCGAAAGTGCGTAACTGTTCAACCAGATTATTCCGCTCGCTAATTACGACGCCTGCGGTAGTGTCACCATGTCCACCCAGGTACTTGGTTGCGCTATGCACAACCAGGTCGAAGCCGTGTTCGATTGGCCGTAGGAGGTAGGGTGTAGCAAATGTATTGTCAACAATGCTCAGTGCACCTACCTCGCGAGCAGCCGCGCTGACGGCATCCAGGTCGGTTACCTTGACCAGCGGATTGGAGAGCGTTTCCACGAAGATAACATCTGGTTGCTCTTCACGAATGATTTCACCGACGTTGGAGTTGCACAGGTCATACAAGGCCAGTTCTACCCCTACAGGTACAAAGATCGAGCGCAACAACCCGATTGTCGGGCCATAGAGGTCTTGCGCGAGCAGTATTTTTGTTCCAGGCGCGAGCCCGGCAGTCAGGAGCGCAGCGTGAATGGCTGCCATACCAGAGCCGAAAACGACCGCGCCGGTACCACCCTCGGCCTCTGCCAGTACCTCTTCGAGCGTCTGGGCATTTGGATTGCCCTGGCGTCCATAGACATAGCTTGGCTCACCGGAAGGAAGACGCCCGTTAAATGCCTGGTCAAGCGCATCGGCGCTGGTATGAAGATAGGTTGTGCTGGTGTAGATAGGCTGTACTGTAGGTTTGCCCGAATTGCGTGTAGTGCGACTGAGTTTACTGCTATGCACAAGTAGCGTGTCTAATTTCCATGACCGGTCATCGAGTTGCTTCATAAGGTTCCTCTCGCAGAGATAGACGTAGGCGACCTTCCCAGGTCTCCAACTGCCAGGGAAGCAATGGCATAGATACAGGGGAGCCAGTAAGGAACGCCGAATACGTCAGAATGAAGGTAGATAGATAAATGCTCCAGCGGCAACGAGAATCATCTCGATAAAAGTGCCTGTAATCGCTGTCACGAATGACAATAGCAAATTTTGCCAACCTCTACCTGTCTGCTTGCTATACACATCGATAGCGTCGAGTGCCGTGCCCAGTGTTGCGCCCAGCAGAAATAGCCAGAGGATCACTCGTCTCCCCAACGATGTTCGATATTGATAGCTGCGTTGAGATCAGCATGCGTGCTGTAGCCACGGACTCGACAGCAAAACGTTTGCTGGTTGGGCCGGTTGGCTCTGTCTACATAATAACACACGCTGCTGCGTCTGGTTTCTCAGCGTTGATCTGGTGAAAAGCTGGTCAGTTTGGAAGTTTCTGGAGCAGTCCCGCGCCCGGAGAGCTGTTTTTGCAGATAGGCCAGTTTCTCCGAAGATAAGCTCATCATTCACCAAAATTGAGCCAGACCTATTCCATGGGTGGAATTCCCAAATGTACACGAAGTTGACCAACCTTATCGAGGTACTGCAGGTGCTCCTTCTATGGATCAGCAGTATCAGGTCGAGCGCGATTGGAGGAGTCCCGCGATGAGCAGCCCGACCATGCGGCGGGCATCGTAGCGCGGGTCGAGGTCTCCGCCAACGCAGAGGCTGCCGATGCCACGCATCAGTTCGTAGGCATCAATATCGGCGCTGATCTCGCCGGCTTGGGCGGCGGCGGCGAGCAACTGAGCGCAAACGGGCACGAGGCGGTCAAGGAAGTAGGCATGCAGCGCGTCGAAGCCGACGCTGTCGGGTTGCAGGACCGCGGCGAGTCCATGCTTCGTGACCAGGAAATCAACGAAGAGGTTGACCCACTGACCGAGTGCCGCGTGCGGCGAGCCACCATTCGCCAGCAGAACCGGACCAGCCTCGGCGCAGGCCTCGACCTGATGGCGGTACACGGCAACAACGAGATCCGCTCGCGTCGGGAAGTGGCGGTAAATCGTCCCCATCCCGACGCCAGCCGCCGCCGCGATGTCACGCACCGGCGCCTCGACACCGGACATGACGAACACGGCGGCGGCGGCGGCGAGCAACGCCTGCTCGTTGCGCTGCGCGTCGGCCCGCTTCTGCCGGGCTGGTTGCCCGGCCCCCTCGTCGATGGTGGTCATCGCTTCATTCCCTCAAACAATAGCTTGACAAACGGAACAATGTTCCGTATAATAGTATCGGAGCAGTGCTCCACTTTCTCAGTATACTATGGAGGAATACGGTCATGCAATACCGCACCCTGGGCCGCACCGGCATCACGGTCAGCCAGCTGTGCCTCGGCGCGATGATGTTCGGCGCCTTCGGCAACCCCGATCACGACGAGTCGATCCGGATCATCCACAAGGCGCTAGACGCCGGGATCAACTTCATCGACACCGCCGATGGCTACTCCGCCGGCGAGTCAGAAGAGATCGTGGGCAAGGCGCTGGCGGGTGGACGGCGCGAGAACGTGGTGCTCGCCGTCAAGTTCGGCGTTCCTTTCGGCGAGGACCCCAACCATCGCGGAGCGTCGCGGCGGTGGATCACGGAGGCGGTCGAGGGCTCGCTGCGCCGGCTGCAGACCGACTGGATCGACCTCTACCAGGTGGGTGTTCCCGATCCCAACACCGATATCGACGAGACCCTCGGCGCCATGTCTGATCTCGTCCATGCCGGCAAGATCCGCTCCTTCGGAGCGTCGAAGGTTCCCGCCTCTGAGATCGTCGAGGCCCAGTGGACCGCTGAGCGCCGCGGCCACGGACGGTTTCGTACCGAGCAGCCGCCCTACTCTCTCCTGACCCGCGCGATCGAATACGACGTGCTGCCGACCTGCCTGCGCCACGGAATGGGCGTGTTGACCTACAGCCCGCTGGCCGGGGGTTGGCTGTCGGGCAAATACCGCAAGCGCCAGGAGGTCAGCGGGCCGGGCTCCGCCGCTCGCGCCCAGCGCTCCGGGGTCTATGACTCCACCAACCCAGCCAATGCCGCCAAGCTCGCCGCCGCCGACGCCCTCGGCGCTCTCGCCGACGAGGCCGGGATGACCCTCATCCAGATGGCAGTCGCATTCGTCACCCGCCATCCCGCGGTCACCTCCGCGATCATCGGCCCGCGCACCATGGAACACCTGGACACCTACCTCGAGGCCTCCGGGATCGACTTGTCGAGCGACGTGCTGGACCGCATCGACCAGATAGTTCCCCCCGGAGTCACGATCAACATCGCCGACAACATGTGGAACATCGGCACGCCGGCGCTCAGTGCGGCATTCCGCCGCCGGTAGACCAGCCCCGGCCCGGCTAGTACCACATCATGAGTGAATCGACTTAGAGCTTGCGCCAAATGGGTCAGCGACTGAGTCGGTCGGACTCGGGTGACTCGTTTGTAATGCAGGCACGGATGTTCGCATCATCGAGATGTTCCAGCAACCCGATTTACACCCTTCCCCACTCCACCGCCCTCGCCCCTTGTATATTGAGGGTAGGGAGAACGAGAGGAGAGGGTACAATACGAAGGAAGCTGAGAAGAGAGCAAGCAGAGGTGAATCTGACCTCGCCCCTGAG
>Ga0207646_10000825_pt1 | contig 40313 bp, 33 predicted proteins | sample KBSK5502metaG_FD_184343 | JGI IMG/M metagenome (GOLD analysis project Ga0207646, IMG submission 184343) | Corn, switchgrass and miscanthus rhizosphere microbial communities from Kellogg Biological Station, Michigan, USA - KBS K5-50-2 metaG... | ecosystem: Host-associated > Plants > Roots >... | reverse complement strand
TCTCGACGCCAAGCGGGAGATCCCCGACGACGGCCTCGAGACGACCGATAACCAGTGCAACAGCGTCCACATGTTGAGGATGGTGGATCGCTTCCTGAGCATTCGCGAGGCCGATGAGGCCAAAGGAATTCCCGGCGACACCCTCGACGAGGTGCGCGCCAAGGGCTTCTCGATCTTCACGGACCCGGCCGGGCGCAAGCGCCGTCCGAACACGAAGGCGCTGTACGGCAACGACGCGCTGGCGGCCGTGGGCATGGGGGTGGCGCCGCCGCCGCTGCAGAAAGCCGAAGAGATCAGGGCGTACACGGACTTCATGGCGTCGCACTATGGTGAGGAGTACGAGGAGCGCGACGTCAAGAACGTGGTGGACCGCTTCTGCCTCAACCGGCGCGACTCTCACGAGCTGGGCGACGCGCGCACCTTCTCGATCGTGTGGCGCAACGGTCACGTGTTCAAGCGCATCATCAAGGCGGGCCGATCAACAATCCCAAGCAAGAGCGCGGCTTTCTCGTCTGCCCCGGCGACTTCATCGTCGACACCGTGAAGGGTGTCGGCGGTCGGGCGGCCGGCGCGTTCATCTCGATTCCCTAGCGCCGTTGGCGCGGCGGCGGGGTGAGTTAGCGCGGCGCCTCGTACAGCAGCACGTGGTACGGCGCCAGGGCGGGACGACCGTGTCCCGCGAAGCGCCGATCGTCGGAGTCGATCAGCACCCGCCAGTCGGCGGGAATCGCCGGCCCCGGCTGCGCCTCATTCGTGAGGTTGGCGAACAAGCGCACGCCCGGCCCCGACTCGGCGTCGCGCACCAGCGTGAGCAGCGTGCCCTTCGGGTCCACCGTGGCGTGCGTGCGCTCCTTGCCCCTCGTGCCGAGCGCCGGATGCGTGCGGCGCAGCTCCAGCCACCGGCGATAGTACTGATAGAGCTCCCGGTGACGCGGTGCCGCCGCCAACGGATGGTTGAGCCGGCAGCGCACGAACGTCGCCGGTTCGCCGGGATCGGGGATGGCACCCTGCCACGCGAAGCGGCTGAACTCCGCGGTGCGGCCCTTGCGCACCGCCTCGGCGAGATCGCGGTCGAGAAACGACGTGAAGAACTGAAAGGGTGCCGTTTCGCCATATTCCTCGCCCATGAACAGCAGCGGGATCGCCGGCGCCACCAGCAGCAGGCCCGCCGCCAGCTTCACGCCCTCGAACGACGCGATCGTGCTGAGCCGATCCCCCAGCGCGCGGTTGCCGACCTGATCGTGATTCTGCACGCAGATGACGAAGCGCTCGCCGGGCAGATCGGCGCTGGGCGTGCCGCGATCGCGGCCGAAGTACTCCGAGTACTCGCCCTGGAAGGCAAAACCCTCGCTCAGCGCCGCCGCCAGCCGTTGAGGTTCGGTGAAGTCGGCGTAGTAGCCGGCGCGCTCGGCGGTGAGCCGGACGTGCACCGCATGGTGGAAGTCGTCCGACCACACGGCGTCCAAGCCGATGCCGCCCTCCTCCGCCGGCAGCACGATGCGCCGATCGTTATCGTGCGACTCGGCCATGAGGTGGACCGGCCGCCGCAGGGCGCGAGCCTCCTCGCGCGCCGCGGCCGCGATCTCGGTCAAGATGTGCAGGGGGCTCGCGTCGAAGATCGCGTGGATCGCGTCGAACCGCAGGCCGTCGAGGTGGAAATCGCGAATCCAGGCGCGCGCGTTCTCGATGAAGTGACGCCGGACGCCCTCGGCGTCTGGGCCGTCGAAGTTGAGCGCGCCGCCCCACGGCGTCCGGTAGCGATCGGTGACAAAGGGCCCGAACTCGCCGAGATAGTTGCCCTCAGGCCCAAGGTGGTTGTAGACGACGTCGAGGATCACCGACAGCCCGTGCATGTGGCAGGCGTCGACCAGGCGCCGCAGCCCGCGCGGGCCGCCATAAGTCGACTGCGGCGCGAAGAGATGCACGCCGTCGTAGCCCCAGTTTCGCGAGCCCGGGAATTCCGCCACCGGCATCAGCTCCACGGCCGTGATCCCCAGATCCACGAGCTCCGGCAGGTGCGCGACGATGGCCTCGAACGTGCCTGTCCGCGTGAACGTGCCCACGTGCAGCTCATAGATGACGAGGTCCCGGGTCGCGTGCCCGGTGAACGCCTGGTCGGTCCACGTGTAGGAGGCGGGGTCGACGACCGTCGAGGGACCATGCACACCCTCGGGCTGGAAGCGTGAGGCGGGATCCGGCCGGTAGCGCTCGCCGTCCAGGCGGTACTGATACCGCGTCCCCGCCGGCAGACCGGGCACCACCGCCTCGAAGAGGCCGTCGTCGTGGCGGCTCATCGCGAGCGGACGGCGCCCCTCGATGACGACCTCGAGCGAGCGACAGCGCGGCGCCCACACCCGGAACGTGACGGTCTCGTCGCGGATACTTGCGCCCAGATGAAGGCTTGCGCCCAACGATTTCATACGGTCCAATTATCCGTGACCGACGTCCGGCCCGGCTTCTGGCTGAAAGGTGCGCGCTGACATGGGCTATCCGTTCGCGCTCGTTTTACACACCCATCTTCCGATGGTGGTCAACCACGGTCGCTGGCCGCATGGCAGTGACTGGCTCAACGAAGCAACCTTCGAATGCTACCTGCCGCTGCTCGACGTGGCCCATCGGCTCGTGGCCGACGGCATCTCGCCGAAGTGGACGCTGAACCTCTCGCCCGTTCTCACCGAGCAGCTCGCCTCGCCGGAATTCCAAAAAGAACTTTCGTTCTACTACGACAACGTGCGGCGCGCGTGCGTCGAGAGCCGCGAACAGTTCGTCAAGAGCGGCGCGCCCGAGCTGATCGCGCTCTGTGACTTCTGGGCCGCGCACTACGAGCGGATGTGGGAGCTGCATCGCCGAATCGGCGGTGACATCCCCGGCACGTTCGCCGAGCTGCAGCGCGGCCGCCACGTCGAGATCATCACGTGCGCGGCCACGCACGGGTATCTGCCGCTGCTGTCGCGCGACGAGTCGATTCACCTGCAGCTGCGCACGGCGGTCGAGACGCACAAGCGACACTTCGGGGTGGCGCCGCGCGGCATCTGGCTGCCCGAGTGCGCGTACCGTCCGCGGTACGAGTGGACGCCACCCACAGGGCGTGAGCGCGGCGTCGAGCGCCGCTTGCGGCCCGGTGTGGAAGAGATGTTGGCCGCGCACAGCCTCGACTACTTCGTCGCCGATTCCCACCTGGTCGCCGCCGGCGAGCCCGTGTTCCTGTATCGCGACTACATCCCCGCCCGCAAAGAGATGGGCGAGCCGACGCCCGCGATCCCCGTCAACGAAGCGCGCTCGCCGTACGTGCCGTATCGCGTGGCCTCGCGCGGCGGCAGCGGATCGGCCATCGCGTTCATCCGAGATCCGCGCACGACGCTGCAGGTATGGAGCCGCGATCGCGGCTACCCAGGCGAGTACGCGTACCTGGAGTTCCACAAGAAGCACTTCCCCGGCGGCCTGCGCTTCTGGCGCATCACCGATAGCCGCAACGACCTCGGCAGCAAGATTCCTTACGATCCCAAGCTCGCGGCGGAAAAGACTGCCCTGCAGGCCAGCCACTTCGTGCGCCTGGTGCGTGAGACGGCGGAAGCGGCCACCGCCCAGGCCGAGGGCAAGCCGACCGTCATTTGCTCGCCGTACGATTCCGAGCTGTTCGGTCACTGGTGGTTCGAGGGCCCGATGTGGCTCGAGCACGTCGCGCGCGACATGGAGCGCGCGGGCGTCACGCCGGTCACGCTGAGCGAGGCGCTGGAGCGAGTGCCGCCCCGCGCGACGCTGTCGCTGCCGGAGGGTTCGTGGGGCGAAGGCGGCGATCACCGCGTGTGGCTCAACCGCGACACCGAATGGACCTGGGATCGCGTCTACAGCGCGGAGGCCGAATGGGTGCAGCACCTCAAGGCCGGGACGAACGGTGACCCCGACCTCGTGCGCGTCCTCGCCCAGGCGACCCGCGAGCTGCTGCTGCTGGAGGCCTCGGACTGGCAGTTCCTGATCACCACCGGCGCCGCGCGTGATTATGCCGAGCGCCGCGTGGCCGAGCACTACGCGGAGTTCAAGCGCCTGTCCGAGATGGCCAGCACGCTGCGCGGCGGCGAGCCGCTGTCCGTCGAGGCTGCCAACACCCTGCGGCGCCTCGAGCGGGAAGACTTCGTCTTCCCCGACATCGATCCCGCCTGGGCGCAAGCTCCGCAGCCCGCGTGAAACGCCGCGCGCGCGTTCTCGCGATGATCATGGCCGGCGGCAAGGGCGAGCGCCTCCACCCGCTGACACGAGACCGCTCCAAACCGGCGGTGCCGTTTGCGGGGCGCTACCGCATCGTGGACTTCGTGCTCTCCAACTTCGTGAACTCCGACATGCTCTCGCTCTACGTGCTCGTGCAGTACAAGTCGCAATCGCTCATCGAGCACGTGCGGCTGTCGTGGCGCACTACCGGGATCGTGCCCGACTATTTCGTCACCGTGGTGCCGCCGCAGATGCGCTTCGGCCCCGCATGGTATCGCGGCACCGCGGACGCCGTGCTGCAGAACTTGAACCTCATCGACGATTTTAATCCGGACGTCGTCGCCATTTTCGGCGCTGATCACATCTACCGCATGGACGTGAACCAGATGCTCGAATTCCACGTCGAGACCGGCGCCGACGTGACGGTGGCCGCGCGCTCCGTCCCACGCACGGAGGCGACGGCCTTTGGCGTGCTCAGCGTGGATCGGCAGGGTCGCGTCGTCGACTTCGTCGAAAAGCCGAAGGACCCGCCGGCGATGCCCGGCGATCCGACCCGCGCCCTCGTGTCGATGGGCAACTACCTCTTCCGCCGCCAGGCCCTCGTGGACGCGCTGCTCGTGGACGCGCGCCGCTCCACGGATCACGACTTCGGTCGCTCGATCATCCCCGAGCTCGTGCCGGGTGGCCGGGTGTTCGGTTACGACTTCCAGGGCAACGAGGTGCCGGGCGTGAAGCCATACGAGGAGCACGGCTACTGGCGTGACGTCGGCACCATCCCGTCGTACTGGGAGGCGCACATGGATCTGCTCGGCGAATCACCGCGCTTCGATCTCGACAATCGCTACTGGCCGGTCCGCGTCGGTGCGCATCCCGGGCCGCCCGCGCGCTTCATCGGCAGCGACGTGGACAACGCTCAGGTCGGGGAAGCCTCCCTCGTGAAGCGCGCGACGATTCGCAACTCGATCCTCGGCCGCTCCGTGTGGGTCAACGAGGGCGCCGTCATCGAGGACTCGATCGTCATGGACCACACCACGGTCGGCAAGGGCGCGCGCCTGCGCCGCGTCATCGTCGACCGTTTCAACATCGTCCCCGCGGACAGCGAGATCGGCGTCGACCCGGCGATCGACCGCCGGCGGCATTTCGTCGATCCCTCCGGGCTCGTGGTCGTTCCGCGCGGCGGCCGGCGGGAATTCCTGTCGGGGCTCGAGGAGTTCTAGCCGGAGGGACAGCCGTGTCGTCGGGCCGCTTCGTCACCATCCACGGACACTTCTATCAACCGCCGCGCGAGAATCCCTGGCTCGAGACCGTCGAGGTCCAGGACTCGGCGGCGCCGTTCCACGACTGGAACGAGCGCGTCACGGCGGAGTGCTATGCGCCGAACACGGCGGCGCGCCGCGTGGACGACGGCAATCGCATTCTCGACGTCGTCAACAACTTCGAGAAGATCTCGTTCAATGTCGGCCCCACGCTCTTCGCGTGGCTCGAGCGCCAGGCTCCGCAGATCTACCGCAAGATCCTGGCCGCGGACGGCGCGAGCGTCGCCGCGCGCGACGGACACGGCAACGCGATCGCGCAGGTCTACAACCACATGATCATGCCGCTCGCCAGCCGTCGCGACAAGGTCACGCAAGTGGCGTGGGGCCTCGCCGATTTCCGCGCGCGCTTCGGCCGCGAGGCGGAGGGCATATGGCTGCCGGAGACGGCGGTCGACACCGAGACGCTCGAGGTCGTCGCCGAGGCCGGCGTGAAGTTCACGATCCTCGCCCCGGAGCAGGCCAACGGCGAGGTGGATCCGAGCCGCCCGTATCGCTGGCACGGCCCGCGCGGCCACGAGCTCGCCGTGTTCTTCTATGACGGTGCCGTGTCGCGCGCGATCGCGTTCGAGAATCTCCTCGAGGACGGGCAGCGGCTGGCCTCGCGGCTGCGCGCCGCGTTTTCAGAGTCGGCGACCGACGAGGCGCAGCTCGTGCATTGCGCGACCGACGGCGAATCGTACGGCCACCACCGGCGATTCGGCGAAATGGCGCTGGCGGCCGCGGTGCGGCAGCTCGAGACGAGTGGCGATGTGACGCTGACCAACTACGGCGCGTTCCTCGCCGCGCACCCGCCGACCCGGACGATCGAGATCAAGGAGTCGACCTCCTGGTCGTGCGCCCACGGCATCGAGCGTTGGCGCGCCGATTGCGGCTGCCGCTTTCGCGGCGACACGCAGCAGGCCTGGCGTGGTCCGCTGCGCGAGAGCCTCGACTGGCTGCGGGACGAGATCGACACGTTCTACGAGACGCGCGCCGCCATCTGGCTCAAGGACCCCTGGGAGGCGCGCGACGACTACGTCGGCGTCATCCTCGATCGCAGCCCGGAGCGCCTGGACGCGTTCTTCGGCCGGCACCAGCGGCTGGCGCTCGATGCCACCGCCCGCCTGGAGACGCGGCGCCTGCTCGAGCTGGAGCGTAATCGCCTGCTCATGTACACGTCGTGCGGCTGGTTCTTCGACGAGCTCTCGGCGCTCGAGCCCGTGCAGATTCTCCGCTACGCGGCGATGGCGCAGCAGTATCTCGCCGACCTCGGCGGCCCGAGGCTGGAGGAGGAGTTCGTGCGCCGCCTCGAGGCGGCGCCGACGAACGTCGCCGCCTACCCCGACGGTGGCGCCGTGTGGAAGCGGCTCATCCGCCCCGCCGTGGTGGACCTGCGTCGCGTGATCGCCCACTATGCGATCACCGGGCTCGTCGAGGAGCGGCCGGAGGATGCCGACGTCTACGCGTATCGCGTGCAGCGCGTCGACGAGGCGCGCGAGGCGTACGGTGGGACCGCGCTGTGCGTCGGCCACGTGCGCGTGTCGTCGACGATCACCGGCGAGGTGCGCGACGCGACCTACGCGGTGCTGCACGTCGGCGGCCATGACTTCTCTTGCGGCGTGCGCGCGTGGGAGGCGCCGCAGGCCTACGATGCGATGAAGGCCGATCTGCGGCGACGCTACGCGCGTTACACGCTCGCCGACATGGTGCGCGGCCTGGACGAGTGGTTTCCCGGCAAAGGCTTCTCGCTGACGGATCTCTTCCTCGACGAGCGCCGGCGCGTGCTCGCCAGCGTCACCCGCGCCATGCTCGACAAGTACGAGGAAACGTACCGGCGGATCTGGGAAGAGAACCGCAAGCTCGTGCACTACCTGCGGCAGGCCGACGCTCCCATCCCCGAGGCGATCGCGTTGGTGGCGCGCCACGTGCTGAGTCAGGAGCTGCTGAGCGAGCTGAGCCGCTTCGAGGCGGCCGGCGCCGGCGGGCGCCTGCCCGATCGTCTCTTCGATCTGGCCGGCGAGGCGACCGCGCTCCGGCTGACGCTGGATCTCGCCGACGGTAAGGGGCCGACCACCCGCATGGTCACGCGCGCGCTCGACGCGGTGGCGGAGACGCCGACGCCGGAGCGGGTGAGGGACGCGCTCGAGCTGATCGAAGGTGCCAACCGCCTGGGGCTGCGCTACGGACTCTGGGCGGCCCAGAACCGGTTCTTCGAGCTCTGGAATCGGCATCGTGATGCACACGCGGGGTTGCAGCCGCTGGGCGCGGCGTTGGGCTTTCGCCCGGGCGACGGAGCGCCGACATGATGCGCGTGCCGCGCGCGACCTATCGCCTGCAGCTCGGCCCCGACCTCACCTTCGACGATGCTGCCGGCCTCGTGGACTACCTCGAGGCGCTCGGTGTGAGTGACGCCTACACCTCGCCGTTCCTCGAGACGGCGACGAAGGGCTCGCACGGATACGACGTCGCCGATCACAATCGCCTGCGCGAGGAACTGGGTGGTGAGCCAGCCTTCCAGCGATTCGCCGCCGCGCTGAGAGCGCGCGGGATGGGCCTGCTCATCGACGTCGTTCCCAACCACATGGGCATCGCGCAGAATCACAACGCCTGGTGGCTCGACGTGCTCGAGAATGGCCCCGCCTCGGCGTATGCGGCGACGTTCGACATCGACTGGCGGCCGGTCAAGGCGGAGCTGCTCGACAAGGTGCTGCTGCCGATGCTCGGCGACCAGTACGGCGTCGTGCTGGACCGCGGCGAGCTGAAGCTCGTTCTCGAAGACGGGCGCTTCCTCGTCCGCCACTTCGACACCGTGCTGCCGATCGCGCCACGCGGCTGGGCGCGCATCCTCGGCCACCGCATCGACACGCTGGTCGAGTCGCTCGGAGGCGAGCACGCTGACGTCGTCGCCCTCAAGTCGCTCATCGCCTGGTTCGCCACCCTGCCCGCGAACACCGAGAGAGAACCCGAGCGCGTGGTCGCGCGGCAGCGCCAGAGGGAGGAAGGCCGCGAGAAGCTGGTCGCGCTGCTCGCCAGCTCGCCGGCCGTGCGGGCCTTCGTGGACGACAACGTGCGGATCTTCAACGGCACGCCGGGGGAGCCGGCGAGCATGGATCTGCTCGACAGCCTGCTCGCCGACCAGGCGTACCGCGCCGCCTACTGGCGCGTGGCCGGCGAGGAGATCAACTATCGACGCTTCTTCGACATCAACGAGCTCGCGGCCATCCGCATGGAAGACGCCGAGGTGTTCGAGACGACACACCGCCTCATCTTCCGCCTCGTGCGCGAGGGCGTGGTGACGGGGCTGCGCATCGATCATCCCGATGGGCTCTACGATCCCGCGGAGTACTTCCAGCGGCTTCAAGACTCCGCGGGGGGCGAGATCTACGTGGTGGCCGAGAAGATCCTGGCGCCCGGTGAGCAGCTGCCGGATTCGTGGGCCACCGCCGGCACCACGGGCTACGAATTCCTCAACCTGCTCAACGGCATCTTCGTCGACCGCGCGCAGGCGCGCGCCATGGAGCAGAACTACGCGCGGCTGATCCGCCATCGACCGGGCTTCACGGAGATCGTGCACGAGTGCAAGCGGCTCGTCATGGAGACCTCCATGGCCGCCGAGCTCGCCATGCTCGCGCATCGCCTGGACATGATCTCGGAGAAGCACCGCGCCTCGCGCGACTTCACGCTGGGCTCGATCACGCGCGCGCTGCGCGAAGTCATCGCCGCCTTCCCGGTCTACCGGACCTATATAGCTGCCGTCGGGGCGCCTTCGCAGGGCCCGGGCGCCCGACGGTCGGGCGAAGAATCCGGCGGCTTCATTACCGATCGCGATCGCGATTATGTCCGGCGCGCGATCGCCACCGCGCGGCGTCAGGTGGCCTCCGCCGATGCGTCCATCTACGACTGGCTCGAGCAGGTGCTCACGCTGGTCGTCCCCGAGCGCGCCGGCCCGGCCGAGCGCGCCGAGCGCCTCGACTGGGTCATGCGCTTTCAGCAGATCACCGGCCCGGTCACCGCCAAGGGCTTCGAGGACACCGCGTTCTATCGCTTCAATCGTCTCGTGTCGCTCAACGAGGTGGGCGGCGACCCGAGCCGCTTCGGTGTGAGCCTCGCGGAGTTCCACGCGGAGAACACCGCGCGCGTGCAGCGCTCGCCCCACGGGCTGTCGACCACGGCCACGCACGACACCAAGCGCGGCGAGGACATGCGCGCGCGCATCAACGTGCTGTCCGAGATCCCGGACGAGTGGCGCCGGCACGTCGCGGTCTGGCAGCGTCTCAACCGCCGCCATCGCGCGATGGTGGACGGCCGCGCCGTCCCCGGAGCCAACACCGAGTACCTGGTCTACCAGACGCTCGTGGGCGCGTGGCCCCTCGATATCGCGCGCCTGCGCGACTACCTCATGAAGGCTGTGCACGAGGCCAAGAGCCACACGTCGTGGATCAATCCCGACGCCCGTTACGACAAGGCGATCGTGGCGTTCGCGGAGGCGCTGCTCGACCCCACACGCTCGCAGGCGTTTCTCGACGATTTCACCGCGTTCCACGCGCGCGTCGTGCACTTCGGCGCGCTCAACTCGCTGGCGCAGACGCTCATCAAGATCACCGCGCCCGGCGTGCCCGACTTCTACCAGGGCACCGAGCTCTGGGATCTGAGCCTGGTCGATCCCGACAATCGCCGCCCCGTGGACTGGGCCCTGCGTCGCCGACTGCTCGGCGACCTGGAGCGCACCCTGGCGGCCACGAGCGACCGCGCGGGCTTCGCCTTCGAGCTGTTCAAGAACAAGGACGATGGGCGCGTGAAGCTCTACCTCATCAGCGAGGCGCTGGCGTTCCGGCGCCGCCGGCCCGCGCTCTTCGCCGCGGGCGATTACCGTCCACTGGAGGCGCGCGGTCCGCTCGCGGAGCATCTCTGCGCCTTCGCGCGCGTGGCCGAGGGCGGTGCCGCGCTGACCGTCGTGCCTCGGCTGCTCGCACGGCGCGGCGGCGAGACGGCGCCGCTCGGTCCGGAGTACTGGACGGACACGGCGATCACGGTGCCGGCCGACCCCGGCACGACGTTCGTCAACATGCTCACGGGCGAGCGGTGGCAAGCGCGCGGCGACGCGCTGGCACTCGGCGACGTCTTCGCACACTTCCCGGTGGCGCTGCTCGCCTCGGAGAGCCTCGTCGCCGAGGGAGACCGCACGTGAGCCAGGCGTTGCCGCCCTTCGTGTTCACCGGCTGCGTCGAGCTGCGTCAGACGCTGGACCATCGCGCCACCGACGAGCGCGAGCTGCTCGAGCGACTGGAGGAGGTCCCCTCGGGCTCCGTCTTCTATCACACGCACGGGTACTTCCTGCGCCATCGTCCGATCACCACCGCGTACGGCAACGACTTCGCGTCATGGGTGGCCACCCAGGTACGAGATCAGGTCCTGGCCGAGCGGCTCGCGGTCGTCAACCCGTTCGAGTTCGCGAGCCTCGAGCAGCTGCGCGAGGAGCTGGCCTCGATCATCCACGACCATCTGCTGCGGCTCTCCGCCGTGCCGCGCCTGGAGTTCGGAGAGCCGTTCTACTTCCAGCAGTCGCATATCGTGGAGGTGTCGCTGGGACCGGGCGCCAGCACGCTGGCCGAATTCCGCGCCGGACTGGTGGCCGTCGACGCGAGCGCCATCTACTTCCACATGGTGGAGGCGCGCGCGCGCCTCGGCCGACGGGCCGGCGATTTCGCGGAGTGGATCCGTACGTCGCTCGAGATGCCGGAGCTGGCCGACCGTATCGAGCGCATCGACACGTACATGACGAGCCTCGAGCGCGTGCGCGCGCGCGTTCTGACGCTGGTGGACGCCGCATTGGAGGCGCGACCGCGATGATTCGTCTCGAGGACTACCGCCGGGTGGCGCCGCCGGGCGTGGTGGACATCGTGCTGAAGCTGGCCGACCGTATCCGCGGACGGCGCTTCCTGCACCTCTCGGGAGGCCGCTTCGGCTCGGGCCCGGCCGAAATACTGCAGACGCTGGTGCCGATGATGTCCGATCTCGGCATCGACGCGGCGTGGGAGATCACCGGCGGTGACCCCGGCTTCTATGCGACGGCGGCCACGCTGCAAGCGGCGCTGCGCGGGAGCGAGCGCGTGCTCACCGACGAAGCGCTCGGCCATTTCGTCGAGATGAATCGCGTGAACGCAAAGAAGCTGGCGCTCGACGCCGATCTCGTGTGCGTGCACGACGTGCAGCCGGCGACGCTGATCGCGCATCGGCCCGAGCGCGGTCGATGGGTGTGGAACTGTCATTTCGACGCCTCGCGGCCACAGCGGCGCGCGTGGACGTTCTTCCGGCCCTTCGTGAACCAGTACGACGCCGCCCTGTTCGCGCTGCCGAGCTTCAGCCGCCGTATCGGAGTGCCGAAATACGTGATCCACCCGTCCATCGACCCGCTCTCGGAAAAGAACCGGGAGCTCGCGCCGCGGGAGGTGTCGAGCGTGCTCCGCGCGCTGGCCATCCCGACCGACAAGGCGCTGCTGGTCCAGATCGGCGCCTTCACGCCGGCGGAGGACCCGCTGGGCGTGGTCAACGCCTACCGGATGGTCAAGAAGCACCACGACGTGCGGCTCGTGCTGGCGGGGAGCTCGGCCGGCGAGCCAGACAGCCTCGAGATCCTGAGCGAGCTGCGCGAGACGGCGCATGACGATCCTGACATCCTGGTCCGCGAGCTGCCGCCCGACGCGTCGCTGCAAATCAACGCGCTGCAGCGCGCGGCCACCATCGTGCTGCAGAAATCCGTGCGGGAGTCGTTCGGCCTCGGCGCCGCCGAGGCGATGTGGAAGGGCAAGCCCGTCATCGGCGGCTTCGTCGGAGGCCTGCCGCAGCAGATCGTCTATGACGTCACCGGCTACGTCGTGAGCTCCGTGGAGGGCGCGGCGTTCCGGCTGCGCCATCTCCTCAACGCACCCGAGCTGATCGCGCGTATGGGTGCCGCCGGCCGCGAGCACGTGCGCCGCTCGTTCCTCATCACGCGCCAGCTCGTCGACTACATGGCGCTGCTGATCCACCTCACCCAGTGATGACCAGAGCCGCACGTGGCTGTTGGCAGGCGCCGTGGAGCGGAGCCCCGCGTGCCTAGCGCCGACGTCGCCGTCGCGTTCCTCACCTACAACAACGTCGAGACCGTGAAGACGGTGGCCGCGGCGGCCGCCGCCGGCCTCGCGCAGAATTTCCCGGGCGTGAGCGCCGCGCTCATCGACGCCGACGCCGGCTCTTCCGACGGCACCCCGGAGGCGCTCGAGGCCGTCGGTCTTCCCGTGGTCATCGCGCGCTACGAGCCCCCCGCCGGCGAGCGGGCGGCCGTCCCCTTCCACGGCGTACCGGGCCGCGGCGAGGGTCTGCGCGCGGCGTTCGCCGCGGCCCGCGATCTCCACGCACGCGCGTGCGTGGTGCTGGAGGCGGACGTCATCTCCGCCGGCCCCGACTGGATCCGTGACCTCGCAGGACCGATTCTCGGCGAGAAGGCGGATTTCGTTGGCCCGGCCTACGCGCGCCATCGCTGGGAGGGCACGATCACGCGCCTGCTCCTGGCGCCGCTGGTGCGCGCCCTCTACGGCCGTCGCCTGCAGCAGCCCTTCGGCGGCCAGCAGGCCTTGTCCGCGCGGCTCGTCGATCACCTGCTCGTGCACCCGAAGTGGAACTGGTCGGGGCGCGACGTCAGCGATCTGTGGATCACCGGCGCGGCCATCGCCGACGGCTTCGCGGTGTGGGAGGCGTGGCTGGGGCCGCACACCGTGCGCTCGCGCACGCGCACGAGCGATCTCCCCACGATGCTGGCCGAGACGGTGGGCGCCGCCTTCACCCTGATGGATCGTCACCAGGATCTCTGGCTCGAGGTGCGCGGCAGCGAATCGCTGCCGACGGTGGGGACGCCACACGCCCCGCTCGTCGAGCCGCGCACGCTCGACGTCGAGGCGATGCTGGACGCGTTCCGGCTGGGCGTGCGCGACCTGGGTGGCATCTGGGAGATGATCCTGGCGCCGGACACGCTCGGAGAAGTCCTCGTGCTGGAGAATGCGACGGGACCAGGGCTTCGTTTCCGCGACGACCTCTGGGCGCGCATCGTGTACGAGTTCGCGCTCGGCCATCATTACGCCGTCGTGCACCGCGACCATCTCCTGCGCTCACTCGTCCCGATCTATCTCGGCCGCACCGCCGCCTATGTGCAGGCCACGCGCGTGGCGACGGCGGAGGCGACCGAACAGATGCTCGAGGACACGGCGCTCGCCTTCGAGCGACAGAAGCCTTATCTCGTGGAACACTGGCGGTAGTGTGAGCCACAGGACGTCGCGGGGCTGGGGCCCCGCCGTCCGAGGCGAACATACAATCAAGGACCAGATGGCTCGAGCACCGAAGGCCCGCGTTCCCGTCCGCAAGGAACCCGGCGCCCCGGCCCCGACGCGCAAGGCGGCCGGCGCGCGCGGTGATCTGCCGGCCGCGGCTGAGCTGAAGCGCACCGTCGTCATCGAGGCGATCGCGCCGGCCGTCGACGGAGGCCGCTATCCGCTCAAGCGCGAGGTCGGAGACGTGCTGCAGGTCAGCGCGGACATCTTCAAGGAGGGTCACGACGTGCTCGTGGCCTTCCTGCTCTACCGCCGCGCCGACGAGTCCGCCTGGCGCGAGACGGCCATGCGCTTCGTCGACAACGATCGCTGGGCGGGATCGTTCACCCTGACCGATAACGCGCGCTGGGTGTACACCATCGAGGCGCTCGCCGATCCGTTCCGCTCGTGGCTCGCCGACCTCGCCAAGCGCGTGGAGGCCGGTCAGGACGTGGCCAGCGAATTGATCGAGGGCGCGGGCCTCGTCCGCGCCGCCGCCCGCCGGGCGCCGGCGGGCGAACAGCGCGACGCGCTGGCGGCGTATGCGCGGCGCATCGAAGAGGCGCCGGCGCAGGCCGACGCCGTGGCGAGCGCGCGCGACGTGCGGCTGGGCCACTTCATGGATGCGCACCTGGACCGGGGAACGGTCACGCGCGCCTCCCGCGAGTTCGAGGTCGTCGCCGACCGCGAGCGCGCGCGCTTCGCCGCCTGGTACGAATTCTTCCCACGCAGCAGCGGCGGGGAGGGGCGTCACGGCACGTTCAAGGATGCGGAGGCGCAGCTCGACCGTGCCGCCGCCATGGGGTTCGACGTCGTCTACCTGCCGCCGATCCACCCGATCGGCACCACGCACCGCAAGGGTCGCAACAATGCGCTGACGGCCCAGCCCGGCGAGCCCGGGAGCCCGTGGGCCATCGGCGCCGCCGACGGCGGCCACACCGCCATCCATGCCGACCTGGGCACGCTCGACGACTTCGATGCCTTCGTCGAGGCGGCGGCGCGCCGTGGCCTGGAGGTCGCGCTCGATTTCGCGATCCAGGCGTCGCCCGATCATCCCTGGGTGCGCGAGCACCCTGAGTGGTTCTTCCACCGCCCCGACGGCACCATCAAGTACGCGGAGAATCCGCCGAAGAAGTATCAGGACGTCTATCCCGTGAACTTCGTCGGCGACGATCCGGGTCCGCTCTGGCTGGAGATGAAGCGCGTCATCGAGTTCTGGATCGGCCACGGTGTGAAGACCTTCCGCGTGGACAACCCGCACACGAAGCCCGTGCGCTTCTGGGAGTGGCTGATCCGTGCCGTGCAGACCACGCATCCAGAGACGATTTTCCTCGCCGAGGCGTTCACGCGGCCGAAGATGATGCGCGTGCTGGCCAAGGCCGCGTTCACCCAGTCCTACACGTACTTCACGTGGCGCAATGAAAAGCAGGAGCTCATCGACTACTTCACGGAGATCACGAGGCCGCCGGTATCCGACTACTTCCGCGGCAACCTCTGGCCCAATACGCCCGACATCCTGCACGAAACGCTGGTGCGGGGTGGGCGCGCGGCCTTCAAGTTTCGCCTCGTGATGGCCGCCACGCTGTCGTCGCTCTACGGCATCTACAGCGGGTACGAGCTATGCGAGAACGTTCCGATGCGCGAGGGCTCCGAGGAGTACCTCGATTCGGAAAAGTACCAGCTCACGACGCGCGACTGGGACGCGCCCGGCAACCTCGCGGACTACATCACGCGGATCAATCGCGTGCGCCGCGCGCATCCGGCGCTGCAGCGCTACGACAATCTCCGGTTCTACGCCGCCGACGATCCGGCCATGCTCTGGTACGGCAAGACGTCGGGCGACGATCATGTCTTCGTCGCGGTGAACCTCGACCCGACCCGAACGCGGGGTGGCCGGGTGACTGTCCCGCTCGACGCGCTCGGGCTGGCGCCGGACCGTACGTACCGCATGCACGAGCAGTTCTCGGACATGACGTACGAATGGCGTGGCCCGCGCGGCGATGTGGAGCTGGACCCCCAGCGCGATCCGGCCCAAATCTTCGTGCTGGAGAAGTGACGGGTGATCGCGGAGCGCAGCCACGACCATGCGTCGGAACGATTGCCCGCTGAACGACGGTTGATCGGGGAGCGGAGCCACCTACCATCTAGAACAGCCCACCCGCGCCTCGATCCGCACGCCGAGCCGTCGTTACAATTGAATGCGGCGCGGAGCCACGACCATCTAGAGCAGGCCACCCACGGCTCAAGCCGCACGCCAAGCCGTCGCTACCAATGACCGACTGGTACAAGGACGCCGTCTTCTACGAAGTCCACGTGAAGGCGTTCATGGACGCCGACGGCAGCGGCGCCGGTGACTTCGCGGGCCTCACGAGCAAGCTCGATTACCTGCGTGACCTCGGCGTCGACTGCCTGTGGATCTTGCCGATGTACCCGTCGCCGCTGCGCGACGACGGCTACGACATCGCCGACTTCTACGGCATCCATCCCTCGTACGGCAGCGTGGAGGACTTTCAGAAGTTCCTCGACGCCGCCCACGATCGTGGCCTGCGCGTCATCGCCGACCTCGTGATGAACCACACCTCGGATGCCCATCCCTGGTTTCAGGCCGCGCGGGCCGATCGCGCCTCGCCGTACCGCGACTACTACGTGTGGAGCGATTCCGACCGGAAGTACCGTGATGCGCGTATCATCTTCACCGACACCGAGAAGTCGAACTGGACGTTCGACCCCGTGGCGAAGCAGTACTACTGGCATCGGTTCTTCAGCCACCAGCCCGACCTCAACTACGACAATCCCGCCGTGAAGGCGGCCATGCTCGACGTGATGCGCTTCTGGCTCGATCGCGGCCTCGACGGCTTCCGCTGCGACGCGGTGCCATATCTCATCGAGCGCGAGGGCACGAGCTGCGAGAACCTGCGCGATACGCACACCATTCTCAAGGAATTCCGGCGCGTGATCGACGCGGAATACTCCGGCCGCGTCCTGCTGGCCGAGGCCAACCAGTGGCCCGAGGACGTCCGGCCGTACTTCGCCGACGGCGACGAGTTCCACATGGCCTTCCACTTCCCGCTCATGCCGCGCCTGTACATGGGCGTGCGGCGCGAGGACCGCCTGCCGATCACCGACATCTTCACGCACACGCCGTCGATTCCCGCCGCGTGCCAGTGGTGCCTGTTCCTGCGCAACCACGACGAGCTGACGCTCGAGATGGTGACCAACGAAGAGCGGGACTACATGTACTACGCCTACGCGTCAGACCCGTCGATGAAGCTCAATCTCGGGATCCGCCGGCGCCTGGCGCCGCTGATGGACAACGATCGCCGCCGCATCGAGCTGCTGAACTGCCTGCTGCTCACGCTGCCCGGCAGCCCCATCGTGTACTACGGCGACGAGATCGGCATGGGCGACAACGTCTATCTCGGCGACCGCAACGGGGTGCGCACGCCGATGCAGTGGTCCGCCGACCGGAACGCGGGGTTTTCGTCGGCCGATCCCGCCGCGCTCTACTTGCCCGTGGTCACCGATCCCGCCTACCACTATCAGGCGGTGAACGTCGCCGCGCAGGAGAAGGATCCGGCCTCGCTGCTCAACACGATGCGGCGGCTGATCGCCGTGCGGAAGCGCTCGGCCGTCTTCGGCCGCGGCACCATCGAGTTCCTGCGCCCGCGCAACCAGACCGTACTCGCGTACCTGCGCGCGTGGCGCGACGAGACGCTGCTCGTCGTCGCCAACCTCTCGGCGCGCAGCCAACCCGTCGAGCTCGATCTCGCCGCCCACGAGGGCGCGGAGCCGGTCGAGATGCTCAGCGGCAATCGCTTTCCGCGCGTCACACGCGCGCCGTACTTCCTGAGCCTTGGCCCGCACGGCTACTACTGGTTCCGGCTCGAGCGCCGCGAGCCGCGCCCGGTGCGTTACGGCATCGAGGAAACGGCGATTTGACCGATCCGGCGCCGATACGCTCGGACCTCGCGGGCTGGCTCGCGAAGCAGCGGTGGTTCGCGGGCAAGGCGCGGCGCATCAGCGCGGCGATGGGCCGCGATCGCATCCGGATCGGACCCGGCACGCTCTACGTCGTCTTCGTCGGCTTTGCGGACACGGTCGGGGAGCTGGAGCGGTACCTCGTGGCGTTGCTCGCCGCTGAGCACCCGGTCGATGCGCTCGACGATCCCGCCTTCTGCCGCGCGCTGCTCGACGTCGTGCGGCGCGGCGACGAGGTGAACGGCGACCGTGGGATGCTCGTCGGCCGTCCGAGCCGAGCGTTTCCGGCGGACCTCGCTGCCGACGTCGCGGCGCATCGGCTGGAGGGTGAGCAGAGCAACACATCGGTCGTCTTCGGCGATCGGCTCATCATGAAGGTGTTCCGGCGGCTGTCCGATGGCCTCAATCCCGATCTCGAGATCACGCGCTTCCTCACCGAGCACACGACGTTCCGCGGCACGCCACGCCTGGCCGGCGCCCTCGAGTACTATGCCGGCAATCCCGGTGCGATCGAACGCTTCGCCGACGTCGGCGGCATGGTCACACTCGCCGTCCTTCAGGAGTACGTCGCGGGCGCTCGCGACGGTTGGCGTTTCATGCTCGATCGGCTTTCCACCGGCGATGCGGCGCTGGACGCGCTGCGGCGTCTCGGGACACGCACCGCGGAACTCCACGCCGCGCTCGCCACGCCGACGCCGGATCCGGCGTTCGGCGCGGAGCCGATCACGCCCGCCGACGTGGCGGCGTGGGCCGAGGGCGTGCGGCGCCAGATCGACGCCGCGCGGGAGGCGGCGCGCGGGCGACCGCTGCCCGACGTTCCCGACGTCGGCGGCGCGGCCGGCCTCGGCGGCCTCGTGGGCCGGGCGAAGATTCGCCATCACGGCGACTTCCATCTTGGTCAGACGCTCGCGATCGACGGCGGCCGCGACTTCGCGATCATCGATTTCGAAGGTGAGCCCCTGCGTCCTCTCGCGGAACGGCGGCGCAAGCACACGCCGCTGCGCGACGTGGCGGGGATGCTGCGGTCGATCGGCTACGCGGCGGCGAGCGCCGGGCTGGCGACGTCCGAGCACCGGCGCTGGGAAGCCGACGCGCGCGCGGCGTACCTCACGGCATACCGCGCGGCCACGGCGGGCGCGTGGTTCGTGCCGGACTCCGATGACGCGTTCGCGCGCGCGATCGCCGTGCTCGAAGTGGAGAAAGCGGCCTACGAGATCGTGTATGAGGCGAACAACCGGCCCGACTGGGTCGAGATCCCGCTCGCGGGGTTCGTCAGCGCGACGGCTTCGCTGGGTCGCTCGGCCGGGGCAGCGTGAACACCATGCTGACCGCCGACCACGCCTCTTTGTCGAAGACGACGACCAGCCCGTCCTCGTAGAAGAAGGAATCGTTCCCGCCCTGCTCGCTGACACCGGTCGGCCGGCCCCAGCCGGCGAGGACCGTGTCGCGGGTGAAGACGCCGGGATGTGGCTCGAGTCGGAACGAGCGGAGCGCGCCGGGCTTGAATCCAGACGCTTGCAGCAAGCCGAAATCGGCGACCAGCCGGGTCATGCCCGTCGGCGCCTGGGCGCTCTCGTAGACCCAGGTCGTCGTGTCGTACCCCTCGACCTTCTGCGTCTCCATGCGTGTCGGCGGGCCGTACTGGGCGCGCACGCTATCCATGGTGCTCGTCGCGGGGATGAGGCCGCCCCACTCTGCGGCAGCCGCAGGCGCGCAGAGCGCCAGAAGCACGATCAGCACGGCGGCGGCACACCGCATTCAGAATCCCAGCGCGGCGCCGTCGCCGCGCGGATCCGCGCCGCCCAACAGCGTGCCGTCGCGGAAGCTCACGGCGTGCGCGTGACCGGTGCGCGAGAAGAATTCGGCGGCCGGGCGGATCGCGTGTCCTTTACGCGCGAGGCCGGACACGACGGTCCGCGGCAGCCGGCTCTCCAGGTGGATCGTGTCGGGCGCGTCCTCGGGATAGAACGGCCCGAGCAGGAAGCGGGGCCGCTCGATGGCCTCCTGGGGATCGAGACCGTAGTCCAGAAGATTCGTCAGGATCTGCACGTGAAACTGCGCCTGACCGTTGCCACCCATGGTGGCCATCGCGTGCGCCGGCCGCTCGTCCCGCGTGACGATCGACGCCATCAGCGTGTGGAACGGACGCTTGCGCGGCGCCAAGGCGCTCGGATGCGAGGGGTCGAGCTGGAAATGACGGCCGCGATTCTGCAGCACGACCCCGCAGCCCGGCACCACGATGCCGGAGCCGAACGTGTTGAAGAGACTTTGAATCACGCTGGCCACATTGCCGTGCCGATCGACGACGACGAAGCCGGTCGTGTCGCCTTCGGGATCACCCGCGGCGTACGCTTGCGCCTTGCGGGGGTCGAAGACCTTGCGACGCCGCGCGGCGTAGCCCTTGTCGAGCAGCTGGGCCAGAGGCACGTCCGCGTGGGCGGGATCGCCGATGAAGCGGTCGCGGTCGGCATAGGCCAGCTTGACGACTTCCAGCAGCAGGTGCAGGTGCTGGACCGAGTGCAGCGGACGCTTGTCGAGCGGAAAACGCTCCAGGATGTTGAGCGCGATGAGGGCGGCGAGCCCCTGCGTCGGCGGCGGCGTCTCGTACACGCGAAAGCCGCGGTACGTGGTGGCGATCGGATCGCCCCACTCGCCGGCGTGCTCGGCGAGATCCTCCGGCACGAGGAAGCCGTCGCTGGCCAGCCGCGCGGCGATCGCGCGCGCGACCCGGCCCGTGTAGAACAGGTCCGGCCCGTCCGCCGCGAGATCGCGCAGCGTACGCGCGAGGTCCTCCTGGACGAGCGGCTCGCCGAGCGCGGGAGCGCGCTCGGCGGGTCTGAAGACGCGATGCCACTCGGGGTCCGGCGTGATCTTCGCGAACTCGGCGATGCTCTGGCTCGTCAGCGACGAGACCGGAAAGCCCTCGGCCCAGTGGATGGCCGGCGCCAGCAGTGAGTCGAGCGGTCGCGTGCCGAAGCGCTCGAGCAGCATCGCCCAGCCGCGAACGCAGCCGGGCACACTCACCGTCATGCCCCCGACGATGGGCAGAGCGCTCGCTCCGCGTCGGCGCAGCTCGTCGAGCGAGGCGCGTGAGCCCGACCGGCCGGCGCCATTGAGGAAGTGGACCCGCTGCGTCGCCGCCTCGTAGTAGAGGACGAAGAGGTCCCCGCCGACGCCGCACATATTCGGCTGCGTCACGGCGAGAACCGCGTTGGTGGCGACGGCGGCGTCGGCGGCGGTTCCGCCCGCGCGCAGCACGTCCAGCCCCGCCACCGTCGCATAGGGATGCGCCGAGGTGACCATGCCCTCACGACCGAGGGCCACGGGACGATGCGCATAACCGATCTGGGGCACGCTCAGGCCTCCGCGAAGAGTCGGGTGATCTCGTCCTGGGGAAAGACGGGCAAGGGCCACGACTTCGTGCCCTCCACGAGCATCAGGCCCTGGGCGCGGTCCACCACCTGGCCGATGAAGTGACAGTCGATGGACTCGCGCGCGAGCGCGTGGATGACGATGCCGGCGTCGGCCGGGTCGAGCGTCATCAGCAGCGCGCCGGACGCGATCGTGCCGAGCGGATCGAGGCCGAAGGCCTCGCACAGCCGCCGCCCCTCGGGCAGCACCATGATGCGATCGCGGTCGATCCGCAGCCCGACGCCGGCGGCGGCGGCGAGCTCGTGCAGCGCGGTCGCGATGCCGCCTTCCGTCGGATCGTGCATCGCGTGCACGCGCGCCAGCTCGCACGCGATCTCGGCTTCGGGGCGCACGCTGATCCCGGGCGCGCGCAGAAATCCCTTCGCGCGATGGATGATGGCGGGCGGCACGCCACGCGCGCGCAGCTCGCTCTCCTTCTCGCGGGCGATGATGGCAGCGCCTTCGAGCGGCACGCCCTTGGTGAGCACGATCGCATCGCCCACGCGCGCACCGCTCGTCGTCACCAGCTTGTCCTTGTCGACCTCGCCGAGCATGGTGCCGGCCACGATCGGTCGATCCAGGCCGTGCGTGACCTCGGTGTGGCCGCCGACCAGCGCGACCTCGAGCTCCTCGCACGCCTCCGCGAGCTGGCCGAACAGCGCGCGAACGCTTGCCTCGTCCGTGGTGCCCGCGGGCAGCAGCAGCGTGGCGAGAAACCAGCGCGGCGTGGCGCCGCGGACGACCACGTCGTTGGCGTTGACGTGCAGCGCGTACCAGCCGAGCTCGTCGGTGGCGAACGTGATCGGGTCGCTGGTGGCGACGAGATAACGATCGCCGACATCGATGACCGCGGCGTCTTCACCGACGCGCGGGCCCACCACCACGCGAGAATCGCGTGGCACGTGCTTGTCGAGAATCGCCTGCAACAGGTCGCCGGGAAGCTTCCCGAGTGGCAGCCGCGGCATCGCGCTCGTAGTATACCGTGGTGCCGCGGCGCCCCATCGTGGAGTGCGTGCCGAACGTCAGCGAGGGCCGCGATGCCGCGCGCCTCGCGCGCATGGCGGCGGTCGTGCGCGCCACGCCCGACGTCACGCTCGCCGACGTCCACGCCGACCCCGACCACCATCGCGCCGTCTTCACGTTCCTGGGCGAGCCCGCCGCCGTCGGCGCCGCCGCGCGGGCCCTCGCCGAGGTCGTGCTGGCCGAGATCGACATGCGCGATCATCGCGGCATCCATCCCCGCATCGGCGCCCTCGACGTGCTGCCGTTCGTGCCGCTCGTCGACGTGACGATGCCGGAGATCGTCACGCTCGCCCGCGACACCGGTCGCGCGCTCGCCGAGCGCCACGCGTTGCCGGTCTATTACTACGGCGAGGCGGCGCGCCGTCCCGAGCGCCGCACGCTGCGTGAGCTGCGGCACGGCGAATACGAGGGACTCGCCGCGCGCCTCGGGACCGATGACGGCCATCCCGACGACGGGCCCGCGCGCTTCGACGCGCGCCGCGGCGCCCTCCTCGTCGGCGCGCGCGACGTGCTCATCGCCTACAACATCTGGCTCGCCGGCGACGATCTCGGCGCCGCGCGGGCGATCGCGCACGAGGTACGGGCCAGCGGCGCCGGGCTGCCGGCGGTGCAGGCGCTCGGGCTGCCGCTGGCCAGCCGTGGTCGAGTGCAGGTCTCGATGAATCTGCTCGATCATCGCGTCACGCCGATCCCCGTCGTGTACGACCGCGTCGCGGAGGCGGCGGCGCGGTGGGGGATCGCCATCGAGCGCGGCGAGCTGGTCGGGTTGGCGCCGCGCGCGGCGTTCGCCGGCCGCACGCCGGCATCCGTCGGCCTGGCTGATTTCACGCCTGAGCGTGAGCTCGACACCTATCTCGCTCGCCTCGCCGGCACGAGCAGACGCGAGGCCTGAGCGCGGCGCGCGCTGTCGCCGCACTCGCGTGACGGCGCTGCCTCACGCCCGCGCGGCGAGCAGCTTCAGCAGATCGGCCGTGAGGTCGTAGAGCTGGGCGCAGCCCGTCGGGCCGCCGAGGTGCAGCTGCAGGCGCCGGCGCAGACCGTCGTCGACCGTCTCGCCCAATAACGCCGCGATCCGGCGCTGCGGCTCGGAGCAGATGCCTATGTAGGGCAGACGCGGCGTGACGTGCTCGGCGCGCACGATGCGGGCGGTGGCGTCGATCTCGTAGATGATCTCGAAGCCGTGGCAGTTGTCGTGCATCGAGTGGAACAGCGCAAGCCGCCCGTCGCGGCGCTCGAGTCGCGCGATTTTGCGACGCTCGAAGACTCCGCGCTGGCCCGGGCGCGGGCTGTAGAGATCGGGCTGCATCGGCGTCGCGATCGCACGCGTGCCGAAGAGGGCGCGGCCGGCGTCGCTGTAGGTGAAGCACGAGTCAGGCAGATCGACCCACCCGGTGGTGTCCAGCTGCCAGCATTCCCACGGGTCGCCGCCCGCGGCACGCTCCGCGCGTTCGCGCGGCAGCTTCGCCACCTGCCGCGCGAGCCGCGCCACTTCGATCACGGCGTCCACGGCGAGCGCCGCGCCCGGGCCGTCGCCCGTCGCCTCTGCCGCGCGCCGAGTCAGACCACCCACCATCGCGCTGCCCGCGAGCGCGGCCACGCCGGCGGTCACCGAAGCGCCCACCTCGCCGCGCAGCGTGTGGCAGCGCGCCGTACGGATCGCGTACTGGGGCGACGGCGTGGCGACGATCTCGAGCTCGAGGACGCGCGCCGGGTCCTCGAGCCGCACCGTGTGCGTGAAGGCGTCGTCGTGGGTGTTGTCGACGCGTCCCGTCGTCACGCGCTCGTAACGGTCGCGTCCGCGCAGCAGCGCGGGCTCGATCATCGAGCCGGCGTACCCATGGGACTCGAGCCGCCGCCGAGATACTTTTCGGGCTCGCGGTCGAACTTCTGCTTGCAGCCCACCGCGCAGAAGTAATAGGTCTGGCTCTTGTACGTCGACTGCGCGGCCGCCTTCGCGGGATCGACACTCATCTTGCACACGGGATCAGTCGCCATACACCGGCCTCCAGCGCTTCAGGCGCAAGCTGTTCATCACCACGGAAACCGACGAGAATGCCATGGCCGCGCCGGCGAGGATCGGAGAAAGCAGCACGCCCCAGAGCGGATACAGCAGCCCCGCCGCCACCGGGATCAGCACGACGTTGTAGCCGAACGCCCACACGAGGTTTTCTTTCACGATGCGGATGGTGCGCCGCGAGAGGTCGACCGCAGCCACGACGCCACGCAGGTCGCCGCGCATCAGCGTGACGTCCGCGGCTTCGATGGCGACGTCCGTCCCCGAGCCCATCGCGATGCCGACATCGGCCTGCGCCAGCGCCGGCGCGTCGTTGATGCCGTCGCCCACCATCGCCACGCGCCGGCCGTTCTCACGCAGCCGTGCGATCTCGCGCGCCTTGTCCTCGGGCAGGATCTCCGCCAGCACGCGGTCGATGTCGGCTTGTCGGGCGATGGCGGCCGCCGTGCGCCGGTCGTCGCCGGTGAGCATCGCGACGTCGAGCCCGCGCGCTCGCAGCGCGGCGACGACGCCGCGCGCCTCTGGCTTGAGTGTGTCGGCGACGGCGATGAGACCGAGCGGCCGGAACGCGACGGCCAGATAGACGACCGTCTTGCCGGACTCCGCGAGCGCCTCCGCGTGCGGCTCCAGCGCCGTCACGTTCACGCCGCGCGCCTCCATCAGCGCCCGATTGCCCAGCAGCAGTCGTCCTTCGGGCGCGAGCGCGTCGATGCCCTGCCCTGGCACCGTCACGAACTCGGTCACGGGCGGCAGCGCCAGTCCGCGCTCCTTGGCTCGCGTGACGATCGCTTCGCCGATCGGGTGCTCAGAGCCCTGCTCGGCCGCCGCGGCGAACGCGAGCACGTCGTCTTCACTGACGCCCGGCCCGGGGATCACGTCCGTCACGCTGGGACGCCCGACCGTGAGCGTGCCCGTCTTGTCGAACACCATCGTGTCGACGCGCGCGAGCGTTTCGAGCGCCTCCGCGCTCTTGACGAGGACGCCGAGCTCGGCGCCGCGACCGGTGGCGACCATGATCGCGGTCGGCGTGGCGAGCCCCATCGCGCATGGGCAGGCGATGACGAGCACCGCGACCGCATTCGTCAGTGCATAAAGAAGCGACGGCGCGGGCCCGAACGCCCACCAGCCGAGAAAGGTCGCGGCGGCGATCACGAGCACGACGGGGACGAACACCGCGGCCACGCGGTCGGCCAGCCGCTGGATCGGCGCGCGCGAGCCCTGCGCCTCTTCGACGAGGCGAACGATCCGCGCGAGCGTGGTCTCGGCACCGACGCGCGAGGCGCGGAACACGAACGAGCCCGCGCGATTGACGGTGCCGCCGAAGACGCGGGCGCCGCGCGCCTTCTCCACGGGCAGGCTCTCGCCGGTGAGCATCGACTCGTCGATCGCGGAGGCGCCCTCGACGACTTCACCGTCGACCGGCACGCGCTCGCCGGGCCGGATCCTGACCAGATCGCCGACGACGACGTCCGAGGTCGGCACGTCGACCTCGACGCCGTCCCGCACTACACGCGCCGTCCGGGGAGCCAGCGCGACGAGCCGGCGGATCGCGTCCGATGTTCGGCCGCGCGCCCGCGCCTCGAGCCACCGCCCGAGCGCGACCAGCGTGATCACGACGGCCGAGGTCTCGAAATAGGGCATCGCGCCCAGCGCCATGAACCTGTGCGGCCACAGCGTCACCGCAAGGCTGAAGAAATACGCGGCGTTGGTGCCGAGCGAGACGAGCGTCGACATGCTGGCGCTTCGGTGGCGCAGGTCGCGCAGAAATCCTCGGTGGAAGTCGGCGCCCACCCAGAACTGCACGGGCGTCGCGAGCAGCAGCAGCGTCCACGGATCGCGCAGCCACGCGGGCGCCCAGGGAAAGATCTCGGGCATGCTGCCGAGCACGATCGGCACCGACAGCGCCGCGCCGACGAGCACGCGCGTTCGCAGTCGGTGCTGCTCGACCGCGCGCGCGGCCTGCTCGCGGTCCTCGGTCGTGCCGGGCGCCGCCGACGAAGCCTCGGCGAGCTCGTAGCCCGCCGCCGCCACCGCCGTGGCGAGGGCCTCCGCATCGGCGCGGGCCGGGTCCCACGCGACCGTCGCGCGCTCCGTTGCGAGGTTCACGGATGCCGTCTCGACGCCGGGCACGCGGCGCAGCGCTCGCTCGACCTTGTCGACGCACGCGGCACAATGCATGCCGCGCACGGCGAAGGCGCGCTTGTCCACTCAGCGTCCTCCGAATCGCGCGAACACGTCGAGCAGCTCCTCGATCTTTTGCTGCCGATCGCCGCGGCTGCCCGAGCGCATCGCATCGGCCACGCACGACTCGATGTGGCGGCCGAGCAGCAGCTTCTGGCACTGCTCGAGCGCGCCCTGCACGGCCGAAATCTGGAGCAAGATGTCTACGCAGTACGCGTCGTTCTCGAGCATGCGCTGCAGCCCCTGGACCTGGCCCTCGATCCGTCGCAGCCGCCCGCGCGCCTTCGCCTTGATCTCCGCATTGAGCATGTGCCCTCCCTGCCAGGTACCCCCGGGGGGTACTATCCGCCCGCCGCTGGGCGCTGTCAAGCGCCGCGCGGCACCCGCAGGCGCAGCGCGCCAGGCTCGAGAGTCAAAACGATGGGCGTGACCCCGACCGGCTCACCGTCCACGTGCGTGGGAAGCGGAACGGCGGCGTCCACGCGGAGGCGTCGCGCCCGTCGCACGCGCACGCGCGGGTGCCGCACGTGCGCGCCCGAATAGATCGTCGGCAGCCAGCGGAGCAGCTCGAGGCGCCCGAGGGCGCCGAGCACGACGACGTCGAACACGCCGTCGGCGGGATCGGCCTGCGGGGCGATCTTCATGCCGCCGCCGAACCACCGACCATTGGCGGCGACGACGGCGGTCACCGGCGTGGACGGCTCGCGCACGCCATCGAACTCGAGCACCGCCTCGACCGGGCGATGACGCCGCACACTCGCGACGACGGCGGCCAGGTACGGCAGCGTGCCGCGGGCGCGCAGCGACTGGGCGCGACGCGCGACGGCGGCGTCGAAGCCCGCGCCCGCCGAGATCGCGAACCAGCGCCGGTGGCCGTCGGCCCACTCCGCGAGCCCGAGATCGAAGCGAGCGTCGCCGCCCTCGACCAGCGCGCGCACGGCGGCGATGGGATCGCGCGGCACGCCGAAATTGCGGCACGCGTCGCAGCCACGCCCGGTGAGGACGGCGCCCACCGCCGTCGTCGCTCCGGCGGAGCGCACACCGTTGACGACCTCGTTCAGCGTGCCGTCACCGCCGACGGCCACGACGAGCGGCGCGCCGGCCGCGGCCGCGTCGCGCGCCAGCCGCTCACCGTCGCCGGGAGCGCGCGTCTCGACGTGCTCGGCGGGCAGCGTGGCCGCCATCACGTCACGCAGCCGTCGCCACACGCGCTCGGTGCGGCCGCCGCCCGCGGCGGGATTGACCACGACGACGGCGCGCGTCACTCGAAGAGCGAGATTTGCAGCGCGGCCGCGCTCGCCGCCGCACGCGCCCGTGCGCGGGCCCGGGCGGCCTTCGTCGGCTTGCGCGCCTTGTCGGGCGCCGGCGCGGGCGCCGGCCGCGGCAGCTTCCAGCCCTTCTGATGCGCGATGCGCTCGCCCTGTTTGATCAACAGCATGTCGATGAGACGCGCGAGCGGGTTACGCAGGAGCGTCAGGTAGCGCTCCCAGTATTTCGGCGAATGCGCCAGCGTGCGCATCTGATCGAGCGCGAGCGTGAGCGCCGCGCGATCGCCTTTCTTCGCGGCCAGCCGCAGGTCGGTCACGATTTTCTGGCCGCTGATGCGCGACGGCGGCTTCTTCGCCATCGCGCCGGATGCTATCACGAAGGCGGCGGCGCCCGCCCGCAGGAGCCCTTGTCGAGTGCCGCTATACTGCGCCGGAAGGAGCATTCATCACGACCCCGACCTTGCACGTCCGGCACGGCGGCGACGGCGAGCCGTCGCTGTTGCTGGTCCACGGTCTCGGCGCCAACGGCGACGTCTGGAACGGCCTGCACGACGTGTTGACGGAGCGATGGCGTGGACGGTGGGTGATCCCGGACCTCCCGGGACACGGGAAATCGAGCCCGCTCCCGCGTTACTCCTTTGGTCAGCTGGCCGCTGCGGTGGCACCGACGGTGGCATCGGCGGCGCGCGTCGTCGTGCTCGGTCACTCGCTCGGCGGTGTCGTCGCGCTCGCTCTGGCAAGCGGTTGGTTCGGCGTGAAGATCTCCGCGGTCTGCGGACTGGGCATCAAGGTCGCGTGGACCGACGAGGAGCTGGTCCGCGCGCAGGCGCTGTCCGTACGGCCACCGTCGAGATATCCGGCGCGGGGCGAGGCGGCCGAGCGGTATCTCAAGCTCGCCGGGCTCGCCGGACTGGTGGCCCCCGACGCGGTCGGAGACGCCGCGCTCCTGCACGGTGACGACGGCTGGACCGTCGCCTTCGATCCCGCGGCGTTTGCGGTCGGCGCCCCCGACATGGCGGGTCTGCTCGGCGCGTCGCAAGCGCGTGTGATGCTCGCCGCCGGCGAGCACGACCCCATGTGCACAGAGGATCAGCTGCGCAAGCTCGTGCCGGATCCCGTCATTCTTCCCGGGCTCGGCCACAACGCGCACGTGGAGTCTCCGGGCGCGCTGTGGCCGCTACTCGAGCGCCTGACCAGCTGACGGCGAGCCGCCTCGCCGCTCAGCGCAGTCGGATCTCGTAGTCCTCGCGGTGCGGCTGCTTGTCCACCGGCTGCACGATGACCTTGACGTCGAGCGCGGCCTCCAAGCGCGCCAGGTCCTCGCGCCCCTCCTCCTCGAAATACGCGGCGAGGTCGGGATGCACGCGCGCCACGACCTCGTGGTGCCCGGGCTGGGACTCCGCCGCGGCCTTGGCCTGGATCACGCGGTAGACCTCGGCGGCGAGCGTCTCGTTAGATTTCGTGACGCCGCTGCCGCGGCACGTGGGACACGTCACCGAAAGGAGCGCGCGCAGATCCTGGCGCACGCGCTTGCGCGTCATCTCGACCAGGCCGAGCTCCGAGATCTCCAGCACGTTCGTGCGCGCCTTGTCCTCGGCGAGCGCGCGCTTGAGGGCCTTGTACACCTGCTCGCGGTGCTCGGGCACCTCCATGTCGATGAAGTCGATGATGATGATGCCGCCCAGGTCGCGCAGCCGGATCTGACGGACGACCTCCGTCACCGCCTCCATGTTGATCTTCAGCACGGTCTGTTCGAAGTCACGCTTGCCGACGTACTTGCCGGTGTTGACGTCGATGGAGACGAGGGCCTCGGTGTGATCGATGACGATGTAGCCGCCGGACTTGAGCCAGACACGCCGGCGAAGCGCCTTTTCGATGTCCTTCTCGATGCCGTAGTGATCGAAGATCGGCGCGCGCTCGGTGTAGAGCTTGACGCGATCCTCGAGCGCCGGCACGAGCGCGCGCACGTACTCCAGACACTTGGCGTGCACCTCGGCGCTGTCGACGACGAACTCGTCGACCTCGGGTGAGAAGAGGTCGCGCACCACGCGGAAGGTGAGGTCGGCCTCCTCGTGCAGGACGGCGGGCGGCGTCGCCTGCTCGTAGCGCGCCTGGATCTGCGCCCACAGCCGCGACAGGAACTCGACGTCGGCGGCGAACTCGCTCTCGCCCTTGCCCTCGGCGTTCGTCCTCAAGATATAACCGCCGGGCGGCAGCGACAGCGAGCGCAGGGCCGCGCGCAGCCGGTCGCGCTCGCGGTCGTCTCGGATGCGCCGCGAGACGCCGACATGCTGCGTCTGCGGCATGTAGACGAGATAGCGGCCGGGCAGCGAGATGAACGACGTCACCCGCGCGCCCTTGGTGCCGAGTGACTCCTTGGAGACCTGCACGAGGACGTCCTGCCCACGGCTCAGGACCTGCTCGATGGGCGCCATCGCCTCGCGACGCGGCGGCTCGGCCTCGTCGACCTCGACGTCGGCGTCCACGTCGGGGTCCTCGTCCTCGAGGGGGGGTGGCGCCAGCGCCGCCGCCTCCACGCCGCGGCTCGCCGTGTAGTCGCCCGCGTAGAGGAAGGCGTCCTTGGTGAGCCCGATGTTGACGAAGGCCGCCTGCATGCCGGGCAGCACGTTGGTGACGGTGCCCTTGTAGACGCTCCCCACGATCGAGCGGTGACGATGCCGCTCGAGATACAGATCGGTGAGGAGGTTACCTTCCTGAACGGCCACGCGGGTCTCGATCGGGCCCGCGTTGATCACGATGCGCTTGCTCACGGCAGCACCCCTTGGGCGCGCTCATGCGATGCCTCATCGCCGCAGCGCGTCTCATTGGAACTGCCGCATCCGCACGGAGAGCAGGAGTCCGACGGCGCTCGACGACACCAGCATGGACGTGCCGCCGTAACTCATCAGCGGCAGCGGCACGCCCACCACGGGCAGGAGGCCGGTGACCATCCCGACGTTGACGAGCACCTGGGTCGCGAACAGGGCGGTGACCCCGAGCGCGATCAATCGGCCCACGGGCTCGCGTGCCGAGGCCGCGATATCGAAACCGCGGAGCAGCAGCAGCGCGTAGCACGTGAGCAACACCAGGCACCCGACGAACCCCCACGTCTCGGCGAATACGGCGAAGATGAAATCCGTGTGACGCTCCGGAAGAAAGGCGAGCCGGCTCTGCGTGGCGCCGGCGACGCCCTTGCCCAGGAGCTGTCCTGAACCGATGGCGATCTTGGCCTGGATCACGTTGTATGCGCTCCCGAGGGGATCGCGGAACGGATCCAGGAAGACGAGTATGCGTTCGCGTTGGTATTCCTTCATCGCGAGGAACCACACCAGGGGCAGCGCGCACAGGCCGGCGAGCGCGAGCCCGCCGAGCAGGCGCAACCGAATCCCGGCGCCCACGAGAAGGGCGGTCATCACGGGAAGCAGGAGCAGGGCGGTGCCGAGGTCCGGCTGCTTGACGATCAGCAGCGCGGGCACGACGAGCACCGGTACCGTCAGGGCCAGCGTCGCCTTACCCACCGGCTGCGCCCAGCGGGATGTCAGCACCCAGGTGGCCATCAGGACGAAACAGATCTTGAAGACCTCCGACGGCTGCACGGACATTGGCCCGAGCAGGATCCAGCGTCGCGCGCCGGAGACCGTTCGGCCCATCACGAAGACCGACGCGAGCCCGAGGAGGCCGAGCACGAAAAACAACGGCGCCAGCCGGACCAGGCGCCGGTAGTCGATCGAGGCGACGAGGACGAGGGCGCAAAGGCCCAGCGCGAACCAGGCGAGCTGGCGGAAGGCGACGTTGCCGCCGGCGCGTCCGATGTGCAGGCTGGCCAGCGTCATCGCGCTCAGGGTCACGAGGCCCCCCATGGCGCCCAGCAGCGGCCAGTCGACGTTCTGCAGGAGCCGCCGGTCGATGCCGCCCAGCACGGTCATGCAGAGAGTCTAGCCGCTGATGTCGATGCTGGCGACTTTCTCGAAGAAGATCGCGTTGTAGATCTGGCGAGCGATCGGCGCCGCCACCGAGCCGCCGTGGCCGCCGCGCTCGACGAGCACGACGATGACGACCTCAGGATCCCGCGCCGGCGCGAAGGAGGCGAACCATGCGTGGTCCTGCCCCTTGTCAGACCTCGAGTTGGCGATCGTCTGCGCCGTGCCCGTCTTGCCAACGATGTCGAGCCCCGGGATGCGGGCGGCCGCGCCTGTGCCGTTGGGTGTGTTCACGACGGCCCACATGCTCTGTCGCAGGAAGGCCCACACGGCGGGATTCAGCTCGACGTGCCCGTTGACGGTGCCGGCATCGCTCCACACGACACCGCGCTCGGGCCGCTCGATGCGCTGCACGATACGCGGCTTCCACAGCACGCCGCCGTTGGCGATGGCGGACATGAAGCGCGCGACCTGCATCGGCGTCACGAGCAGCTGGCCCTGACCGATCGACATGTTCACCGTCTCGCCGGGATGCCAGACGGGCGACTTGCCCCGGCGCGGTGACTTCGCCTGCGGCAGCAGCCCGAACCGCTCGCCGCCGAGCTCGAGCCCGGTGGCGGTGCCGAAGCCGAAGGCGGCGCCGTATTTCACGATGGCGGGCGCGCCGACCTTGAGGCCCGCGCCGTAGAAAAAGACGTCGCACGACTGCGCGACGGCGGCCATGAGGTCGACGCTGCCGTGGCCCTCCGGCTTCCAGTCGCGGAAGGTTCGGCCGCCGAACGGAAATTCGCCCTGGCAGTGAACACGGTCGGCGGGCGTGAGCGTGCCTTCCTGTAGCCCGGCCGCGGTGAGCACCATCTTGAAGACCGAGCCCGGCGGGTACTGGCTCTGGATCGTGCGATTGAGCAGCGGGAAGTCCGGATCCTTCATGACGCGCAGCCACGCGTCGCGGTCGATGGTTCCGGTGAAGCGGTCGATCTCGAAGGCGGGCGTGGACACCATCGCGAGCACGTCGCCGTTGCGCGGATCCATCACGACGACGGCGCCGGTTTTGCCCTCCATGAGCTTTTCCGCGACTTCCTGCACGCGGCGATTCACGGTCGTGACCACCTGCGCGCCCGGGTGCGGTTCGGTGGACTGCACGAGCCGCACGGGCCGACCCATCGCATCCACTTCGATGCGCTCGCCGCCGTCCTTGCCGCGCAGGAACTCGTCGAGCAGCCGCTCGAGACCGGTCTGCCCGACCATGTCACCGCGTCGATAGCGGCCCTGCTTGAGCTGATCGTCGTTCGCCTCGCGCACGTAGCCGAGCAGGTGCGCGGCGAAGCGGCTCGTCGGATACACGCGCTGCGGCTCGACCTCGACGATCACGCCGGGCAGCTCGAGCTTCCACTCCTCCACCTTCTGCATGTCCGCGATGGAGAGTCCACGGCGGATCCGCACCGGCAGGAAGGAATCGGGCGAGACCTTCGCGACGGCATCCTGCAGCTCCTGGAACGGAATCTGGAGCAGCGCAGCCAGCCGGCCCAGCGTCGCGTCGCGCTTGTCGGTGTCGCGCTCGAGCTCGCGCGGGATGAGCGAGAGCGTGAACGCCGGGCGGTTGTCGACGAGGGGCAGACCGTTGCGGTCGAAGAGGATTCCGCGCGGCGCGGCGATGGGCCGGATACGGATGCGGTTCTTGTCGGAGGCTTCCTGGAAGCGCCCACCTTCGAGCACTTGCAGGTACCAGAGCTGGCAGACGATCACCAGCAGCGCCGCCATCACGGCGATCGACATCGCCACGATCCGCTGATACGCGGGATCGCGGCGAGGAACGCTGCCGCGGTAGCCGGGCCCGGTCCAGTTGTTCACGGGGTGCGATCCTTCAGGGTCTCGGCCCACGCCAGTGCGAGGACCAGGGCGGCGCCGAGGAATCCATTATAGAGGGCCTGCGGCAACACGACGTACGTCATGAGCTCGCCGAAGGGCGCCGGGAAATGAAACAGCTGCAACAGCCCGAAGCGCGCCAGTCCCTCCAGCACCGAGAGCAGCACGAGACCCGGGACCTGCACGAGCGGCTGACTCACGCGCAGCCGGCTCCCCACCACGCCGATGGCGAAGCCGACCACGGCCTTCGTCAGGGCCTGCACGCCGAGCAGCCCGCCGGTGGCGGCGTCCTGCAGCAGGCCGGCCACGAAGCCGGCGCCGCAGCCGAACTCGGGCCCGCGTCGCAGGGCCAGCAGCACGACGACGATCAGCGGGATGTCGGGCGCCACGTCCGCGATGCGCAGCGCGGAGCCGACGGTCGCGTGCGCCACGCCGCCGCCGAGCACCGCGATCGCGAGAAAGGTGCGCATCAGCCGTCGCCCTTGAAGGACGACGCGACGTCGCGCACGGCGCCGCCTATCAGCAGCAGCACCTCGTCGATCCGCGCGAAATCCACCGCCGGAGTGACCTGGGCGTAGCTGAACAGCGCGGCGCCGCGGTCATCGATCGTGCGCACACGGCCGATAGGGATGCCGCCCGGGAAGAGCCCGCCGAGGCCGGAGGTGACCACCATGTCGCCCACGCGCAAGCCGCCGCCATCGCGCGCCATGTACTTGAAGCGCAGGGTGCCGCGCGGCTCACCCTCGACGATCCCCGGTGTTCGCGTGCGAACGACGTGGGCGCCCACGTTGGACGCCGGATCGGTCAGCACCTGCACGATGGACGAGCCCGCGCGCACGTCGATGATGCGGCCGACCAGCCCGTCGGGGGCGATGACGGCCGTGAGACGCACGACCGAGTCACCGCGGCCGCGGTTGACCGTCAGCGAGCGCACCCAGCCGCCCCATTCACGCGCGATGATCTCTCCGGCCATCGTCTCGAGGGGCAGCGATTCCTTGAGCGCGAGGAGCCGCCGCAGTCGCTGGTTCTCCGCGTCGGTCTCGGACACGCGCAACGCCTCGACGCGCAGGCGCTGCGTCTCCTCGCGCAGCCGACGATTGTCGGTGCGCACGTTCTTCCAGTCGCGGTACGTCCCCCAGACCCCGAGGGTGGCGCGGTTGATGCGGGCCAGCACGGTCTGCACAGGCGTCGTCACCACCGCGAGCGCCTCGGAGGCGAGGCCCGCGCCACCGCGCATCTGCAGCGTGAGAAGCACCAGGCAGACACCGGCGACGATGCCGAGCAGCGCCAGTGCGCGAATCCTCACGTCGACCCCCTGGGAGGCTCCTTCTGCTACGCGGGGATCGCGACCTTCTTCAGCAGATCGAGCTCGTCCAGCACCTTTCCCGTTCCGAGCGCAACGCACGAGAGCGGATCCTCGCCCGGCGCCACGGGCAGGTTGGTCTCCTGCCGCAACAGATGATCGAGGCCCCGGAGCAGCGCGCCGCCGCCCGTGATCACGATGCCCTTGTCTACGATGTCGGCCGCGAGCTCTGGAGGTGTGCGCTCCAGGCAGGTGCGAACGGTCTCTACGATGGTCATCACCGGTTCCCGCAAGGCTTCGCGGATTTCCTCGTCGGTGATCACGATCGTCTTCGGAATGCCGTCGATAAGGTCACGCCCCTTGACTTCCATCGTGCGACGCTCGCCACCCATCGGATAGGCCGAGCCGAGCGTCACCTTGATCTCCTCCGCGCGCCGCTCACCGACCAGCAGGTTGTAGTGCTTCTTGATGTACTGCACGATCGCCTCGTCCATCTCGTCGCCGGCGATGCGAACCGACTTCGAGTAGACGATGCCTGACAGCGAAATGACGGCCACCTCGGTGGTGCCGCCACCGATGTCCACGATCATGTTGCCGCCGGGCTCCTGAATCGGCAGGCCGGCGCCGATGGCGGCGGCCATCGGCTCCTCGATCAGGTACACCTCGCGCGCGCCCGCCTGCATCGCGGAGTCGCGCACCGCGCGCTTTTCGACCTGCGTGATCCCGGACGGGACGCCGACCACGATGCGCGGCCGCACGAGCGTGCGGCGCCGGTGCACCTTGGAGATGAAGTAATGCAGCATCTTCTCGGTGACGTCGAAATCGGCGATGACACCGTCCTTCAGCGGCCGGATGGCTACGATGTTGCCCGGCGTGCGACCGAGCATCGCCTTCGCCTCGTGTCCGACGGCCAGGACGGAGTGGTCCGCCTGGTGGATCGCGACGATTGACGGCTCGTTGAGCACGATGCCTTCGCCACGGACGTAGACCAGCGTGTTCGCCGTTCCGAGGTCCACCGCGAGGTCGTTCGAGAACATCCCGGCCAGCAGGTTGTAGAACATCAGCTCTCCAGTTTTTCTGTACTGGTTACAGGCCCGCGCGAGTGTCGGTACATTAGCACAGTCCGTGCCAGAGCTGCAGGAAAAGTCTGCTTTTCCAGCAATTTAGCGCAGTTGTCCGGCGCGCGCCGCCGCCGCCGATGCCCTGAAAAGGAAAAGACTTTCGGCGCCTTGTGGACGCCCGCCGCGGGCGCCAGAAACGCCTCGCTCACCGGCGCGGACGAGCGTGAAGAGGCCGGGGCCGACGGGAACTTCCTGCCAATAAGTTTTGTCCAGAATGGCACCCGTGACGTCAACCGTCACTGGGTCGCCGTCGAGATCATGGGCTCTCTGGAGTCCTTCGCACGCTCTCGGGGGGGCGACGGAAAGAATCCCGATAGAGCTTGATCGCGTCGCGAATCACCTGTTCCGCTTCGGCGCGGCCTCGAAACCGATCCACCTCCACCGTCTTCTGCTCGAGCACTTTGTAGTCCAGGAAGAATCGCTCGAGCTCACGCAGGCGATGCGGCGGCAGCTGGCCGATGTCTGTGTAGTCCGCGTACTCGGGATCGTCCGCGTGCACGGCGATGATCTTGTCGTCCTGGCCTTTTTCGTCGCGCATGGTCAGCACCCCGATCGCTCGCGCGCGCAGGATGCACAGTGGCAACACCGGCTCCTGGCCGAGCACGAGCACGTCGAGTGGGTCGCCGTCGTCACAGTACGTCTGCGGCAGGAAACCGTAGTTCGCCGGATAGTGCACGGCCGAGTACAGGACCCGGTCGACCCACAGCAGGCCCGTGCGTTTGTCGAGCTCGTACTTCACCTTCGAGCCCTTGGGAATCTCGATGATCGCGCGGAAGTGCCGCTCGATATGGTCGCCCAGCTCGACATCGTGCCAGGGGTGCATCGCACCGCCGATGATACCCTGCAGCGGGAATCCACGAGGCCCTGCGCCGAAGGGCGCGACGATGCATTCGGTGACTGCTCACGCGTGAGTGAGGGGGTTTGGGGGAAGCCGAAGGGGCGCCAGATGCATTCGGTGACTGCTCACGCGTGAGGAGGGGGTTTGGGGGAAGCCGAAGGGGTCCCCCAACAAGAATGGACGAGTTCGAGGCGTGGTTCGACAAGGGCGTCACGGACGGGCTGCCGGTGGTGCCGCCGACGCGCGAGCGCGTGGAAGCGATGCTGGCGGCGACGCGCCGCGCCCGCGACGAGCTCCTCGGCGAAATGCCGCCCAACTACGGACGCGTCACGGTCGAGAAAACCGCGATCAATGCGGTGATGGCGGGCTGCCGGCCCGAGTACCTGCGCGTCGTGCTCGCCGCCGCAGAATGCGCGTGCGATCCCGCATTCAACCTGCACGGCGTCTCGACATCGACCCACTTCTCCGCGCCGCTCATCGTCGTCCACGGGCCCGAGCGCGGCCGCATCGGCATCAATTCCTCTTTCGGTGTCTTCGGCCCCGGCTACCGTGCCAACGCCACCATCGGGCGCGCACTGCGGCTGCTGATGATCAATGTCGGCGGCGCGAGGCCGGGCGGGATCTCGATGTCGACGTTCGGTCATCCGGGCCGCTACACCTACTGCATCGGCGAGCACGAGGAGGCGAGCCCGTGGCCCCCCTATCACGTCTCCCGTGGCCTGCCGCCCGGCTCGAGCGCCGTGACGCTGTTCGCCGGCGAGGCGCCGCACGGCATTTCGGACCACGCGAGCCGGACGGCCAGGAGCCTCGCCGGCTCGCTCGGCTGGTCGATGGCAGGGCTCTGGAACAGCAAGCACTTCCCGCTCTACTCGCACACGATGCTGGTCGTCGGCCCCGAGCATGCCCGCACCTTCGCCGACGAGGGGTGGAGCCGCGACGATCTCGCACGCTATCTCCACGAAACGATTCGCGTTCCTTATCGAACGCTGCTGCCCGACGACACGCACGGCGAAGGCACCAATCTGCGTTTCGGCAAGAACCCTCCGCCCGCCGACTCGATGGTCAGTAAGTTCCCCAGTGTCGGAGAACTTCACATTCTCGTGGCCGGCGGTACAGCCGGCCGCTTCTCGATGGCCATCCCCGGATGGCTTGGGACGAGGAACGGCTCCCAGCCCTTGACGCGATTGATACACTTGGACTGACGAAACGCGCCGCCCCGCCAGAATTCGATTGACAGGTCTCCTGCCTCATGTAATTCTTGCCGCGGTTCAGGTTCAGACGGAGTTGACGATTGACGAATCGAGACACACGCCGCGCGGACCAAAGGGTCGCGCGGCGTTTTTCTTTTGTAGCTTGCCTGCCAATATCGGCAGGTAACCCCGCGATTCCCGCGGGCGCACGCAGGGGCTGAAGACCCCCGAAGAGAGAGGTCAGAAGGAATGGCACAGGGACAGGTGAAGTGGTTCAACGATGCGAAGGGTTACGGGTTCATCACGCAGGAAGGTGGAGAAGACGTCTTCGTCCACTACAGCGCCATCCAGGCCCAGGGCTTCAAGTCCCTGGCCGAAGGTGACCGGGTCGAGTTCGAGGTGACCCGCGGCCCCAAGGGTCTTCAGGCAGCGAACGTCCGCAAGGTTTAGAGCCTACCCCTGTCGCTTCCGCCCGGGCCCGCCGACGGGCCCGGGTGCTCTTCGAAAGTGCCTGCCAGGTAGAAGCCTCAGATCAGACCAACGAGAAAGGTAAACGATCCTCATGATCCGTTCGTTCAACGAGATGCACCTCAGCGCGCCCATGCTCGACGCCATCGCGCGCGCCGGCTACACCACTCCGACGCCGATCCAGGCGCGCGCCATCGGCATCGCGCTCGAAGGCCGAGACCTCATCGGCTGCGCGCAGACCGGCACCGGCAAGACGGCCGCGTTCGCGATTCCGATCATCGAGCGCCTCTGCGCGTCCCGTCCGGGCGCGGGCGCCCGCGCCCTCGTGCTCGCGCCGACTCGTGAGCTGGCGCTGCAGATTGCCGAGCACTTCGCGATGCTCGGCGGCGCGCGCGGCCTTCGCACGGTCACCCTCATCGGCGGCGAGCCGATGGGACCACAGCTGGCCGGGCTCGCGCGGCGTCCCGACGTCATCGTGGCCACGCCGGGCCGGCTCTTCGACCACATCGAGCGGCGCAGCGCCACGCTGAGCTCCGTACGTATCGTTGTCCTCGACGAGGCCGACCGCATGCTGGACATGGGCTTCGCGCCGCAAGTCGAGCGCATTTTGGCCGTCACGCCGCTCGATCGCCAGACGCTCTGCTTCTCGGCAACGATGCCGGAGGCGGTGGAGCGCCTTGTGCGCCGGCATCTCTCACGCCCCGAGCGCGTGGAAGTCGGCACGGTGGCCAAGCCGGTGGCCGCCGTCACCCAGCGGCTCTACGCGACGGACAGCCACGAGAAGATGCCGCTGCTCCTGCAGCTCCTCGGTGAGGAGCGCGGGCAGACGCTGGTGTTCACCCGCACCAAGCACCGCGCCGATCGCCTGGCCCGCGCCGTGGCCGCCGCCGGGCATCGCGTGACGCGGCTGCACGCCGATCGCACGATGTCGCAGCGCCGCGAGGCGCTCGACGGCTTCCGCGCCGGCCGCTACCGCATCCTGGTGGCGACCGACATCGCCGCACGCGGCATCGACGTGCCGGAGATCGCGCACGTCGTCAACTTCGACCTCCCGCACACACCGGAGGATTACATCCACCGCATCGGCCGCACCGCGCGCGCCGAGGCGACCGGGCAGGCGACGAGCTTCGCCGTGCCCGAGGAACGGGACCAGCTGCGCGCGATCGAGCGGCATCTCGGCCACCCCGTGCCGCGGAACTGAAGCAGAAGCTCGCAACACCCGACCATGATGGTCGGATCAACGAGGGGCGCAACGACGCCCCGGAGGACAGAAATGGCAACAGGTACTGTGAAGTGGTTCAACGATGCAAAGGGCTTCGGCTTCATCACGCAGGAGGGTGGCGAGGATGTCTTCGTCCACTACAGCGCGATCCAGGCGCAGGGCTTCAAGAGCCTCGTCGAGGGTGACCGCGTGGAGTTCGAAGTGACGCGTGGCCCGAAGGGTCTGCAGGCGGCGAACGTCCGCAAGGCCTAGCGTGCGCGGCGCCGCCTGCGCGGGAACGCGCGGGCGGCGCCGGCCGTGCTCAGCGTCGAGGGCCGATCACGAGAGATCGACCCAGACCGTCTTCACCTCCGTGTAGTGCTCCAACCCCGCCGCGCCCATCTCGCGGCCGAACCCCGATTCCTTGAAGCCGCCGAACGGCAGAGCGGCATCGAACAAGTTGTAGGCGTTCACCCACACCGTGCCGGCGCGGATCGCCTGCGCAGCGCGCATGGCTTTCGCGACATCGCGCGTCCATACCGCGGCGGCCAGCCCGTACGTGGTGTTGTTGCCCTCGGCCAGCCCTTCGTCGAGCGACTTGAACGGGATGACGGACAGCACGGGGCCGAAGATCTCCTCGCGCGCGATCTTCATCGTGTTGCGGACCTCGTCGAAGATCGTCGGCTGA
>Ga0207646_10000824_pt1 | contig 40321 bp, 24 predicted proteins | sample KBSK5502metaG_FD_184343 | JGI IMG/M metagenome (GOLD analysis project Ga0207646, IMG submission 184343) | Corn, switchgrass and miscanthus rhizosphere microbial communities from Kellogg Biological Station, Michigan, USA - KBS K5-50-2 metaG... | ecosystem: Host-associated > Plants > Roots >... | reverse complement strand
ATTACCTGAGGCCAGGGAGAAGCTCAGCATCACCCCCGCGATCGGCATCCCATTGCCATCCGTCACCCGGCCGGAGACGGTATAGGGCACGCCGACGAAGTCCAGCCCGCTTCCCGGACTGCTGAAGTAACGGCCGGGCGGAGCAAAGACGAGGTTGCCCTTGCTCGGCGTCGCCCGGTAAGTGCTATCGAGCGAGAAGCCGGACTGACTCCAGTTACCATTGGCGTCGGTCTGCACCGGCCCCGGGACGTTCCCATTACCTGAGGCGAGGGAGAAGCTCAGCATCACCCCCGCGATCGGCATCCCATTGCCATCCGTCACCCGGCCGGAGACGGTGTAGCCTGACTGCGTAGTGGGTGTCCCTACAAAATTGATACCAGAATTGGCGCCATTGACGTCGACGGGGGGCGGCGTAAAGGTGAAGCCTGACTTGCTCGGCGTCACGCGGTAGACCGAGCCATCCGCGAAGCCAGTTTGGCTCCAGTTGCCATTAGCATCAGTCTGCACCGCTGCCGGTATGCCACCGGTGCCCGAGACTCGAGTGAAGGTCAGCGTCACCCCGGCGAGCCCTGCGTTACCGGAGGTCGTGACGTGGCCGGCGAGCCCGAAGAAGCAGGTGAAGTTCAGGTCGTTTCTCGCGGCGTCGAAATCGCGAGAAGGCGGCGTGAAGTCACAGCCTGACTTGCTCGGCGTCACGCGGTAGGTGGTGCCTGGCTGGAAGCCTGATTGACTCCAGTTGCCGTTGGCACCGGCTTGCACCGGGCCTGGGAGGTTCCCGTTGCCGGAGACGCGTGTGAAGGTCAGCGTCGCTCCCGGCGAGGCTGTCCCGCTCACCCCGTAGGCGTTGACTGTGCCGACGAAATTGAGATTGTTATTCGCGCCGCTCGCGTCGAGGAAGGCCGGCGTGAAGGTGCAGTTGGTCTTGCTCGGCGTCACGCGGTAGGTGGTGCCGTCTTGGAAGCCAGCCTGACTCCAGTTGCCGTTGGCATCGGTCTGCACCGGCGCCGGCACGTCCCCATTGCCCGAGAGGCGCGTGAAGGTCAGCGTCACCCCGGCGAGACCCGTATTGTCAGGCGCGGTGACTCGACCCGCGAGGCCGAAGATAGAGATAAAGTTCAGGTCGTTCCTGGCGCCGTTGAAGTCGCGTGAAGTTGGGGTGAAGGTGGAACCCGGCTTGCTCGGCGTCACGCGGTAGGTGGTGCCAAGCTGGAAGCCTGATTGACTCCAGTTGCCACTGGCGTCGGCTACGACCGGATTCGGCAGGTTGCCGTTGCCGGAGACACGCGTGAAGGTCAGCGTCGTTCCGAACGGCGCCGCCCCGCTGGCGCTAAAGACGGTGGAGGTCCCAACGAAATTGAGATTGTTACTCGCGCCGCTCGCGTCGAGGAAGGTTGGCGCGAAGGTGCAGTTGGTCTTGCTCGGCGTCACGCGGTAGGTGGTGCCGTCTTGGAAGCCAGTCTGACTCCAGTTGCCGTTGGCATCGGTCTGCGTCGCTGGCGGCACGTCCCCGGTGCCTGAGAGGCGCGTGAAGGTCAGCGTCACCCCGGCGAGACCCGTATTGTCAGGCGCGGTGACTCGACCCGCGAGGCCGAAAGTGCAACTAAAGCTCAGGTCGAACCTCGGGCCGTCGAAATCACGCGAGGGCGGGAGGAAGGTGCAACCCATATTGCTCGGCGTGACCCGATAGGTAGTGCCCGGCTGGAAGCCGGTCTGGCTCCAGTTACCGAAGCTATCGGCCTGCACCGGTCCCGGCACACTCCCGTTCCCCGAGACCAGCGAGAAGGTCAGCGTCGCCCCCGGCGTGGCTACCCCGCCCACGCTGAAAACTTTGGCGGTGCCGACGAAGTTCACACCATCCACGCCGCCGCTTACCTCTCGGAACGTCGGGGTGAAGGTGAAGCCGGGTTTACTCGGCGTCACGCGGTAGACAGTAACCAACTGGAAGCCCATCTGCCCCCAGTTGCCGCTGGCGTCGGTCTGCACCGGCGCCGGCACGTTCCCGCTCCCGGAAACCCGCGTGAAGGTGATCGTAACTCCAGGGATGGGCGCCCCGGATGGAGTCAGGACTACCCCGGCGAGTCCGGGGGTCCCGGTGAAGTTCAGGTCGTTGGCCGACCCGCTGAAGGTAAGCGAGGAGAGGGTGAAGACGAAGCCTGGCCTGCTGGGCATCGCGCTATAGAGCGTCCCGGCCCGGAAGCCAGTCTGACTAAAGTTGCCGTTGGCGTCGGTCTGCACCGGTGCCGGAATATCTCCGGTGCCCGCGAGCCGGAAGAAGGTCACCGTCACGCCCGGAATTCCCACCCCATTGTTGGTAATGTGGCCGGAGACCGAGAACGGATCTAAGGTGGCGGTGAAATTGGCGTCGTTGGTCGGCGCCTCCACATCGATCAGGGCGGGCGTGATCAGATAGCCCGGCTTGCTCGGTGTGATGTGGTATTTCAGCCCTGTCTGGAAGCCTGACTGGCTATACCTCCCATCAGGACCCGTGACCACTGGCGGCGGCACAAACCCGGAGCCGGAGACCAGCGAGAAGGTGATTGTTACTCCCGGCACGCCGACCCCGCCATCCGTCACCTGGCCGGCCACCGCGAATCCGGGAATGATTGGCGTCGAAATGGTCGCCGAGTTGTTGTCCAGGTTCGGGTCGATGGTCGATGCTCTGACCGTGGCCGTGTTGGAGACAGAGCCAATTGCTCCGGGAGTTAAAATGATGGTAAAGGTCGCTGTTTCTCCAGGAGCCATGGGCGCGATTTTACTGCAAGTGATCGTCCCGGTTCCGCCGACTGGTGGGACCATACAAGTCCAGCCACCCGGAGCCGTAACTGACTTGAAATTAGCCAGAGCTTCGAGCAACACCACATTCGTGGCTATGCTCGGACCATTATTATGGACGGCTACCGTGTAGGCTAAGTCTGCGCCTAACGGAGCCGGGTGTGGAGAATCCGTCTTGGTGACGGTGAGATCAGCGATTGAGGTCAGGGAATCAATATCAGTGGCGGTGTTATTTGATGGATTGGGATCCCTGATGGTCCCAATGGTGGAAACCGTCGCGGTATTTGACAGCAGCCCCGAGGCACTGGGCGAAATCGTTCCGGCCACCGTCAGCGTAATACTTTGTCCCGCTGCCAGGTTCAGCCCCGTCCAGGTACCCGTAATCGGATCATAAGTCCCTGTGCTCGGGGTGAAGCTCGGGCTGAGGATCGCGGCCGGGAGGGAGTCAGTGACCGTTATGCTTGAGACAGTACTCGGCCCGTTGTTCCTCACCGTAATGGTATAACTGATCGGATTACCCGGAACTGCTATCTCGACCCCGTCCGTCTTCGTAATCGCTAAGTCTGCCTCACCGACCACGTCAGTATCAGTAGCAGAGTTATTATTGGGATTAGGATCGGTTGTGCCCGCGGGCGGGGCCACCGAGGCGGTATTCGTCAACGTGCCTGAGGCAGTATTCGAGACCGTTCCACTGAGGGTAAATGTCGCTGCCCCGCCACTGGCCAGGTTAACAGTAGTGTTAATGGAGCCAGAACCGCTCGATACGTCGCAGCTAGAACCCGCCGACGCTGTGCAATTCCAGGTGGCGCCGGTAATGCCTGCGGGTAAGTTATCAGTGACTGCTGCGCCAGTGACATCACTTGGGCCGTTGTTCCTTACTACGATGGTATAGCTGATGGGATTATTAGGTATCGCCAGGTCGGTCCCATCGGTTTTGGTAATCGCCAGGTCCGCCCTGGACACAACCGTGTCGCGATCGGTGGCGGAGTTGTTAGCAGAGACTGGGTCCGCCAGACCAGCCGGCCCAGTTACGGTTGCGGTGTTCAGGATTGAGCCAACAGCCGACGGTGATACTGTGGCATTGAGCGTGAAGGTGGCCGTGCCGCCGTTGAGCAGGTTGACCGTCGTGTTGATGGAGCCGGAGCCGCTCGGGGCGCCGCAACTCGATCCCACAGACGGCACGCAGCTCCAGGTGGCGTTGGTTAGCACAGCCGAGACATTATCGACCACTGTCGCCCCGGTGGCATCATTGGGCCCGTTGTTATGCACCACGATGGTATAGGTGATCGATCCGCCTGCGACGGCAGTATCCTGGTTATCGGTCTTGGTGATTGAAAGATCGGCCTGTCCGATCGAGTCGGTATCAGTCGCCGAATTGTTGCCTGGGTTAATCTCCGTGACACCGGCTGGCGCGGTTATCGTCGCGGTATTTACCAACGACCCAGAGGCCGCGGAGGATACTGTGCCATTGAGCGTGAAGGTAGCTGTGCCACCGTTGAGCAGATTGACCGTCGTGTTGATGGAGCCGGAGCCGCTAGCGGCACCGCAGCTCGATCCCGCCGATGGTGTGCAGTTCCAGGTAGCGTTGGTGATCGCCGCAGGCAGATTGTCTACGACAGTGGCTCCGGTGACATCACTCGGCCCGTCGTTCCTCACCACGATGGTGTAGCTGATAGACGCTCCAGGCAAGGTTGAATCCTGATTATCCGTCTTAGTGATCGAGAGGTCAGCCTCCTTCCCAATGGTGTCGGTATCGGTGGCAGAATTGTTACCAGGGTTGGTATCGGTAAATCCAAAGGGCGCGGTTACCGTGGCCGTATTAGCCAGGGACCCTGTTGCAGTGGGCGAGACGGTGCCGGTGAGCGAGAAGGTGGCCGTCCCGTTGCCGGGAAGGCTGACCGTCGTGTTGATGGAGCCGGAGCCGCTGGAGGCGCCGCAGCTCGATCCCGCCGACGGCATGCAGCTCCAGGTAGCGTTGGTGATCGCCGCAGGCAGGTTGTCTGTTACAGTGGCCCCTGTGACGGGGACCGACCCGTTATTGCTCACGACAATGGTATAGGTAATTTGGCTGCCCGCCACAGCCGTCTCTTGATTATCTGTCTTGGTGATTGCCAGATCAGCCGTTTGGCTGGCGATTTTGGCGATGAAGGCATCAGCGGAGCCGCCGCCGTATGTGGATTGTGCCGCCCCTGAGGTAGTCGGGAAATTCGTAGAAGATGTGCGGCCCGCAATATAGGCACTACCTAGCGAGTCCACGGCGATGCTGGCGCCAGAATCGTCGCTGGTCTTGCCGAGAAAACTTGAATAGACTAAGGCGCTGCCAGCAGGGTTAAGTTTTGTGACGAAGGCATCGCCGCCAAAGGAGCCGCCCCCGAAAGTGCCCTGGAAGGCATCGCCAGTAACAGGGAAGTTGGTGGAAAAAGTCCGCCCCGTGATGTAAGCATTCCCTCCGGAATCTAACGCGATGCTTGAGCCGAGATCATCATTGGCTCCACCAAGGTAGGTTAAATATGAAAAGGCCGTGGCCGCTGAGTTCAATTTCGCGACAAAGGCGTCGCCACCGAAAGTGCCGGCCCCACCCTTATAAGTCGTCTGGAACGCGCCCAGTGTCGTTAGGAGATTGGATGAGGTAGTGGCCCCGGTCACGTAAGCATTGTTGGCTGAGTCAACGGCAATGCCCAGCCCTTGGTCGACGCCGTCGCCGCCGAGATAGGTGAAGTAGATGAAGGATGTGGCCGTAGTATTTAACTTCACCACGAAGGCGTCACTCTCACTTAAGGACGTTGGCTGGACGGCACCGAAGGTGGTAGCAAGATCAGTCGAAGTAGTAGTCCCAGTGACGTAGGCATTCCCGACGGAGTCCAGGGCAATGCCATTACCTTTGTCATCGCCGTTCCCGCCCAGATAGGTGAAGTAGACAAATGAAGTTCCCGTGGGGTTCACCTTCGCCACAAAAGCATCACTATTGCCCCCGCCGAAGACACGTTGGGCGACCCCAAATTGCGTAATAATATTGGGCGAGGTGGTAGGCCCGGTCAAGTAAGCGTTGTTGGCCGAGTCAACAACAATGCTATTCCCCGCCTCATCGCCATTGCCACCAAGGAAAGTAGAGTAGAGAAGGGAATTGCCAGCAGAGTTCAACTTGACTATGAAAGCATCAGTGCCCCCGCCGAGACTATGCTGGGCAGCATCTGAAGGGACGGGGAAGTCAATGGAAGTAGTTAACCCTGTTACGTAAGCGTTGCTCGCTGAATCAAGGGCGATGCTGAATCCCCTATCCTCGCCGCTGCCGCCAAGGTAAGTGGAATATAGAAAAGCAGTGCCCGTGTTATTCAACTTTGCCACAAAGGCGTGAATGCTCCCGGCACCAAAACTGGTTTTGAGCGCCCCGGCTGTCGTAGGAAAATTGTTTGAGAAAGTGTAACCCGTGACGTAAGCATTGCCAGAAGAATCTACCTTAATGCCAAGCGCTTCCTCAAAATTACTGCCCCCGAGGAAGGTCGCATAGAGTAGTACGGGGTCAATGACTAAAGGCTTGCTGGTATCATAGGCTCCTATTTCAAAGCCAACCTTATTCCGGTCTCTAATGACATACCGGCCGGAGACCAGTTTCCTCACCCCGCCGTCCTCTTGATAAAAAACCGGTTTACGCTGGCGAACCTCGCCGCCCTCAGTACTCAAGACGAGGTCCCCCTGGGCATCGATATGCATCCGCCTCGCCCCTTCAATCGCAAGATTGATCGAATTGGGGTTAGCCCCCGGGGCAACAACCCAGTCGTATTCTAATTGCCGCTGGTTGCCGTAGTAGATGAGGTCCACCCCAGGGTAAACGTTACGGTATTGCACCCCGGTGTAGCTAGGGATGTTTTTCAGCCATTTTTGCGGGTCACTACCGATAAAGTAATTGCTCTTTCCAGGCATTTCGCCCAATCCTGTTAAAGTGGGCGAGGAGTTAGCCCCTATCAATCTCATTCGCAGCACACTGCTGAGGGGTTGATCAATGGTCTCTTGCGCGCCATTCTTCCTTCGGACTGGCTCTTTCCGTAACGCTAGCACCGCTTCAGTAGAGGTCAAAAAAAGGTTATAGCCACTTCCGCGAGAAAGAAACTTGACTTGGGGGGCAGTCTGGCCATAGTTTGCCTCAAACGCCATTGGCAGTTCTCCGTATGCCTCATTCAATCGCGCCCTGGATGTGTCAGCATTAAAGCCAGAAGAGCTGGTAGGGAGAGAGTCCGTATTTAAACCAGGCTGGCTTTCCAAGAGTGAGGAAGGAGGATGATTAGCATGTGCCGATGGTGTCAGCCACCCCCACGTGTAACCCGACAAGGTCGACCAGCACATTAAACTAATCGTGGTCACCAAGAGAGCCACTTTATATGTCGTCTTACTTCTTGAATAACTCATGATTTCCCTCCGTAACTTTAATGCTATTGCTATTGGGCGCATTTGTTTCGGGCTTAGGCGCTTAAGGCCGGGCCTATCTCACTAGCGAGACTTCTCTTAACAAAGAGCTAAAGCTGTCAGGTGGCCGGCTTGAAACAAAAGGGCAAGTGTTGATAATACGAGAACTGCTGGTAGCAGGCATTCATCACCTTGCTCTGATTTGGTCGTGGATCTGGTGCTCGCTGTTTAAGGCAAGGCAAGAGAAAGAGAGCATCTCTCTCACCTAAGACCAGGACTACGAAAAGAGAGCTATAGATGGACCGGCCCAGGCATTCAAGCTGATACAGGCCCGGCTTGAAGCCTTGAAAGACTCTACACCATGCATAACCGCCGAGGAGCGCCAAGGCAGCCCAGGTAGCGCTGCTCATCACTCTGGTTGCTAACAGTTTGCCACCTCAACCTAGCTACTCTGCTTTTGGCTCGGCAATATCTCTATTTCTTACCTCCGTGGATACTGCTTCCTCGGGAATCGATTTCGGCGGACCGGTTGAAAATTCACCCCAGAGGGAGATCAGGCTCAAGCCAGCATTCTCCCCGCTATCTCAATGCCATTAATATAGGAACCTCCATTAGCTGAAAACATCCATCCAAATTTTCCTCGGCTTCGAATCACCAAGGTTTCAGTAGGGCAAGCTAAACAACTTTGGACATTAAAACTAAACTCTATTCTTTCACCTATGGTTGCATCGACTTGTGCTTCCAAAGATGCCTGGTGATTTAGCCACAGTTGGTTACATTGGCCAAGTCACTGATTAAGATAGATAGCTTGGGCCGCATCTAATTTAGGCGCTGCGATGTGTTTCTTTGGAAGAGTATCCACCGCCCAAAGAACACTCTCTCTGCTGACCCAGTAGTGAGTGACAGTTGAATAGATAGAAGTTCACCACGGTCAGCAAGGAAGTATCTTTGAAAGGTTAAAACGGTAAGGTATTACCGCCCAGTGAGTGAAAAGCGTCGGTGAAATAAAATATGATCCAGGACGATGTATTGAGTTTTTAAATCGGTTCGATGCCTGGACTCAGATTACCGTGTGATAGTGAGCTTTCTTAAGGTTTGCCGACTGAGAGGAAAGTTCACTACTGGGTGGCAGCCTACCATAAGGATAAATGATTGGTCAATACATTTTTTAATGCTACTTAAGTCGATCAGGTTAGAAATTTTCTCAATCCTGAGACGCCTCATCCATCTTCACAGGTCAGCCTTGGCCAAGTTAGCTCCGACAAGCGGCAATTTACGCTCGGAAATTTAGATTCAATCGGTATTTGACATAATTGTGAGGTGGTATGAGTGACTTTTTGCCATTTTCCCTTCCTGATATCGGCAAAGACGAAATTGCAGAGGTAGTAGATTCCCTGCAATCTGGCTGGCTGACGACCGGCCCCAAGACTAAACGCTTTGAACAGGACTTTGCTAGATTCGTTGGGAATGAGGTAGAAGCCATCGCCGTCAATTCGGCCACCTCCGGTCTCCACCTGGCCTTGGAGGCGGTCGGGGTAGGGGCAGGGGATGAGGTGATTACCACCCCATACACCTTTACTGCCACGGCTGAGGTCATTCGCTATCTTGGGGCACACCCTGTCTTCGTTGATATTGATCCAGCCACCTTAAATATCGACCCATTAAAGCTCGAGCAGGCGATTACGCCCCGCACGAAAGCGATTCTACCCGTCCACTTTGCAGGGCTGTCCTGCGACATGGAGAAGATCTTTGAGATTGCCCGGGGGTACAAATTAAGGGTGGTGGAGGATGCCGCCCATGCCCTACCGACAATTTATCGAGGTAGACTGGTTGGCACTCTTGGGAGCGATGCAACCGTTTATAGCTTTTATGCTACCAAAACCGTTGCCACCGGCGAAGGCGGGATGGTGGTCACCCATGATGCGGAGGTTGCCAATCGGTGCCGGATCATGCGGTTGCATGGGATCAGCCGCGATGCCTTTGACCGTTACTGCTCCCCTAGCCCGTCTTGGCAGTACGAGGTGGTCGCCCCGGGGTTTAAATATAACATGACGGATCTGGTCGCATCCTTAGGGATCCATCAACTGAAAAAAGCCTGGACCTTTCAGCGGAAACGCGAAGGGATGGCTGAGCGTTACCATTCTGCCCTAGCAGGATTACCCATTGTGCCCCCACCTAAACCGGCCCTTGATGATGTTCACGCATGGCACCTGTATGTTATCCGGCTTAAGGAGTCCGTCAAGCTGAGCCGTGCGCGGTTTATCGAGCACATGGCCGCTAAAGGTATTGGATGTAGCGTTCACTTTATCCCCCTCCATGTGCAGCCTTATTGGCGCGACACCTATGGCCTCAAGCCGGATAGTTTTCCAGGCGCCTTATCAGCTTATGAGCGGGCTGTTAGCCTACCGCTTTATACGAAGATGACCGGAGCGGATCAGGAGCGCGTGATTGGAGCTGTAATGGAGGTATTAGCTTCAGAGGCCGCCGAAGTAGGCTTAAACGGCAGGGGCCATTTCAAGCACCACCAAGGGGGAGGTATTAACGATCACCAAAAGATGGTTTAATCAGCAGCCAAGTAGTGAGCTTATCTCTCAGCCGGCAAGCGAGTCCAAAGAAAGCTCACCTCATCACGCGACAAGTTCTAACCAGGTAGGGCACCGGCGGGGCGGAGCGGTTCAGCGCCCCGCAGCAGAGAGATTATTCAATCGCTGTTCCTAGTTCAGAGCGTGGAGCTCCTCTCGGGCAAATCTTAGCAAGCTATTTGTCAAGCTTTCAAGGTTAGATTCCTGTCAAGCTCATTCTCCCTCGATCAACTGACAGAGTTCACCTGATGTTCGGGAATTGTGCTTCATCATAACTAAAGTCCTTAATTATGACGTTTCGATTCTCACGTTCGAGAAGCGCAGTTACTTTCGAGACTGCTCGCGGGCAGTTGAGCATTACTACCTCACGCAAGGCGAAGGCAAAAAGGTTGATTGATTTGCTGATTACGATTCCGAGCATGATCACACTCATGCCGCTGTTCTTATTGATTATGGCTTGGGTGAAGATGGATTCTCGCGGCCCTGTTTTTTTCCGGCAAAGGCGGGTCGGCCAATTCGGCGAAATTTTCTTGATCTTCAAGTTTAGGACGATGGTTGTAGGCGCCGAAAAGGCAGGCCCACAGCTCACCATCGGGGATGATGATCGAATCACCCGGTGTGGGCGGTTGCTGAGGCGGTATAAGCTCGATGAGCTGCCGCAGTTGTTCAATGTCCTGAAGGGAGAGATGGGGCTGGTCGGGCCGCGGCCGGAAGTGCCGAGGTATGTCGCGCTCTATACGAGCGAGCAGAGAAGAGTCATTGAATTGCTCCCCGGGGTCACCAGCCCAAGCTCCATCGCATTTTGTCAGGAGAGCGACCTCCTCGCTTGCCCCGCTGACCCGGAGCGGGCATATGTAGAGGAGGTGATGCCGGAAAAGATCCGCCGAGAGCTTGAGTACGCTGCCAAGGCCACAATCTGGAGCGATTTTCTAGTGCTACTCAAGACGTTCTCGCGGATTCTCACTTCGGAGCGTTAAGGGTATTGAGGCGGTCGTGGCACCATCTATTTCTAGCATTTTCCGCCAGGGCGATAAGGCGACGATTCAGGTTAGTCTCTAGAGAATCTCGAATATGAGCCTGGAAATCATCAAGCAAGCCAACAGCCAACAAGCTAAGGAGACGGCTGAGTTTCACCGGAGGCAAACTATGTTCTCCAGGGCCATCTCAGCGATCCCTAAGTTTGAGGCACAGCCTTGGGTGCGGCACTACGTCTTGGCCCGGAAAGTGCAAATAGCGGTTGATGCCTCGATCACTGCCTTTTCCTTCATGGTTGCCCACATCTTACGCTTCGACGGGTGGCCGCCAGGCATCGAGGCTCGGAGGATGTGGCTGATTCTCCCATATGTAGTTTTGGGCCGGATTGCTGCTAACTCCCTGGCGGGAATTTATAAGCGTGTTTGGCGCTATGCCAGCATCCCGGATGTGGGGCAACTGGCGTGGGCGGCTTGTACCGTCTCGGGCCTGTTACTAGCGCTCAGAATAATATTTGCCGAGGTCGAGCCGTACCTGACGGTCCCGATCGGGATTATTCTCATCGATTACTTATTAGTGGTCTCAGGGATGTCGGGAGTGCGCATCTTCCGCCGGGTAACATATGAAAGCGCCACCAAGGCGAAGATCCGGGCGCCGGGCCGCCGGCAGCGGGTGTTGATGGTGGGAGCTGGTGATGCCGGGATCATGGCGGTTCGCGAGATCTCTCGTCGCCGTGATCTGGGGATCGGGATCTGCGGGTTCGTCGATGACGATAAATCCAAACTGCGGACAGTCATTCATGGAGTGCCCGTGCTTGGAAGCACCATGGATTTGCCGGGACTGATTCGCGCCAAACACATTGACCAGGTGATCATCACCATGGCTAGCTCGCCGCGTAAAACCATCAGGCGCATCCTGGATGTGTGTGAGTCAGTCGGGGTGCCGGTAAGAATTATCCCAGGACTGTACGAAATCTTGGGTAATCGAGTAACCGTGAGTAACCTGCGCTCGGTGGAGATAGAGGACCTCTTGGGACGAGACACCATCGACGTTGCCGCCTGGCTAGAAGCGAGCCGGCAGGCCTATCTTAACAAGCGGGTCATGGTCACGGGGGGCGGTGGGTCGATCGGGCGGGAGTTGTGCCGGCAACTGGCCGTGCTTGAGCCGGCGGAGATCATCCTGCTGGATAAGGATGAAAATTCCGTCTTCGAGGTGGAGCGGGAGGTGGTGGCGGCGGTCGGGCGCCAGGCCATTAAGGTCTCGCCGGTAGTTTGCGACTTGAGGATTGCGCCGAGGTTGAATCGGATCTTTAGCCGCTATCGGCCCCACGTCGTCTTTCACGCGGCCGCGCATAAGCACGTGCCATTGATGGAGGGCGATGCGTCCGAGGCCGTGCTCAATAACATCAACGGGACTGCCAAGCTGCTCCAGCGCTGCGCTCAGTATCAGGTGGAGCGCTGCGTCATGGTCTCGACTGACAAAGCGGTTAATCCGAGTAGCGTCATGGGGGCGACGAAGCGGGTCGCGGAACTGATGTTTCAGGCGCAGGCGGTCAGGCTGAACGCCTCTTGTCATTATTCATGCGTGCGATTTGGCAACGTGTTAGGGAGTCGTGGGAGTGTCATCCCTATCTTCCGTGAGCAGATCAGGAGTGGCGGCCCGGTGACGGTCACACACCCTGAAATGGTTCGTTACTTCATGACCATGGCGGAAGCCGCCCAGCTCATCATTCAGGCCGGAGTCCTGGGGCAAAAGGGAGAAATCTTCCTACTTGATATGGGTGAGCCGGTCAGCGTACTCGACCTGGCTAAGGATATGATCCGGCTCTCGGGCTTAGCGCTCGGCGAGGATATTGATATCGAGATCACCGGGCCGCGGCCGGGTGAAAAGCTCATGGAGCAACTGCTCATTGCGGAAGAAGGAGCCCAGACGACGCGCTTTGAAAAAATCTTTGTGGCGCCCCCTCTCCAATATGATTTCGCCCGGCTGGACTACTGGGTAGAACAGCTCACGCAGGCCGCGTATTCGGGGGATGATCGGGCCATCTTCAGGATCTTTCAGGGCATGGGCATCGGGTTTCGCTCCCTCCATTTGGAGCCGATCAATAAAGGGATCCTGCCCTCTGCCGCACACCGGCTTAATGGGCGGCTCTTGCAACCTGTGGATTGACGGCGTGACCTCATCATACTCTTGTGTCCGTGGTCCGTAGTCCGTGGTCGGTAGCTACGCCCTGGACGACTGACACGTAGGCATCCCAGTCATGGTTTTATGATGGGAGCTTATACGGCGCGCGATACTCATAGCTGAGGTACTTGTTAGCTGCCTGATTATTCGTAAACCGCTCGGTCTTTCCGTCCCACTCCAGATAGACCTTTCTCTTGTATGCGATATTGCCGAGGAGCGTGGCCGAGGTGCTGCGGTGGCCGGTCTCAATATCGCAGTTGCAGTGCTGGCGGCTGCGGACGCAATCGAGGAAGTTGCGCGCGTGGTAGGAGGTCTCAGCTTTCCCCTCCGCCTTCTTCGGTTCGATCATCGGTTTGGCGCCAGCGCGCCACCCGCGCTCGTGTGCCCGATCAACGGGCGTGCGCGCGGGGAACTCATTGGGAGTGATGCTGTCGGGCACGACCTCGAATCCGTTACTTTGCAGGTAGAGGGTGCCTTTCGTCCCGCGGAATTCGATCTCACCGTTACGCAGACCCGCCGGAGGGGCGCTGGCGTTATACTGCGAGAAGGTGACCAGGGTCCCGCCGGGGAACATCCACAGGACTTCGAGCGTGTCGGGGATCTCGCGGTTGTCATCGATGGCAAGCTTGCCGCCCATCGCTGTGACTGCCAGCGGCGCGTCGTGTCCCAGCGCCCACTGGATCATGTCCATGTAGTGCACGCCGAAATTGGTCAGTTGCCCGCCCGAGTAGTCGAAGAACCAGCGGAAGCGGTAGAAGGTGCGGTTCTTGTTATACCGGACCTTAGGGGCCGGGCCGAGCCAGGCGTCCCAGTCGAAGCCGGCCGGCGGCTCTTCGTCGGGAGGCTTGCCGATGCCCTTCGGCCATTCGTTTTGAATGTGGAAGGCGCGCACCGCGGTAACCTTCCCGATCCCGCCGCTGCGCACAAAATCGGCGGCCTCGCGGCAGAATGGAGAGGAGCGCCGGTGGATGCCGACCTGGGTGACGCGGTTATGCCGGCGGGCGAATTCGACCATCTTGCGGCCCTCGGCCACGCAGAGCGAGAGCGGCTTCTCGACATAGACGTCCTTGCCCGCCTGGCAGGCATGAATCGTCTGGAGCGCATGCCAGTGATCCGGGGTGCAGATCACCACGGCATCGACCTCCTTCAGCTCGAGCAGCTGGCGATAATCCTTGAACTGCTTCGGGCTCCCGCCAATCTTCTTGGCCGCGAAATCCAGGTAGGGCTGATGAATATCGCAGATGGCGACGACCTCCGCGTCTTTGTGTTGCAGAAAGGCGTCCAGGACCTGATCGCCGCGGTTGCCGAGGGCGATGAATCCGAGGCGGACGCGGTCATTAGCGCCGAGCACGCGCAGGCTGCCGAGCGCCGTCGTCATGCTTGCCGCTGCGGCTGTCTTGGTGAAATCTCTTCTCGTCAATTGACTCATAGACTGATTCCTCCGGATGAAGTGTTTGGTGTGCCCCGGCAGTATACCCCAAAGTCCGGCAAAGGTTGACCCTCGCCGCGCACAAATCCCTTGATCGTTCGGCCAATGGTCAAAGAGGGAAAGAGGTAGCACATGCGCATGCGACGATCCGGGAGTATAATAGCGGACAGCCACGGTTCCCCTTTGCAGACTGAGCGTGGCCGACAACTTTCAGTAGGAGGCTACCATGATCCAGCGCTTGAGCTTCTCTCTCAGCATGCTCTTGATCACTTTCGTTTCACTTACCATCGTCCGCCCAGTGGCGGCCCAACAGTCTCTTGCCGCGCGAGACCTACTCGTCGAGGACCTTGAAATCCGCGGCAATCGCCGCGTCCAAAGAGAGGAGATCCTTAAGTACGTGCAGAGCCAGCCGGGTGAACGTTACAACGCTGAACAAGTTCGACGGGACTTTGAAGCGATTCTGGGCCTGGGCTTGTTCGACCCGCTGAAGACCAAGCTGCTTGAGCATAATGGCCCGCGGGGCGGTAAAATAATCATCTTCCAAGTGAGTGAATTCCCGGACCCCGATGCTGACCAAACTTCAGCGCCCACTGACTCCGGCCAAACGTCTGTCAGCCCTCCTGGTCAAGAGGGAGTCATTTATCAGAAGACCGGCAGTCAGGCGATGGCCGAGGGGGTCAAGTTCCTCACCGCCGGAGAACTGCAACAAGCTGCCGAGAGCTTCAAACAGGCGATAGAAGCGGCCCCGAAAAATGCGCGGGCACACTATCTACTGGGCCTCTCGCTCTCAAAGCTTGGCCGCTCCAGCGAGGCTTTGACGGCCTATCAGCAAGCCAGCCGCCTCGACCCCGCGGACCTCGCCGCCCACTATGAACTCGGCAAAGTTTACCTGGCCTCGGGCGACCCCCCAGCGGCCGTCGAGAAGTACAGACTGCTCGAAGGGAAAGACCGAAGTTTGGCGGGGTACTTATATGGCCTCTTTTCGAAGGAGCAAATCTCGAGTTACCAGATCCCGGCCCCGGAGGGGATGAGTGTCGGCGAGAGCCTCGATCAGGCGGCAAGACCTGACGCCCAAATCTTTCAAGCCGGGCGGGAGGGCGCAGGCAAGCCCGTGATCACTTACCGGGAGCGGGCTAGTTACACAGAGATCGCGCGCCGGAATTATGTCAGTGGGGTGGTGGTCCTCTCCGCCATCTTCACCAAGGAGGGGCGCATCGGCAGCATCCGGGTGCTTCGCCGCCTCCCGGATGGGTTGACGCAGCAGGCGATCAAGGCCGCTCAACTAATCCGGTTTGAGCCGGCAACCAGGAACGGCGAACCGGTCGATGTGCGGCTGCAGATCGAGTACGATTTCGCCATCTATTAACGAGAATTTTTGTAGGCCCGGCCAATCTTCCAAAGGAGAGCGATGATGAAAGTGTCAGCACACAAATGGACAGTTCGCTTGGTTATCTTCTCTCTGATCGGCTGCCTGGTTTGTCTGGGCGCGGTGGCTCAGGCTCAAGGTCGGTACGGCCGTGCGCGCGACCTCGTGTCGCGGGTGCAAGAAGACCTGAGACGTGCCGCGCACTTTACCCGAGGCAAGCAAAAAGAGCAGGAGCGATACGAGAACGCCCAAAGACATCTATCCCAGTTCGATCGTGCGCTCAGCAAGGGGAAGTTCGACAAGGAGAAACTGGACGCGGCGATCGATGACCTCAATAACGTGGTCGAGCACAACACGCTGGAGTCGTCAGACCGAGACGCGCTGACGCAAGATTTGCGGGATCTGCGAGAGCTGCGAAAGACGCACGGGTGATGAGAGGGTCATCGGCTGACACGAGTAAGGGCTCGTGATGCTGGACGGCACCCTGTGCTGTCGCGCTCGGGCACGAAGTGCGACAGTGAATGGCGAGCGGCGCATCCCGCTGGTCAAATCATCCGGCTTCATCGCAACTCGGTTGGAAAACAATGGGCAGGCCGTAAGGAGTTGTTGCTCCCTCATCGTCTGCCCATCTTGGTTCAACCAAGACCTGCTTGTGGTTCACGCTTCCCCGGGTAGGGGGAAGAAGCGGTGCTCCTCAGGCGCCGGGCGCCCCGTCTCAAGGACAGGCGCAGGTGTTGTTCGCGAGCCCGCTGTCACTGATGGTCAAGGTTTGCCCCAGTTGATTGGTCCTGACGACGGCATTGCCTCGGTTCAGGGGGCCGATCGGACAATTGTCGAGCGACGCGGTGACTCTCGGGCCATCGCTCAGCGTCACCAGGCACCCCGATTTGCCGATCCGTCCGCGGCCGGTCAGGGTGGCGCCGGTGGCGCAACTGGTGAAGAGGTAATCACCGGTGAAAGAGTTGAAGAGCAGGAAGTCGCGCGAGCGGTCATCCTGCAGGCAGACCAGGTTGGCCCCTGCGCAGGACTGGCACAAGCCGGAGACGGTCAGGTTGTATTTGCAGCCGAGGCCGGCGTCTGAGTTCACCTCGTTGACGACGATCACGAATGACCTCCCGCTCGGCACCCTGAAAGAGAAGCTTTGCGCTTCGCCGGTAGTGTTGCTGAATCCGGCATCGGCCAGGTAGTTCGTGACCAGGTTGTTCGGGTCGAAGCTGTCCAGGAAGGCCGCCGCGAAGAGGGCGCTGTTCCCCCCGGTGCAGGCATTGGTGAGCGTGACGGTGATGCAGGTGGGGGCGCCCTGTCCAGGGCAGGTGGCGAAGGTGTAGGCGTCGTAGCGCCGCGTTCCGGTCGAGAAGACCCCTGGGAAGCTCTTGGGTGAGGCGCAGAAGCTCGTCAGGCCGTCGCGGTTCAGCCGCGGTGATTGCAGGCCGGTCGCCGTCGTGAAGTTCGGGCCGGGCGCTGGCGCCGTGGCGTCGAGAGTTGTCGCGATGCTGATCGGCGGCGGGCCGGTCGGCACTTCAACGGTGAAGACCTTCGGGCTGGGGCCGCCCGCGTAGTTGACCGTCAGCGTCAAGATGGCCACGAGGTTGCAGGTCGAGATGGTGCTCAGGCTGAAGGTGAGGGGCGTCGCATTCACCGCCGCGCCGGTCCTGGCCGGGAGGTCGGCAAAGCTCACCGTGTTGGGGAGGTTGATGAAGACCCCCGGCGTCGCGCTACTCAGCGTCGCGGTCACGCCAGCCGCATTGACCACGCCCAGGTTCTTTAACTGAATGCTCAGCCGGCCGTCTTCACCCGGCTCGATGAAGCCGTTCCCATTGCCTCGATCCTCAGTCGCCGAGACGGCACCGAGGTCTAGGTCGGCCATCGGCGTCGCGCCCAGGAATTGAGCCGCCTCAAGCACCGTAATGATGCCGGCCCCGGAGTTGCGGTCGACTCCCGGCGCCTGTATGTCAATCGCCGTCCTGATCAAGGCCTCCCGAATCTGCGCGTTGGTCAGGTTCGGGTTGACTGACTTGAGCAGGGCGGCGATGGCGGCGGCGTGCGGGGCCGCGGCCGAAGTGCCGAAGAAAGGACTGCCGAAGTTCCCGACACCTGTGACCGACACTCCGTCGGCGGCGGTGAGGTCCGGCTTCTGGCGCACCAGGCCGCCGGTGGACGAGAAATTCCCAGGGGTGAAGGGAGAACCATCGGCCCGGAAGAAGAGGCGCCGCGGGCCGTCGGATTCAAACGTCTCGACCCGGTTGGATGAGTTGAAAAAGTTCGGGAATGGTCCGACCGCCGGCGTCGCGGCCACGGCGAAGGCATTGGCGGCAATGTTGTGGCCCTCGCTCGCGCCGGCAGTCGCAATCGCCAGGCGCCCGCGGTGGGTATTGAGGTGCAAGAACCGGTCCGCTCCTGCGAACCTGGCAATCACCACGCGCACGCCCGCGGGCTGGGGGCCGACTCCCTCGAATGGGTCTTGCTGTCCCGACTGGCCATTGATGGAGGCGGCTAACAAAGTCGTCCCGGTGCTGTTCAGAATGTAGAGGTCGTAGTCGTTGGCGGAAGCGCCTAAGGGGTCTGACCAAGTCAGCGTGACCGAGCGTGAGGTGGCGCTGGTGATGGTATCGAACAAGCTGCGGCCGCCGAAGTCGTGAACCCGGCCGGCAAATGAGGGCAACGGCTGAGTGGCCGCCCCGCCGTCTTTAAAATCGCCCTCCCAGACGCCTCCTGTGTTGCTATCGATGTTGCCCTCGTTGCCCGCCGAAGCGAAATAGAGTGCGCCCGCGGCCGTCACGTCATTAACGGCCTGATGGACGAGCCCGCCGTTGGTGGGCGAAACGAGACCGAGGGCCTGGCCGTCTTGAAACGGCGTTTCCTGAAAGTAGCGGAAGTCATCGACGATCACGTCGGCCCCGGCTGCCCGCAGATCACGGATATTCTGGGCAAACCTCGCCGTGCCGCTGCCGGCGGTGGCAAAGAGGAGCTGCGCGCCCGGGGCGAGGGCATGGATGATCTCCAGCATGGCCGTGCCTTCATCCCCGGCACCGGTCTGTCCGGGCAGGACCGTGACCTGCCCTAACGCGCCCAGGGCCTGGCTCTCTTTCAAGTTGGTGACGCCGTCTGAGAGGACGCCGATCTTCACCCCCGTGCCGTTCATGCCGAAGGTAGTCCGGGCGACGACGCCCTTGTGGGCGACATCGCCTTCCGCCACGAGGTCGCCGTCCGGCGCGGCCGCTGCCGGCTTGGGAAGCGATGTGGCTAGATAAGCCCGCACACGGGCGGCACGGTCAGAAAAATCTGGAGTCAGGGGTCGGCCCCCGCGAGATCCGGCAAGCTTATTCTCTCCACCAGCACTCCGCTCCGTCACGCCCTCTTGCTTGGGCTGGATGAAGCTGACCTCCGGGAAGGCGGCAATAGTCTCCAACTGATCAAGCGACACCCGGGCACGGATGCTGTTGTAGTTGGGGGCGACGTCGAGAATCCGGCCGCCGGCCGCCTCCAGGTCCTCTAACAGGTGGCCGCCGATCTGGGCCGTGATGTCCACGACCGTCTGGTCTTGATTATCCATCTCGACCTTGGTTTCCAGCGTCGGCACCCCGGGCGCGATCTCCTCACCACGCTGCATCTTGATCTCAAAAAGAAGTTGTGAGTCGATCTTCCGCTGCCCCGGGGTCCACGACTGTTTCTCTTCGATCAGGGCCTGGATCTGTTCCACCGCGCTTTGGCTGAGGCCCTGCGGGGCGGCGCCGCCTGGCTGCTGCCGCGCGGCGTCCGCCAGCGGGATGAGGCGTGAAAAGAGCCTGCCCCCGGCGCCCAGCGCCGTCAGGCAACAGAGGAAAAGGATCGAGGGTAAGCTCCACCGCACGAGGCGGCGGAGTGATGATTTTTTTGAGGAAGTGGGTCGTCGGCTTCGGTTCTTCATCGATTCAGGGCCTCCTTATCGTGCCCGAGTGTGGTGGAATGTGCTCGCACTAGCCGAGGCTCGTGTGCTGCTTCAGAGTGTGAGGGCGACAATCAACAAAGGAAAGGTTGATCATCCATTTGCTAAGTGGCCAAGGCCAGGCTCGGATGAACCGGCGGTAAAAAGCCACCGCCCCGCCAGCCTGTGGCGCCGGTCCGAAGAATCAATCTCAGGTATTGCGGACAGCTCCGGTCGAGCGGCCACTACATCCTAACCGTCTCGATGTAGGATAGGCTCGCGCTCAGGATCAAACTACCAAACTAGGATAACCGCGCGGACAGTATAGCAGAAGATCGCGGTTATCAATGCAATTCACAGCATTTTTCAGATGACGGTCCAGCAAACTTGCTAGTTTGCTGCCGCTCTCGCCAGCAGTTCCTCCCGGAGCCATCAGCAAACTAGCAAGTTTGCTGGACCTCTGCTGGTGAACGATCACTGTTCACTCAAGTGAAAACCGCTGTAGATGGCGGAAGGATAAAACTCCTCCGCCACCCGCCTCACCCCTAGACTGGAACCGCCGCCGGCAACTATGGCGTGACTACCCAAACCTGATTATTACCGTTGCTATCGTCTTCCCAAAGGACGGCCAACTGACCGTTGTCGGTGATGACGACGGGGAAGTTGACTTGCAGCCCGATATTGTTGGAGACGTTGATCGCGGGCGAGAAGCTCCGCCCGCTGTCGCTTGATTTGGCGAAGAAGACGTCGCGTCCTCCGGGAAAGAGCAGCCCGGCGGTGAAGCCCCCGAAAGCCAGGCCGATATTCCCGGCGCTGTCAATGCCCAGGTTGGGCACGTTGGCAAAGACCCCGCGGGCGGCTGACCCCGTGGCATCGATCGGGGCTGAGAAGGTGGCGCCCCGGTTGGTCGAACGCGTGAAGAAGACATCCTGCACGTTCTGCGTGGCGTCAACCTTGATGTAGGCCACGTAGATATTATCCGAGCGGTCAATGGCGATCGTCGGGGCCGCGACGGTATTGCCCGTGGCCGTGATCGAGAGGTTGACCGGGGGCGAGAAGCTGGCCCCGGTGGTCGAGCGCGTGAAGAAGATGTCGGACCGGGGGGCAGTCGAAGGCCCGAAGTAGACCAGGTCGACCGCGTCTTGCTCGAGCGCGATCGCCGGGTTCGTCACTGAGGCGGTGCGGGTGTTGGTGAGGTTGGCTCGGGGGGAGAAGGTAGCCCCCCCGTCGGTCGAGCGGGTGAAGAAGAGGTCGAAGAGGCCCGTACTGGAGATGAATTGCGTGTAGGCCACATTGATGACGCCGGCCCGGCTGACTGCGAGCACGGGGGAGGCGACGCTGCTTCGGGCGAGACTGACCGGCGAGGAGAAGGTCCGGCCCTGATCGGCGGAGCGACTGAGAAAGATGTTCGAGCTGCCCGCGGCATCGAACTGGCGCCAGACGACCGTGAGGTTGCCCGCCTCGTCGATGCCGATCCCCTGGCCGGTGATGGTCAAATTCGGGTCGCTCACCACCGTCGTCTTCGCCACCTGCACGCCCCCGCTGAAGCGGAAGTAGTTGATTGCCCCGAAGGCGGAGAACTGTCTCGCCGAATCGGCGCCCGCGACGACGTGCAGGTTGTTCTGCGCGTCGGCCACCGCTTTGGGCTGGAAGATCGAGTCGCGGATTTTAGTGATGGCGGCCGGGGCCTGACGCACTTCGTTCGGGTTGTAGACGGTGAGGCGCAAGCCGGTCGAGATCGCTTGCCCTTTGACCTTGAAGCTCACCCTTACGGGGTAGGTCCCCGGCGCGGTGCCTGGCGCCGTATTCACTGTGAGTGTCGCCTGGTTGTTGGATAAAGAGAGCGCGTAGGTCAGGCCGGGGTATGGTGGGGTGGCCTCGAGACTGGCCTTCCCGAGAAAATCTTGGAGGTCCGAGCTGCTGATGAAATTCCGGCTCAAGAGTTCGGCCGTGACGTTGAAGCTCGCACTCGAACCGGCGAGCACGTTCTGCGACAAGGTCTGACCGGCGACGACAAAATCGTCCCCCGGGCTTTGTGCCGCTGACGAGGGAATCACCGCCGCATAGATGTCGGAATCCAAACCGGACCGGTCGTCGGACCAGTTGAGGACGAAGCCGAGCTCTCCGGCTGAAATCTGGTTGTAATCCCCGTGGGAGGCGGTGCGCGCGCCGAACGGCGTGCCGACGCTCAGCCAGTTCGCCGTGGTGACTCGGCGATTGGGGGCGAAGGTGGCGCCGCCGTCGCTCGAGGTCGTCATATAAACATCAATCAGCAGGTTGTTCGTGGGGTCGTTTCGCCGGTCATACCACATCAACCCGAGAGTGCCGTCCGGGGCGACCGCCACCGCCGGCTGGAACTGGTCGGTGTCGGTCTGGTCGTCGTTGACCCGCACGGGCCGGCTCCAGGTGGCGCCGCCATCGGTCGATTTCACCAGCACCACATCGCTCTCGTCGGTCGGGCTCGGCGGCTTAGCATTGACCGTGAGGTAGATGGTCCCGCGGTTCGGGCCGCTGGTGGTATCGACGGCGATGCTCGGCCAGCCGTTGATCTCAAAACCCCCGCTGATGTTTCTGAAGTGCCGGAACGAGGGGTCCCGCAACGCCGCGACCGGCGAGCCGAAGTTTTGTCCGCCGTCGGTCGATTTGATGATGGCGAGGCCGGGGATGCGGTTATCGGCGTAGGCGACGTAAACCTCGCCGTTGGGCCCGATGCCAATCACTGAGCCTTGAACAAAGCCGCGGGAGTCAGTTTGGGTGCCGATCGGTTTGAACTGCGACCATGTCCGGCCGCCGTCGGTCGAACGGACGAAGGCCAACCCACCGGGGTCGTTGGTCGGGAAACGGGTCCAGCTCAAGTAGACGTTGCCGCGGAACGGGCTGTTGGTGTTATCGACCGCGAGCCACTCTTTATCATGGGACTCGGTCGAGGCGGTGATGCTCGAGGTGGCATTGGATAGCGGTCCCCAACTCGCGCCCCCGTCATCGGAGCGCGTCACGCCCATCGTCGACTGCCCGGAGGCGGTGAAGGCGATCTGCGCATAATAAAAGGCCCCGTTCGGCCCGGCGGCCATCACCGGGTCTCCGCCTCCCCGCGCTCCCCCGGTGCTCGGGTAGAGCGAGGGAGCTACCTGTCGAAAGGTGCGGCCGCCATCATTCGAATAGCTGATGCTTGAGCCGAAGCTGAAGCCGGCGGTGCTGAAATCGTTATACCCGATGACGATGTTCGACCCTGAAACAGCGCTGCTCGTCTCGGTCTGGGGGCGCCGCCGCGGGTCCAGGATCGGATCGTTGACTCGCACGTTGGCGCCGAGGCCGGCCCCGGGCAGAGTTGAAATGGCAAGGCCGGGTGACACAGCTTCTCCAGCGTCTCTCGCCCCATCTTCATCTTCAACGAATTCGTTGCCTAAGAGCCCGTACTTGAGCATCAAGTGCGTCTGCAAGCTTTGGGACATCTGATCGAAGGCCGGAGAGTAGAGCAGCGGGAGATCACCGGAGTGGCCGAAGCCCGGCTGGAGCTGGGGGACGCGATCCGGGAAGAGGCTACTCAGGCTGTTCTCCGCGGCGCCGAGCGGTCGAGGGTCAGGGTTCTCCGGGGAGTTGTTCATGACGCTACGCGTCGCCCTGAAACCACGAACCTCAGCGACGTGGTGTCCGGCAAGCTGCCAGCTTGCCGATGTTCGGGTAGCGAGAGCAGGCGGCAAGCTGGCAGCTTGCCGGACATGTTCTGAGGAGGCGAGCGAAAGTCTTACTGCCGAGGCCGACGGCGTGATGGCCAACAGGATGCTCAACATGAGGTGGGCGAAGCTTTTCATCGGTAAGTCTCCCTTTTTGGGTTAAAGGTCAAGCTGAGAGGTGCGGGGCACGCGCTGACGCCAGTTCTGTCCCCGCCCGCTGCTTATCGCTTCTCGTCGTCGCGGTGGTACATTTCGCGCCAAGCCTCAAGGTAGGCGGAGTGGCCTTCTTCGGACTCGCGTAGTTGCTTGAGGATCGGGTGCGTGAATTTGTTGACGACCGCGTTGAGCATGACGCGGATGACCTTCTCCTGGTCCGGCGTCAGGTCGCCAAGGCGTTTGCGGCTGCGCTCAAATTCAGCGAGGGCCAGGTCGTTGATCTCGCGGCGGAAGGCGCCGATCACGGCGTTGAGGTCCCCTTCGGCAAGGGTGGCCAGGAAGCGCTCGGCCTCCATCTCGATGATCGCCTCGGCCCGCAGGGCTTCGCGCTCGCGCTCTTTGAGATTGCCGGCGGCCACCGCCTCCAGGTCATCGACGTCGAAGACGAAGAGGTTGTCGAGTTCGCTCAAGGCCGGGTCGATGTTGCGCGGCACCGAGATGTCGATCATCAGGACGGGGCGGTTGCGGCGGGCGTGGAGCGCCTGGTGGGCATGCTCGCGGCGGATCAAATAATTGGGCGCCCCGGTCGAGCAGATGACGATGTCGGCCTCGGCGAGCCGCCGCTCGAAATCCTCGAAGCGCACCGCCATCCCTTTCATCTCCGCGGCCAGCCGCTCGGCGTGCTCGTAGGTGCGGTTGGCGACCAGGATGCGGCTCGCGCCGTAGTTGATCAGGTGGCGGGCGGCCAGCTCCGCCATCTCGCCCGCGCCGACGAGCATGATGGTCGTCCCTTTGAGGCTCTCGAAGACTTTGCGCGCCAGCTCGACGGCGACGAAGCTGACCGAGACGGCGCTCGAAGCGATGCCCGTCTCGTTGCGCACGCGCTTGGCGACGGCGAAGGCGCGGCTCATCAGGCGGTTGAGCGTATGGCCGACGGTGTGGGCCTCTTGCGCGAGGTGGAAAGCTTCCTTCACCTGCCCGAGGATCTGCGGCTCGCCGACGACCATCGAGTCGAGGCTCGAGGTGACGCGGAAGACGTGCTTGATCGCCTCGAGGTCCGCGCGGTGATAGAAGTGACCGTTGAGGCTCTCACCGGCGAAGCCGTGGTAGCGGTGGATGAAGGCGGAAAGGCGTGCGATCCCTGATTCCGGCTCCCCCGCGGTGGTCGCGAGAAGCTCGACGCGGTTGCAGGTGGAGACGATCAGCCCTTCGTCGATCGCTCGGTGGTCAACCATCTCCCGGAGCGCCTCAGTGATGCGCGTCTCGGCAAAGGCCAGGCGCTCGCGCACCTCGACCGGGGCGGTTTTATGGCTGACTCCGATGAGAACGATACCCATCACTGTTGAATTGCGGATTGCGGATTGCGGATTGCGGATTGACAGACGGAGATCTCTTTCCACAATCCGCAATCCGAATTCCGCAATCCGCAATCGAAAGGCTTATCCGAAAGCATGATAACTCTGACCCAGGAGGCGCGTGCCCACCCAGGTGAACAAGACCACGACGAAGCCGGCAATGGCCAGCCACGCGACGCGGCGCCCGCGCCACCCGGCCGTCAGCCGGTAGTGCATAATAAAAAGATAGACCAGCCAGGTCACCAAGGCCATGACCTCTTTCGGGTCGTTGTGCCAGTAGCGCCCGTCGCGCTGATTGTTCCAGACTATCCCGGTCACCATGCCCAGCGTCAGGAGCACGAATCCGATCGTCAGCGAGCGGTAGCTGATCTCGTCGCAGGTGTTGAGCGCCGGCAGCCGGAAGAAAGCTAACCCGAAGGTCTTCGCCTTCAGCTCATGCTCCTGGACCAGGTACATCACCCCGCCGATGAAGGTGACGGTGAAGGCCGCGTAGGAGAAGATCAATAACGTCACGTGGACCGGGAAGATGATCTCCGTGAAAGTGCTCGCCGTGATCGCCCCCTCCAGCGCCCCTGAGAGCGGCTCCGAAGGCTCGGGCAGGAGGAGTGAGACGAGCGTAAAGACGAAGACCAGCGGGATAATGAAGGTCGGCAAGGCCCGCGCCCGGAAGCGCAGGCTCATCGCCAGGTAGTAGGCCACGATCGCCCAGCCGACGAACGAACTGACCTCCTTCGGGTTGACGATCGGGAAACGACCGAGCCGCGCCCAGCTCACAACGATCGAGGCCGTGTGGGCCGCGAAACCCCCGGCCACCATGAGCAGCAACGCGCGGCTCGTGCCTGGCTGCTTGGTGGCGAGCGTGATGACCGAATGAAAGGCGCTGGCCAAGTAGAGCAGCAGCGCCGCCAAGAGGAGGAGGTCCATAGCTTTTCTCAATCCCTACACGAGCGGGTAATCATAGCATCAGCCGTCAGCTTTCAGCAATCAGCCTCGACTCCCGCTGCGGGCCGTGGCTGAAGTCCGATTGCTCGTGGCATGGATCTTTGATAGCATCCCCCTGTCTGTGGGACGCCGCAATGGGCCGCCTGGCCGTCCCTGAACTTATCGCTGAAGTCTCATCACCGGTTATGAGCCGAGGTCGCTGGAGTCGAGCCGTGGGCTATGCTGCCGTGGCCGCCGCGCAGTGCTTGGCGGCGGTGCTGCCGTGCAGTGTTTCGCCAGTCTGCGCCCAGCAGCTTTCCATCCGCCGTTACGATGTCTCCGACGGGTTGGCGCATGGGACCGTCACCTCTATCTATCAAGACGCGAAAGGCTATCTCTGGTTCAGCACCTTCGAGGGCTTGAGCCGCTTCGATGGCTATCGCTTCACGAACTATGACACGAGAGACGGCCTGAGCCATCCGATCATCAATCACGTGACCGAAGACCGTCAGGGGCGGCTGTGGGTCGCCACCAACGGCGGCGGCGTGGCGCGTTTACTTGACGAGCCGCCGCAGGATGCCGCTCATCACGCCGCTGCTCAGCCAACCGGCGGCAACAAATTCGTCAGCTTCCCCGTCGGCGACACGCCCAGGTCGAACAGCGTCAATCGCATGCTCTTCGACTCGCAAAATAACTTGTGGTGCGTGACCGATGGCGGCCTCTACCGCGCGGCGCTCGCGGAGGCGAATCTAAAGTTCGCGGCAGTCCCTTCAATTAAGCTTAGCGAGGCATATGCGGCGCTCGAAGACCGGTGCGGGCGGCTCTGGTTCGGCGTGGCCAATGAACTGATCGAAGTCAGCCAGGATCAACTCATCAATCACGGCCCGGTCGGTGACGCAAGCAAGGATGTCATCGCCGGCCTGATTGAAGATCGACAGGGCCGCTTGCTGGTCGCAAGCGAGCGCGGCGGCCTGTTTGAATTTGCGCCTGCGCCAGACCCTGGGCCGCGCGGACAGTGGCGTCAACTGCCCCTGGCTTTGAAGTCGAGGCAGTTGGTTGAGACGATGCTGGAAGACGCAGCAGGCGCTTTGTGGCTCGGCACAAGGGATGGACTCATCAAGTACAAGGACGGGCGGCAAACTCTGTACACCACCGCGCAAGGCTTGAGCGGCAACGACGTTCGCGCGCTCGCCGAAGACGGCGACGGCAATCTGTGGCTCGGCACCTACGGCGGCGGCGCGTGCAAACTGAGCGGCGAGCTAATCGTCAACTACACGCAGGCGGAAGGCTTGCCCAATCCGCGCGTCGCGAGAGTCTTTGAAGACCGCGCCGGACGCATTAAGGCCCTCCTCGCGGATTCTTCCATGGCCGAAATCGGCGCCGAAAAGATCCACCTCAACCGCCAGCTTGATGACCCGCCCATCAGTTCGCAGTCGTTCCTGATCGAACACGATGAGCAGGGGCGCTGGTGGTGGGGCAAGAGTAGTGAATGGTTGGTGCGCTTCAAAGAGCCGGTCGTCCGCCTGCGCAGCGGGCGCGACCTCGCGCTCGCAGATTTCTTTCCCGCTGCCGTGGCAGATACGTTCGTTCATTTTTACGAGGACGAGACGGGCAAGCTGTGGGTGAGCAAAGGCGACGGCCAGCTCTATCGCGCGGATGCGACGCGACCCGGAAGGCTCAACTTCGAGAACTTCCCGACAGACTTTCCGCTGCTGGCACCCGGGCCGCTGATGATCAGTGATGGCGCGGGCGGTCTCTGGCTCGGCAATCGAAGCAGGCTGGGCAGGCTGTGGCAAGGCAAGTTCGCGCCGCTGGAAACGAGCGACGGCTTGCCGGAGATTGACCCGCGCAGTTTCTTCCGGGACAGTCGCGGCTGGCTCTGGATCGGCTGGCGCTACAAAGGTGTCTCGATGACCAAAGAGCCGAGCGCCGAACGCCCGAGCTTTGTCAACTACTCAGCGGCGCAGGGGCTATCAAGCGGCGCCGTCTGGTCAATGGCTGAAGACAATTTCGGCAGAATGTATTTCGGGACGGACAAGGGGCTGGACCAGTTGGACCCGCAGACGAATCAATGGCGGCACTACACGACTAAAGACGGGCTGGCGGGCGACAAAATCTCTCAACTGTACAAAGACCGCCGCGGCCAGATCTGGGTCGCGACGGTGCGCGGCGTCTCCCGGTTCGACCCGCGCGCGGAACGCAACCGCAGTCGCCCGGCGCCGATTTACCTGAGCCGCGTGAACATTGCTGGCGATGACCTGCGCTTGCCTGAAACGGGCGCCGCGCACATCCCGCAGCTCGAGCTCGCCGCCGCGCGCAACAATCTCACGATTGAATACGTCGCGCTTCAATTTCAAGGTGAAGACTATCTGCGCTACCAGTATCAGCTGGAAGGGGTGGATCAGGACTGGAACCCGCCCACCAAATCGCGCTCCGTCACCTACGGGCGGCTGTCGCCCGGCACCTATCGCTTTCTGGTGCGAGCGCTCACTAAGGATGACGTGCCGGGCCCGACTCCGGCGGTGTTTGAGTTTCGCATCCTGCGTCCGGTGTCTCAGCGCTGGTGGTTTCTGACGCTGGTGGGGCTGGCGGTTGGGTTGTTAGCTTATGCCGGTTACCGCTATCGCGTCGCGCGGCTGCTCGAACTCGAACGGGTGCGGACGCGGATCGCGGCGGACTTACACGACGACATCGGCTCGAATTTGTCACAGATTGCGATCTGGAGCGAAGTGGCGCGCCGACAAACGGCCGGCAGCAACGGGACCGAACGCCCCAAGACCGGCGGCGACACGGCACCTGAAGCGCTGGAGCGGATCGCGGCCACGGCCCGCGAAACGGCCTCGGCCATGGGCGACATCGTCTGGGCGATCAACCCGCGGCGCGATCGGCTCAGCGATTTGATCCTGCGCATGCGACGCTTCGCCGAAGAAACGTTCGGCGCGAGTGAGATCGCCTGGCGGCTCGAGGCGCCACAGATGAACTTGAGCCTCCAGACCGACACGCGCCGCGAAGTCTTCCTGATCTTCAAAGAGGGCGTCAACAACATCGTCCGCCACGCCCGGAGCACGAGTGCCGAGATCGCCCTCACGGTGGAAGGGCATCGGCTGCGGTTGCAGATCCGCGACGACGGCTGCGGCTTCGATCCATCTGGCCTGGATGAGGGCAATGGCCTGGAGAGCATGCGCGAGCGGGCGAAGAATCTCGGCGGCGAGTTGGAAGTTGAATCCGCGCCGGGAGCCGGCACCACCGTGAGGCTGGAGATCCCGCTCACCCGCCGCCGCTGGCGATGACTACCTGCACAGGTAGTGACATAATTAAAAGCGGATTGCAGAATGCGGAAGGCGGATGGTCTGCGCACCCGCGACCGAGTGACTCCGCACTCCGCCATCGAGAGTTATGCCTGACACATCAGAACATCCGGCGGCGGCGCTACCCACGGTCATCAAGGCCGCGATCATTGAGGACCGCCGCGACCTGCGCGAAGGCTTAGCGATCCTCATCAACGGCACGCCCGGCTACCGGTGCACGGGCAGCTTCCGCTCCATGGAAGAAGCCTTGCTGAAGATCGGAGGCGAGCTGCCGCACGTCGCGCTGGTCGACATCGGACTGCCGGGGATGTCAGGCATTGAAGGCATTCGCTTGCTGCGCGCACGTTTCCCGGGCCTTGCGCTGCTGGTCCTCTCGGTCTACGACGATGACGACCGGGTCTTCGAGGCGCTCTGCGCGGGGGCTTCCGGGTACCTGCTCAAACACACCACGCCCGCGCGCTTGCTCGAATGTCTCAAGGAAGTAGTCTCAGGCGGAGCGCCGATGTCACCCGAAGTCGCGTGCCGCGTGCTCGCGCTCTTCCGCGAGATTCGCCCGCCGGAACACGCCGATTACCACCTCACCGCCCACGAGAAACGCTTGCTCAAACTGCTGGTCGAAGGGGGCAACTTCAAAGCCATCGCGCCGCAACTCGGCGTCACTGTCCACGCCGTCCATTTTCATATGCGGCGCATCTACGAAAAGCTCCAGGTCCACTCCAAATCGGAAGCGGTCGCCAAAGCCCTGCGTGACCGGCTGGTCTGAAGCAGTTTGGTCGCACCAGCGATCAGCTTCCCTTCCCGCCATTCACCCTCGCCGGCGCCTTCGGATTACTACTTGCACAGGTAGTGACAGCCCCTCTCCGTGCGCAGTATCGTGAGCGCGTTCCTGACCATCTCGATCAGCAATCGTGCTTTTCGCCTGCTCATTATCAAGCACTGACCGAGATTGGTCCGGTCACCATCAGGGAGGAAAATCATGAGTTCACGAATCCATCACACCAAGGCTGCGGCAAGGGCGCAAACCAAAAGAGCGCGACCGGCTGGAAACAGAACGGCGAACCAAGGCGCCGGCTTCACGCTGGTCGAGCTGCTCGTCGTCATCGCGAGCATCGCGATTCTGATCGGGCTGCTGCTGCCCGCCGTGCAGAAAGTGCGCGAGGCGGCGGCGCGCGCGCAAGCGACGGACAACCTGACACAGCTTGGCCTGGCCTTCCACACCTTCTACGACAAGAGTGGTAACTTCCCACGGAGCTGGAGTGAGTTGGTCGAGTGGTGCGACCGTCAGCCAGAGCTCTGCCCCCCTCAATATAGCGAACTCAAATCAGCCGGGCGACTGCATGGTTGGCAGTACTCGATCACCCTCCCGACTCTCCAAACCGACCGCCCAAGCTTTCAACTAGAGGCCGAGCCGATCTATCCCGGCATTACCGGGTCGGAGAGTTTGGTCATGGATCAGGACGGCAACGTCACAGGCTTTCCCACGCCTGGCGCGGATGAGGCCCGGCAGCAGATGTTCGACCGCCTCCGTGACCGAGGGGCTGAGACCATCAGCGACCTGCTGAACCTGGATCGGGATGCCCCGCCGCTCGCGCGCGACTACGTCAAGTCGCCCGACCGGCTCGCTTCCGTCTTCGATCTGCTCGACGCCAATCGTGACGGGATGGTGGACCTCGCGGAGATTGAAAATTTCCAGAATCCCGACGGCCGCAACCCGGACAACCCGCTCGCCGCCTTCCTCGCCTTCGTCGGCAATGAGATGAAGTGGGAGGTGCTCAACCCGGAGGTGAAGCGGACCATCGGCGTGCGGCTAGCGGACCTACAGGGGGATCCGGCGGCGCAATTTTTCTCCTATAGTGGGCTTTGCAATTTGACGGGGCAGTACGTCAACAAGGCGGGAGTCGCCAACGCCCTGTGCGCGAAGCTGAGAGCCGCCGAGGCCGCCGAAGTTCGCGGCGACGATGAAGCCAAGCGGGGTGCGCTCGGAGCCTATCTGAATGAGGTGGCGGCCCAAGCAGGCAAGGCCCTGACCCGCCGAAGGGCGACCACTCTCACCGCGCTTGCGCAAACGCTCTAAAGCGGCGGACAGGGCGGACGGATTTTCCCTATTTCTTTACCCGACGCGTCAGACGACTTCCAAGAGAGGAGGCATTATGAAGATTCAGATCGAGATCGCTCCACCACGTATTCAGATGCACCGTCGCTTCGTGCTGTTTGAAGCCATTGTCCTGGCGCTCATCTTAGCCCTCACCGGAGCCGTCAGCCGCACCAAGGCAGACACCGGCACCTGCGGCGGGGCAAGCACCACGCTGCCCTTCACCGATGTCTCCGGCAGTGGCTTCTTCTGTCAGATCGCCTCAGCCTTCTTCACGGGCCTGACCAGCGGGACCTCGGCTACGACCTACAGTCCGGGCAATAACGTGACGCGGGAGCAGATGGCGGCCTTCATCACGCGGACGTTGGATCAGTCGCTCAAGCGGGGCAGCCGCCGGGCGGCGCTCAAACAATGGTGGACACCCACCTCCACTAATGGCCTGGCCTTGACCACCGTGGGCAACAGTCCAGAACTGGTCGAATCCGACGGGGCCGATCTCTGGGTGGCAAATTTTAGTAGCAACAGCGTCTCGCGGGTGCGGGCCAGTGACGGCAAGAAGCTCGAAGATTGGACCGGGGCAACCTTTGCCTTCGGGGTGCTGGTGGCGAAGGGGCAAGTCTTCGTCACGGGGCTGACCAACCCTGGCAATCTCTACCAGATCGATCCGAGCCAGCCGGCGGGTGGTGTGACGACCCTGACTAGCTCGCTGGGGGCTTCCCCTTCTGGCATCGCCTTCGACGGGGCGCGAGTCTGGACGGCAAACCGTGGGGGCTCGGTCTCAATCGTGACGCTCAACCCCGTGAGCGTGAATACGGTCACGACGGGCTTCAGTCAACCGTATGGCATCCTTTATGATGGAGCCAATATCTGGGTGACAGACCGTGGTGACAACACGCTTAAGAAGCTGGACGCAAGCGGCAACGTCATCCAACCGGTGACGGTGGACAATAGACGTTATCAGAAATAAGGTTTTTCAGTCGTTGTGGCTCGGGGTAGTTCCCCGCTTATCGGGGAACGATCCCCAAAAGCCAATATTTATGGGCCTGAAATGCGGCTCCCTAACGAAAGGAACACGACCTTCGACCAGTTGTTGAGGGCAAATCCTTATTTCTGATAACGTCTAATGGTCCTCGACTCCCGGTCTTCGATGGGACCAACATCTGGGTGCCCAACCTTGGCTCAAACACGGTGACGGTAGTGCGTGCGGCGAGCGGGGCGGTTCTGGCCACCCTCTCGGGCAACGGATTGAGTTTCCCTTTGACCGCCGCCTTTGATGGTCAGCGCATCCTGGTCACCAATAACGACAGCGTCTCGTTGTGGAAGGCGGCGGACCTCACGCCGCTCGGCTCTGTTTCTACGGGTGCAGGCACTTTTGCGGAGGGCGCGGCCAGCGACGGGATCAACTTCTGGATCACGCTCGCCGGCACAAACCAGCTCGCGCGTTTCTGAAGCTGCGGCTAATTACAAGGTGCGTGCTAGGACTTCTCATTAGTTCTGGCACGCACCTCAATCCGAAGCTGCCAAGCTGGTCGCTGATCCTCGACATTGAGCGAGAGGTAATGGGTCGGAGAGCAGTCAATAACCGTGCTGAGGACTGCGAGAAAAGCTAAAAGCTTACAGCCGGAATTAGCAACCCACTATCGCCCCACTACCAACGCGCGTGAAAACTGGATCTCTTAATCTATTGACGAGGGGTCAGCGCCCCCTTCGCCGGATTTGCACAGGCGCTTAAGGAGGACACATGAAACGAATGAAACTTTTCAGTCTCGCAGTCGGGTTGGGCGCGATCCTGGCATCTGGGATCGCCCTCGCCGATGATGTGGTAAGCATCGGTGTATTGCCCGGTTCATCCATCAACGTCCGCGGCAACGTTTTTTCCTTTGGTACAGATCCTCCGACGTCGACGCTCAATAACGCATTAATCGCGGACGACGGCACGGTCTTCGTAGCGCAAAAAGACATCAGTTTCGCGCCGATCAAAGTGAACGTCGGTGGCCTTGATTTCTTTGCTGAACTTCGAGCGCAGTCCGATCTCATGGGGACCTATGACCGCAACACCGGATCGTGCACCGCGACCCTCGACGTCGACCTCAAAATCACAGGCGTCTTAATCACCGACACCTGCATCATTCCGACAACGAAGTTGAACCTGTCGACCGATAATTTGGGGGGCTCGGCTTTCGCCGGCGGAAAGGGCACACTCGTCGATAATACTTTCGTCGTTGACGCCATCCCCTCAGGCGCTTGCGGGTTATTTACGGGGTTGATTAACGCCCAATTGGGGCTCCCCTCGCTCACCCCAGGTGACAACACTCTGAAGCTGGTCATCCAGATGACCCCGCCGCTGGCCCCCTAAACGGGTAGCGCAGAGTGAGGCTCTAACTCTGTGGTTGGTTTAACTAGACCCCTCCCGAGAGGGGGCGCTTCCTGGTTTATCGGAAAACGCCCGGGACTGTGTGGACGCAAAGTGGCAGTACGCCAACGAACGAGAGGAGACCAAACTATGAACCACACCTCACGTGGAGGCACTATGGATCTGAAAAGACTCCCCTCTGCAGCGCTCAAGCTGTTCATCTGCCTGGCGCTGGCGGCTTTGCTGCTGGGGATGGTGGACACGCCGGGGGCCCCGGGCCAGCCCGGGCTAGACCCGGCGGCCGTCATCGCGCTCACCGTGGACGCTACGGCCGGGCAGAAGCCGATCAGCCCGTACCTCTACGGTCTGAACTTTGCCAAAGAGTCGTTCGCGGCTGAAATTGATCTGCCGGTGCGGCGCCGGGGCGGCAATCTCTACACGCGCTACAACGGGCAGGACAACTTCATGAATCATGGCTCGGACTGGTTCTTCCACAACAACACTCACTACGACCCTTACAGCGGGACGACACAGACCGCCGACCAGTGGGCGGGCAAGCATCTCAACCGCCGCCCCGATTGATTTCACTCTCAGTCCTGTTTTATCCTCGCCTCTAACCCCAGTTCAGAGCACAGGGAAGGGAAGGCGCCCCCGCCATCGAGCCGGAGTCTATGATCACGAGAACTGCACTACTCTACTTATCCAAGCAGCACAGCCTCAAAGATTTCTTTTCGCGCTTCGCCGCTTTCAAGAAAATCACCCGTCGCTTCATCGCCGGCGAGAACCTCGACGACGCCATCACCGCCATCCGTGCGCTCAACGCGCTGGGTATCACCGCCTCCTTCGACCACCTCGGGGAGAGCATCTCCTCGGAGGCCGAGGCCGAGGCCGAGGTGCGCGAGTACTTGCGCGTCCTCAGCCGGATCGAAGACACCGGCATCGACTCGAACGTCTCGGTCAAGCTGACGCAGTTGGGGCTGGATATTGACGAGGGCCTCTGCCTGCGCAACACGCGGCGGATCGTCCAGGAGGCGGCCCGGTGCGGGAACTTCGTGCGGGTCGATATGGAGGACTCCGCGAAGACGGATGGGACGCTGCGCATCTTCCGCGCCCTGCGCTCGGAGTTCGCCAACGTCGGCATCGTCCTCCAGGCCTACCTCTACCGCACCGCGCGCGACCTCGAGGAGATGCTCTCGCTCGGCTCACGCATCCGGCTGTGCAAGGGGGCGTACGACGAGCCGGCGGAGGTCGCTTTCCCGGATAAAAAGGAGGTCGATGCCAACTACGTCAAGCTCATGCAGCGGCTGCTCAAGAGCGGCATCTACCACGGCATCGCGACGCACGATGAGGCGATGATCGCGGCGACTAAAGAGTTCGCCGCGCGCGAGGGCGTGGCCCCGGCGGCCTTCGAGTTTCAGATGCTCTACGGCATCCGCCGCGACTTGCAGGTCGGGCTGGTCAAGGACGGCTACCGGATGCGGACCTACGTGCCGTACGGGGCCTATTGGTACCCATATTTCATGCGGCGCTTGGCCGAGCGGCCGGCCAACGTCTGGTTCGTGCTCAGGAATCTGCTCAAGAGGTGAAGTGGACGCTGACCGCTGGTCGGCCCTCAGTCCGAGGGAAAGGGTTTACTCCGGGAAGCGCATCCGCCGCAGCAAATCTTGAAAGCGCGGAGCGTCGCGTAGCTGGTCATAGATTGGGTTGACCTTGATTTCAAGCGCCAAACTGTTGCGTTCCTGCACCGCTTTGTCGAGCCAAGCAAGGGCTTGTTCTTGGTCGCCCAAGCGTGTGTAGGCGGTCACGTATTCCCCCGCTGGAACGTACTCGCCGCGCTTCGTCTTTTCGTTCAATGTTTCGAGCCGCTGCTGTGCCAGAGCGCGGACGGCTGCCTCGAAGCCCGACGTGGCGTAAGTGCGTTCGAGACTTGCCGCCTGTTCGCCTGCCCCGCTCAGAGTCAGGGCTTGGCCCCATGCGGCGACGGCTTCCCTGGGCATGCCCTTTTGCTCGTAAGCGTAACCGAGCCATTCATGCGCCACCGCGAAATTTGGTTCTAGCTCAAGCGTCTTGTGAAATTGGTCTATCGCGCGGTCGTACTGGCGGATGAAGAAGAAGATTATCGCCCGGCCGAAATTGTTTCGGAGCGCAATCGGGTCAAGCTCGGCGCCGCGCTGCATTTCGGTCAGGGCTTCTTCGTTGCGTCCGAACTGAACCAAATTAAAGGCGTAGTGATGACGTATTTCCGCAGAGTTCGGATTCAGTTCGATGCCGCGACGGAAGGCGCGTTCGGCGGCAGGCCAGTCGCGGTAGTAATACAGTTTGACACCAGCCAGCGCGTTATAAGCTTCGGACAGCGTGTCGTCGAAGGCTAACGCTTTGTTCGCCGCCGCCTCCGACTTGGGCCAGTTCTCGTCGGGCGGCAAAATGCCGTTTGCCGCCGCGAAGCCGTAGTAATACGCCAAACCTGCATAACCAAGCGCGTAAGCCGGGTCGAGATCGATCGCCTACTGAAAATACTCACGGCTCTTTTCATAACCCGGCGCGGGGTATTTGTACCAGTAGTATAGTCCTTTCAAATAAGCCTGATACGCTTCAGCGTTTTCCGTGCCTCGCTTGGTCAGTCGTTGCTGCTCTGTGCCCGTCAAGCGCCAGCGCAACTTTTCCGATACGTCGTGGGCAATTTCGCTCTGCAAAACCACCAGGTCGGTCAGTTTACGATGGTACTGCTTGCCCCAAAGCTGATTACCGTTGCGCGCCTCAACCAATTCCAAACTGACCGTCAGATTGTCGCCGCGTTGCGCCACACGCCCATTCAAAATTGCTTGGACGGACAATTGCGATCCCACTTGTTGTGGCTCCAGGTCTTTACCTTTGTAGCGAAACACGGAACTGCGCGCTTTGACCGATAGCTGGGGCAATTGTGACAGGCTGTTGATGAGTAACTCATGCCGTCCGACAAATACTCGACCTCAGCGTTGCCGCTCGCGTTCTGAAACGGCAAGACGGCGATTGATTCGATGGGCGCCGAATGAGACGCACGACTGGCGAAAAACCAGTCGCCCAGTCCAATCGCCGCGAGCAATAAAACCGACAAGCCAACGGCGAAACCGAGGTTATGTTTTCGGATTTCTCCGGCAACGGATGCCGCGCTGGGAATCGGACGAGGGGGTTGGATTTGCCTGGGCGCCCTCGCTTCCAGCTCCTGTTTGAGCTCCTTGAGATCAAGCAGCAAATCCCTAGCCGTTTGATAGCGCGCCTCCCGGTCTTTCACGAGCGCCTTCTTGACGATCCGTTCCAGTTCGGCGGGCGCCTCTGGTGCGTAATGCGCGAGCAGCGGCGGCTCCTGCTCCAGGATCGAGACGATGACGTGGCTGAGCGTGTCGCCAGCGAACGGCTTGCGGCCCGCGACCATTTCGTAGAGCACGATGCCCAGGCTAAAGAGGTCGCTGTGCGCATCCACTTCCGTCCCCTTCGCTTGCTCCGGTGACATGTAATGAGCGGTCCCCATCACCGTCCCCGGCTCCGTCCTGAGATTGGCCGCGGTTGGCGCTCCAGTATCCACCCCCACCGCCTGACGCTCAATCAGCTTGGCGAGGCCGAAGTCGAGGACTTTGACCAAGCCATCACGCCGCCGCATGATGTTTTCGGGCTTGATGTCGCGATGCATGATGCCTGCTGCGTGGGCCGCCTCCAGCGCGCTCGTCGCTTGAGCTGCGACCTCGAGCGCGAGGCTGAGCCCCATCCGCGCACTCTTCATCTGCTGTCGCAGCGTCTGGCCGTCAATGAACTCGGTGACGATGTAGTGCGTGGAGCCTGCTTGTCCGATCTCAAAAATGGTGATGATGTTGGGATGATTGAGGGCGGAGGCGGCCCGCGCTTCTTGCTCAAAGCGGTGCAGGCGGTCGGCATCGGTGGTGAACTGTGCGGGCAGCAGCTTGAGCGCCACCTTGCGCCCCAGCCGCGTGTCCTGCGCCAGGTAGACTTCTCCCATCCCACCGGCACCGAGCCGCGAGAGAATCTGGTAATGGCTAATCGCCTGACCGATCAGTGACGGCCGATCCTGACCCACGAGCAGGGGCGCCGCCAGTTGGAGCGCTGGGGCCTCAATGAAGCTCTCCGCCCGCGCATCGGAAGCGAGCAGCAACTCCACCTCCCGGCGCAACTCCGCATCCCCGGCGCAGGCTTGCTCCAGAAACGCAGTGCGCTCCTCGGGCCTCAGTTCCAGCGCAGCTTGAAAGAGTCGGTCGATCTGTCCCCAGCGCTCAGGTTGCATGATTCTCCTCTGGGCTGAGCATCCGATAGAGCCAGGCTTTGGCCGCCCGCCATTCGCGCTGCACCGTCCGAGGCGACAGCTCCATGACTTCCGCCGTCTCATCCAAATTCAGCCCGCCGAAGAAGCGCAATTCCACAATCCGGCTTTTGCGCGGGTCAAATGTCGCCAGTTGTTCGAGCGCCTCATGCACCGCGATCAACTCGGCGGCTCGCTCCTGAGAGACCACTGCCGTCTCGTCCAGCGAGACCTGCGGCGCCCCGCCTCCGCGTTTGGCGTAGTGGTGACGGCGGGCGTGGTCGATCAGGATGCGGCGCATCAACTGCGCGGCGATCCCAAAGAAATGCGCGCGATTCTGCCACCGGACCTGCTGCTGATCAATCAGCCGCAGGTAGGCTTCGTTGACTAAAGCGGAAGTTTGCAGCGTGTGGCCAGGACTTTCACGCCGCATATAATGACTGGCCAGCCGGCGCAACTCGCTATTGACCAGAGGCAGCAACTTCTCGAGCGCTTGCTCGTCACCGTTACTCCAGTCCACGAGCAGTTGCGTCACTTCCTGTGGCGAGGGGATCACCGACTTATCCTTTCCTGTGGTCAGCCTGACTGCAAAGCGGAGGGATTATACCACCGTCTTTCTCCGGCCCACTAACACTTCACGCGCCGTCCTGATGAAAAAAAGTTGGGGAGTGTGGCGGGGTTTGCCTCAAGTTCTCGCGTTAGGAGGTGAGCGCAGTTAGTGGTGGCTGCTGCTCCGCCGATCACCACTGGGTGATGCTCGCGCCAGCAGATGACTACCAACACTGGTGGTGACAGCCCATCTCAGTTGGAGTATCAATCAAGAGGCTCGGATGAGCCGATTTGTGAAACAGCCAGCGGCGGCCAGGCGAGCGATGGCACTGCGGCCGGCCATCTCAAACCTGGTCACGCTCAACCACGGAAAGAAACGAAGCTGATGAGCGCGAACAAAATCTAGTCTGTCTCCCTTCGTGTGTTTTAGTGGCGACAGACCAACTATCCACCAGCAGTATTTCGGGAGGTAACAACCATGAAAAGAAATCTCATGATCGTCGTCTTGCTCGCGGGTCTGATTGTCGCCGGTCGCCTGGGTGTGACGCGTGCCTCGAAACACGGCCCTGAGACAGCAGCCGGGGGGCACGCCGTCGGACAGTCCCTTGACTGTGCGAGTAGTGATCAAGTCTTGAGCCAGGAGGAGCAAGAACGGGGCGAGATCGGCATCGCCATGTCGCCGGTTCCGCTCTCCCTGACCGGCCGAAGAAACCGATTGGTGATTGGTTTGGGCAGTTACATCGTCAATGCGCAGAGCGGCTGTAGCGGTTGCCATACCAACCCGGAATTTGCGCCGGGAGGCAATCCGTTCCGCGGTCAGCCGGAGAAGATCAATGCCGCGCACTTCCTGGCTGGGGGGCAGCAGTTTGGCCCTTTCACCTCGCGCAACCTGACGCCCGACCCCCAGGAAGGTAATCTGCCGGCGGGGTTGACCCTCGAAGAGTTCATCCACACCTTGCGCACCGGTGAAGATCACGACAAGCTCCACCCGCAATTCGGCCCGCTGTTGCAGGTCATGCCATGGCCGTACTTCGGCAAGATGTCTGACCGTGAGCTGTGCGCCATCTATGCCTATCTGAGCGTCATTCCCCACGCGGAGCCCGGGCAGTAAGGACGGCGACCGGAGGCGGATTTATAGCAGTTGGCAAATGCGATCGAGGATGAACTTTACTTTCCTTCGGCTCAAAGGAGCTGGAGGCTTCGGAGGAGAACAGGTATGAAACTCAACCGGCATTTCGTCTTCTTCGAAGCGCTCGTCCTGGCGCTGGTCTTCACGCTGACCGGGATGGTCAGTCGCCTGCGCGCCGACAGCGGCACCTGCAACGGCGCGGGCGTCACGCTGCCCTTCGCCGATGTCGGCAGCTCAGGTTTCTTCTGCCAGATCGCGGAGGCATACTTCTCGGGGCTGACCAGCGGCACCAGCGCGGTCACCTTCAGCCCAGGCAACACGGTGACGCGGGAGCAGATGGCGGCCTTCATCACGCGGGCACAAGACTCGGCGCTCAGACGGGGCAGCCGCCGGGCCGCGCTCGATCAGTATTGGACACCAACTTCCGCCGATGGGATAGGGTTGACCGGGGTGGGCAGCTACCCAGTCGCGGTCAAATCCGACGGGGCGGATCTCTGGGTGGCGAATGCTATATGCCTGGCACACCAAGATCTGGAGCGGAGATCAAGTGTCAGAAGCCCGACCGTGAGGGAGGGCGCAGCGAGCGCGCCCTCCCTCACGGTCGGGCTTCTGACACCGCTGGCGGTCATCCAGATCTTGGTGTGCCAGGCATATAGTTGGCTGCAAAAATCGGCCTTACCTTTTTTTCACTACCGGGCCAACGTCTGGTTCGTGCTCAAGAACCTGCTCAAGGGGTAGAAGACTCGGCCAGTCGGGGCGTAGGTTGCGGGCTGGAGGCTTCATCCACTGTCAATTTTATTAGAGTATGCGTGAAACGCTCAAAGTGCTGATGTAAAGTAAGTTGGCCATAGAATCCTTTTATACCACTTTACGGAGCGTCTCGTGA